>ERZ1034976.335-NODE-335-length-44127-cov-44.563464_pt1 | contig 44127 bp, 61 predicted proteins | sample MGYA00520623_ERZ1034976 | MGnify/ENA primary metagenome ERZ1034976 (study PRJEB33766, sample SAMN09781774) | gut metagenome | biome: gut microbiome | host: Homo sapiens | place: Madagascar | study: EMG produced TPA metagenomics assembly of the PRJNA485056 data... | reverse complement strand
TATGGCGGTCGGTACTGCAATACCCTATAACGGATAGAAACCGCTAAATTACAAGCTTTAAGAACACATCAAGACTTGTGTTCTTCCTGTCGAATACGATGTGATCTACTACATTCCGCATCATGTTTCCTTTTTGAACATAATCAGCAGATTCATCTTTTAACACCAGAAGCAGATTTTGAATATTCTGCTTCATTTTTTTATCCATATCTTCTTTGGTATATTTGACATTGGAAAGAGTGAGTTCTTCAATTTCTTTTTCAATTGTTCGGCGTTCCTCTTCGAGTGCAGTCTTATTCGCCTTATATTCTTCCAGAGTATCAATTTCATTTAAGTATGCAGCCTTGATACGCTTTTCCTTGGCATCAATTTTCTGAAGCTGTCGTTCACAGTCGGATAGCTTGGATTCGGCATCTGAGGACGCTGCAGATATAATGGTGTATGAAAGCGTAGGAGAGTGCAATACATATTCAAGATACTCCATCACCATTTTTTCAATTGATCCGGTACTGATATAATGAGACTCCGAACAGAATCCCTTGCTATATTTCCAGCATTGGAATCCGCGTGCAGAGTTAGCACCGCCATATGCCAATGTACCACCGCAAGAGGAACAGATCAGCAGACCACTCAGCCAATGCTTGGCAGATGATACATCACGGGATTTTGCTTTGCGCATATTCAACGCAAGTCGTTTCTGGATTTCTTTAAATGTATCTTCATCCCATAAAGCTTCCCAATTGCCATCCGCATAAATCACTTCATCTGACGGTTTAAGCTTGCGACCGCGTTCGGTGTAGTTCCATCTGGATTTGCCAATATAAAACGGATTTTCGAGCACGTAGCGCACACCACGGGCATCCCACAGGTTACCTCGCTTGGTGCGATACCCCATGTCATTTAGTTTACGTGCAATTTGAAGCTGTGTGGACCCGGACAGGAACATATCTTTGATCATAAGCGGAATCTGTACGGTGTCCGGATTGATTACCGGCGGTTTCTTATCGCCTGGTGATATATATCCAATCGGAGCATCGCTCTGATAGTGACCACGCATGGCATTCTGCGTCATGCCACGCATTACCTCGCCGGATAAGCGGATAGAGTAGTATTCGTCCATCCATTCGATAATACGCTCAATTAGAGAGCCAAACGGACCGTCTATGAGTGGCTCTGACACACTCACCACATCAACACTGTTTTTACTGAGCAGGGATTTATATACAATGGATTCTTCCTGATTACGGGCAAATCGTGAGAACTTCCACACGATGATCGTATCAATCGGATGCTCCTTGGACTTGGCAAGTGCAATCATGTTCTGGAAAGCTGGTCGCTTGTTTGCTTTCCGGCCGGAGATACCATTGTCCTGATATATGTATTCTTCGGGAACATCAATGGAATTCTTCTTGGCATAATCCATAAGTAAGCGAAGCTGCGCATCCGGAGAGAGTTCTTCCTGCTTGTCGGTGGATACACGGATGTAGATTGCCCCTGTTTTGCGTTCTGAAACTTTTTCTTTCATAGCACATTACACCTCTTTCTCTATATTGTATTGATTTTTGGATACAAAAATAACAGCCAGCGTGGAACGGGTGTTCCGCTTGCGTAGCTGCTCCGAGAATGATACAATATGCTTGTTCAGGGCTTTCGTATCATTCGGGAGCTTGCCGCCTTGCTTTGGTAGAGCAGGGCGGTTTTAAATTGACAAAAATGTATGTATTATATTGTCATTGATATTTGTACATTTATTCGTTATTTTGAGGGCAGCATCTTTGGCAAGGAATATAGTGTTGATTTACTGCTTCGCGATAAGAAAGTTGCACACAGTTATTAGAACCACTACAATGTGGGTTTGTGTGCATTTTGCCAGTTTTGGGATTAACCCATACATATTGCTCTTCGATAATGTGTAATCCCATTGCTTTTTCCAAACGTTCTAAATCGTTCGGATACTGTGGACAATAGGTGTTTAATGCTCTTTTAATTGCTTCGTTAATGCGATAATATGGTTGTGAATATTTAATGTAGCCAAGCGAGGCAATAAATTGAGGTAATCCTTTTTTTAATTCGCTATTTTCAAAATTTCTTATTTTTGAAGAAGGTATATAATTATAGATTCTTCCACCATGTGCCGCCATATTCCGATATTCTAAACATGTAAATAATGTGTCTGACATTAGATCTTTATATGCATCCATATTTTCATCGGCTATATCGTCTGAATAAATTATTTTAATCAGTTTGTTTCTTTGTGCGGCTTTAAAAAATCGGATAAAATTAACAAGTGTACCAAAATTAATTCCCTTTAACAGGATCCAGGGAGGAACAATTCCATGCTGTTCGCGATAATATTTAATGGGTTGCGTGTTGGATGATTCTGCAGTTTTGCGCATTCCATCTAATATTTTATTACGTCTAAATCTTGGATTAGAAACAGCGCGATCTCTATAATTGTTTTTTTCAAGGTATTTTGTATAGTCACTTCCAAAATCTTCGGCAATGATATCTGCAACAACTGCTCTTAGATGTTCTTCTAAATCAATCATAGAGAGCAAGACGGCATCTCGAATTTCATGATCCAGCATGAATAAGGCAAAGATTTGTTCAAAAGTAACATCAGGGCAGTATTTTTTAGTACCATATTCGCGGATTATGTATGGATCCCGATAACCATTGATAATATTGTAATACCCATAAGTTTGAAGGATTTGCGCAGCGAGTTTCTCGTTTTCAAATGTTAATAATTGTGATTTTAGTTTTTGAATTTGTTGTTCTGTTGTAGTATAATCATACATGTTGTTCATATGTTTTCCTCCAAATACAAAAAAAGCCCGAGAAAAATCTCAAGGCTTTTTTGTGACCGGATACCAGCCATTTGCTAATTAGCTATATTATAGCATATGCAAAAGCCTTGTCAAGTATTCTTTTGTGATTTATTTAACAAATTTTGTTTACTTACATGAAATAATTACCATAATGAGCAAGTATTCTCTTCTGTACTTAAGTTGACTTTTAACTTAGAAACTCTGATAGAAAAATCTTTTATTTTATCTGCAAAATTCATGTCCGCCATTTTGCCAACGTTGGCAAAATGGTCATTTGACAAAAATATGCGTATCGCATATAATACACTTAACGAGGCAGCCGGAAGGTGAGTGCACTTCACCCGACCCGGCGAATTTAATACTTAGTTATCAAGAGATAGCCGTTCCTAAACTTTGACGAGAGCAGGACGGCTATTTCTTATGTTTTCTGTTGGTATCTATGTAGGTCAATATCGCCACCAACATGATGACGAAAGTAAAAAGGTCATTCCATGAAACCATAATAATCATCCTTTCCGTAAGGCTCGGATCAGATGAGAGCACGTCCTCCAGCTGCCTGGGTAAGTGTATTATATTGTCAAGGTGCTTACTCTGGTGTTGGTAGCACCAGAGCATTTTTGATTATACGATTATAAATACGCGAGGAACTACGCACATTAAAAGCAATACTATGACTACAACGGCAAGTATTATAGGCAGTGTTCTTCGTTCGTCCTCTTCAACTTTTGTTTGTTTCAGATCTTCGTGTGGAAGCCCTTCTTTTACAGTGTTGGAGTATTGTAAATTATTTCCACAGTGAGAACAGAACTTTGTCCCTGGAACATTTAGTTTCCAACACTGATTGCATTGAATTTTATCTCCATTGAATTTCATGTATGTATTGACATCAAATCCACACTTGGGGCATGTAAATGATTCTGTACTTATTAAGTTTTCACATTCTGGACATTTAAATAGTGCCATACTTAAGATACTTCTTTCGCTATATATTTTTATTGTTCCAAATCGAATTTAAAATCTGAAAGATCTATATCATAGTTATCACTATAACCTTCAAGGATTAATTGAAGCTTTGCTGGTTTCATTTTATCGAAAGTGATAATTCCGGATGAAGATGCTCCAGGCGTGAGATCATCAGATAATTGTGGATAATCATCACTATATGCAGAGTATGATTCTTCATATTGCTTTTTGTTTTGCACAACTTTAGCAGATGATGAGTAAATACTTACATTATCATTGGAATTGTTTGTCACATCAACATAAAATCTTGTTTCGTTCTCTGCAAATTCAACTTTCGTAACCTTAACAGTGATTCCGTGCTGCTCAATTGTCTGATCATCAAATTTCCATGTAGTGTCAGCTTTTCCGAATGAATCGATATAAGTGGTTTCTTTTGCATCGGCTGCTATCATGTAAGCCCACGATGTATCAACACCCATTACGGTCTGCCCAGAATAGGATCCAGTAACTTTTGCATCTACAGATATAAAGCTATCCTCTTTAAACTCTTTTGCAGATACATCTTTTGAAACTTTTAACAAAATACTGTTATTATAGTCCGTATCTGTATAAACTTGATATACATAATAATCATCGTCCTCATCGCATGTCTGGCTTACAATTCCGTAGAATTTAATATATTTACCAGCATAAGAATCAGGGTCTGAAACCACAGTGTTGATATTATCAACGTACTCTCGATCGTTTTTCGGTGCAATATCTTCGGAAACAGTTGTTCCAGATCCCGACATTATAATTCCTAAGAAAATAGCGATACAAGAAAAAACGATTCCGACAATTGGTGCAGCTTTTTTCGTGTACTTTTTACACGCACCAATAATCGAAAGAACCAGTCCAATAATCCCAAGCACGCATCCTAGTCCACCGGCAAAGATCGCAAATAACGTTGCAAGAATTGAAAAAACCAAGCCTATTACACCAATAGTATTCTTCCTTTTAGGTGTAATGTTAGTTTGGAATTGCATAGTCGGTTGAGGTTGCTGAAATTGTTGGTTTTGCATACTTTCGTTCGGTTGGAACAATGGTGCGCCACAGTTTGGGCAAAATTTCGCATTGCCCCCTTCAGTTCCACAGTTTTTACATACCATAAAATCACTCCTTTGTTTTTATTTATATAATTCAAGCACTCCCAAAGGCTCGAAATATATCAAATAATTATCTTGTTTTGTGTATAATCCATATTTTTCCTTGTAGTAAGCAAGGCAATCAATCAGAAATTCCTCTGTAACATTTAAATGCTCTGCAACTTCATATTGACTTTGACATCTGGAATGGTAGCAGTCTACCAGATCTGATAGAGATATCATTTCATGATATGCCCAAACACGAGCACGTCTTTCCTGTTTCCTATTTTCGGATTCTTTCTGATCTATGATATCACCAACAGTTGTGTAATGGTGTCCAAGCTCTTCGGCAAGCACACAAGCTTTTTCGGTTTCTATATACATATCTTTACTAAGAGCAATGGTGCCATCACAATATAATCCTTTGATTCGCTTACTGGTAAAAGGATAATCAATGATATCTACATTTGTATCAGAAGCGGTTTGACATAATTCTTCGAATTTATTCATTATAATCACCTCCACCGCATCTTAAAGTATTTATTGTCCTATAAAAAGGACTACTTCCGTTTGGACTTGACAAATTCTGCAAAGGCTTTGATCTCATCAAGTTCCTCTGGGGTGTACTCATCGCCGTCAAAATGTGCAGCAATGGTAGTTGTTTTTTCTGGCTCATCCCATCCCATAAGCTCTTGTGGAGTGGTTTTTAAGGCTTTAGCAAAATCTCTTATCTTAGATTCTGATATATCAACATCACCCTTTTCAATTTTGGCAATAGATGAGCGGTCCTTATATCCAGTAAGCTCTGCTAATGTATCTTGGGACATTTTTAGAGCTAAACGCCTTTCTTTAATATTTTTATATAGGTCAAGCATAAGCAAAGCCTCCTTGTGATATTGTTTAAATAAATAATAGCACGTTGTGTAAAATTATTCAACAAAATTATTAAAAAGTGTTGACACAAATTCACAACAATGATATAGTGAATGTAGTTCACGGAAGGGAGGCGATAAAACAGTGGCAAATGTTGAACTACTTAGAAAAAAAATTAGTGAATCAGGGATGACAGTGTCAGCTATTGCTGATAAATCTGGCATTTTAAGGGAAACACTTTATAACAGAATGAAAAGTGGAAACTTTTATGCATCAGAAATTGTATCCTTAACTAAGACGCTTCGTCTCAGCAGAAAAGAAAGAGACGATATTTTTTTACCTTGATACGTGAATATAATTCACACAAAGCAAATCAACCTAATTACAACAGAAAGGAGCGTGAGAACGTGTTCAAAAATTTAGATGCCGAGCAGGCAAGGCGAGGACTGACAAATTCAGCAGCAGCGGAAAAACTCGGCATTTCAAGAGTCTCTTACGAGAGTAAGAAGAAAAGCGGTAAGTTTTACGTTTATGAGGCAAAAAAGCTATGTGAGCTTTTCAAATGTGAGTTTGACTATCTTTTCGAGACAGAAAAATAGTCCCAAGCGCTGTGAACACTTAGGACTATCAAGCATAGAAGTCAGATCAATGTAATACGCGAGCGGACATATTGACGGTCAACATCTATGCATCCTTCTTTTTCAAGTTCAGCAATTACGTTACTGACAACCGGAAAGGAAAGACCAAGAGGAATCATGATATCGAGATCGTGAAATTCGGTCAAGTTGAACATGGCGCTAAATGGAAAAAGGAGAATGACATTTGATGAGTATTCGGCGATTTGTTATGTGTTAGGTTTAAATACGGATTATTTTCTAAAACCCCGTATGCCGGACAAAAAATAAGAAGGGAGATGAGTAATGACGGAGTATTTAAATGAGCCGGTATTTGCAGAAACGAATACAGAAAAAGTAGATGCTGTATTGTATCAGGCAATGTTTGACGAAGTAATTCGGCTTCGGAAAACTGCAAGCCGCAGAGAACGTAGTGAGATTAGAAGTTTTATCACGGAAGCATATCAATTATATACTGAAAGAAATCATGAAAATGGGAATCCAGATATTTTTCAAGAAAGTATGTTCCGGCAAAACCAATAATCCAATAGAACAGATTTAATATTGACTGTCCAATTCTAGGAATTGTAATCCTGAAATCTTCAAGTATGTATTTAGGTAGAAAAAGCCAGTAAAAAGGATTGATAGTTTGTAACATGCGGAATTTATAAACACCAATTGTTCTTTCGAAAATTGTGTAAATTTCATCATAGGTGTCGGAACGGGTTAATGAGTTTGAAATATAATCTCTGCTGCCTACATTGATACCATAAGAATCAATAGTAGAAATAATGATTTGTTGTGTTCCGGCAGAATTAAATAATGATGTTACAAACGGACAATATTGAGCTAAATTTTTAGGGCGTTTACGAAAAATGGCAAACATTATATAGGTTGAAATAAGCCTAGAAAGATTTAAAACAAATTTTATGATTACAACTACTAAAAAAATGGTTAACAGATACATTGATAAATCCTCCTTTTATTAAGCATATCACAAAAGGGGGAAAATTAACAGAAAGGAGAGTGAGAACGTGGAATGAATGATTTGGATGTTTTATCAGAGGTTAAAAAGATAATGGATGAGAAGAATGCAACCACTTTTAATGTGAAAGATGTTCAAGAAGCAACCAAACGCATTAAAAGAAAAGAGATACTTAGAATATTGTGGATAGTAAGTATCTCCGTGGCAGTAAGCCTGATTACTGTATATATGATGTAAAGATGGCAGTAAGAAATGCGATTGTGGCAGGAATGAGGATATCAGTTAGTAGAAAGGTTTTTAATGATTTTTTTCGGGATTCGAAATAATCAATTAATACAGCATATCCAGAACCGGTCATTTCATAATCTCCGGCATAAAAGGAATCTGAACCTTTTACATGTTTTTTGATATATCCTTTTTGTTCCAAATTGGCAAGTCGAGCATCTGCGGCGATGTCATTTTCGCGATATGTGGACAAAAGTGCCATCGAGCCATTTTCGCTTATGAATTTTAGTAGCTGAAAGTCTTTATCTGACATAAAGTTCTCCTTTCGTTATTATGATAGTCAAATTATAGTTCGGAGAACTTGAGAAATCAAGAACCATATACAGGCACAGTTAATAACCTATTAACAGGAGGTGGGGTTATGGCAAGATACCCGAAAAAGGCTACATACCGGACATGGGTGATTGATTCGAAAACCGGTGAATGGAAACGAATCGATCCCAAAGACATACCTCAGAACAAAATTGATGAGCTGTGCGACAAGTTTGCGTTTGGCGCAGGCTATAAGCGCACAGAGTAGCCACTTCGGTGGCGCTGGCGGACAAGCCAAGGAGAAAACATGAAAAACAAGTTATTTATTGTAGGGATTGTGATATTTGCATTTGGAGCAATGGCGATGGATTCAGTCGGTGCAGGAGGAATGATTGCATGTGTGATGGTAGCACTTGGTATAGTGCTTGCATTTGCAGGCTATGCATCGGAGCAGTTAGAAAAGGAACGTAGGAAAACGGCCCGACGGATTCAGAAACTTAGAAGACAATGAAAGGAGAAACAGTGAACATCAGCGGCGCAATACCATATCCGGAAGACCAGTACAGAAAGCATTACAAAAATCCAACGTACCCGCGTAAGGGAAAAGAGTGTGAAGGGGATTTCCAGAGTGTGCTTGATGCTGAAATGAAAAAGATGGAACCAACCCACCGTCCAAGAGAGTGATTCCATCAAAGAAATAAATTCATTAAAATATTTCTTTTTTAGTGTAATGGATATTATAAGCGTTTGCAAGTGATATTTGAAAATTATGTATTTCCATGTATGTGAGCACTGCGGTGCGTATTTGGATCCGGGAGAGCCGTGTGATTGCTTAGAGAGGTCCAGAAACAAAAAAGATGATTATATGGCCCTTTTTGAAAGTGACAGTAATGGGCAAATAAGAATGAAAGTAGAGGGAGAAAATGAGAATTACAAAAATTAAGATTAGAAATTTGTTTGGAATCAAGGGATATGAGCAGGATGGAAAATCGGTGGAGTTGGCCGGCTCAAATGGAGTTGGAAAAACGTCGGTAATTGATGCAATCCGGTATGCCTTGACAAATAAATCAGATAGAGATTATATCGTGCGGAAAGGCGAGACAGAGGGAGAAATCCTTATCGAGACAGATACAGGACTTCGAATTAACCGTAAATCCAGAACAAATCAGGCTGATTATAAAAGTGTGAAGCAGAATGGAGCTGAGGTTGGTAGTCCGGAAACTTTCCTTAGAGATATTTTTACAACGCTGCAGCTTAATCCAATTGAGTTCATGGAGATGGATAAGAAGAAACAGAACGCAACTATTCTGGACATGATCGAATATGACTGGGATGTAAATAAAATCAAGGAATGGTTCGGGGAGATTCCAAGCTGGGTGTCGTATGATCAGAACATTTTGCAGATTCTTGATGATATTCAGAGCGAAAAGGGCGAGTATTTCACACATCGTCAGGATGTTAACCGTGATATTCGTAATAAGAAGGCTTTTATTGATGAGATCGCACAAGGGATTCCGGCTGGTTATGATGTTGAAAAATGGAAAACCGCTTCTACATCAGATCTTTATCATCAGATCGAGCAGATCAGAAATGATAATCAGATGATTGAAAAGGCGCAAATGCTGAAAGATGCCAGAGACAGCAAGATTCGTTCTTTTGAAGCAGATAAGCAAATTGCAAAATCGGCATTGGATACAGAGTTTTCTAACCGTTCTCATCAGATTGATCAGGACATTTTGAAATTAAACAATGAGATTAAAGCTTTGCAGACGGAAAAGGAAGGTCTTGCTGCACAGAAGCAGGACAAGTTGGAACTGATTAATCAGAAATACGAGACAAATGTTGCCAAGTATGATGCGGAAGTTGCGGAATATGCTCCGTATATCGATAAGGAAAAGAAAGATGTATCTGATCTTGTAAAGGATGCAGAGTACATGGAAAAGATGAAGGGACATATCAATGAGTATAATCGTATGACTGATTTGCAGAATGAGGTAGAAGAACTTTCGGCAGAATCAATGGATCTTACAAATAAGATCGAAAAGGCACGAACTCTTCCGGGAGAAATCTTGCAGAACTGCAATATCCCGATTGAGGGACTTACTGTAGAGAATGGCATTCCTCTGATCAACGGACTTCCGGTATCCAATCTTTCCGAGGGAGAAAAACTGGATCTGTGCATTGATGTATCAATTCAGAAACCGAATGGATTACAGATTATTTTGATTGATGGAACGGAGAAACTTTCAACCGGATTGAGAGAAAAGCTGTACAGAAAATGTAAAGAAAAAGGATTGCAGTTTATCGCCACAAGAACGACGGATGATGATGCAATGACCGTTGTTGAGTTATAGGAGGTAGGACATGGACAACACGGAGATTATGACAACGCCACAGCAGACGGCTGTGGTATCAAAAGACAATATATATTCCAGCACACAGGCGTTTAATGAGTTGTTTAAGATCGGCAATGTTATGAGTAAAACACAGTTGGTCCCGGACAATTACCGCAATAAACCGGAAGATTGTACGATTGCTATTGATATTGCAAACCGTAACGGCATGAGCCCATTGTCGGTAATGCAGAACTTGTATGTCGTAAAGGGAAAACCTACATGGAGCGGACAGGCATGTATTGCTATGATTCGGGCATCCAAGGAATATGAGCATGTGAAACCTGTTATGGTCGGAGAGAGGAACACGGATGGCTGGGGATGTTATTTTAAGGCCATTGATAAATCTGATGGAGAGGTTGCAAAAGGAACACTTGTTACTATCAAGATGGCAAAGGATGAGGGTTGGTATTCCAAACCGGGAAGCAAGTGGCCGACAATGCCGGAACTGATGCTTCAGTACAGAGCCGCTGCTTTCTTTGCAAGAATCTATATGCCAAATGTGCTTATGGGATTCAGCGTTGAGGGAGAAGTGGAAGATATTTCTCCGGTACCAGTGCAGGCACCGCCGGATCCGTTTGCAAATACAAAGGTAGCACAGGAAGCATCGGAGGTATTTGACAATGTTATTGACTAGCGAAAATTACTACAGCCAGGAAGCAAACAGAGAGTATCTGTCTGTCAGCCAGTATAAAGACTTCATGGGTACATATGGAAAGCAGGGGTGTGAAGAATACGCCCTTGCGAAACTGGATGGTACATGGGTAGAGAATATGGAAGATTCTGATGCATTGATGGTTGGATCTTATGTGGATGCACATTTTGAGGGCACACTTGATCTGTTTAAGGCACAGCATCCATGCATGTTCAAAAAGGACGGAAGTCTTATGGCAAAGTACATCAAGGCAAACGAAATGATTAACCGCTGTGAGCGTGATCCGTTATTTATGCAGTATATGAGCGGTGAGAAGCAGGTCATTATGACAGCGGATATGTTTGGGGCAAAATGGAAAATCAAGATTGACAGCTACCATCCGGGAAAATGCATAGTGGATTTGAAAACCTGTCAGAGCATTACAAAGGAATTTTATCATCCAGATACCGGACATCTCAATTTCCTTGCTGAATGGGGATATTACATTCAGGGCGCAGTATATCAGAAAGTTGTGGAGATTAATACCGGAAAGAAACTGCCATTTTTCATTGCAGCGGTATCGAAAGAAAAAGTGTCGGATATACAGTTGATTGCAGTGGAACAGAGTCTTTTGGATGAAGCAATCACGGAAGTAGAGCGGAATGTGCCTGGTATTGTGGCGTTGAAAAACGGAGAAGTTAATCCAATCCGGTGTGAACACTGTGATTACTGCAAACATACGAGAATTCTTAAGGCTCCTATCTGGTCCAGTGAACTGATCGGGGAGGTTTAGATGAAAGATTCTATTGTTGTTGATATGAGATATGCCGGGTATGACATGATTGATGGAACACCAAATGTACATCGGCATCATATTTTTGAGGGAACAGCAAACCGTCAGTTATCGGATGAAGACGGATTGTGGGTGCCATTATCCTATGAACATCATGAAGGCAACATGAGTGTGCACAGGAATAAGGAAATGAAAGAGTTGATGCACATCATCGGGCAGCTTGCATGGGAAAAACATTACATTGTAGAGCATAAGGATGTGAGCGAGACGGATGCAAGGGAAGCATTCCGGAAGAGATATGGAAAAAGCTATTTGTAATAATACCGGCTCTTCGGAGCCGGAGAAAGGATATGCCAGTGAATATTGAACAGAAAACATTGACCTCTGTTGAGGTTGCGGAGATGGTGGGGAAACCACATAACGATTTAATGAAAGATATCAGAAGATATACATCTCAGTTTAACGAGGGGAATATTTCCCACGTTGAATTTTTTACAGAGAATACATATCTGGATAAAAAAGGGCAGGAAAGACCGTGTTATCTGGTCACAAAGAAAGGCTGTGAATTTATCGCCCACAAGCTGACCGGAGTAAAGGGTACAGAGTTTACAGCAAAGTATATCAATCGTTTTCATGAGCTTGAGGAACATGTGCAGAAACCACGCACGGCTCTGGAACAGATCGCATTGCTCGCACAGGGAGCCTTGGAACTGGAAGAAAAAGTTGATTCTGTGGAGCAGGAGGTTTACTCAATCAAAAATGACATGCCGTTGTTTGGCGCAGAATCAGACGAATTATCAGCGCACGTGAAACGTAAGGGCGTGGAGATGCTTGGTGGAAAGAAATCAGAAGCCTATAAGGATAACAAAGTGCGTCAGACAGTATACCGCGATATATACAGCCAGTTGAAACGTGAATTTGGTATCTACGATGATGAGGGCAAGACAAAGAGTTACAAGGCTTTGAAACGTAAAGATTTGGCAGATGCACATGAGTTTATTGATTGTTATACATTGCCGTCATATCTGCAGGATGTGATTACAAACTGTAATGCACAGATCAGAATGGATGGTGATCTGTGTGGAGTATAGTTTTACAATTCCTGGACGGTTGGATGGCTTGAATGATTATACTGCAGCCAACCGGACGAATCCACATAAAGGCGGAAAAGCAAAAAGGGACAATGAACTTCTTGTGATTAGCTGTATACGGCATCAATTGCGTGGAATACATATCACGGATCCGGTTTTGATCTATTACCATTTTTATGAAAAGGATATGCGCCGTGATGGGGACAATATTGTGTCCTGTGGAGCAAAGTTTATTCAGGACAGTTTAACCAAAACACAGGTGTTGCAGGAAGATAATCGTAAATGTATTCCTAATTTTTACCATGATGTGTCTGTAGATAAAGAAAATCCAAGAATTGAAGTTACTATAACGGAGCTGACAAAAGAACAATCCAGAATGCCACTTGTTGATCTGCTCAAAGATTTGGAAGTGGGGTGATGGCTTGGCAGAAAAGAACAGCTTTGTCATGTATACGGAGTATTTAAAGCATATCCAGAAGATGGACATGGAGCAGCGGGGAAAGCTGTTCACCGCCATCCTCTGTTATGTAGCCGGAGAAGAGATGCCGGAGCTTGATGCGGCAGCAGATATGGCTTTCAGCTTTATTCAAGACCGCATAGATCGGGATAATGCAGCATATGTCGAGAAGTGCCGGAAACGTAGTGAAGCCGGGAAATTAGGTGGTAGAAAACCTAAAACAAATGCTTTTGATGAAAACCAAACGAAAGCAAAAAAAGCAAATGGTTTTTCTGAAAAGCAAAATAACCCTGATACTGATACTCATAATCATATTCATTCTCATACTCATGATGATGAATTAAAAGAAAAGAATAAAGATTCTCTCGCTGAAGCAAATGAATTGTTTGAACGTATTTGGAAGATGTATCCGAACAAGAAAGGCAAAGGTCAGGTGTCGGATGCCCAAAAGAAGCGGCTACTCGCGATCGGGGAAGATAGGCTTGTTAAAGCGATTGATCGCTACAGTCTTGAATTGCAGAAGGACGCCGGCTGGAGGAAACCACAGTACGGGAGCACATTCTTCAACAGTGGCTATGTTGATTATCTGGATGAGAATTATGTACCGGGGAAAGAGGTTAAGCCACTTACACAGGATAAATTCAACAACTTTACTCCAAGAGAACAGGACTTTGAAGCCTTGGAGCGAAAGTTGCTTGGCGGTTGAAACACCGGCCAGAAGGCGAAAGAAACAGCAAGTCGAAAATCGATAGTTATCACAAGCCATGATTTTTTACCTTGCAAAACAGGGGCAGAAATGCCCCGTCTACCCAAAGGGGCGATAAATTGAGACACAGAACGAATACGCAGAAGCGTCTTGAGAAAATAAATGCAGAAATATCGGAATCGATTCGAGCGTATGACGGTTCCAAGACAGAAAACAGAGATCCGAAAGCCTATAGCAGATTTAAGGCAAACAGCACCTATTATGGCAGTGGTCGGACTTGCAGCTATGGAGAGAAAACGAAAATATGTGATCCAAGTTGCAGATTCTGGTACACATGCGTAAAGGGGCATCAGATCAGAGAGGAGAACAAATGCACAGAGTAACACAGAGGGAGCGTGTAATACATACAAGCGTATACAGGCAGGAAGTGAACAAGGCGAAGCTTGGAAATAATATCGCAAATCATATGGGATTTATATTTGCCCTGGCACTGTACGACAAATTCGGTCTGACATTTAAGCAGATTACGAACTACTACACCAAAACAGTAAACAAGCGCGTTGCCTGGCAGGATGATGATAACGACGATGTTACGAGCGAAAGTATGATGGAGTATTGCCGGAAACGGAAAATTGATGTGGTCGGCTGGGTAAAGTCGATACCAATGTCGCAGAAGCTGTACATGGCAGATATCCAGAAAGGGCGCGCAGTGCTTGGAGCAGACCGCAATATCGAAAGCGCACTGGCATCCACAATGTACCTGACAATTCCCACACTAAAAGAATCGTACCGGTTCTCGAATGCCAAGATTGAGAAATTTATGAAGTGGGTTGCCTATTACATTGATTCCTACTGGCGAAAACAACCGAAGAGCAAAGAACACTATTTGTCCGATGCGATTATCCGGCAGACATTTATCGAGGATGAGCATTGGGACATTGTTACCGGGAAGAAGGTTGAATAGCATGGAGAGATTAACAGCAAAAATAAAAAGACCGGATAAAGAGGATTTGATTGTTTATACAAAAGGCGCTTATGAAGATACGATTCCAGCGGAAATGACAAAGAATGATATTAGAGCTGTATTGAAAAAACTTGCCGCTTACGAGGATGCCGAGGAACAGGGATTACCGAACAGATGGATTCCGTGCAGTGAGATATTGCCCGAATGTTGCGGATATCCGGTTTTACTTACCGTTGAAAATGGATTCAACCAAAGGCGTGTGTGCAAGGCGTTCACGAATTACATGAAAGAGGGCAAATTGCTATTCCTTACAAACGAAAAGGAATATTGTGAGGAATTAATTTCAAGCAAATTAAGCAACGCTTGGAAACCAATAGCTTGGATGCCATTACCAGAGCCGTACAGCGCGGAAGTAGAAAAGCCACAGACCAATGCAGATCGTATCCGGAGCATGACGGATGAGGAGCTGGCAGAAGTATTATTTGGAAGTTGCATAGAACGCATGGGCGTAGAGGAATGTTCTCATCCTGTAGAGGACTTAAAAGGCATTCCGGCTTGCAAATCATGTGTTTTGGATTGGCTTAAGGCAGAAAGTGAGGGCGAAGATGCTAGATGAAATTTTCAATGTAATGAAATGCTTTCCGGGCAGTTTTATCAACCGATGCGGAGAAGTTATTTTGTCTAAAAAAGGGAATGTGTATTTTATAGCAAAAGACTGTAAGACACAGAAAGATATTCTTTGCAAACTTTTGGAGTGGTGCTCCAGACCTATTGCAAAGGGAGAACCTTACCGCCAAGAGAAGCGAAATAAAGAATGGAGAGAAGCACTTCTTTCTGGATATAACAAATATCTCGGGACGCAGTTCACGCAAGAGGATATGTACTGGATATACGATAAGCTCGGAAATGGCGTAGACCATGATCTGACGCTGAAATTTATTGCAAGCGGATATGACCTGAATCTTGTATATCCAGAGAGAGGAGAAAATCATGGAAAATAGATTTTTATGCCGTGGAAAGCGGATTGATAACGGTGAATGGGTGAAAGGAAATCGTATTGATTCACCCGATGGTCATGTCGCAATTAGTGAGACAAGCGGGGAGTGGAAACTTTACGAATGTATTCCAACTACCATCTGTCAATGCACCGGCCTTGTGGATAAGAACGGCAAGCTGATCTGGGAGAATGACATTTTGATGTGTCATGGAAACTCGGAAGACCTTGTGAAAGCCGTTTTTGGAGAATTTAATGTAATCAACGCAGAAACACTGGAAGTTATTGACCGTGTTATTGGTTGGTATTATGAGGTTGTTCCAACAGATGCACTAAGCAAGTGTGAGCCGTTCTGCTTTCCAATGCCACTTACAGAGGAATATGTAAAGACATGCGAAATGGAAGTTGTTGACAATCCGGAACTGTTGGAGGTGTAGACATGACGATTGATGAAGCAAAAATATTTATTCAAAATGCTATGGAACAATCAAGAAATGCATTGGCAGAGTTGATGTTGATAATGCCAAAGGTATTTGCGGTTAAAAGGAAGAGCCTTGGTGAGTATTACAGCAATTTAGAGAATTGCAAAAAGGAGATTCAGGCATGTGAAGTAGCTGTAAAGGCATTGGAAGAGATACAGCAGTACAGAAAGCATGGTATTACTGTTGAAAGTGCATTAGATAATATGTGTGACCTTGCAGCCGCAGAAAATCTGATTGAAGAGTACCGCGCGATCGGCACACCGGAAGAATGCTTGCGGAATAAGGATTTCTTGGATTTCCTTGCGGGCAAGATGAAGCCGGGCGATTTTGAAACATACTTGCGCTTATACGATGCGTTAGAAGAAGGGGAGTGAGCAAATGAACGAAGAACTTAAACCATGCCCGTTTTGTGGACGCAGCATAGATATTGAAAAAGATGTGTACGATCCAAGCAAGGATTGGCATCCGACATTCATAGATCCGGACAGTGGCGGTGATCCTATTAACATTCATTGCAAGTGTGGTTTAGAGTTTTGCACTGGTACATATGACTGGGGCGAATTTGTAGAAGCATGGAACAGGAGAGCAAATGATGGGAAAGTAGGTGTGCCAGATGGCAATTAAACCAATTTTATTCAATACCGAGATGGTACGGGCAATTTTGGACGGACGGAAGAGTTGTACTCGGCGGCTGGTAAAAAATGATGTTGAAGCCGTTCTCAACAGTCCATATCATAAGGCACATCCAGAGGTAGAGGATAAACAGATTATAAGCAAACTATGTAATCCACCGTATCAGCCAGGCGATATCCTTTACATCCGTGAGACATGGGCGTGGTGTCCGTGTTGGGATTGCGGTCTGGATGTTGAAGAACCTGGATGCGGGCACGAACAAGAGCAAAAATACAATGGCGAGAAAAAGGAACATGGATGTTACATATACCGTGCGTCGTGTGCCGACAATGAATATCCGTCGGTGGATACGTGGCATCCATCAATTCACATGCCAAAAGAAGTGGCACGTATTTGGCTTAAGGTAACGGATGTGAGGGTGGAACGGTTGCAAGAGATCACTGCAGAAGAGACCAAAAAAGAAGGCTGTGATGGTAGATGCGAATGCCCGAGTTCTGGAGCTGACGGAAGCTTGTCGTGCAAAACAAGAGATTTTAGTCTTGAAAAGTTTGAAACTATATGGGATTCCACTGTGAAAAAAACGGATCTTGACCGCTACGGTTGGGATGCGAATCCGTGGGTATGGGTTATCGAATTTGAGCGGTGCGAGAAGCCGGCGGAATCCCCATATGCATGGAATGATGCAATACATAAGTTGATGAAAGGAGTGTAGTGGATGGCTAAAGCAGTATTGGTTATGGACATGCCGAAAACCTGTAAAGATTGCTCTTGCAAATATCCCAGTTATAAAGATTATGCTCTTTACGACTGTGCTATTACAGGAAAAACGGTTCCGATAGATGGTGGACGCTACGGGGAAAAACCATATTGGTGTCCTCTCCGGGAATTGCCGGAGAAGAAAGAGTTATATCTTAGCATTAACAACCAGAAAGGGTATTGTGATGGCTGGAATGCCTGCCTGGATAAAATTTTAAAATAAATCGAAAGTGGGGTGGAGCACATGGCAGATAAAGTCAAATGGCTTAATGAAAACTGCCACAAATGCGGAGAACAGATGAATAGTTGGGATGCGCGGTTGACTAAGACTTTCAAAGTACGGAATACATGCGAGAAGTGCTTTTGTAAGATTTATGACATGGATCAAGAATCATTTCGCAGTCAAATGGAAGATTTCTGGGGCATCCGTCCATGTCAGGGGATCTGATTATGGAATACAACGAACTAACAAAGCGATTGCTTGCAGAAGGGTATACTGCCGATCGGCATCCGGATTATGTGCAGGTAGATACAAGTAGACTTCCTGGCGATAATCTATTGAACAATCTTTCGGGCGGGTTTGAATATAAGCGGTTCTATAGAGATAGCATCGTTTATAAAACCGGTTGCGATAAGTTTATAATGGGAAGCCATGTGATGGACCATCTAGGATGTGGAATCGATTGGAGCCATGAAAATGACAATCCGGTGTTCCGTTGTCCTTATAGCAAGCCAGAGTGCGAGCACAATGATCCAAGATTATATGGCACGCATGGTGGCGGTTTGTGTATTCAGTGTTTTTGCACTTGCCACAGAACAGACGAACTATACGATTATGAGAACAGCATTGAAAAAGCCAATAGGGAACGCGAGGAAGAACGGAATCGAAAGTACAAGGAATATTCTAATGCTCACGGTGGCAGAATTTGCGAGAATCATATGTATTACGATGAGCGAACAAATACTTGGACACAACGATATAATCCCATTAAATGTGCCAAAATGTGCGCTGCACACAATGGCTATTGCCCGATTCTCGGACGGCAATTGAGCCGAAAGCGAGGGAACGTATATTATGACTTAAGGAAATCTGGAGCCGTGAGGCACGCAGCGCAGATGTCTTTGTTTGAAAAAGACAGATGGGAGAGCATAAAAAAGGGCATACGTTTTCTGGATCATCCCTGCAGCATGGATATTTGCGAAGCAATTGTAAAAGCGTCACAAGAGGATATTCGATGGCATTATGAAATCAATAATTCCTTTGAAAAATTAGAGGATGAGACTCTTACATGGGAAATTTATAATATCCGAGCAGAAAGCAAGCCAAGCCGTGATCTAATGCAAGATTTACAGGATTTACGAGATGGAGTTGAACTTGTATGGGAAGATGATCTCATCAAAGAAGAAAAAGAGCAGAAAAAGGAAAAGCGAAAGCAGTTAAGACAGAAAGCTATTGATCGGCTTGAAAAGAAGCTGATAGAGGTTGGATATGAAAATCTTCCGGACACATCCATTGACCGTGTGCACGCGGATAAGTGGCTGGATCTGGAGCGATTGGAAGAGCTGGAGAATATCCGACAGCAGAAAATAAAAGAAGAACAGGAGAAGCCTGTACAACTTAGCCTGTTTGATATGTAGAAAGGAGCCGGGACCTATCCGGATAAAAGGCGCGCCGGGTTCTTTTCAAGAAAAAATGAAGAATAGTGAATTAAAAGAATATGTAAATAGCTTTCCGGATGATGCGCCGGTAAGTATTATCTGTGCGAATCCAAGAAAAAGAAAGCTGTACAAGTTGGAAGAAGTAATGTGGGTGACAGACCAAGGGCAACCATTGATTCACATTGATATTGGAGAGGAATCAGATATGGATGCAGAAATGATAGCCGCTTGTGAAGCTGATGAAAAGTCCACTGATGATCTGGAAGGACAGATGCAGATAGAGGACTTTCCGGAGGTGATGCCATGATTAACGGAGAACTGATCGTAGACAACTTCGCCGGCGGTGGTGGTGCATCCACTGGCATAGAACTGGCAACAGGCTACAGTGTAGATATAGCAATCAATCATGATCCGGAAGCTATTAAGATGCACAAGGCGAATCATCCGAATACAAAGCATTACTGTGAAAACGTGTGGGCGGTTGATCCGGTCAAGGCGTGTGACGGGCATCCGGTCGGACTTGCCTGGTTCTCGCCGGACTGCAAGCACTTTTCAAAGGCAAAAGGCGGAAAGCCAAAGGATAAGAATATTCGAGGCCTTGCTTGGGTAGCATTACGCTGGGCAGGACTTGTCAGGCCGAGGGTGATCATGTTGGAGAATGTGGAAGAGTTCAAGACATGGGGACCGTTGAACCGGCGGCATCATCCAATCAAGAGCAAGCAAGGCAAGACGTTTGAGAGGTTCGTACGACAACTTCGGGATCTTGGCTATGAAGTGGAGTTCCGCGAGTTGATCGCTGCTGATTATGGTGCACCGACAATGCGAAAGAGATTCTTTATGATTGCTCGGTGTGACAGCAAGCCGATTGTCTGGCCAGAGCCAACACACGGACCGGCAGACAGTGAAGAGGTAAAGGCCGGACTGCTAAAACCATATGTCGGAGCGTACACACAGATTGATTTCAGCCGGCCATGTCCGAGCATTTTTGACACATCCGAGGAAATCAAAGAAAAGTACGGTATCCGGGCGGTTCGCCCACTGGCAAAGAAAACAATGGATCGGATAGCAAGAGGACTGAAAAAATTCGTTTTGGATAACCCGGAGCCGTTCATTATTCAGTGCAACCACGGAGGCGAGCGTAGACCGAACGACATCCGAGAGCCGATGCCGACCATCACCGGAAAACATGGGTACGGAGTTGTCGAGCCATATCTTGTGCAGTGTAAATTTAATAATGAAGCACAAGATGTTCAGAAGCCAATTGGAACTCTTACAACGGTTGGCAGTCATTTGTTGGTTAGCCCAACCTTGATTCAATATCATTCGGAGACTTCCAAGGACGAAGTCCGAGGACAGACGATTAAAGATCCGATCATGACTGTGGATGGTTCGAACCGGTACGGATTGGTTACATCGTTTTTAAGTAAATTTTATAAGAGCGGCACCGGGCAAGATATGAGAGAACCATTACATACGATCACAACATCTGCCGGTCACTTCGGAGAAGTCCGTGCGTTCTTGATTAAATATTATGGACAAGGTACCGGGCAGGATATAAAAGCTCCTTTGGATACCGTAACGGCGCAGGACAGATTTGGATTGGTGACCATTGAGGGTGTAGATTATCAGATTGTGGACATTGGTCTGCGAATGTTGGAGCCAAAAGAATTGTATGGATGCCAGGGATTTCCAGATGATTACATAATCGATCATGATTACACCGGAAAGACATATCCAAGAAGTGAACAGGTGCGCAGATGTGGCAATGCAGTATGCCCGCCAATCCCTGCAGCATTGGTAAAAGCGAACTTACCGGAGTTGTGTGTAGCAGAGCGCACGCCGAATATGAAGATTAAAACAGAGCAGACCGGACAGCTTCGGTTTGCGTAGCTATTCCTTTTCACAAACTGCATTTCTGGCAACAATATTTGCCAGCATATCACTCAGTACCACCAGATCAGCAGCGAGGATGGCAATTTCATCATCAGACATGCAGTCGGCAAGCTGACAGGCGAGTGCTGAAAGGAAATAAAGGTTTGAACAGTTTTGCATAGGATCACCGGAGATGTTTTATACATTTTATGCGTCTGCGGTGAAACTGTGCGAGGAATCTATAAATTTTAGTATCAGATAACAAAACCAAGCGATCATATAGTACCTCCTGCTATGTAGTGTATGCGGAGAAAATAATAATTATTCGTTTGAAATATAGCTTGGCAAAATAGACAATATATTTGTCGAAAAATGTGGACATTGACAATTGAATATTGAAAGACGGAGCCGTATAATTTATATATTATTTTATGGAAGGAGAATTATTTATGGCAAGAATATCTGAATATGCGGATGATAATTGGGACATGAGTGAAGACACAAAAACTTGCATGTTTTGTGGAGAGCATTTAGAAAAAGGTGGATTTTGGGTAGGAGAAAAAGAAGTTGGGTGCTGTAAAGAATGTGCACCGTGGTTAATTGCACTATTTCTGGATACAATGTTGGATTATGGAGAATTAGATTTATCGAAACCTATGGATACATACGAGAAAGTAAAAGGGTATTGTAAAAAGCAAATTGATAAGAAAACCGGATTATTGATACAAAATTTAAAAAGACAATCAGAAGAAAGATAAAAAATGCCAACCGTCAAATACGATGGTTGGTATTTTTTGCGCAAAATTGAAAGGGGGAATGCCTGTGGACGAAAAGGAAGTATTCGAGATCTGCAACCAGGTAGACGGTTTTATCGCTGCGGAACTGACAGAATCCATCGTGAGTGGGACAAGCTACGACATGCTGGAAGCGCACCACGGCATTCTTCCGATCAGCCGAAATTGTTTTTACCGGAAGCGGAGGATCGTGCAGCGGATCATGAAGCAGAGGATGGGGCGGATTGTGGAAGAGCCGAACGGGCAGTTGAGGATGGTGTGGTAATATGATGTGTATAGAATACACATATTTATATTGACAATACACAAAAAATGTGTATAATATAAATATAGAAGGAGGAAAATGGATGAAGCAAAGAGAACTAATAAAACGGCTCGAAGCAGCAGGCTTCACATTGGAAAGACATGGTGGAAATTATGATGTATATGCCAGAGGGGAAGACAAGGAACAGATACCGAGACATAAAGAAATTAATGAGATGTTAGCGAAAGCAATTATCAGGAAATGGGGATTATAAAATCCCCACAACCTGTGTATAGATATAAAGAGACGAGAACGGAGGTTGATCGTAATGAAACAGGTATATCCAGTAATATTTACACAGTTAAATGACGAAAAGAGCACTGTCTTAATAGAAGTACCAGATTTAGAGATTCTTACAGAGGGATTTGGAATGGCGGATGCTGTAGACATGGCGAGAGACGCAATCGGATTAAAGGGAATCTGCTATGAGGATGATGGAAAGGAAATTCCACGGCCACGGATGTTGGCAGATATAGATGCATCCAAGGGGACATTTGCAGAAGATGGAGTAAGCTGTGTGTCACTTGTTGATATTGATTTTCAGGAATATCGCCGGAGAGCAGACAATAAAACCGTACGGAGAAACGTAACGCTTCCGAATTGGCTGAATCAGGAAGCGGAAAAGGCACACATCAATGTGTCAAGAGTTTTACAGGATGCGCTTATGATGAAACTTGGAGTTTCAAGATAATCAGCTGAGAGAGCTAGGATTGAGGTGTTAGGAAAGTAGCACAAGATCCTAGCTCTTTTTTCATGCCCTAAATTGGTACAAATCATCTGAAATCCTGCTTTATAATTATGGTATGAGGTTAGAAATATACCATTTGGCAGAGAGGAAGTGAGATAGTGGAGAATTACGAGAAAGCAGAACAGGACTACATGAGCGGTATGAAGTACAAAGATATTGCCGAGAAGTACGGAACCACTATCAACACTGTTAAGAGCTGGAAGAAACGGTATGGGTGGAATCGGGAAGAGGGTGCACCCAAAAGTAAAAAGGTGTGCACACAAAAAGGCAAGGGTGCACCCAAGGCGGTAGCGCCTATAGATGATGGTACAAAAGAAACATTACAGAATAATGAACTCACACCGGAACAGCAGATGTTTTGCATATATTACAGCCGGACATTTAATGCAACCCAAAGCTATTTGAATGCCTATGGGTGCAGCTATGAAGTGGCGAATGCGAAAGGACCTCTATTGGTAGTGAAAGATAGTATTCACCGAGAAATAGAACGTCTGAAAGAAATCAAGCGTCAGCAGATAGTTGCTGGAACTGACGATATTGTGGAACTACAGATGCGTATTGCTTTTGCAGATATTGGAAACTATATGTCATTCGGGCAGAAAGAGATTGAGGATCCAGAGACAGGTATTGAATATATGATTAGCACTGTTGATCTGAAAGAATCAACGAACACAGATACACAGATTATCCAAGAGGTTAAGCGTGGAAAAGATGGTGTATCTATCAAACTGGCAGACAGACAAAAGGCAATTGATTGGCTTACGATGTTCTTCGAGATGAATCCAACGGATAAGCACCGGAAAGAATTTGATAAGCACAAGCTTGATCTGGAACTGCTTAAGCTGGAGCTGCAAGCTAAAGAGAGTGCAGACGATACACCAGAGCAGGACAACTTCTTGGATGCGCTGAATGAATCAGCAAAGGAAGCGTGGTCAGATGATTGATTGGACAGATTTTGACCGGCGGGTGCGTAAACTAAAAGAAAATGTAATGAAGAATGCTATCCGGATGAAGCAGAAGTATAAGCAGAACGGATTTGCATTTAAGCCATTTTCGAAGAAACAAAAGCAAGTTCTTACTTGGTGGTGCAAAGAATCTCCGGTAAAGGATAAGGATGGAATCATAGCAGATGGAGCAATTCGAAGCGGTAAGACATTGTGCATGTCTTTAAGTTATGTCCTTTGGGCAATGAGTACATTCAATATGCAGAATCTTGGCATGGCAGGAAAGACAATCGGATCATTCCGACGCAATGTGCTGTTCTGGTTAAAGCTAATGCTCCGGAGCCGTGGTTATAAGGTGGCAGATCATAGATCTGACAACATGGTGGAGATCAGCAAAGGCGATACAGTCAACTTCTTTTATATCTTTGGCGGTAAGGATGAGCGGTCACAGGATCTCATTCAAGGTATTACGCTTGCGGGAATGTTCTTCGATGAAGTTGCACTGATGCCAGAATCGTTTGTGAACCAGGCAACTGGTCGTTGCTCTGTGGATGGTTCAAAGTTCTGGTTTAACTGTAACCCGGATTCGCCTAGCCATTGGTTCAAGACAAATTGGATTGATAAAGTGATAGAAAAGAATCTGATCTACTTACATTTCACAATGGATGATAACCTTTCCCTGTCCGAAAAAGTAAAGGCCCGATACCGGGCAATGTACAGCGGAGTGTTCTATGACCGCTTTATTCTCGGCAAGTGGGTGATTGCGGAGGGATTGGTCTATGGGATGTTCGACAAGGAAAAGAACATCTTTCACGGAGAGTATACATACAGTTCGCAAGCATCTTATTACATTGCCATCGATTACGGTACTATGAATCCGTTTGCAGTAGGTCTGATGGAATTACAGAACAGCGGAAGGGTGCGGATGCTTCGAGAGGGACATTACTCTGGTAGAGAAACAGGAGTGACCATAGACAATGAAGCTTATTACAAAATGATACAAGAGGTTGCAAAAGGGTTCCCAATCACTTCCATTGTCATCGATCCGTCAGCGGCAGCTATGAAAGCAACAATCCGGAAGTATGGAGAGTTTACATGCACAGATGGTAACAATGATGTGCTGAATGGAATACAAGAGGTAACAAAGTATTTGAATCTTGGCATGCTCCAGATACATGAGAACTGTACCGAGACACAGAAAGAGTTTGGTGCGTATGCATGGGATGAAAAGGCAGTGGGAGAGGATCGTGTGATTAAGGAATATGATCATCACATGGACCTTATCAGATACTTTATTTATACAGTAGCACGCAGATATAACAGAGGACTTATATAAGGCGGTGAAGCATGGAAATTATAGCAGCAATAAAAGGATGGTGGAAAAAAATGTTTTTTAAGTCAGATGCAAAGAGAATATTTGATGTAGATATTCTGTTGTCAGATACGATGGACATGGCAATTAGAACATGGAATCAGATCTACGCAGGGCATCCGAACTGGGTAGACAAGGATAACCATGTAAAGACTATCAATTTTGCAAAGTCGGTATCATCAGAGACAGCGAGACTTGCATGTCTGGATTTGTCCATTAAGGTTTCCGGATCAGCGAGAGCCGTATATCTACAGAGTGTAATTGACAATATGTTTGGTAAAATCCGTGAGTATGTGGAAAGAGGATGCGTAAATGGCACAATCATCTTGAAACCGAATGGAGACGGCATTGACTGTTTTGATCCACAGAGATTTCTTCCGACCGAGGTTGATGGAAATGGTAATATTCGAGCCGGTATCTTCTTTGATTTTTATGAACAGTCCAAGAAATATTATAAAAGACTGGAATATCACAGATTTGCTGATGACGGAGTGTATTTGATAAGCAATAGATGTTTTATTTCTGAAAGTTCGACATCTCTAGGAACTGAAACTGACATAACCAAGACACCGTGGAAAGAATTGATGCCAGATGTGGGGATTGAAAATATAGAGAAACCGTTGTTTGCTGTCTTTAAAACACCTATGGCTAATAACATTGACATTGCTTCTCCGCTTGGCATGAGCATCTTTGCCGAAGCAATGGAAGAATTAAAGGATTTGGATGTTGCATACAGCAGGAATGCAAAAGAAATATATGACAGTAAGAGAACGGTGCTTGCAGATGAGCGACTATTTGATGGAAAAGCAATCATGGTAGACGGCGAGATTGTTCGTGTAAAACCAAAGATGCCGGATTATATCAGAAATGTTCTTAGTGAGGGACAGGAGAACTTCTATCAGGAAATCAATCCAAACTTAAACACAGATACCAGAGTTAAAGGAATGAATAATATTCTGTCTATTCTTGCATATAAGTGTGGCTATTCGAATGGATACTTCTCTTTTGATTCTATGACCGGCATCCAGACGGCAACCGGGGTGGAAGCATCACAGCAGAGAACTATCCAGTTTATCAAGGATGTTCGGGATAAACTGGAAATGACAATGGATGATTTGATTTATGCCATTGATAAATATGCTGATCTATATGATTTGTCCCCTGTCGGAGTTTATGAAGTAGAATATGGTTTCGGTGATATCTGCTACAACTATGAAGAGGACAAGAAAACATGGTGGGGATATGTGCAGGCGGGTAAGGTTCCGGCATGGATGTATTTCGTTAAGTTTGAGAATATGTCCGAGGATGAAGCGAAAGCAATGCAGGCAGAGATTGAAGCAGCAGAAGCAGAAAAACAGCAAGGTGGATTATTTGGAGAGGAGTAAGCCATGCAGTATAACAGGACGGTAGGATGTGTGGATATCCATCTGGATACTAAACGAATCGATGAGAATATACGGAATGCACAAAAAATGCTGAATATGCAGGTGGCTGCAGACTGTGACGAATATATTCCAACAACAGAAGCAGGTGCTTTAAGAAATTCAGTAAATTATCCTGATGGTATATATGGTGGATCAATATCCTATGACACGCCATATGCACATTACCAGTATGAGGGAATTGTGTATGGACCGAATATTCCAATATATGATGATGAAGGAAATCTGGTTGGATTCTGGTCACCGCCACATAAGACAAAAACAGATAGAAAGCTCAAACAGCATCAACCTGGTACAACAGATCATTGGTTTGAGAGAGCAAAGCAAACACATGGACAGCAATGGATTGATTTAGTTAAAAGAGAGATGAGAAAAAGATAGATGTTGACATCTGATAATTTCTATGGAAAAACCGATAGATTGGTAGGGATGTACCAAGAACTTGAAGATTGGATATTGCAGGATATTGCAAATCGACTTATAGCAGCAGGAGCATTATCTGGAACAGCGGATCGTGAACTGTGGAAACTTGAACAAATGGGATTACATAGGCAAGAGATAATCAAAAGACTATCTTCGCTAACAGGAAAAAGTCGAAATGAAATACGACGGTTACTTAAAGAGAGTGTGCTTACATCGTTTTCAAATGATAAAGATGTACTGGAACGCTTTGCAAATGTACAACCACCATTGCAAAATAATGCTGTAATCACTGCTATGAATGCTGAATTGATAAAAACATATGGAGAATTGAGCAATCTTACAAGAACAACGATTGATCAATCACAAAAGGATTTATTGAATATGCTGAATGAGGTGGACTATAGAGTGGCATCTGGAATTCAATCATATAATAGTGCAGTGAGGGAAGTGTTGGATCAATATGCAGGGAATGGAGTGTATGTAAATTATCCGACAGGAACACGTAGATCTTTAGAAGCAGCAGTTAGGTGTTGCATTATTACATCTATGAATCAAACGGCGGCACAGGTTACAAACCAATATATTGTTGAAGCAGGAGCTGAATATGTTCTGGTTTCTGCTCATCCAGGAGCTCGGTATGATAAGAAAAATCCTTTAGGAGTACAATCTCATGACCATTGGCAAGGAAAAGTGTACAAAATTCGTGGATCTGATCCTGATGCCCCAAATCTTTTGGAATCTACTGGATATGATATAGACCCACAGACGGGGCAAGGGCGAGTAGTCAACCCTCTTGGACTGCATGGATATAATTGCGCACATTCACATAAAGTATGGGACAAATCTTTACGTAATCCATATGTAGATGAAAATGGTAATCCGAAGATTGATATTCATGAAAGTCAAGAACTTTATGATTTGCGTCAAAAACAAAGAGCAATTGAGCGCACAATTCGAAAGACTAAGCGGCAGTTATTGGTTAAGGAACAAGAGTTGAATGCTTTCCTGGATGATCCAAATATTCAAAGTGAATATGATAAATTGTCATATAAGCTTCGATTACAAAATCGGAAGTATAATGAATTTTGTGCAGAGAATGATTTACAAAGGCAGTATGATCGTGTCAAGGTTGCTGGATTCAAGAAAGAGCAGGCAAAGAGTGCAAATGGTAGAGCGACGGCATATGCAAAGCAAGTTACTACTAAAAGAATACCTCAAATACCAGCGAGTACAATAAGTGAAAAGATACATAGTGGTCAGTATTCTACCAAATTGAGTATGCAGCAGTTTGATAAGCATGTATTCGGTACGGCTAAATACAAAGAGTATCTAAATACAAGATTACAAGGTGGTGGAAATCCTCAGAGTGTAATCACAATCAGCAAAGAAGAGGCACAGAAAATTATTGAAACAAAGGCAGGAACTGGTATAATTAAGGTAGACAGAAATGGTAATGCCAGACCACAGGAACAAATAACATGCGACAATACCATTGGACAGTATTATTGCGATGGTCGGTATATTGATACGAATAAGGCTGTAATACATTATGGCAAGAAAAATTGTCACATAGTTCCAGTAAAGGGGGACAATTATGATTAACTTGTGGAAATATGAATATGGGAAAAAAGTAAAAATTGTAGATGTCGACAACAATGTTTTTATTGGAATGCCACAAGAAGTTACGGATCAGGATGAGCGTACAGACGAAGACCGACAGGAGATTGGAATAACAGTTGATGTTGATGGATCGCTAGTTGAATTTTTCCAAAGTGATATCAAGTCAATAGAATATGCATAATGCATTTGAATTGAGAGTTTGGTACAAAAACATGTTCAATCTGATGTATTATAATATTGCAAGCGGATTTATTCCACTAACTATCTTATAGTTCTCCAAATTACTTTCATTACTCAGGGAAAGCGCCTTGAAATATAGGCGCTTTTTGCGTGTCTAAAATTGGTACAAATCTTTTATAATCCCATGATAAAATTAATATAACAAATGAATAAGCACCGGACGGAGCGTAGGAATCCGTTCGCTACCCTACAACAATTATAGGATGGTCGATATGGCGCGTCCTGTTCTGGGCGTGCCTTTTTATTTGCGTTTTGCCAGCTATGGAGTAAATAGCAACTCATTCGTGCCGGACTGTCCGGAGTAACAACTTGGAAAGAAAGAGGTAGAAAACATGGTAAAAGTAATCAGTGAATTGGAAAAGATTGGTCTGAAACTGACAGATGAGCAGAAAGAATCTATCAAGAAGAGTATGGGCGAAGAACTGTATTCAAAGCAGGAACTTGATAAGAAGGTCGGAAAAGTAGAAACCGAACGTGATACCTATAAGGAACGCGCGGAGACTGCGGAAGAAACCTTAAAAGGGTTTGACGGCAAGGATTTCGAAACCATCACAAAGGAACGTGATGAGTGGAAGCAGAAAGCAGAACTTGCGGAAAAGGATTACAGTGCGAAATTGGCAGAGCGTGAGAAGAATGATCTGTTAAAAGAAGCCTGTGAGAGTATCAAGTTTTCTTCTGAATCTGCAAAGAAAGCCATCATGGCAGATATTGCGGCCAGCGTGTCAGTGAAAGATGGAAAGCTGATTGGATTCAATGATTTGCTGGAAGATGCCAAAAAGAGAGATGCAAGTGCTTTTGTGAATGAAGAGCAGCAGTACCTTGAGCAGAACAAAGCAAAATTTACAACCCAGCAGAAAAACAATACTGGGGAAACATTAACAAAAGACCAGATCATGGCTATGAAAGATCCGGCAGAGCGCCAGAAAGCCATTAGAGAAAATATTGGTCTGTTCCAGAAAGGAGAATGATTATGGCTGAAACAAATTTGACAAAAACCACTGATCTGACCGAAGCGCAGATCAGAGAACTTGATTTTGCCACACGCTTCAATTATTCGGTTGCCAAGCTGATTGAAGCACTTGGAATCACAAGAAAGATTCCAAAGGTGGCAGGAACTGTATTAAAGACTTATAAGGCAACAGGTACGTTGCAGGATGGAGTGGTAGCAGAGGGTGAGACAATTCCACTTTCCAAGTATGTAATTAAAGCTATTGATTACAAGGAGATCACTCTTAAGAAATGGAGAAAGGCTACTACGGCAGAATCTATTACAACTTATGGCTTCAATCAGGCGATCAATATGACCACAGAAGAGATGCTGCACGATGTTCAGCGTGGTATTCGATCTAATTTCTTCAAGTTTCTTGCAACCGGAACACAGAAAACCAAAGGTTCAAACCTTAAGAAAGTTCTTGCAAAGAACATGGGAAAACTTCTTGTCTTGTTTGATACAGATGATGTATCTGCAGTGCATTTTGTAAATCCAGCCACAGTGTATGAGTACTTGGGAGACCAGGAAATCACAACACAGACAGCGTTTGGTATGACCTATGTCAAGGATTTCCTTGGATATGGAACTGTATTCATGAATGCATCTGTTCCGGAAGGAAATGTGTTCTCGACAGTAGCAGAGAATGTAGTTTTGTACTATATCGCAGTTAATGGCGCAGATCTTGGCGAAGCATTCCAGTTTACATCGGATGAGACGGGATATATTGGCATCCACGAGGTTGCGGACTACGACAACCTTACAAGCAAGGATGTGGTTGTATCCGGTATGGAATTGTTCGCTGAGAAGCTTGATGGAATCATTGTTGGTACCGTGGATCCGAATTCCGCAGAGGATCATGATTACACAGAGGCAGAACTCAACGAATTAACAGTTGAGCAGATCAAGGGACTTGCGGCCTACAAGGGTTACACAATTTCAAAGTCTGCCAAGGCTGAGATTATCGAAGAGTTTTTAGCAGCGCAGAGTGCGTAGCAGAAAGGGGGATTCCTGATGGGATATACCACATATGACTTCTACAAAGAAAAATACTATGGGGATTCTATCGAGGAATCCCTTTTCCTCAAGTGGGAAGACCGAGCATCAATGAAGCTGGATCAGTTGACCTATGGAAATATCAATGATGAAACCCAGGCAGAGTTTGATGAGCGTATCCAGAAAGCCACCTGTGCACTGGCAGATCTGCTCTATAAGATCGACTACAAGACGGCTCATGCGAATGATCCACAAGAGGGCAACGTAAAGTCAATGTCTTCGGGTGGGCAGTCAATCAGCTTTGGGAGCAACGAAACACTTGTTGATAAGGTGCTGAATGATAAGACGGCACAGAACCGGTTGTGTTATGACACGGTATGCGAATATCTGTCAGGTACCGGATTACTTTATGCGGGGGTGATGTGATGTTTTTAAAGAGATTATTTTGCAAGCACAGAATGATGCCGTATATGTACATGGATGTTCGAACCCACGGTAACCATTACATCCGGAAACATATCTGGAAGTGCACAAAATGCGGTAAGGAGTGTGGACGCTGATGGGACTTGGATTGTTTTACAACGACACGGTGACACTGTTTAACTACTTCTGTGATCCGGATACCGAGGAAGAGAAGTATTATCCGACTTTGTTGGAGCGAGTGAACATTGTGGAAACCAAGGGCGCGAACGTGTCAAAGAGCGGTATGGATAGCGCGGATGCAGTAAAGCTTTTTGTTGACCTGGGGAAGATACCTAAGCCATACATTGAGCCGAAAGCATGGGATGCACTTCCGGACGATGAGAAGTCGAACTATATCACATTTCACCCAACAGATGATTTTTTCATTAAAGGAGATCATACCGACTTGGAGATTCCAGAATCAGAAGCCTATGGATGTGCGCATGACAATCTGGATTCTGTATACAAAGTAACGACGGTAGACCGGTATGAGGACATCATGCCACATTTTGAGGTTGGAGGTGTGTAATTGGAAGAGGTAGAGAAACTTACCATAAAAGACGCAGAGAGCGCGCAAAACGCAGTGCTGGATTTGATTTTGAAGTATCCGGATTTTCCGAAGAACTTTAAAGCCAGCAACAGAAATGTGAAGTGGAACAACATTAATGCGGATACTTCCATCGGTATTTTTCCATTATCCGGTGCGAGATACATAAAGAAATATGTGAGTGGCAGCTATACAGCGCAGATGCCGTTCCAAATTGTATACCGCAGTTCTCCAACAAACAACAAATCATCCATAGATGCACAAATGGTATTGGAGAATTTGAGCAAATGGCTGGAGGATACCGGGATTGAATTTGCTGACCCACACATGACATTACAAGAAATCGCACGTACATCTGTAGTCCTGCCAATTATGCAGGATGAAAAACAGATGGGTTACGGCGTAAATATGCAACTTATATATTTTTACAAAAAATAACAGGAGGAAATACACATGGCATTAGATCGTACCAACATGGTGTCCTTATTGGACATAGGAGCACTTACTGGCTCTACAGAGAAACTTGCCGAGATGGGCGATGGCTATACAGAACTGACAGAGGACTGGGGACCAAACACCGAATCTAAGCAGTACGTAAATATGAAGAATGCGTCCAATACAGTAAAGGGATATGCGTTTTCTATGACACCATCCCGTGAATATCTGTCTGACGATATGCAGACCGCAATTGACACGATGTTCAAGACATTCCCGACGGGGGATAAATGTAATACATATTATTACAGATTTTACAAGACTGACATTAAATCCGGCACAGGTGATTGCATTCGTCTTCCGGTTACAGTTTGCCCATCAAGTACCGGTGGATCAGGTGGAGATACCCTTACATCTTCTATCCAGATTAATGGTAATGGAGAAGTGGAGCAGGGAACAATCACAATCGGTTCGGATGGCTCATTTACTTGGAAAGCAAAGACGAGTGCCGGCTCAAAGGAATAGGTATTAATCAACAATTAGCATATTCGGGACGCGTACCTCTCTTTCGCGCCCCGGATTAAGAGAGGATGGTAATTATTATGGAAAATAGATTAAGTTTTGACGATGGTGTGAGAAAAATCAGCATCTATAACGAGGAAGAGGAACTCTTGACGGTGCTGCGGATCAACGTTGCAGACGCTGATACAGCAAGAAGATTCGTTGAACTGATCCAGAATCTTGAACAGATCGCAGATTCCGGAAGCGGAATGGCGGATGTATTCAAAGAGAAGTACAAGGAGTATGAGAGTCAGAGTTTTGATGATCTCCCGGATGACGTGAAGATGGACATCATTGTAGATGCATCCAAAGTTCGTATTGATGTTTTAAACCGGATGATCGCGGAGATTGATGCTTTATTCGGCAAAGACACGATCCGCAACATCTTCAAAGAGTGCTATGAGCGTCATGAGGATTTTACGCCGGATGAGGACGCACTGATTGACTTCGTGAATAAAGTAATGCCGGTAATGAATGAGCTGTTTTCGATGCGAAACGAGGAGATCCGCAAAAAGTATTCACCGAATCGCGCAGCACGCAGACGCAACCGTAATAAGCACAACAAAAGCAAAGAACAGCTGATTCAGGAACATAAGGACGCAAAGAATGAATAATGTTTTTCTCGAAGATCTGCCGGAAGAGTGGCACGGATACAAAGTGAATACAGATTTTACGATTGGCATCCAGATGCTACAGGCGAAATATGATCGTGGACTGACGGATTATGAGAAAAGCGATATATTCGTGTGGCTCATGTTTGCTGATGAGGATGAGAATGGGGAAGAGTTTCTTCGGGATCATCCGCAGGGGCAGGAGCTTGGTGAATGTGTAGAATGGTTTCTTTCCGGATGGTTCCACGATAATCCGAATCCGGATGGAGATAAAACACGCGTGGTTGACTATGATGTTGACCAATGGCGCATTTACGCCGATTTCCGGCAAATCTACGGAATTGATTTGACTGTTGTGGATTATATGCACTGGTGGATGTTCTGCGGTCTGCTTTGGAATATGCCGTACAAGCTATCAAGCTTTTTACAGGTGGTATCGAAGCGACAGGAGAAACCAGACAACAATATGTCGGCAGAATATCGCAAGGAATTGCGCAAGACACAGCAGATCTATGCACTGGATCAGCCGGAAGAAAAGAAAGAGTACACAGAGGAAGAGAAAACCGCCATTGATGATTATGACCGCATGATGGCTGAAATACGCGGCAGGAAGTAGGTGAGCAGATATGCCAAAAGCTGATGGAAGTATTTTGATTGACACCAAAATAGATACCAAGGATGTCTCAAGCCAGATGTTGAGACTTGAAAATCAGATTTCTAAGGCGGCGCGGAAAGCGTCTGATCTTACCGAAAAAATGAGGAAAATGGAAAAGCAGACCATCCCAACAGAGGCTTATAAAAGGTTACAAGGAGAGTTAGAGAAAGCCAATAGTGAATTGCAGTCGTTGGTTAGCAGTTCTAAAGAATGGGCAGATATTGGGATTACAAGCGGACTAGCTTTTGACAAGTTAGGGAAAAAAATAACTACAGCAGAAGAAAATGTTCAGAAAATAACTGCCGAGATGGAACGGATGAAGTCTAATGGAACCGCGTTTATAGGTAAAGATAAAGATGCAATCCGTGCTACAGATGAGTATAAAAAGTTGTCTTCCCAGCTTCAAGATACTAACAAACAAATGCAGGTTCTTGTTCGGAGACGGGAAGAACTTGTATCGAGCCAAAATAAAGCTGCAAAGAAACAGGAAGAGCAGATTTCGAAAGCTTCTGAAAAGGCTTCAGAATTAGTTGCAGAGATGAATAAAATGGAGTCGGCAAAAATTCCGACAGATGAGTTTGCGGCTGTACAGAAGGAGATAGAAGACACTACTAAAAAAATGAATGCTCTTAATGAGCGTATTGAGAGATTTGTATCTACTGGAGGAAAAACGGATAGTCGTGCATTCAAATCTATGCAGTATGATTTAGAACAACTCATAGATAAGATGGTTGATGCTAAAAGCGAAGCGCAGAATTATTTGGACTCGGGAACAGCATATAAGAGTGTTGATGATATAAAAGCATCTCCAGAGTATCAGAAAAAAGCGGAACAATTAGCGAAAATCAATGAGCAATTGGGAATAACATCACAGAAGTTTGCAGATTTGTCTTCGAAAGAAACGGCTGCAGCAGGGAGTGCAGAAAATATAGCGGAAAAGGAAAAACGTATTGGTGATGAGGCTCAAAAGAGCGAAGAAAAGGCGCGTAGCTGGTTAGGTACATTTACATCTGAGACCAAATCGACAAGTGAGAAGGTATCTGGACTGGCATCTCGTTTGAAATCTGCAGGAAGTGCTTTCAAGAATTTTATCACACACGGCAAGAAGGGGAGTAGCATGCTCAGTACCTTTGGCACCCGTTTGAAGGGAATTGCCCTCTCGATGTTCGTGTTCAATTGGATTACGAAAGCATGGAACGCTATGATTTCTTCTGTCAAAGATGGTGTACAGAACATGGCAAGATACTCCGGTGATGTCAATGCAAAGATGTCCCAGCTTACAAGTGCAATCGCAACTTTGAAGAATGCTCTTGGTTCGCTGTCTGCTCCTATAATTTCGGCAGTTGGCCCCGCACTTACAACATTGGTCAACATGCTTACATCGGCCATTAACAAAGTAAACCAGTTTATTTCTGCTCTTACAGGGAAAAAGACATGGATAAAAGCCACAACACAAACAAAAAATTATGCAGCAGGACTTGATGCGGCTGCATCGAAAGCAGATAAAGCTACAAAGGCCGCAAAGAAATTACAAGGACAGTTGCAATCCTTTGATGAGCTCAACGTGATAACTACAAATAAGGATTCGGATAGCGGTTCTGGCGGTGGCTCTGGTGGAACTGGTGGTGGAAATGTCTCAGACATGTTCTCTACAGAGAAAATTGATCCTAAGATAGAAAGCCTTGCAAAGAAAATCAAGGCTATATTGAAGACGGATGACTGGTCAGAAATAGGGGAGATGCTTGGCAAAAAACTGACGAAAGCATTGAAAGACATTCCCTGGGATGGAATTAAGAAACAGGCAAAACATATTGCAAGTGGAATTGCAACTTTTTTAAATGGATTTCTTGATGGTACAGATTGGAATCTTGTTGGAAGTACAATTGCGGAGGGATTAAATACTGCAATTGTCTTCGCACAGACATTTGTACATGCATTTGATTTTAAAAAGCTCGGAAAATCAATAGGAGAATCTCTGACAGGAATTTTCACAACATTTGATTGGGAAGGACTTGGCGATACACTTGGGACTTTTACATCAGGACTGTTCGAGATTTTAAGTGAACTTTTTTACAATACAGATTGGAAGTCTTTAGGCAAAGGCATCATTGATGGCATAGGAGCATTTTTTAAGGCAATCAAATGGAAGAGCATAGGAAAATCCATAAGCGGTGCGCTTCATGCATTATTTACATTCCTTACAGGTGTAATAAAGGGAATCGATTGGAAAAAGACAATTAAGTATATTGGAACATCTATTACTGATTTCTTTAAGGGATTTGATTGGAAAGGCCTTGCCGGTGATATAGGCGAGTTCTTGGGAACAGCGCTGAAATCTGCACTTGATCTTGCGGTGACAATCGGAGAACTTATCGGAAATGCATTTAGCAATGCAAAGCAATATTTCCAGGATAAAATAGACGAATGCGGTGGTGATGTTGTAAAAGGAATATTTACAGGAATCACAGATGCTCTCGCAAATGTTGGCACGTGGATTAAAACTAATATTTTTGATCCGTTCATAAAAGCCTTTAAAAAGGCATTTGGTATTCATTCTCCATCAAAAGAAATGAAGCCTATGGGTAAGTATATCCTAGAAGGTGTATGGAATGGAATAAACTCCAAAATGAAATCATTAAAGTTCAAAGATTTAATGAAGAGTATGTGGGAGGGAATGAAAAAAGGATGGGGAAAAATAAAAAATACTTATGTTGAATTTAAGACTAAAATCAAAGACAAAGCATCTGATCTGTGGAATGGATTAAAGAAAAAATGGGATGGTGTAAAAAATAAGACCGCAGAATTTAAGTCAAAAATTGCTACCAAGGCATCTGATTTATGGAGCGGATTGAAGAAAAACTGGAATAATGTAAAAGACAAAGTTGCAGATTTTAAAACAAAGATTTCCACGAAAGCATCTGATCTATGGGGCGAATTGAAACGAGGCTGGTCAAAGGTCAAAGATAAAGTTGCTGAATTTAAAACAAAAGTCTCTGATAAAACAGCTCCGGGAAAGATATGGGAATCTTTCAGTAAAACTTGGGACAAGGGCAAGAAAGTTGTAAACATTGGCATTGGATTTGTGAAGAATGCTTTGAATAATGCCTGGAGTTCCGTTACAAGTTTCTTTGGCAAAAAGTCCGTCAGCGTCGGAGCAAAAGCTACAAAGAAAGCCAATGGTGGAATCTATACTGGTGGAATGTGGCACAACATTACCCAGTATGCAGTCGGCACAGAGAATGCGCCGGCAGGGCAGCTTTTTGTGGCAAGAGAAGCAGGACCGGAACTGGTCGGCACAATCGGCGGTCATACCGCTGTGGTAAATAATGATCAGATTGTAGCATCTGTAAGTGATGGTGTATACCGTGCTGTTCGGTCTGCAATGGGAACAGGCGGGCAGAATGTAAATGTAACATTCCGCGTGGAAGGAGATCCACAGAGAATCTTTAAGATTACAAGGGAACAGGCTCGTGAGTTCACGGCACGCACGGGACGCTTGGCATATGAATTTTAGGGCAGGTGATAAGGAATGGCATATAATGGATATTTGATTAAAACTGGGAGTTATACGGTCCCGTTTGACTACATTACAGCAAGTACATTCAAATGTGGAATTCAGGGACAAGATTTGGATTCCACAAGAAATGCCAATGGCATATTGAAGCGCGATGCTTTGGAAAATGAAGTGATTCAGGCAGAATGGGATGTACCAGCACCAATTAGCGAGAAGAAAATGCGCCCATTGATGAGCAATATCCAAAAACAGTACATAAATAAGCTGGAAAAGAAAGTATCAGTTACAGCATGGATGCCAGAAATCGGGGCATATGTAACAATGGACTGTTATATGCCATCTATAGAATATACGGTGCAGTATGCAGATGAAAAGGATATCACTTATGACAGCTTTCACCTGAAGTTCATTGGCTACGGCGGAAAGGTAAGATGATATGGTTGGATACAAATACAGGGATTTATTTCTCCAGACATCCATAGATAAACAACTGCAGATCAGTGTCGATGACGGTAGGAATGATATCACAAATGAAGAACTGGCATACGAAAATTTTGAATTGACAGAAAGCCTTTGTTCCGAAGAAAATTTGAAATTCGGGGCATGTGAATCTTCCCAGTTAAAATTTCGCGTGTTGAACAATACGGACAGTCTGAAAAACAGGATTGTAACCGTCAAAGAAATGTTAAATGGAAACAATGATGAATTATTTTGTTATGGTTCCTACAAGATTGAAACCGATACGATGACATCCGATCGTAAATACCGGGATGTGGTTGCTTATGATGCTTTGCATGATGTTATAAGTGAAAACTACATTGAATGGTATAACAAACTGGAGTTTCCAGTTACGATTAAGGAGTTGCGTGATTCATTTGCGCAGGAAATTGGTATAGAACAGGCTGATGCAGAGCTTATATTTGATGATGTGGAGATCCCGCAGGATACGAATATTACATCGGATTGTTCCGGTGCTACAGTTTTGCAGGCAATCGGAGAATTAAATGCATGTTTTGCACACATTGGCAGGAATGGAAGACTGATATGGATTACGCTTCCGGATATTGATCCCCCAATGGCCGATATTGAAAAATATAGTGCAAATGCTTTGGTACAGTATGAATCTTATGTTACGGCGAAAATTACCAAGCTACAGATTACGGCAGGAAACACAGATGTGACGTTTGGAGATAAAGTTACCGCCAGTACACCGAATCTGTACGTTATAAGTGACAACATGCTTTTAAACGGCATGGAAGAAAAGCAGATCAGGGAGATCGGTGATCAGCTTTTAGCTGTGTATGCAAAGTATAGTTATCGGCCGTTCAGTGGCGAATTCCAGGGGAATCCGTGTTATGAGGTAGGGGATTCCATCCGCTATTATGACGGGGATGTAACAATTGATTCCTACATCATGCAGCGTAGGCTATCTGGAATACAAAGGCTTACAGATTCCTACTCGGCTACAGCAAAAGAAACTTATGGAAATAACCTGAATTCTACCAGGCGGCTGTTACAGACGGAAATCAATAAAGTGTTGAATAAGGCTGGGCTTGTTGTCAAACCTTTTACAAACCCAAAAGCCCTTAAGGTAACGGATGGCGGTAATAATGTGGCACAGATCAGTTTTAAAACTACAGATGATGCAGTGATTGTGTTTGCAGCATCTATTCCATTGTGCATGAACCTGGATGGAATTGTGGATGTGTATTATTATTTGGACACCGCAAAGCTGAATGATGAGCCTTTTCGCCAGTACTATGAAAAAGGGGAGCACACTCTTTCGCTTGTGTATACATTCGAAGCTTTAAAGGGAACCATCGCGAATTTTTCGATACTGATGAAAACGGGATATTATGAGAGTGCAAGCCGCATACGGGATGCGCAGATCAAAGGACTTATTCAGTTTGCACAAAATGGTGGTACATATGAGCCGGCAGAAATTGACCAGACAGTTCCGGCGTGTGATATAGCACAACGCGCTACGCAGGCTGTTATATTCAGTGCGGGTCTTGAACCTACAAAAGTTTCCGTTTGGGATGGAACAATCGAGATTGAAGAGAAATTTAAAGGGATTGAACTGGATAAAACAAATATTAAGATTGGTAATTTCACAGAAACGGTATCCGCAAAAACAAAGGAACCAGAAACATCTGGATTGTCCGAAGTATTTGCAGGCATTGCGCTTACAGACAGCCTGATCGAAATTGCAGGAATGAAAGAGACGCTTGAAAGCAAAGATACTATCAGGACACACACCATCAGCACACAGTACAAGCAAAGATCTGTGTATAGTCAGGAATATGTCAATGATGCAGAGGATACCTTTAAAATGCGTACCGATTATAAGTATATTTCAGAGGAACAGACGATTGACAGCGGAAGGATGGAGACGATATCTCTTGACTTTACGCAGTATACAGCAGAGAGTGTGGTGATTTCATGAATTACAACAGTATAGAGGATATTATATCAGATGTGACACATGCAACTGTGATTATCAATAATGAAGGCCATGACGAGGATGCGGTTGCTGTGGATGGCGCGGACTGGCTGACATTTAACAATGCAGCAGTTGCACAGATCTACTGCAGCGGCAATTCGTGGCTGGGATTTGGCAGTAATAGCGAACACCTGAGAGTAAATCGCCGGGATGCAAAAATGTACAATCTCTGGAGAGAGGAAGGTACGCTGTATGGATATTATCATTTCATCCGAATCAGATGGGATGGGTATACTTATTATGGCACTACAGGGGATGATTACCGGATTACATTTGATGTTGTTTTGCTTGATACGGGGGATATCTATCTGCACATGGTGGATATTCCGACATCATACAATGATGGAACGAATGAATTATCTGTAGGAACGACATACAGCTATACATATTCTTCTGAATCTCCAAATGTATCATTTTATAAGCAGGAAGACGGAAGCTTTATTGTAGCAAATGAAACGATACAGATTCAGCCCCCATTTGACCGGAAATACCTGATCAAAGATTCCGAAACAGGGAATCTTTATAACATTACAGATGGAGCGCTTATACAGATACCAATATCCGAAGTGACAGCCACCGTGTTCCGACAGTATGGCATGGATGAGATCAGCAATCCCGCATTGCTCTTTGGAATCAACAAACCCACGATTTTATACTGGCAGGATTCTGATACAGAGCTACCGGAAAAGAAGGTAGTGGTTAAAGCAGTGCCGTCAGAGCAGAACGTTACAACCGAAATTGATTTATCAGATGAAAGTATCACGGGAATTAAGGATGTAAATGTTGAAGTGTCCGGAGCACCCGTCTTTTCCTGTAGTTTTGATGATGGAAGCACATGGAGTGTCCATGATGGTACCGACTGGGTGGCTTTAGCTGACGGAGCGTCTGGGATGAATGCAGATACATTAAAAGCAATTACAAGTGAGCAGTGGAACTCTGCAACGGCTGACGTATCTTTCTTTATTTTCCGGATTACCCTGACAGGAACAGAGGATGCGGTAAACAGTGTTGTTATAAAATTTTTGAACTAAGGGGGATAACAATGTTAAAAGGACATACAAAAATCGAACTGACAAATGTGCATACGGGTGAAAAAGAGGTTGTTGAAAAGCACAATATGATTACAAGTCACCTAAGCATCCTTGCAAATTTATATAGAAGGTTTACTGGAGATTATGCAATGAGAATAAAAATAGGCCCTCTTTATGATAACGCTATGGGTGGAATCATCTTATTAAGTGAGCCTGTAGAAGAAAATATAAGTAACTATGCTTTAAATATTTCTTCTATGGATATACTGACAGGATATGCATCGAATGATGTAAATGCCAGTTCTGATAAAAAAAGAGGAAGCAAAAATCTGACAGAGAGTAAATTGTTGGATAATGGATACCAATATGTCTGGGATTTTGGAACATCACAGGGAAATGGATCTATATCTGCAGTTTGTTTGACAGATGCAGAGACTTGTCAGAATGGATATACAATACTGGCAAATCCAGAGGATATTGGATCAGTATACTTAGATGAAAGATACAGTGAACTGGAAACGAATTTTGTACATTATGATTTTGATAAAAATATTGCTACCTGTATTACACAGGTGGATGAGACAACAATTAAAGTGAAAAAGTTTACAATTGCAATAAACATGCTCTATTTAACAAGCGGAATCTATACGAAGGTAACAAAGATAACTGAACAAAAAGTTGGATGTTCCGGATTTAAGAATGGGGGAACTTGGACATATGGTCATGATGGATACTATTATTATTTTTGTGTGGAGTCACAGAATAAACAGTATCTTGCAAGAATGAACAAAGATACTTTGCTGGTAGACGAATCCTTTGGCATAAAAGAAATTAATACAAATTATGCTATGTCACAATCAGATGTTTTCTGTGTTACAGATGGATATTTATATATTAAAACAGCCAATGAAAAAGCCTTGGCTTTTTCAAAGATTAATATATCAGATCCTTCGGATATTATACAGTATGATAAAAATTTAACTGCCTATTACGGGGCATATGCAAACAAAAATCAGGTGTTTTCATATGGAAATGTTTTTCTGAAGGATAATACAGTATTCCATTATAATTATAGCGGTGAAAATAATTGTAGTGGTTTTTATAATAAGACATATTATGAAGAAAAATATATTCCGACATATATTGCAGATGATAATGAACTTATAAGAATTGGCACGGGTACTTCTGGTAGTAAAACTGTAACAGCTTTGAATTTTGGGTATTTTCGAAATAATGTTTGTACTATCAATAATCTGGGAAACACACTTGTGAAGACCGCGGACAAAACCATGAAAATCACATACACAATCACAGAAGAATTATAGAGGGCATCTTCGGATGCCTTTTTTTATTTGGTACAAACAGTCTTTGAATAGGGCGTATACTTTATTCATAAAGATTAAGGAGACTATCATATGGTTGAATTCTTAAGGGACAATTGGCAGTTGATTACTGCTTTTGTAGGTGCGGTAGCATTCCTGTATAGACAAGTGATTGCTACGCGAAAGGGAGTCAGGGCGTTGCTCCGTGCCGACCTCATACGCCTGTACAATAAATACCATGATGATCTCGGATATTGCCCAGTATATGTAAAGCAGTCTTTAGAGGACGAATACCAACAGTATCACGCGCTTCATGGGAACGGAGTAGGAACGCAACTATATAACGCATTGATGGCTCTACCAACAGAGCCACAGGAAGGAGACTAATATGCCAAAAAATTGTGTATTCAAAGTATCAGTAAACACGCAGAAATGGGCAAAGGCCGCAGCAGTCAGAGCAGTGAAGACTATGGCGCAGACAGCTATTGCTGTTATCGGAACAAGTGCAGTCGTGTCCGCAGTAGACTGGAAGATGGTAGTATCTGCATCGATTGTTGCAGGCTTGGTATCGCTACTCACCAGTGTGGCCGGCATCCCGGAAGTTAAGGAGGAATAGCATGGCAGTTACAAAAACAATCAAAGCAATTGCAAAGCAGTTGTTTGCGAACTCGAAAAACTATGGAGATAAGAGAAGTTTAAAATCCATCAAGTACATCGTTATCCATTACACCGCCAACGACGGCGATACAGATGACGCGAATGCGAAATACTTCCATAATAATGTGGTCAAAGCCAGCGCGCATTATTTCGTCGATGATGATTCCTACACGAAGTCAGTGCCGCTTAAAAATGTCGCATGGTCCGTTGGGGGCAAGAAATATCCGAACTGTGGAAAGACAGGCGGTGGCAAAAAGTATGGACTTTGCACCAATGCAAACTCAATCAACATCGAATTGTGTGATACCGTAAGAGACGGAAAAGCTGGAGCGTCAGCAGCGACGATTCAGAATGCTGTTACACTTACAAAAAAGCTGATGAAGAAATATAACATCGATAAGGCACATGTGATTCGGCACTTTGATGTGACAGGAAAGCCTTGTCCGGCATACTGGACCAACGATAAGAAGTGGAAGAAAGAATTTTTGGACAAGCTATAATTTTGTGTAGAAATATGATGGGTTTTACGGTAGAATAGGAAGGAACAAAACGGAACAGTTCCTTCCTATTTATATTGTAGGCTATTGGTATATGGCGGTC
>ERZ1034976.331-NODE-331-length-44314-cov-33.069477_pt1 | contig 44314 bp, 37 predicted proteins | sample MGYA00520623_ERZ1034976 | MGnify/ENA primary metagenome ERZ1034976 (study PRJEB33766, sample SAMN09781774) | gut metagenome | biome: gut microbiome | host: Homo sapiens | place: Madagascar | study: EMG produced TPA metagenomics assembly of the PRJNA485056 data... | reverse complement strand
GGCTTGGCATCTGCCGCACCTCGCTCGCCGTATCGGCACTTAGAATTATGCGGTACTGCCCCAGAATTTGCTTACCCCTCCGCCTTCACATACCACACCCCATCCGGCGCACGGCACAAACGGACGCCAAACACCCGATCCACCGCACCGGTGGCAGCAAGGGCAGCGGAGGTATCGCAGCCAAGCAGGCGGCCGCCGCCCAACAGGGCAATGCGATCCGCATACTGCATGGCCTGGGGCAGCTCGTGCATAACCAGCACCACGGCTTTGCCGCCCGCTGCCACGCTGCGCAGCAGATCCAGCAGCTCAAACTGGGCGCGTACATCCAGAAAGGCACCGGGCTCATCCAACAGGATGGTGGTTCCGCCCTGGGCCAGCGCCATGGCAAGGTACACCCGCTGGCGTTCGCCGCCGGAAAGCGCCCGCACATCCCGATTTGCCCAATCCAGCGTGCCGGTCCGGCGCATGGCCTGCTCCACCGCAGCGGTATCCTGCGCTGTCATCCGGCGGGAAAAGCCCAGATACGGGAACCGCCCATGTGCCACCAGCGCCCGCACCGTGATTCCCGGCACCGGTCGGGACTGCGGCATAAACGCTGCTGTGCGGGCAAACTCTTTGCGGCCATAGCTGGCGATGGAGCGGTCATCCAGCAGAATATTGCCGCTGCGGCAGGGCAGCGTGCGCGTCATGGCGCGCAGCAGGGTGGTTTTGCCGCTGCCATTGGGGCCAATCAGCGCAGTCAGCTGGCCGTTTGGGGCGGCAAAGCTCACATCCCGCACCACATCCTGTGCGCCATAGCCCGCACTGACATGCTGTAATTCAATCATACATTCGCCTCCCCCTGCCGTGCAGCAGCAAGCCAAGGAAGAACGGCCCGCCGATGAGGGACAGCAGAATGCCCACCGGCAGTTCAAATGGAGCAAACAGGCAGCGTGCCAGCACATCACACAGCACAACAAAAGCCGCCCCCAGCAGCATGGCCGCGGGCAGCAGAATGCGATGGTTATTGCCCACCAGCCGCCGGGCAATGTGCGGGGCCAGCAGCCCCACAAAGCTGAGCAGCCCTGCAAAGCTGACAGCTGCCCCCGCCAGCAGCGCCGCCGCCAGAATGCCCAAAAAGCGTACTGCTCCGATGTGCAGCCCCAAGGAAGCTGCACTTTGTTCCCCCAGGCATAGCACGTTCAGGTCTGCCGCCAGCAGCAGAGCCAGCAGCGTCCCGGTGATCAGGTAGAGCACAGCGCCTTTCAGCCCGGACAGTGTTACGCCGGACAAGCCGCCCACCAAAAAGTCTGATGCCCCGGCAATCGCATCCGGGTACAATAGCTTGATCGTATTCATGCCCGCGGTCAGCATTCCGCTGACGGCAAGGCCCGCCAGCACCAGCGTGGTGCGGCTTACCCCGGCCCCCAGCGCCAGCCCATACACCAGCAGGGCGGCGGCCAGCGCCCCGGCAAACGCCGCAGGCTGTACCGCGTTGGGGTGGGCAGGCCACAAAGCCGCAGCACACAGTGCCGCCAGCCCGGCGCCGGCGTTCACGCCGATCACGTTAGGGCTTGCCATGGCGTTGTTCAGCACGGCCTGCAGCAAAACGCCCGCTGCCGCCAGCGCGCTGCCTGCCAGCAGTCCGGCCAGGGTGCGGGGCCAGCGCACATGCAGCAAAACGCGGTAGACGGCGTTTTGGGGATCGCCGCTGCACCATGCCTGCCACAGCTGCAAAGGGGTATAGCCTTGGCTGCCAAAGCAAAGCCCGGCCAAAGCTGCCAGCACCACGGCCAGCGCTAAAACGGTCAGCGCGGCTCCCTGCCTGCGCAGGGTGGGCAGTGTTGCGGGCTGTTTCATGCCAGGGCCTCCAGCTGATCAGCCAGCTGGGGATACAGCAGCGCCGCAAGGGTGCGGTAGCCTTCGCCCCAGCGGGCGTTGGGTTTATAGTGGAACAGCGCTTTATCCAGCAGATAATAATGGCCGCTCTGCACGGCGCTCAGGCCGGACCACGCAGGATTGGCCTGCAGGTTTTCGGCCAGCCAATCCAGCGCTTTCTGCTGGCTGGCCCCCATGGTAACCACAAAAATGTCTTCCGGGTCATCCGCAATGATGTTTTCCATGCTCAGGTTTTCCAGCAGGCTGTCGTCCGCATCGGCAATGTTTATCGCACCCAAGTCCTTCAGCATTGCGCCGGTCATGTTATCGCTGCCTTTTGCCTTGCAGCCGGAGGAATACGCCCGCAGCAACAGCACATCGGGGGCGGGCAGCTTGGCGTTCTGCACCAACTCCAGCACATCGCTGATCTGCTGCTGCACGGCAAGGCCGTTCTGCTCATACAAATCCTCGCGGCCTGTCATATCACAAAAAGTGCGCAGCATGGCAAGGTATTCATCAAATGTATTGGTTTTGAAATAGGCGTGCGGCACCCCCGCCTCCTGCAAAAATTCATGCAGAGCCGTCTGCTCACTGACCTCGGCATTCAAAATCACAAAGTCCGGGTTCTGGGCCAGAATTTCCTCGGTGTTGGGGTCCTGATTGGTGCCGATCACGGCAATGTCTGTTCCCAGGTCCAGCCCACGCTCCTTGATGGCATCCTCCGTTGTGGCAGCCAGCGTGCCGCCTGCCAGGGTCCATGTTTCGGCAAAGCTGCCGTACAGGCTGACCACACGGTTCCAGCTCTGCACGGTAACGGGGTAGCCCATGGCATCGGTAAAGGTAACGCCGGACTGGGTTTCGGCTGCTTTGGCCGTCTGCTGCGGGGCGGGTGCCTGCACGGCCTGCGGTGCGGCACACCCGGCCAGCAGCAGGGCCGCCAGTGCCAGGGCGGTTATTGCTTTTTTGTACTTCATTTTGTGTTTTCCCTCTATATGCTTTAGGCTTTATTCCGTGAATACGGGCGTACATGGTGCGGTCCCTGCGGAGTATTTTTCAACCGTTTTAGGCTCCGCCATTTTGCTAACGCAAAAACATTCGGCCGCTTGTTTCACACGTAAACATTGGTTAACTCTGTACCCCTGCGAGATGCAGAAACTTTTTGTCAGACTGAATGCTCTGGGTCAGGAATTTGCCATCTTTGAACAGTGCATAGGTTGTAACCGGCGCGGGCAGATTTTGTGCCTGCACCTTACTGGTGATATGAACAGCTTTCAACGGTATCCCGTGCTCTCTTGCGGCTTCTTCCACCCGCGGCACCCAGTAGTAAGTAAACGGGCACTGATCGGTATAATAAAGAACGAACCCACTCTGCTCCACCGCAGGGTGCTTGGCGCACGCCTTGAACTTTGGCGGCTCGGCATCTTGTTCAAACGGCAGATACATCAGGTTGATTCCACATTCCGATGTGTCTGCGACAGCAAACCCTTTATATGCCATAAATTTAGGGTCGGAGAGGAATTCGCGTTTTCGTCCTTCTGCGGATAGAATGCACAGCCCTTTTCGCCCCTGCCCTTTTGCATCCTGCACACACTGCTGCAACAGTTCATTGGCGTATCCGTGTCCTTTTAGGGAACCGGATACCCACAAACAATCGATATAAACATATCCGTCCGCCTGAATCGGGACCCATGCGTTTTCTGCCGGGATATACTCAATAAAGCATTTGCCGCGCTCCGTGCTCCGGTAGAAAACCAAACCTTCTGCAAAGCGCTGCTTAAGCCATTCCTTTTTCATCACGCTCTGCTTGCCGGACATTGCACAGCAGATATGTTCTTTCTCAATATTATCCTTTGTAATTTGGATATAATCCATTTGAAAACCCTTTCATGCTTCATGATTCTACCGTGCCCACAATCTCCGGCTTTACTTCTTTATCCTTTCCGTCTGCATAATTTCCCTTAACTTCTGCTGGTACATTTGCTGCACGGCGGGCTGCTCCCCCAGGCCGCGCAGGGTACGCGCGGGCAAACAGGCAGTCCGGCGCGGCCTGCCGCTTGTGCCGGGTATCTTCAAAAATTTTATTCCACTCGCCGCAAATAGTCAAGGCTTGGGGCGGGGTATCAAAATTCATCGTTTCGCCTCTTAAATTTTTCAAAAACATTTTATTTGTCTGCTCAAATCCGCATTTTCCGCTCGTTATATTCAATAAGCAGGCAAAACGCCTGCCGATGTGTGTGATAAAAAGGAGGTAGCACCGTGCTGTTTACCATGTTTGTATTGTTTTTGTTTGGCTGGCTGTTTTTTCATTCCATCGGGCTGGCACTGCACCTGACCTGGTGCGCAGCCAAAGTGATTGCCGCACTGCTGTTTGCGGTAGCGCTGCCGGTGCTGCTGGTCTGCCTGTTTGTTGCGGGCGGCCTATTGCTGCTGGTCCCGCTGGGGCTGATCAGCGCTGCTTTCGGCATTTTGAAATTCTGCGCTTAACCTGTTATCTCTCCTCTTATTATTACGCACACGAAGCCGGTACCCAAAAGCCCAAAGGAGAGATTGAGCTGTGAGCAGAAGTCAGAAATGGCAGCAGGAGTGGTCGTTCTTCATCGGGGACAGCGGACGCCGGAAGTATAACCGCTTCTGCGTCCGCTGCGTCCATACTATAACACTCCCTACGATATAACTACTTCACGGCTCGATTTTTCGGTTTGAAAAAGGATGAAAAGCCTTGCCAGATAACCGAAAACCCTTGATATACGGGGCTTTTCCGGTTTGTCGTAATTATACCGTAAGGGCATTCTTGCGCCAGTTTGCTTTTGGCAAACGGTGTCCCGATGAAGATGATTCAGGAGTGGCTGGGACACAGCGATTTCTCTACCACCGCGAATATTTATTCGCATTTGGACTACGCTTCCAAGGTTTCTTCAGCAGAAGCAATGCTGAACGGGCTTGGAATGGGTTCAAATCCGGAAAATGACACTTAAAAAAGTGTGATTTCTCTCCAGAACAGAGCGTTTTCTCTCCTGTTATGAAATTGTCAAACTCAAAAATTCTGCTTTTTGCATAAAAAAAACGGTACAGAGCGCTCGAAAAAGTACACTGTACCGTTGATTGGCGGAGCATCAGAGATTTGAACTCTGGCGGCGCTACAAACGCCCTATCGCATTTCGAGTTAATCTTTGAAAAGGCAATATGGTGATAACCAAGGCTGATGCAGGCTGGTTTGTCCGCTGATTTTGGGCGATGTGTGGAGAAAAAATGCGGCTAAGCAAGCAAAAAACAATGTAGGTACGAAAAGAAGCGAAATCGCCCGTTTTGGGGCAAAAATGGCGACTTTTTGGGAAAAATGCAAGATAAGATGCAAGATAAGCCCTGCCCAAAAAGCCGGATAATGGTGCAGGTTTGCGGACACGAATGAGAAAAATGCAAGCTACAAAAGAAATGAGTAAGTGGTTTTTAGGGTTCCACTTTAGAAACAAGGAGAACCCGAAATGAAGAAAAAAACTGTAAGCAAGGACCCTTTGGCAGAAAAGATTGAAGAAATTCTAACGCCCTATCCGGACCCGATGAGTCGCAATGATTTCCGCATTGCATGCCATATCGGAACACGAACCTCGCTTTATCTCCTGCAAAGCGGGCTTGTTCCCTGCAAAAACAACGGAAAGAAAACACGATGCTATAAAATCGCCAAGAAGGATGTTGCCGAGTATCTCTACCGCCGAGAGTCCGACCCGATGCGCTACACTCCGCCCAGCGGGTGGTATTACAACTACCCCAAACATAAGAAACCTGCCGCATCGTTAGAGCGCAAGCTGAACTATAAGGGCGAGGAACGGCTGCTGGCCAAGGAATGGTACGAGCAGCAACTGGCAAATTACCCGGATGTACTGACCGTTGCGCAAGTCTGCGAGGTGACAGGCTATCAACGCCACACAATTCTGAAATGGTGCAGCAAGGGCTTGCTGAAAACCATCTTACAGACACCCAAGTACATGATTCCCAAAGTATGGCTGCTGGAATTTGTGACATCCGATTTTTTCAACGAAATCAGCCGAAAATGTGGAAAACACTATGCCGCCATCAAGGAAATCAGTAATTCAAGCAAAGATAGATAATGTGTCTGAAAGCTCAGAAAATTTGTCAGGTTCGGGTCAGAAAAAGAGTATACACAGGGCGATTTCAACCTTCTGTCACGATATTGTTCCAACAGCAAAAACATCTGAATCAAATTTTATGTTCTGATTTTGAATATTTTTTGCAAATATTGAAGTTAAAAATTGATTTTCTCCCTCAAATAGAGTATACTGAACGCAGAAAGTACTTGGGAGGATTTGCGATGCTTCTTCAATTTTCGGTCACAAACCACCGTTCCATCAAGGACACCGCCATCATCAGCATGAAAGCGTCCACGGATAAAAGTTTGTCGGACTGCCTGATTTCGTCAGATGGCAAAAAACAGCTTGTGCCTGTTCTTGCCCTGTATGGCGCAAATGCAGCCGGAAAGAGTAATGTTCTCCATGCACTCCTGCTCATGCGTGAGATGGTCTGCGGCCGGTATGCCAAGCTGTTGAAAGGAGAAACTCTGCCACAGGAGCCGTTTGCCTTAACTGATCAAGATTCAGAACCGACCAGTTTTGAGGTCATCTACTTCTACAACGACATCAAGTATGCCTATGGTTTCTCCTTTAATAAGACCGGAATACTGAACGAATATCTCTATCATTGGCCCAATGACAGGGAGGCGCTGGTCTTTTCCAGGGAAGGCGATAGTTATCGGTTCCGTGAGAATGCTCAGGAGCAGCTTACTCTTGCCGGACGCACAGCAGAAAACCGTCTTTACCTGTCCAGTTCCAATGAGTGGAACTGTCCTCAAACCGAGAAAGCATATCTGTGGTTCTTTGAACAGTTGACCGGCTTCATGGGAACCGAAATGCGATTGGATGCAACCTTGTCAGCCATACGGCAGGGGGGCTCCGAAAAGAATCGCGTCCTGCATGAAATGCTACATGCAGACCTCGGCATCAAAGACATCCGTGTTACCGGCACCAAGGATGAACCCATCATCTCGGCACTGCACACGATAGATTCAGAAGATGGCGGTTCCAAGGGATTCTGGCTTCCTCTGGGGCTGGAATCAGTCGGCACACAGCGTTTCTTTTCCCGCATCGGGATGTGGTTGGCCGCTTTGGAATCCGGCGCAGTGCTGGTTGTGGATGAGATTGAGTCCAGTATGCATCCACTTCTGACCCGGCATCTGATTGAGATGGTACAGGATGCTGCCATCAACACCAACCACGCACAGCTTATCTTCACCACCCATGATACCGGGCTTTTGGATCTGACCCTGCTGCGCCGGGATCAGATCTGGTTTGCAGAGAAGAACGAAAAAACCATGCAGACCGACGTCTATGCCTTGACAGACTTCTCCCCGCGAAAAGGCGAAAACATCGCCAAAGGATACCTGCAAGGCCGGTATGGGGCGATTCCGTTCATTGGAGGGAATGCAACATGGGACGAATAAAGGAAATTAGCCGAAAACCAGCCCGAAATAGAAAGCGGAATCCGGTCGTATACCTTATCTGCGAAGGCAGTGAAACCGAGATCCGGTATTTCAAGCGTTTCCGTAGTCGGGGCTGCAACATCGACATCATCCCGATTTCTTCCCAGTATAAGTCTGCTGACAGGCTTGTGCAGAAAGCCAAAGCTACCATGGGCAATAATCCTTACTATCCCGATGATGGCGATTCAATCTGGTGCGTATTTGACCGTGACGATAATTCCAATGAGGTACTTCTGCGTGCCAAGCAATCCGCAACTAAAGAGGGCTACCGCTTGGCCTATTCCAATCCGTCCTTTGAGTTGTGGTTTCTGTTGCACTTCTCCAACCAGCAAACGGAAGTTGAGGATTGTCAGGCATTGATCCGATTGCTGAAGCAGCCGGGCAGACTTCCCGACTACGAGAAAAGCAGGGATTTCTTCGATACATTAAAGCCTTTGCAGACCGTGGCAGTTCAACGAGCTAAGAATCGCTCTGAACAAATCCGAAACCAAGGCGTTGAACCAATTTCACGCCAAAGCAACCCTTTGACGACAGTCTATGAACTCGTTGAATACCTGAACTCCAAAGTTTGAGAGGTGTCTTTATGGCTTACCTGAAGCAGATGTTTGATGAGCGGGAAATTGCTCATCTGAGCGAAGATGGGCAGTATCTCTGTGCCAATGAGGGTGTGCTGCAATACAACCTTCCCTTGAACCTCTTTATCGGCAACCGTCGCAAGGTGTCTTTGGTCGATGTGGTCGTCTGGGCAAAGAAGCGCATCTTTCCCCGGAATCGGATGGACTGCAAAGAGATTCTGGAGATGATGGGCCTGCCCGACTACAACGCATGGGAAATTGTCAAGCGCACCAATGCCTGCCTGATGGAAGACCCTTTCTGGCTGCGCTTCAGCGAAGATGAGACCTTTGAGGACACCACGCGCGGCAGGGCAAGAAAAATCATGGCCGAATATCAAAAGTTGATTGATACTAATTAGTATCAATTTGTATCAGTGCTACAGCAAAATCTGCGGAACATCCACTTTAAGGTAGCAGTGCCGCTGTACGTACTTTCCATTCTCAAACATCCAGCTTTTCAAAACATAATCCCTTGACCGTCCTGCTTTTCCCTTAAAGCAAGGCACATTTTAAGGGAAAAGTATGGTCAAATAAGGTTCGAGGCAGCCCGACGGATTTATGAGCTCGCCTAATGGAAGTCTATTTCCAGCTGCATTTCAGCTTTGATATCATCTCAACTTTCCAATATAATCCATACTATATTTTCTGCTGAATTGCTTGCCACCAATTCCCCCAGGAAAAATCGATAAGAGGGATTGCCAGATAAAGCCGGAACTTATTACATTTATTCACTGTCATATTGTTCCGTTGTGTAGTTTTGATCAAAGGTCAAAGTTCTATTCCGCCACAAAATTATAGTTTGAATGATTGTCACTTTTACAAATACTTGCTCTAATTTTAAAAATGTTATAAATTTATAAGTATATGACGGAGGCAAGATATGAATTTCAAACCAGATGAAAAAAATATACGTAGTTTATTAAAATCCGGATGTCAGTTTGTGATTCCACGATTTCAAAGAGAATATTCTTGGGACAAGAAGAATTATCAAGAATTCTTTGAAGATATGATTAACAACTTAGTAGTATCAAGCGGAGTAATTAACGACGATCAATATTTTTTGGGAACAATGCTTTTTGTGGGAAATTTTGCAGAGAAGCCCGATAAGCCAATAGAAGTGGTAGATGGACAGCAGCGCTTAACAACTATAACCATTTTGTTTTCTGTGTTGTCTGATCGATTTCGTGAATTAGGAGAAGACACTCTTAGTAAGCAATTATTCAATTACATTACGACAACGGATGACAATGGTGAAAAAGTACGCGTTTTACAAAGCAAAAGCAGTTATCCTTATTTTGTATACTATATTCAAGACCGCGAAAAACAAATTCCGACAGTGCCAAGCACGGAGGAAGAAAATTGTATACAAGAAACATATGAATTCTTTTTGCAACAAACAGCTGAAAATTCGTTAAAAAAATTATTAAAAAAGCGAACAGGCGATGATATAGTCAACTCACTCTCATACGTGGATATTTTGAAGGCATTACGAGATCAAGTTTTGGACTGTACATTTATATCAATTGCGGCAGCAGATAAGGATCAAGCAAATAGGATATTTGCCATATTAAATGCCAAAGGAAAAAGGCTGGCGTATATTGATTTGATAAAGAATAAAATATTCGAGATATTAAAAGATGGCGTTAGCGGAACATTTGCTGAAGAATCTTGGAATGATATTAAGATGACTTTGAATTCAAGTTCGGAAACTGTTGGGATGGCTACATTTTTCAGGCACTATTGGATATCCAAGTACAAGAAGTGTAATGCAAGTATGCTTTATGATAGTTTCAATAAAACCATCCATCCAAATGAGGCCTCTTATCGTAACTTTTTGGAAGATTTCCTTTTAAATTCCAAAAATTACATGAAGATCACAAATCCAAAAAGAGAAGATTACGACAATCGTCGAGAGTATTTTTGGCTAGTCCAATCATTGAACACCCTAAATAAAACATTTAATGTAGTCCAAACAAGGATAGCACTTTTGGCGTTGTATGATATAAAAGGACGTAATTTAGTATCTACCGATCAATTTAAAAAAGCCATATTGGCAATCGAAAATTTTCATTTTGCATTTACAGCAGTGTGTTCCATGCGAACAAACAATTTGGAAAAGATCTATTCTCGCTTTGCTATTGCGTTGCGGAAATGCACCAACAAATCAGAAGCAAGCAAGATAATTGATGAGAAATTGATTGTTCCTCTCGGTAAATTATATCCAAGTTATGATGTGTTTTCAGCAAAATTCAAAGAACTGTTTTTCACAAAAAAAGATGATCCAGCAAATGTTAAATGCAAATATGCAATTTGTAAATTAAATTGCTATTTTAGTGGAAAAGACATTTTCGAAGACGATGGAAGTATAGAACATATTCTCTCGGAAACAACTGGTGATCGCACTTTAAATATTGGGAACCTGATCCTTTTGGAAGGGAAAGTAAATAGTTCTGCCGGGCAAAAAAGTTATGTGGAAAAAATCCCTTGTTATCAAAAATCTCAGTATATATGGATAAAAAGATTTATAGAAGTGAATAAAGATTGGGATGAAGGTATGATTAACGAAAGAGCCGAAAGATTATCTGCAGTTTATTATAAAGAAATATTAAAGCAAGACCTTCCCAAAAACAACACAATTAAAGTAGAAGATGTTGTTTGATCTTTCTATACTGATTAATTGACACCGCCATTTAGCACGCTCTACGAATTTAAGACCGTTGAACACATATAGGACAGCAAAGAAATTGTTGAGCAAAATCGGCAGTCACTATCTGCCGCCACATCATTCAATTTTCAGACATGCTTCACTTGATAATGTATCTGCCAATTTTACGCCTATGTGTGGTTACTCGGATTATGAAAAATCACTATAACTGGTATCAATTTATATCAGTGTTATAGCAAAGCCCATAAGATGACTATTCGACCTCATGTGAACGCTAACACTTTAAGACTGCTTCCATCGGTCTGATATGGTTCCCATTTCAATTTTCCAGTCACTGACTGGAAAATTGGATATCTAAGATATGCAAGCCCCAGAATCTAGTTAGACAAATCTCCCAAGGCATATTCAGCTTTTACGCAGAACTCAATTTGCTAGACACTGTCTGGTAAATTAGCTAGCCAAATACAACAGGCTTATATTTTATAAATCAGCATATTATGGTCAAAGCTGTCAAACAGGGGTATCCACATTCAAAAGAGAAAGGCCCAAAGTTGGACGCAAAGAATAAGGGACAGAAATAATTGAAATAGAATGTAATTCGTACAAGACTGATATTCTTGAAGCTGTAAATATTTTAATTTGTTGACATTTTCCCCAAATCACGATATAGTAATAGTAGAAAACGACTTGGGAGGGATACTGGATGCCGAGCGATTACCAACAGCAAATAAAAGGGATTTTTGGCACATCTGATTTGGATGAATTGCGAGAACTTGCAAAGATGCTGAAAATCAATAATCCAAATCCGCGCAATGCGGGTCGCAAGGCGCAGCTCACCCCCGATCAGAGCGTAGAGGTTTTGGAACTGCATAGAAAAGGCATCAGCAACACCGAGATTGCAAAACGGTTCGGCGTGTCGCGCCAGACCATATATAAGTATATCTATAACGCCGAGCATTTCAGCAAGAACCCGGATTTCACCATGCGGATGAACTTCATGAATGGTCAGCAGCTATGTACGGTCATCGACATTGATTTCAAGCACGAAGTTGTCCGCATGAAGAACTACACCGACCGAATCCCTTTGCGGGCGTTTGGCGTTGTAGAAAATCCGTCCTGGGCCGATTTCGAGGAATTCTTGAAAGAAAGATGTCTGCCCGCCAGCCGAGCCGGTCTGAAAGGCATTCTCCGAGAGATGGATGTTCCTTTCTTTGATCCGCTGCTGATTATTGAAAAGACCAATGGGCGCATGGCTGGGGACAACCAGTGGGTGCAGATGATCCGTAACATCGCTGCGTAAGGAGGGCTTATGGAAATAATTGATTTAAGCAAACTTGAACCGCAGGAAACGCTGAACCATACTTCCAAGGGAAATCAGCTGAAATGGAAATGCGATGGATACTGGTACAAGGCTGACCATATGGGTTATGAGGGGCTGGCGGAAACGATTGTTTCTGCCATGCTGGCAAAGTCAACCATTAAGTACCCCTTTGTCGTTTATGAGTATTCGCAAATCAAGTACAAAGACCGAGTTTACAGTGGCTGTAAAAGCGCTGATTTTCTCGCGGATGGCTATGACCTTATTCCATTGGAAAAGCTGTATCGAAAATTTACCGGCGGGAGCCTTGCAGTAGATACAGCGCATCAAGGGGAAATCAAGAATCAGATAAAATTTCTGGTAAACTTCGTTGAACAGACAACCGGACTGCAAAACTTTGGACAATATCTGACCACGATGCTGGAGATTGATGCATTCTTCCTAAACGAAGATCGCCATACCAACAATATTGCCGTTCAATACAATGCTGTGGATGATACCTATGCATTGTGTCCATTATTTGATAACGGTTTGTCGCTTTTGGCAGATACCAATATGGATTTTCCCCTTGAACGCAGCTTAGAGGATTGTCTAAAAGCCGTTGAAGCCAAGCCTTTTTCGAGATGTTTTGACGATCAGCTTGATGCCGCAGAGGAATTATACGGCATACAGCTTCACTTCAACTTTAGTACAAATGATGTAAAAACGCTCATCGACAGCTATCGAACCGCCTATAGCCAAGAAATTTGCGACCGCTGTGAAGCCCTTATCCGCCGCCAGATGCGCCATTATGGGTATCTTGTTAAATAGACTTGGGCATAAGCTTCGGGGCAATCCGCAGGACAAGATAAAGGACAAATCATACACAAGGCCCACAGGCTGGATATAAGATCTAGCCTGTGGGCTTTTCATCTTCCTTGCAATGATATCAAACCGTCTGACTTTTGAATTCTTCATATCTTGCCCCATAACAACCAATAAAAATACATCTTGATCTTTTTTATGTGTTTCAATTGCTTTTTAACTATAAATGCTCAACACTGCGGCTTGATTTTCCGCAAATAAGTTTGAATTTCCGTCTTTTTTTATGATTTTTCAGGAAAAGTATGCTATAATATGTTAAATTGGTTGTCCTTTATCTTTGAATGATAGTATATTGCCGAAGGAGAATCGCTATGGCTGTCAGATACAATAAACTTTGGAAAATCTTAATCGACAAGAAGATGAAGAAAAAAGACTTGCAGGAAGCGGCACACATTACTCATTATCAGATGATGAAACTTGCAAGAGATGAAAATATAACTACCGAAATTATCGGTAACATTTGCAAGGCACTTAACTGTACGCCCGATGAAATCATGGAGTTTTATGACGCATAAGCTGAGTAGAGTATGCTTTATGTGACACAAACTTTGCCATAATTAGGATGGGTGTAGAAAAATGGAGCTTATAAACAATACTACAAAGACTCTAAAAGACGATTTGTTCGTAGAAATCAAGCAAGGCAGCAAACTGTCCATTGCAGCGGCTTGCTTCTCTATCTATGCCTTTCAAGAGTTGAAGGAGCAGCTATCACAGATTGAGGAACTCCGCTTTATTTTTACTTCTCCGACTTTTGTGACTGAAAAGGCAAAAAAGGAACGCCGTGAATTTTACATTCCGCGCTTAACCCGTGAACGAAATCTTTACGGTACTGAATTTGAAATTAAGCTCCGCAATGAATTGACCCAAAAAGCCATTGCACGAGAGTGTGCAGAGTGGATCAGGCAGAAGGTCACTTTCAAATCAAATGTCAGTGACAAATCTATTCAGGGACAAATTGTAGTTGACGGCGTAGGCTATACCCCCATCAACAACTTTACTACGGTTGAACTTGGTTGCGAAAAAGGCAATGTAATCAGCACCACAATCGTAAAGGACGAGTCCCTTGCCCGCACTTTGCTTGCTGACTTCAATGAAATCTGGAACGACAGCAAGGTGCTTCAGGTCGTCACAGATGAGGTGATCGACAGCATCACGGCTGCCTATAATGAGAACTCGCCCGACTTTATCTACTTTGTGACTCTCTACAATATTTTCAGCGAGTTTTTGGAAGATGTGTCCGAGGATGTTTTGCCAAACGAAGCAACCGGCTTCAAGGAAAGCAAGATTTGGGGGATGCTCTACAACTTCCAAAAGGATGCCGCTCTCGCCATCATAAACAAACTCGAAAAATACAACGGCTGTATTCTTGCAGACAGTGTCGGTCTCGGCAAAACCTTTACAGCGCTTGCGGTTATAAAATACTACGAAAACCGTAACAAATCTGTTCTGGTGCTCTGCCCCAAGAAGCTGACGAACAACTGGAACACCTATAAGGACAACTATGTCAACAACCCGATTGCTGCCGACAGACTCCGCTACGATGTGCTTTACCACACCGATCTGAACCGCACCCACGGCAACTCAAACGGTCTGGATCTTAGCAGATTGAATTGGGGCAACTACGATCTTGTCGTGATTGATGAATCCCACAACTTCCGCAACGGCGGCAAGCTGATTGAAAACCCTGATGAAGAAACTAAGGACAATCGCTATGTAACCCTGATGAAAAAGGTCATCCGTGCAGGCGTGAAAACAAAGGTGCTGATGCTTTCCGCCACGCCGGTCAACAACCGCTTCAATGACCTGAAAAATCAGCTTGCCTTGGCTTACGAAGGGCACACCGATTATATTGACGAAAAACTCAATACCAGCCGTTCGATTGACGAAATTTTCAGAAATGCGCAGCGGGCATTTAATACATGGAGCAAGTGGGAGCCTTGCGACCGCACAACCGAAAATCTGCTCAAAATGCTGGACTTCGACTTTTTTGAGCTGCTGGACAGCGTTACGATTGCCCGTTCCCGCAAGCACATTCAGAAATACTATGACACAAGCGACATCGGCACATTCCCCACGCGCCTAAAGCCTATCTCGTTGCGTCCGCATCTGACGGATTTGAAGGGGGCCATCAACTACAACGAGATTTTTGAGCAGCTGATGCTTCTGAACCTGACGATTTATACGCCTTCTCACTTTATTCTGCCAAGCAAAATGGAAAAATACGCGGAGCTTTACGGCGACAACACTGTCAACGTGGGCTTTACACAGGCCAGCCGCGAGCAAGGTATCCGCAGGCTGATGGCCATCAACCTGATGAAGCGTATGGAAAGCTCTGTCTATTCTTTCAATTTGACACTGGAACGAATCAAGGGGCTTATCGACAGCACAATCGACACAATCAACCGTTTTAACCGCCACACGGGCACTACATTGAATTTGACGGACATTTCCAATGTGAACGAGTTTGACGGCGACGATCAAGATACCGATGATTTGTTCGCGTTTGGCAAAAAGGTCAAAATCGACCTTGCGGATATGGACTATGAGTCGTGGCGCAAGGAGCTGCAAAAAGACGCCGAAGTTCTGGATCTCCTTACCTACATGGTGCGCGACATCACGCCGGAGCATGACTTGAAGTTGCGCGAGCTTTTCCGTGTGATCAACAATAAAATCACTGCGCCTATCAATCCCGGAAACGAGAAAATTATCATTTTCACGGCGTTTTCTGATACGGCAGAATACCTGTACAATAATGTCGGTCCATTTGTAAAAGAAAAATTTGGTCTGAATACCGCCATGATCACCGGCAATGTGGAGGGGCGCACCACCTGCCCGAGATTGAGGTCTGACTTAAACACGGTTCTGACCTGCTTCTCTCCTATATCAAAGGACAAAGAGCTGCTGATGCCCGGCGACAATACGAAAATCGACATTCTGATTGCCACCGATTGCATTTCTGAAGGTCAGAACTTGCAGGACTGCGACTATCTCGTCAACTATGACATTCACTGGAATCCGGTTCGCATCATTCAGCGTTTCGGGCGTATTGACCGTATCGGAAGCCGCAACAAGGTTATTCAGCTTGTGAATTTCTGGCCTGATGTGACCCTTGACGATTATATCAACCTGAAAGCCAGAGTTGAGACCCGTATGAAAATCGTGGATATGACCGCTACGGGCGATGATAACCTGCTCAGTGACGAGGAAAAGACAGACCTTGAGTACCGAAAAGCGCAGCTGAAGCGCCTGCAGGACGAGGTTGTCGATATTGAGGATATGACCACCGGCATTTCCATTATGGATTTGGGGCTCAACGAGTTCCGTCTGGACTTGCTGGAATATGTCAAGAACCACCCGGACATCGAAAAAACGCCCTTCGGTCTGCACTCGGTTGTACCTGCCGGTGAGGACGCGCCTGCCGGTGTGATTTTCGTTTTGAAGAATCGCTCCAACAGCGTAAACATCGACAACCAGAACCGGCTGCATCCCTTCTATATGGTTTATATCGGGGATGACGGCGAGGTTGTCTGTAACCATCTTTCCCCGAAGCAGATGCTGGATAGAATGCGTTTTCTCTGCAAGGGTCAGACAGAGCCGATCCCTGCAGCCTATAAGCCGTTTAACAAAGAAACCCGCGACGGCAAAAATATGTCCCGCCTTTCCAAACTGCTTGGCGATGCCATTGCCTCAATCATCGAGGTAAAGGACGAGAGCGATATTGACAGCTTCTTGGGCGGCGGGCAGATCAGCTTCCTGACAAACGAAATCAAAGGACTTGACGACTTTGAACTGATTTGCTTTTTAGTCGTGCGGTGAGGTGATACCATGCTTGGACTTCCGAAGTCAACTGAAATGAATAAGCAGCTGCCTAAAAAGGCGATTTATGCCAAATTTCAGATGAATACAGCGGTCAAAGACAAAATCGATGCCGATATATCGAGAATTACCATAGTCAACGAAATTTCTCCAAGCCGAATCAACATCCCTGCCGGAGAAGAAGTCGGCAGCTTCTTTGTCCTGCTTGTTGCGTTGAAGAAAAAAGAATTTGACGAGAAAACGATTGCCGCTTTATCGAAGCTGATTCCGCAGAATATTCTATTTGTGCTGGAATTTGAAGGGCAAAGCAAGCTGGCGATCTACCGCACCAAACTGATGCAGACGGATTGGAAGCCCACCGAAAGCTGCACCCTAGAGCTGCGGGGCTTGAACCTCGATAAAGTATGGGAAAATATCGTGGTGGACATCGGCGGTGTGAGCATCGCAGACGGCAATACTCTTGATGAGCAGATAGCAGCCGATGAGCGCCGACAGAAAATTGAGAAAGAGATCGCCAAGCTGGAAAAGCTGGCACGGGCGGAGAAACAGCCGAAAAAGAAGTTTGAGTTGGTGCAACAGATAAGACAACTTGAAAAGGAAGTGCAGACAAAGACGTGAGAATAAGCGAATTGAGACCAACAGAGGAAAATATACGAAACACATATCTGAATGATACGATAGGAAGAAATAAAGATGTTAATGCGTTTATTGACATTCTGAATACTCTGGAAAATTCTTGTGCGATTGCTCTTGATGGAGTATGGGGCAGCGGAAAGACATTCTTTGTCCAGCAGGTGAAAATGGTTTTGGATGCCTGTTGCCGCGATAGCGAAAATGCGGATAAGCAAAGCGTGCGGCACAAATGGACTACTATGCATGACGGCAAGCAACCGGAATTCCAGTCACAATTATGTGTTTATTATGATGCATGGGAGAATGATAACGATGAGGATCCTGTACTCTCCCTTGTGTATTCGATTTTGCAAGATGTAGATGCCGAATCTCCCTTTGAAAAGGAATCCGGAATATTTGATAAAGGTGCTGCAATTGCAGAGTGTTTGTCTGGACGCAGCATAACTGCTGTCGTGGACTCGTTAAAAAGTAAGGATACGTTGTCGGATTTGAGAAAGAAAAAGCAAATTCAGACGGAAGTAAAGAATTTCTTTGACGAATTGCTAACGGAACGTGCTAACCGCCTTGTTATTATTGTCGACGAATTAGACCGCTGCAAACCGGAATATGCAGTGCGGCTTTTGGAACGGGTAAAGCACTATTTTGCCGATGACAGGATATCCTTTGTATTTTCAACAAATATAAAAGAACTGCAACATACCATCGCTAGATTTTATGGAGAAGGGTTTGATGCCGTAAGATATTTTGATCGTTTTTTTGACCTAAGAATAGCCCTTCCTCCGGTAGATATGGATAGTTATCTTCGCAGTATCAACTTTGACAAGCAATATGTTGTTGACAGAGTTTGCTACGAATTGATTGAACAGTATGCTCTTTCCCTGAGAGAAAGTTCTCGATTCATACAGTTTGTTAATCTTGCGGTGCATGAGCCAACGCATGAAAGTCGTAAATACGATTTTTCCTTTCCGGATGGGAAAGCCAAATTATTCGGGCTGATGTATGTGGTACCCCTGCTGGTTGTATTAAAAATGACCAACAATGAAAGTTACAATCAATTTGTCGAAGGAAAAAACGCAACCCCATTGGTAGGCTTGTTAGAAAATATCCAAATGCGTAATGACTGGTCTTATAGTGAATTCCTTTCACGAGATGAATATTACGACACAAATCAGCTGTCGGGTTCGAGAACGAAATGTGTAACTTTCAAGCAAAAAATAATGGATGTTTATGAGGCAATTTTTGGAAATCACTATAATTACCAGAATAACGCAATTTACATCGGCGAATATCAGTTTACAGCATATACAAAGAATATGTTGCTTCGAGCAGCGTCTTGCCTATCTGGATATGCTAAATATGAATGAGGAAGGAAAATTATGGACAAACTGAGAATGCAAACAGCGAACAAGGCTGATGATAATTTCAAGAAATTGGCGGCGATGTTTCCCAATGCGGTGACGGAAACGATCAACGAGAACGGCGAGGTTGTGCGGGCGATTGATAAGGATGTGCTGATGCAGGAGATTTCCTGCAAGGTGGTGGACGGCAACGAGGAACGCTATCAATTTACCTGGCCGGACAAGAAAAAGTCTGTTCTGCTTGCCAATGCGCCCATCAACAAAACGCTGCGCCCTGTTCGTGAAGATGAAATGGTTCCTACCGGGGCAGATAGTGAGGGAAAACCTTATTGCAGTACCGGCAGCGTGGACTTTGATACCACCGAAAACCTCTATATTGAGGGCGACAACCTTGAAGCACTGAAACTGTTGCAGGAAACCTATCTCGGCAAGATTAAGATGATTTATATTGATCCGCCGTACAATACTGGCAACGATTTTGTGTATGAGGACGACTTTGCTCAAAGCACGGATGAGTACCTTGCTAACAGCGGGCAGTTTGATGAATACGGTAACAGGCTTGTTCCAAATACCGAAAGTAATGGTCGCTTCCATACCGATTGGCTGAATATGATTTATCCGAGGTTGAAGTTGGCAAAGGATTTGATGTCCAATGACGGATTGATTTTTATTAGCATTGATGACAATGAATTGAATAATATCATTTCATTGGGAAAAGAGGTTTTCGGCTCATCAAACTATATTGCAACATTTATTTGGGAAAAGCGAAAAACACGCGAGAATCGAAAAATAGTCTCTACAAGACATGACTACATTGTGTGCTTTACAAAGAACTATGAAATGAGAGCAAGTGCAATTGGTTTAGAATTGATGGATGATGAAGCACTTGACAGATATAAAAACCCAGATAATGACCCTCGTGGTGTGTGGACATCTGTTCCTGCTATTGCACAAGCAGGGCACGGGACAAAAAGCCAGTTCTATACTTTGACTTCTCCAAAGGGCATTGAATTGGACCCGCCGTCAGGTTCCTGCTGGCGATATACAAAACAAAAGATGGATGAAGCGATTGCCGACAATCGAATTTGGTTCGGTTCAGATGGAACAGGTGTGCCACGTATTAAAAAGTTTTTGACAGAAGGAAAGCAGGGGTTAACACCAGAAACAATGCTGCTAGCGGATAAAGCCGGCACAAACGATTCGGCTAAGCGTGAACTTGTCGCGCTGTTCAATGGTATTGCAACATTTGAAACACCAAAACCCGTATCATTGATTGTTCACTTAATGAGAATTTGCAACAATGGTGAAAATGGGATATATTTGGACTTTTTCTCCGGCTCTGCAACAACCGCCCACGCCGTTATGCAGCTCAACGCAGAAGATGGCGGACATCGTAAGTTCATTATGGTGCAGTTACCCGAAGCGACCGATGAAAAGAGTGAAGCCTACAAGGCTGGTTACAAAACCATCTGTGAAATCGGCAAGGAGCGCATCCGCCGTGCGGGTGCAAAAATCAAGGAAGAAGCTGGGCTGGCTGCGCAGAATCTCGACACCGGTTTCCGCGTGTTGAAGTGCGACACCTCCAACATGAAGGATGTCTACTACAATCCGTCAGAGTATGAGGTCAATATGTTCTCCCGCCTTGAGGATAACATCAAAGAGGACAGAACGCCGGAGGACTTGCTGTTCCAAGTAATGCTCGATTTGGGTGTGCTGCTCTCCAGCAAAATCGAGGAAACCACCATTGCCGGCAAGAAGGTGTTCAATGTGGAGGACAACTACCTGATTACCTGTTTCGACAGCGATGTTTCGGAGGAAACCATCAAGGCCATCGCCAAACAGAAGCCGTACTACTTTGTCATGCGCGACAGCTCGATGGCAAGCGACAGCGTAGCCACCAATTTCGACCAGATTTTCGCCACCTACAGCCCCGACACCGTCAGGAAGGTGCTGTGATATGACGGACAAGAAAAAGAATCTTCCCATTCATAGCTCTGCCGCCGAGTACCTGACCTTTGTGGCTGCCACCGGCGAGAGCAGCACCAGCTATGAAATGCGGTATGAGGATGAAAACATCTGGCTTACGCAAAAGATGATGGCATCGCTGTATGATGTTACCGTTGCGGCAATCAACCAGCATTTGAAAAGAATTTTTGAAGATGGCGAATTGCAGGAACCGGCAGTTATTAAGAAATACTTAATAACTGCCGCAGATGGCAAGCAGTACAACACAAAGCATTACAACTTGCAGGCAATTATTGCTGTTGGTTTCAAGGTAAACAACCAGCGCGCTGTGCAGTTCCGCAAGTGGGCGGGGCAAATCGTGAAGGACTACACGATCCAAGGCTGGACGATGGACAGCGAGCGCCTGAAAAAGGGGCATATGTTTACGGATGAGTATTTCGAGCGCCAGCTGCAGCAAATTCGGGAAATCCGTCTGTCAGAGCGCAAGTTCTACCAAAAGGTTACGGACCTGTATGCCACTGCGTTCGACTACGACAAAAATGCAAAAACAACGCGGCAGTTCTTCCAGACCGTACAGAACAAGATGCACTTTGCCGTGCATCGCCACACGGCAGCCGAATTGATTTACGAGCGTGCCGATGCCGCCAAAGAACATATGGGGCTGACCACTTGGGAGAATGCCCCGGACGGGAAAATTTTGAAAGCCGATGTGACTGTTGCCAAAAACTACCTGAGCCAAGAGGAAATGGACTATTTGGAGCGCATCGTATCGCTGTATCTGGACTATGCCGAATTGCAGGCGCGGCGCAAAATCCCCATGAGCATGGAGGATTGGTCAAGGCGTCTGGACGGTTTTTTGGAATTTAACGGCGAAAAGCTGCTGACCGGCCCCGGTAAGATCAGCGCCGAGCAGGCAAAGCTCCACGCAGAAACCGAGTATGAAAAATACCGGCTGGTACAAGACCGTCTGTACCAGAGCGATTTTGATCGCTTTCTTATGCTGGAGCAGGAGGTGAACCACAAGGATGAAGTTTAATTTCAAAATACAGCAATACCAGACCGATGCGGTTGATGCTGTGGTCAACGTCTTTGCGGGCCAGCCGTACAGTAGCGGCGTGTCTTATATCCGCGACACCGGCACCCTGAGCCAGAAGCCGCAACAGCTGAGCTTTTTGCCTCTCGCCGATAATCCTGAACAAATAGAATTGGATGATTTGCTGCGGGATTCCGGTTATAAAAACGAGGTTGTGGCGCTTTCGGATAATCAGCTTTTGCAAAATATCCACACCCTGCAAAGCCAGAACAACATCAAGCTCTCCCCGGAGTTGGTAAATGACATGGGACGCTGCAGCTTGGACATTGAGATGGAAACCGGCACCGGCAAAACCTATGTCTACATCAAAACTATGTTCGAGTTGAACAAGAAATACGGCTGGAGCAAGTTTATTGTGGTCGTTCCCTCGATTGCGATCCGTGAGGGCGTGAAAAAGTCCTTTGAAATCACCACCGACCATTTTATGGAGTATTACGGCAAGAAGGCGCGTTTCTTCGTTTATAACAGCTCCAACCTGAACCAACTCGACAACTTTTCCTCCAATTCCGGCATCAATGTGATGATTATCAACACGCAGGCGTTCGCCTCCTCGCTGAAGGAGGACGGACGCAGCAAAGAGGCGCGTATCATCTATTCCAAACGGGACGAGTTCGGCTCCCGCCGCCCGATTGATGTTATCAAAGCAAACCGCCCTATCATCATCTTGGACGAGCCGCAGAAGATGGGCGGCGATGTTACACAAAAGGCGCTGAAAAACTTTAACCCGTTGTTCTCGCTCAACTATTCTGCCACCCACGCAAAGCATCACAATCTGGTGTATGTGCTGGATGCGTTGGATGCCTTCAACAAACGGCTGGTCAAGAAAATTGAGGTCAAGGGCTTTGAGGTCAAGAACTTCCGCGGAACGGACAGCTATTTGTATCTGGAGCAAATCGTACTTTCCAGCAAAAAACCGCCGATGGCAAAAATTGAACTGGAAATTGCCTACAACAAGTCCATCAACCGTGAAACCCGTATTCTTGGTGTCGGCGATGATCTCTACTATGTTTCGCAGGAAATGGAGCAGTACAAGGGCTATACCATTTCCGAAATTGACCCGCTGCGCAGCACCGTGACCTTTACCAACGGTGAGGTTATCAAGGCCGGCGATGTGGTGGGCGATGTTTCCGAAAAGGATATGCGCCGCATTCAGATTCGTGAAACGATTTTGTCGCATTTTGAAAAAGAAGAAAAGCTGTACAACATGGGCATCAAGTGCCTGTCCCTGTTCTTTATTGACGAGGTCGCCAAATACCGCCAGTATGATGCTGACGGCAATGAGGTTCTGGGCGAGTATGGCCAGATGTTTGAGCAGGAGTACATCAATGTTCTGAATGAGTATACAACCCTGCTCGATACGCCGTACCAGAAGTATCTGAAGTCTACCTGCAGCGATGTCAGCCGCGTACACAAGGGATATTTCAGTATTGATAAGAAAACCGGGCGCAGCATTGACAGCCAGCTCAAGCGTGGCAGCGAGTTCTCCGATGATATATCAGCGTATGACCTGATTTTGAAAAGCAAGGAACGGCTGCTGTCCTTTGAAGAACCTACGCGGTTCATTTTCTCTCACTCCGCTCTGCGCGAGGGCTGGGACAACCCGAATGTGTTCCAAATCTGCACTTTGAAGCATTCTGACAGCAATACCGCAAAGCGGCAGGAAGTCGGTCGCGGTCTGCGTCTTTGCGTCAACCAAAACGGCAACCGTATGGATGTGCAGAGCTGCGGCGACAGCGTACATGAAATCAACACACTGACGGTTGTTGCCAGCGAGAGCTACAAGACCTTCGTTGCGGACCTGCAATCGGATATTAAAACGGTGCTTTATGACCGACCCACGGTTGCTACGAGTGAGTACTTCAAGGGCAAGTATGTTAAGGTAAACGACGAGCCTACCCTGATTGACCGTGAAAAGGCTGATGCTATAGAGTTCTATCTGATTCAGAACGGCTATGTGGATATGAAGCGCAGGGTCACGGACAAGTATCGCCGAGATGTCGCAATGAATCAGGTCGCGGAGCTGCCCGATGAGCTGAAACCTATGTCCGAAGGGATTCATACGCTTGTTCAGGCGGTTTATGATGACAGCGTTCTTAAGGATATGTTCACCGATGGTCATGAATCGAAGGTGAAGGAAAATCCGCTGAATGAGAATTTTGCCAAGAAAGAGTTTCAGGCTTTGTGGCGTGAAATTAACCACAAGTATGCCTACACGGTGGAGTTCGATAGCGCCGAGCTGATTCGCAAGGCCATTGCCCACATTGATGAAAAGCTGTTTGTTTCGGAACTGCAGTACACGACTACCATTGGACGCCAAAAGGCGAACATGAATGAGTACGAAATTGACCGCGGCGATTCTTTTACGGGCGAAAAGACCCGGACACAAACCCTCAAGCACGCAGAAACAAGCCAGATCAAGTATGATCTGATTGGCAAAATCGCCGATGGCGCAAAACTGACACGCAAATCGGCATCTGCCATCCTGCAAGGTATCCGTGCTGACAAGCTCTATATGTTCAAGAACAACCCGGAGGAGTTTATTTCCAAAGTGATCCGGCTGATCAATGAACAGAAGGCCACCATGATCGTGGAGCACATCTCCTACAATACCATTGAGGGAGAATACGACAGCTCTATCTTTACGGCAGAAAAGGCAACCCAAAGCTTTGATAAGGCGTTTCTTGCCAAGAAGGCAATTCAAGACTATGTGTTTACTGATGGCTCGGCCGAAAAAAGTATTGAGCGTAAGTTTGCCGAAGATTTGGATGCTGCGGAGGAAGTTTGTGTCTACGCCAAGCTGCCCCGAACCTTCCAGATTCCCACGCCGGTAGGCAACTATTCGCCGGACTGGGCAATCGCATTCTACGAAGGCACCGTCAAGCACATTTTCTTTGTAGCTGAAACCAAAGGTACGATGGAAACACTGGAACTGCGACCCATCGAGCAGGCAAAAATCTCCTGCGCCAAGAAACTGTTCAACGAGATGTCTACCAGCCATGTCGTATACCATGATGTTGACAGCTACCAGAGCCTACTGAACATAATGAATTCAATATGATGTGATAAGCCTCTTACCACTATGTAAACTAAGAGACCTAGCTGGTCTTTTGTTTGTATAGTACGATTTTGATTGGTTTCATACTGTGCTGTGTCATATTCGGCGGGTATCAGCTTGGTAGCGGGGATCGCTACCCGTCCAATCAAAGAAGCGGTTCCCCAATATCGTTTCAGACCATTATAGCTATCGGAAAGTGGAACTGTGGAAATACGCAAAGCCTCTGCTATTTGATTTGGCAGAGGCTTTTGGGTACATGGTAATATTCTCTAATTTTGAACGAGTTATAGGTTACACTATATTGTAAGTAATCGTGCTATTCGCTTGATTACAATCAAGCAATTCAAAAAAATCGAAAATGTTAAAGAGTATACTGTAACGCTGCCGATAAAATGTAGTATAGCAATACAGTTTTGCTGCAAAGCTCCATATAAAGGCACAAGTGCTAGTCCCATAAAAAGAACTACTAAATCCGTAATGGACAAGCAAGATAAATATAGTATGGTGTTGATTGTCTCATTGAACACTGTACCGTAAGCAGGATAACCCTTTTTCTTTTTCTCATTTCCACTGGCGATTGCACCTAATGTGGCAAATAATAACCCCAGCAAAATTGAAATTGCCGTACATACCGTTTCCAGAACACTCGTGCTAATTGGGGAAATTAACGTCAGACCAATTCCAAAGCTAATTGGTGTTGCCATAAAAATTACGCGATGGCGTAGAGAAGAAAGCATTTTCCAGTAATCACATACAATTTCACGGATGTTCAGAAAAGAATTTTTCTTTCGCAAAGAATAGCGTATAATCAGTAAGAATGTGATTGCAAGAATCAAGGCACCACAAAAATGTGTTTCGCTCATGATAGCTCCTCCGTTAGCGTCTTGATATCACATGAATAGTCATATCCATTTTTTCAATGTATTCTGTTGCACGTGCACATAAGTACGAAATGATGGTGTTCTCATCAGCATGACCGTTCTCTTTTTCGTATTGGCTGGGTATGTATTCAAGAATGCTCAAATTATCGTATTTGTGCAGGTTAACCGTTCTTTCTTTGCCATCTCCGATGTCTATCGTTGCAGTAACATTGTCGTAAGGTATGCCGTTTTCTAATTCAAAAATTGCAGACTTGTCTAAACCGAAATGGATTAAACGCTCAATAAAAGTACTGGCCGTTCTTCCAAGGAAGGATGACAAAACCCGTTCTTCTTTGGCATAAGAAATCCCACTCAGTTGGTCACTGTTGTCTTCTGAGGTGCGATTACGGGTCAATTTCAACCGTTTGAGTGTACCTAAATCAAAAAAAGCCCTTAGAAATTCACTGGGAGATACATTGCACGTGTGAAAAGTTGCGTTCATTTTATCTTTCGCAAACTCATTTATCATTTTACAGGTAATAGATTTGGCACCGTATATCCCCATAGATTGGAAAAGGATTAAGCCCTTGTTAATGGGTTCCGTTGACGTCTCTTTTTGGGGAATAGCAACAAATACAAAGAAAGGAACCATTCCTGCTTGATTCTTTTCAATTGAACCAACTCGTTCGTGAGATGTTGCATCGTATATGTCGCTTTCTATCCCATAATTCCCCGAATGTATGCAAGCAGCAATGTAAGAAAATTTGTCGGTTTCTCCGCGCCAATTGGGATTTGTTTCAATGTAATACAACTTCTTTTCAGATTCAAGCGTTTCCATTGTGCGGCGAACAGAAAAAAAGGCTTCAAAAAAATCTATTGCCTGAGAGTACTGCGTATCATTGTATTGAACAGGGGAGTTCAGCCCTAAATAGCAGCTATTCTTGCCCGATTGGAAAAAGTAGAAGCTGGAAACATATAAACCCAAACTCATTTAAGAGCCTCCTTTTGTATACGCAATCCTATGAGTAACTATGTTCTTTGTGACATAGGAAAAATGGTTGTAGATAGAAAAACTGTTTTCATATGTGTAGATCATCACAATCCGGCCACATGATCTTCCACTCAAAATACTCAGCCTGCGTGATCTCTTCCGCATACAACTTCTTCTGAACCGTAGCCCAATCCTTCAGAAAATCATCCAGAATCGTATCATCAAACCACATCGCCACGGGGGAGCGCGGCGGCCAGTTATCGTTGTCATCATAGTGCAGCGCAAGGTCTGGGTTGGCATTATACCGCGCTGTGCCGCGCTCGGTGGGGACCAGCTTGATAACGCCGGGCTGCTCCTCGTCCAGCCAGAAAAGCTGCTCCAGAATATCGTTTGCCGGGCCGTTTCCGCCATCGGAAAGTGCCAACGGGGAAACACGCAAAGCCTCTGCTATCTGATTTAGCAGGGGCTTTTTTGGTACGCGGTAACCCATTTCGTATTGCGCAATGCGGTTTGCGCTGAGGTCGACCAACTCGCCCAACTCTTTCTGGGTCATGCGGCGGTGCTGGCGGATGCGCTTGATTTTCTCTCCGATGTTCATTTTGTTCACTCACTTTGAAGGATTTTCCTTATTGTACCACACCATAACATAAAAGCGCAAGAAAAAAGTAACAATTTTGCGAAAACTATTGACATTCGCATAAAAGCGCAGTATCCTATATTTACATCGCAAATATGCGAAAGTCAAAATTTAAGGATGGTGATCGAATGGATTGTAAAGAAATCAGAGAAATGTACAAGCTCATGTTTGCGGAGTACCCGGACATTGTAACGGTCAAGGATCTGCAAGCCATGCTGGGCATCAGCCGCCACGCGGCCTATGACCTGCTGGGAGAGGGCGAAATCAGCTGCATCCGGCTGGGAAACGCCTACAAAATCCCCAAAATCAATGTGATCAATTATGTTCTGAAAAGTCCGTGCGGTCAGACCCGTGTGAGCGCGTAGGAGAAAGCCTTGTTTTTGGCAAGAGCACCTCCCCGTCTTAAATAGATTCGGCACCTTGAAAACTGCATATCCGACAAGCAAGGTACATTCACCACATTGCCGTCAACTTACGAGTACGGCAGCGCAGACAGAGTACGCGCCATGACTGCCACCTGGCACGAGCGATTCAATCTCTGGTAAACACCCCGTGGCGGAGTGGAGCGCAATGACAGATGTGGTCGTAAAGATACTTCCGTCCAGTCATAGTTCACACAATGAGGGCGGCAGGCAGAGAACCTGGCTGGGGTAAAAATACCCATGATGCCGTTGCAGCCGAACGACAGCCTTGCAAGTCGTCCCCGCAGCTGGGGCAAAGTGGACAAATGCAGCTGTAAATCGAAAAGTTATCCCCTTAATATACGGAACTGATTCACTTTCCAGAGCATAAGGCATAAAAGTGAATCAGATTTGATTCACTATTCAGGGAGCAAGGGTAAAAGTGAATCAGTTCTGATTCACTCTCACATCTCGCCCAAACGCGCCCCGTGTGGGGCGGATGCTCCGCGTCGCACATGGACGCGATGAACTCCGCAAAGCCGCCGTTTGGCGCGTTTGTGGGGCTGTGGGGCGGCATGAACCGTACAACTTAACACTGGAGAATAAAACTTACTACACACAAAACGACGATAGTATGAGATAATAGATATATACCAAAACAGAAAGGACGATGCGAATGAATTATGAAAAACTTCCAAAAACAATCTCCGCCGAAGAACTCCTCTCCACGCCGCTGCCGCCGGTCAAGTGGATCATTCCCGGTCTGCTCCCAGCCGGTCTTGCGCTGTTTGCCGGCCCCAGCAAAGCGGGCAAAAGCTGGCTGACCTTGTGGCTGTGCTTGCAGGTGGCGCAGGGAAAGCCTATGTGGGGACGCGAAATAGAGCCGCACACCGTGCTTTATCTCTCGCTGGAGGACACCTTCAACCGCCTGCAGAAGCGCTTTCTCCAGCTTGTGGGCAGCGAAGAAGCCCCCGAACGGCTGGTCATGCAGACGGAATGCGGCAGCATCGGGCAGGGGCTGGAGGAACAGCTTGTCAGTTTTATCTATCAGCACCCGGACACCGGGCTGATCGTCATTGATACCTTGCAAAAGGTGCGTTCCAGCGACCAGAACAACAGTATGTATGCCAGTGATTACAAGGAAATCAGCGCGTTGAAGGCATTGGCGGACAAGTATAACATCTGCATTTTGCTGATCCACCATCTGCGCAAACAAGCCGCAGACGATCCGTTCCAGCAGATTGCGGGTTCCAATGGCTTGATGGGGGCATCGGACACCAGTTGGGTCATGCAGCGCAAGCGTATGAGCCAGACCGCCAGCATTTTGGTGACCGGGCGCGATATGGACAACAAAACACTGCGTCTGCACGAAGAAAACTGCGTTTGGATTCTGGACGAGGAAGAAAGCACCGAGCAAATTGTGGCAAAAGCTGTGCCGAGTTACCTTTGGAAAGTGGCTGACTACATTGATGGCGTCGGAACCTGGCAGGGGACGGCTACCGAACTGCTCTCCGCAGCCGATATCGAGAGTGTTTTGCCCCACCAGCTGACCCGAAAAATCGTGGAACACTTCGATACGGTGTTCACGCCAAGAGGTATCCGTTATGAAACCCACCGCACCTCGCAGGCACGGCAGATGAAATTCTCTCATGACGGAAATGACGCAGATGACGCTAATGACGCTGAAATTGATATAACCCAGCTTTTCAAATGGGATATCTCACAAACAGCGTCATCAGCGTCATTAGCGTCACAAAGGTCGCGTAAGGAGAGCAAGCATGGGCGAAGTGTTGCCACAGGGCAACCCGCCGAAAAGCCTACGGGGACAGCCCCGAACCCCTGTGAGGCTGCTAGCGCATGAGAAATCGAACTGTCGGAATCAACATCCGGGTGACCGTCACCGAGAAGAAAAAGGTGACGATGTTGGCTAAGAAGTGCTGCTTGTCTCTCTCGGAATACTTACGCCAGCGGGCGCTGGGATATGAACCGGGCGGGCATCCGCCCAAGGAGGTATTTGATGTGTTGGATAAGATTGATGAAATGGCAGAAAGCTGTTCTGCACGGGAAGGGGCAGCCATCAACGCCCAGACCGACCGTATAAGGGATTTGCTCATTGGCAGTAACTAAGATCTGGACGATCAAGGACAGCCTGCAGCGCGTCCTTGATTACGCAACCAACCCGGACAAGACCGAATACGATGCCCTTGCCAGACGCTGCACTATGCCGAGAATGATGCCAAGACCAAGCTGAACGAGAGCGCCCAGCTCGTCACTGGCATCCATTGCAGGGCAGACCATGCGTGGGAAGATATGCGGGCGGTACAAGAACGCTTTGGTAAGACAGACGGCGTGGTGGCGCTCCACGCCTACCAGAGTTTCCGCGAGGGGGAGGTCACCCCGGAGCAGTGCCATGAGATCGGTGTGGCACTGGCCCGCAAGGTCTGGGGCAAGCGGTTTCAAGTGCTGGTCGCCACCCACATGAACACGGACAATCTGCACAACCACTTCGTTATCAATTCCGTGTCCTATGTGGACGGCAAGAAATATGAGCAGCGCCGCAGCCAGTATGCCGAGTTCCGGGCAGCATCCGACAAGTTGTGCAGGGAGTACGGCCTGTCGGTGGTGGAACAGCCCAAGTCAAAAGAACCTGCACGATACGCCCGGATGCGGGAGGCCATCGACCAAGCCTGTGAGGATGCCAGCACCGCAGAGGACTTTCACAGGGCGCTGTATCGGCAAGGGTATATTTTCGGCAGTGACCCCAACCGAAAGTACGCAACCATCCGGGCGAGGGATGGCGGACGAGCCGTGCGCCTATATAGGCTGGGAGAAGAATACGATTTACCTGCCATAGATGACCGCCTGCGCGGGAACTACTTACTGTATGGACCAAGGTTGTATGAGTTGAAGCACCCGCCCCGACAGTATATGCCGAAGCGGTATCGCCCCAAGAATACCTATAGAGGAAAAGGCGTCCTCCAAATTTTCTTCGAGGTATTCTTTGGAGAATCCCAGATGCACCGCTTGTATCTGTACTATTGCTATCAGCTGGGCATCCTGCCCAAGAAACCACAGCCACGCATCAACCGCCCGGAACTGGAGCGCATCTGGAAAGATACCGAGAAAATTCTTGCCGAACACGCCTTTGTCCACGACCACAAGTTCCCGTCTTTACAGGCAATCGTAGACTACCGCAAGGGCTTGTCCCAGCGGATGGAAACCCTTGCCGCGCAGCGGGCGGAAGTCGTCAAGCAAATGCGGAGAAAAGATGCCCCGCCGGAACTGGCTGACCGTAGAGCAATGCTGACCTGCAGGATTGCGGAACTCCGCAAAGAGGATAAGATTGCTGAGGGTGCCATCAAGCGCATCCAAAGAACACGCGAGTCCAACCGTATTGACCGGGAAAACAGGATGCCGCAACATCCCAGACCGCGCCGCCGCAGGCGGGAGCAGGAGCGCGAATGATGTCAGTTTGCACCCAATGTGCAGGACGGTTCTTGTGCAATTCTGTGAATAGCTTTCCTGCGGGATTGCTGGTATCGTTGTACCGAACCCAAAATGCAGCAGCTTGAAAAAAGGAGAGATGCCTATGGTAGCAGGACGCCTACAGGAGAAAAACGGATTTTATTACATCGTGCTGAGTTACACGGACTCGGCGGGCAAACGCCGCCAGCCGTGGATCGGCACGGGGCTGCCCGTCAAGGGCAACAAGAAGCGCGCCGAAAAAATGCTGGCGGAAACACGAAAGAGTTTCACGATTCCCAAGGGGCAGGTATCCGAACTCAGCCCCGACATGGCATTCAGCGACTATATGCGGTACTGGCTGAAAATGATGCGGACCGCCGTGACAGAAACCACTTACTCGTCCTATTGCTTCAATGTAGAGAAACATATCATTCCCTACTTTGAGCCGCTGGGCGTAACGCTGGCAGGGCTGCAGCCGCGCCAGATTCAAAGCTTTTATCTGCATGAGTCGGAAACGCTGAAAAATACCTCTATCCTGCGATTCCACGCCAATCTTCACAAAGCGCTGAAATACGCCGTGCGCATCGACCTGATAGCCAGCAACCCGGTGGACAAGGTGGACCGCCCCAAGCCGCAGGCGTTCATGGCAAGCTATTACAGCGCCGAGGAAATGGAAAAGCTCTTTGAAGCCGCCCAAGGCCATAAGCTGGAACTTATCATCCAGCTTGCAGCCTTTTACGGCTTGCGCCGTGCCGAGGTGATGGGCTTGCGGTGGGAGGCCATCGACTTCGAGGCCAAGACGCTGACCATCCGCCATATCGTGACCAGCACCCGCATCGACGGCAAGAAGATTCTGGTAGAAGCAGACCGCGCCAAAACAAAATCCAGTCTGCGCACCCTGCCGCTGGTAGACCCGATTGCCGAACGCTTGAAAGCCGTCAAGGCGCAGCAGGAATACAACCAGAAAATCTGCGGCAACTGCTATAACCAAGAGTACCTTGGCTATGTATTTGTGGATGCAATGGGAAACCTGATCCAGCCGGATTCCGTGACAACGGGCTTTCCGCAGTTGCTGAAAGAGAACGGTCTGCGCAGGATCCGATTCCACGACTTGCGCCACTCCTGCGCCAGCCTGTTGCTGAAAGAGGGCGTACCGATGAAGCAGATTCAAGAGTGGCTGGGGCATAGTGATATTTCCACCACAGCCAACATCTACGCGCACTTGGATTCGCAGTCCAAGAACCTGAGCGCCCGGACGATGGCAAACACGCTGACACTTCCAGAGGCACAGCCCATAAAGAAGTGGTAACATGAACAGAGGGCGGCACCTGAGAAATCAGGTGCCGTCTTTTTTGCTGTCAATTTGTACCCAAGATGCGGGAAAAATCTTGTGTAGTTCTGTGAATAGCTATTTGCCGCGATTGCTGGTATGATTTGTACCGAACCCGAAAATCACTACTTGAAAATAAAGGGGAGATGGTTATAAGAAAAGCAACGGAATTTTGCAAACTGGCAATAAAAAATCACTACCCAATGTGAAATTGAGTAGTGATACTTGGCGCAGACGGTGGGATTCTCCCGCGCCCTAGAAACGCCCCACTGGGGCGTTTCTGCCCGGCGGGACGCAAAGCGCCGGGCACGGGCTGTTCGAATCCCACCTTGCAACCCTTGCATAGTTTGCCGCAAAAATAAAAGGCAGCACCCCGCAAGGTGCTGCTTTTGGCGCAGACGGTGGGATTCGAACCCACGTGACATTGCTGTCAAATTGATTTCGAGTCAATCTCGTTACGACCGCTTCGATACGTCTGCTTATTTAGTTTTTATCGCACCGCCCCGCATAGCGTTTGGAAAAATGCGAGATTTCGATGCAAGATAACGATGAAAGGTTGGGTACGCGACACCCGATAAAGCCCGCCGTTATGGGATTTCCTGCGGACAAGGTGACCTGCCGGATGCAAACTTTCGAGTGCGACCCCTTCGACCTCTTGGGTAATGCTCCTTATAGTAATCCCCCAAAATCTTCTCCGGAAAAAGGAGAGAAAAGTAGGAGAGAACAGCAAATATTTAATTGTAGAAAACAGTGGATTTTTGACGATGAGTCGTTAAAAAATCAATGGCAACTTTCAAAATGCCTGCTTGATTTCGAGTGCTCCCTCTTACGACCTCTTGGGGAATGCTCCATGTTCTGGGTTCCTGCCGGATACTAAATTAGTATAGCAAAAATGCCGTCCCGCGTCAAGATGCGGGGCGGCATAATTCCTGTATACTGGGGGATATCTCATGTGCATCAGAACAAATGCTGTTTCTGCACCGGGCCGGGGGCAAAGGGGGTATCCTCGTGGTGGCGCACCACGGTCACCTCACGGGTCTTTTCCTCCACATGTCCGTTGGCCTTGGGCACACTGTAAAAGCTGCGGGTAATGTTATAATAGCCGCGCATGTGCTGCACCAGGTATTCGGCCACAGCGGGCAGGCAGTCGGTATCCTCAATGTTTTCATAGTTATAGTCTGCGTACAAAAATGCCGTGTGCTCCCCCTTGCAGACCAGCGTGATTCCCGCTTCGTCCAGATGCAGTTCATCCACAGCGCATTGCTTCAGGCCGCTCAGGCCGCTTTCGCTGGCAAGTTGGGCGGCGCGGCGGCGCATAGCCAATGGAACGGACTGCGGGTCCAGCGCTTCGTTGCCGCGCTGGCCGATCTCCAGCAGGATGTCCCGCATCATGCGGCTTTCCAGCAGCGGGCGAATCTTCTCCTTCGCGCGGGCTTCCTCGGTTTTTGCCTGAATTTTTTGCAGCAGTCCCATTCTTTTTCCTCACTAAACACATATCATTGCCCTGCGCACATCCGCACTGGCATCAGGGGCATCTTACTTTTTCATCGTGTAACTAATATTATATTATAGCATACCTTTTCATCCTGTGCCAGCGCGGAAGATAACTTTTACACCAAATTCATTCCGGTAAATCTTTTTAGCTGTGTGCTTTTTTGTATTCAGCGTTCATTCTTCTTTCTCCATCAAAAGCACAAATTCAATCCCCGTTTTTTGTCTATTTTGTTCTTTGCCTCATGCCATTCATTCTTATTTTTCTTTTCTCCGCTCTTTCCCGTTGCACCCTGCCAGTTTCTGCATTATACTGATAAAAAAGCGCGCCGGCAGGTTTCCCCCGCCGGCAGCCGGACAGGAGTGCGGCCTATGAACATTACCGCGTTTGCCCAATATGCCGGGGTATCCAAGGCAGCGGTCAGCCGCTATTTTAACGGTGGGTACTTAAGCGCCGAAAAGCGCGCCCAGATTGCCGCTGCGGTGGAAGCCACCGGCTACCGCCCCAGTATGCAGGCCCAGATGCTGCGCACCCGCCGCACACGGCAGATCGGGGTGATCATGCCGCGGCTGAGCAGCGAAAGCTGCGCCCGCATGGTGGAGGGCATCAGCCGGGTACTGGACGACCAGAACTACCAGCTGCTGCTGATCAACACCGCCAACGACAACACCCGCGAAGTGCGCGCGCTGGATACCCTGCGGCACGATACGGTGGACGGCATTATCCTGATTGCCACCATGTTTACCCCGGAACACCACGCGGTGCTGCAAAGCCTGCATGTGCCGGTGGTAATCGTTGGGCAGCAGTATCCCGGGTTCAGCTGCGTGTTCCACGATGATTTCGGCGCGGCGCAGGCAGCCACCACCCACATGCTGCAAAAGGGGCGGCGCAAGCCGGGCTACCTGGGCGTGACCCTGCTGGACAAAGCCGTCGGCCTTGCCCGGCGCGAAGGCTTTGACAGTGCGCTGCGGGATGCAGGTCTCGCGCCCCAGCCGCAGCGGATGAGCATTGCCAAGTTCAACATGGAATCCGGCTACCACCAGGCGGAGCAGCTGTTTGGCCGTGCGCCGGGGCTGGACTGCCTGTTCTGCGCGACCGACTCCATCGCCCTGGGTGCGCTGCAATACTGCCGCAGCCACAGTCTGCGGGTGCCGGAGGACATCATGATTGCCGCTGTGGGCGACAACCGCATTGGCCGCGTTGCCTATGTGCCGCTGACCAGCGCCCATCTGCATTACCGCACCGCCGGGGACAAAGCCGCCCGCCTGCTGCTGGACATGCTGGCGGACCCCCATGCCGAGCCGCAGATGATCAAGCTGGATTATGAGTTAAAATGCCGGGCCTCCACCGGGGATGACAACTCAGATGAAAATGTCTGGTCGTTATAACGTTATAACACGATATATTTCACTCTACACTTCCCTGTAACATGGCGGGGAAGTTTTTGTTTTGTGCACCCTTTCCATGCAGCCCCCTGTTTTTTGTGCATTTTACCAAAGAACGGTGTGAAACTGTGTGAAATCGATAACAGAATCTTTGCAAGTTGGGTCGTTTGGTCAATAGAAAAAGCACTCACCTTCGTATATAATAAAGCTGTCAAATGAAACAGGCCCCGGAACCTCCTACCGGGCCAACAGATAAAAGAAGGAGCGTGCAACATGGATTACAAGAAAGCAGCCCAGCAGGTACTGGACAACATCGGCGGTGCTTCCAACATTGTATCGGCCGCACACTGCGCAACCCGCCTGCGCCTGGTGATTGCGGATAATTCCAAGGTGAACAAAAAAGAGCTTGAAAATGCCGAGGGCGCCAAGGGCGTATTTGAAGCCCAGGGCCAGCTGCAGATCATCTTCGGCACCGGCATTGTGAACAAGGTGTATGACGAGTTCACCGCCCTGGCCGGAATCACCGGTGCCAGCAAGGAGGAAGTCAAACAGGCTGCCGCTTCCAAAGCACCGTGGTACCAGCGGGCCATCAAGACGCTGGGCGATATCTTTGTTCCCATCATCCCGGCCATCGTGGCTTCCGGCTTTTTGATGGGCATTATGGAAGCGCTGAACTTTATGGTCAACAACGGCTTCCTGAACATTGATACCAGCGGTTCCATCTATGTGTTTGCCCAGCTGTTCTCCAACACGGCGTACACCTTCCTGCCCATCCTGATCGCGTTCTCCGCCGCAAAGGTGTTTGGCGGCAACCAGTTCCTGGGTGCTGTCATCGGCATGATCATGATTCACCCCAACCTGCAGAACGCCTGGACCGTTGCTTCTGAGGGCGTGCAGACCTACCAGTCGGTGTTTGGCGGGCTGTACAAAATTCCGCTGGTCGGCTACCAGGGCCACGTTATCCCCGTTATCATTGCCGTGTGGCTGATGTGCCAGATTGAAAAGCGGCTGCATAAAGTTGTGCCCGCCATGATCGACCTGTTTGTTACCCCGCTGGTCTCCGTTTTCGTCACCGGCTATCTCACCCTCGCTGTCATCGGCCCAATCTTCACCACGCTGGAGGACGGCATCATCAACGGCGTTCAGACCCTGATCCAGCTGCCGTTCGGCATCGGTTCCTTCATCATGGGCGGTCTGTATGCCGTCACCGTTGTGGCCGGTATCCACCATATGTATACCCTGATCGACCTTGGCCAGCTGGCCAAGTTTGGCTTCACCTACTGGCTGCCCCTGGCCAGTGCCGCCAACGTTGCCCAGGGCGGTGCCGCTTTTGCCGTTGCCCTCAAGAGCAAGAACGCCAAAGTTAAGTCTATGGCCCTGCCCTCCGCCCTTTCTGCCTGCATGGGCATTACCGAGCCCGCCATCTTCGGCGTCAACCTGCGCTACTTTAAGCCCTTTATCGGCGGCCTGGCCGGCGGCGCCTGCGGCGCTTTGTATGCCAGCGTGACCGGCCTTGGTGCCACCGGCACCGGCGTGACCGGCATCTTCGGCATCCTGCTGCATCTGCACATGCCGCTGCAGTACCTCATCATGATGGCAATTTCCTTCGGCGTTTCCTTCGCTGTGACCTGGGTGATCTGGACCCCCGAATCCGAGGAAGCCAAAGCCTGATGTTTTCCCCTCTCAATCAATAAGGAGTTACCTGTTATGAATGCCTTGCAGCGTGATTTGAAGCGTCTTGTCCCCATGGTGGAAGCCGCCGGGGCCGCCCGCGCGGCGGCGGATCCCCACCGGCAGAAGCTGCATGTTCAGCCCCCTGTGGGCTGGCTGAACGACCCCAACGGGCTGTGCCAGATCGGCGATGAATACCATGTGTTTTATCAGTATGGCCCGTTTGACCCCACGGGAGGGGTCAAGCACTGGGGGCACATGCGCAGCCGGGACCTGTTCCACTGGGAACGCCTGCCCGTGATGCTGTACCCGGACGAACCGTTTGACTGCCACGGCGTTTATTCCGGCTCCGCTCTGGTGGAGGACGGCATGCTGTACCTGTACTATACCGGCAATGTCAAGCACCCCGGCGAATATGACTACATCAAGCAGGGGCGCGGGCACAATGTCTGCCTTGCCACCAGCCGCGATGCCATCCATCTGGACAACAAGCGCTGCCTGATGTACAACCAGGATTATCCCGCCGGGCTGACCTGCCATGTGCGCGATCCCAAAGTGTTTGCACTGGATGGGCGCTACTATATGGTGCTGGGTGCCCGAACACTGGACGACCATGGCGAAGTGCTGGTGTTTGAAAGCGTCGACAAACTGCACTGGAACCACATCAACACCATTACCACCTCCGAACCCTTTGGCTATATGTGGGAATGCCCCGATCTGTTTGAGCTGGACGGTCAGTGGTTTTTGGCGGTATCGCCCCAGGGCATTGCCTGCCAGAACGTGTACGGCTGCGGTTACTTTGTCCTGCAGGGTGACTGGCGCACCGATTGCACATTGAGCGAATTCCACGCCCTGGACGATGGCTTTGACTATTACGCGCCCCAAAGCTTTGCCGCCGCGGATGGCCGCCGCATCCAGTTTGGCTGGATGGGCATGCCGGATGCCGATTACACCAACCCCACCGTTGAGTATGGCTGGCAGCACTGCCTGACCCTGCCCCGCGTGCTGACCCAGGACGGCACTGGCCGCCTGCTGCAAGCCCCCGCCGCCGAGCTGAACGCCCTGCGCGGCGAAGCCCGCCAGCCGGCAGACGGCGAAACGGTTGAAACGGACCCCTGCTTTGACCTGACCGCTGCCCCCGCCGGGGATTTTGTCCTGACCATTGCCAACGGCCTGACCCTGACTTATACCGAAGCGGACCGCACCTGCACGCTGCACTTTACCGATGCAGCGATTGCCGCCGGGCGCACCGAGCGCAAGGCTGTGCTGGATGCCCCCTGCCGCAGCCTGCGTGTTGTGGAGGATGCTTCCTCGCTGGAAATATTCCTGAACGACGGTGCCGCGGTGCTTTCCACCCGGTATTACCCGGCAGCGGGCAAGGTTGCCGTGCAGCTTTGCGGCGCAGGCAGCACCCTGTATTCCCTTTCGATTTAACGGAGGACATTCCATGGCACATGATACCTTGTATGCGATCGGCGAAGCGCTGATCGATATGATTCCGTCCAAAACCGGCTGTTCCTTTGCCGAGGTTCCCTCTTTCAGCCCCCGTGTGGGCGGCGCGCCCGCCAACGTGTGCGGTGCTTATGCCCGCCTGGGTGGAGATTCTGCCCTGCTGACCCAGCTGGGAGATGACCCGTTCGGCCACAAGATCATTGATAAGCTGGCTGCCTGCGGCATTGATACCAGCCACATCTGTTTGACGGACAAAGCCAACACCGCCCTGGCCTTTGTTTCGCTGGAAGCGGACGGCAACCGGACGTTCAGTTTTTACCGCAAGCCCTCAGCCGATTTGCTGTACGCCCCGGAGCAGGTGGATACCAGCCTGTTTGCCAACGCCTATGCCCTGCATTTTTGCAGCGTTGCCCTGGTGGAAAGCCCCATGCGGGAAGCCCACAAAACTGCCATTGCCGCAGCCCGCAGCGCCGGGACTATCATTGACTTTGACCCCAATCTGCGCTTTCCGCTGTGGCCGGACCGTGATGCTTTGCGCCGCACGGTGCTGGAGTTCCTGCCGCTGGCCGATGTGGTCAAAATCTCGGACGAAGAGCTGGAATTTCTGACCGGCACCAGTGATATTGAAGCCGCCCTACCCAGCCTGTTTGTGGGCCATGTACAGCTGGTGCTCTACACCTGCGGCAGCGCCGGTGCCCACGCTTACACCCGCACCGCCCACGGCTTTTCCGCCAGCAAGCCGGTAAAGGCCGTGGATACCACCGGCGCCGGGGACGGGTTCATCGGCTCGTTCTTGTGGCAGCTGCACAAAAACGGGGTGGACCGCGCCGCCCTGCCCACTCTGCAGGCGGACCAGCTGAACCAGTGGCTGGATTTTTCCAACCGGTTCTGCGGTTACAGTGTGCAGCGCTACGGTGCCATTGACAGCTACCCCACCATCGACCAGCTGTAACTTTCTGCCATTCTCTGCTATTTCATCATAAAGCAGCCGCCCGGTACAGGATTTGTACCGGGCGGTTGCTTTACGGTATAGATTTTTCTTTTCTATATTCGCTTTATACAAGTCTTAGGATTATAAACTTCAACGTTGCTTCATCCGCAACATTTATTCATCAATTTTAGATTCCAAGCTCTTAAGTGTATGTCCATCAGCATCCTTCCAGCTTGTCAGTCCATTCGCACTCTTGCCAATCACAAACTTTGCAGCATAGGAAGGACTGGTAAACAGCAAATTCTCTATCAGTTTCCCGTCAGCATCAAGAGCAGTCTTCTTTCTTTTTTCTTTGATAACTTCCGGAATCGTATCATCGTCCGATGGAGAGATGTGGCTTCCCGCCAAAACCACAAAGCCTTCTGCAGTCTGCATTCCAACGGCTTCGACCGTACCGATTGTTTTAATGGTTCTTTTCAGATACAACTTCCCGATATCATCCGCCTGTTTTTCTTCAACTTCCGTTTTTACTTCAACTGGCTTGGTAATAGGTTCAAACAGCTTATGTCCCAAGGTTCCCATGATTACTTTTGCATAATCAATGAACTCCTCCAGTTCGCATTCTTTTTCTTCTGTAATATTACCCGGCGTAGGATCATTTCCATTTTTGACCTCATAGCGATTCGCTTGCAGTGCCAAATTACAGAAACGGTTTTCAAGATAGCTTATCTCAGTGGGTCCAAATGAATTATTGGATGTGGTAAATACGATGGCTTCTGTCCAGTAATCTTTTTCTGGATTTCTCTTATGCTCCTGCAGGCGATTCAGAATACCTTCACCGTTTTTCCTTGCTCCAGCCTGTCCAATATAAACAACACCTTTTCCAGTGGTGTCTGAAGTACCAAAGAGGAAATAAACACCACTCTGTTTTAAATCCTCTCGTTCCTTGCAGCGGTCAAGCTCTGTCCGAGGAATTTTATATGCAATACCTGTCCAATTCGCCAGTGTACATTTTATTCTGCCACCGGCCTCACCATCCATCAGAAACAGATTTATACTTTTGCCTCGCATCACTGTATCCTCCTCGCCTTATATTTCCCTTTTCACATAGGTCAGTTCTACATCATAACCAAGCTTTTCTAACATCTGCAAAAATGTGTTATTTACAATTCCGTCTTTCTTCTTTATCAGGCGATTTACATAGGACGGCGTGGTTCCAACTTCTTCAGCCAGCTTTGCCTGCGTGGTCGCAGCTTCTATACATTTTACCTTTACATCGACCTCTATATTATTTTTCAGCATACTTCCACCTCATCTGTTTGAAATATATTTCACTGTAAGTGTAATTTATTATATTACAAGAATTGAGTTTTTTCAATCGCTTAGATCTATTCCGTTTATTCATATTAGTACAAAGTTATTTCCAAAAACAATAAATAAAATTACAACCAAAATAAGTTCCCCTCAAATATATCAGAATACCCCCTCTATAATTCAACCGTTTCATTTATCTTAGCAACAAAATGAGGCGTATCCATATATCGTGGATACGCCTCATTTTGTTTATTCTATTATCTTTATGCGTTTTACAGATGCAGCACGCGGTCCTTGATTTCGGCGGTGCGGCCCTGGTTCCAGAACTGGGTACCGATGTAGCCGCAGGTGCGGCGGGCAACGTTCAGCTTGCTCTGGTCGCGGTTATGGCAGTGCGGGCACTCCCACACCAGCTTGCCGTCGTCCTCCACAATCTTGATTTCACCGTCATAGCCGCACACCTGGCAGTAGTCGCTCTTGGTATTCAGCTCGGCGTACATGATGTTATCATAGATGAACTGCATCACTTTGATGACAGCTTCCAGGTTATCCTGCATATTGGGCACTTCCACATAGCTGATGGCGCCGCCCGGAGACAGGCGCTGGAATTCGCTCTCGAACTTCAGCTTGGTGAACGCATCGATCTTTTCGGTTACATGCACATGGTAGCTGTTGGTGATATAGTTGCGGTCCGTAATGCCCGGCACAATGCCAAACCGCTTTTGCAGGCACTTGGCAAACTTGTAGGTGGTGGATTCCAGCGGGGTGCCGTACAGCGAGTAATCAATATTTTCAGCGTTTTTCCACTCGTTGCACTTATCGTTCATGTGCTGCATCACGCTCAGGGCAAAGGGTTTTGCGGCGGGGTCGGTATGGCTCTTGCCGGTCATATATTTGCAGCATTCATACAGGCCCGCATAGCCCAGGCTGATGGTGGAGTAGCCGCCGTACAGCAGCTTATCAATGGGCTCGCCCTTTTTCAGGCGGGCCAGAGCGCCGTACTGCCACAGAATGGGTGCCGCATCGGACAGGGTACCCTTAAGGCGGTTATGGCGGTACTGCAAGGCGCGGTGGCACAGTTCCAGGCGCTCATCAAAAATTTTCCAGAATTTATCCGGATCACCGCCGGAGGACAGGGCCACATCCGGCAGGTTGATGGTAACAACACCCTGATTGAAGCGGCCATAGTACTTCGGCTTGCCCGGCACATAGTTCTGGGCGTTGGCCACATTGTTCCAGCCGGTGCCGGAACGGTCGGGGGTCAAAAAGCTGCGGCAGCCCATGCAGGTAAATACATCTCCGTTGCCCTCGGTCTCGCCCTTGGACAGCTTGTATTCCTTCATCTTCTTTTCGCTGATATAGTCCGGCACCATGCGCTTTGCGGTGCATTTGGCGGCCAGCTTGGTCAGGTAGAAATAGGGGGTGCCTTCGCGGATATTATCGTCTTCCAGCACATAGATCAGCTTGGGAAATGCGGGGGTGATCCAGACGCCCTTTTCATTCTTAACACCCTGGTAGCGCTGGCGGAGCATTTCTTCCACGATAATGGCAAGGTCAGATTTCAGGCGCTGGTTTTCGCCCGCTTCGTTCAGGTACATGAATACCGTGATGAACGGTGCCTGGCCGTTAGTGGTCATCAGGGTAACGACCTGGTACTGGATGGTCTGCACACCGCGCTTGATTTCCTCGCGCAGACGGGCTTCAACGATCTGGGAGAGCTTTTCTTCACCGGGATCAATGCCCAGTTCCTTCATCTCCGCTTCGGTATCGCGGCGGATCTTTTTGCGGCTGATATCCACAAACGGTGCCAGGTGGGTCAGGCTGATGCTCTGGCCGCCGTACTGGTTGGATGCCACCTGCGCAATGATCTGGGTGGCAATGTTGCAGGCCGTGGAGAAAGAATGCGGTTTTTCGATGAGGGTACCAGAAATAACCGTGCCGTTCTGCAGCATGTCGTCCAGGTTGACCAGGTCGCAGTTGTGCATATGTTGGGCGTAATAGTCTGCATCATGGAAATGAATGATGCCATCCTCATGTGCCTTTACAATCTCGGCAGGCAGCAGCATACGCATGGTCAGGTCCTTGCTGACCTCGCCGGCCATATAATCGCGCTGAACGCTGTTGACGGTCGGGTTTTTATTGGCGTTTTCCTGCTTGACTTCCTCATTGTTGCACTCGATGAGGGACAGAATGCGGTCGTCGGTGGTGTTATGGGTACGGCGCAGGCTCTGTACATAGCGGTAGGTGATATATTTGCGGGCCACCTCATACGCTTTGGTCTGCATGATGGCGTCTTCCACCAGATCCTGGATCTCCTCCACGTTCATGGCGTGGTTGCGGCTCTGGCATTCCCGCGCCACATCGTCGGCAATGGCCGTGATCTGTTCCTTGGTCAAGCGCTGGTTGGAGGCAACAACGTTGTTGGCTTTGGTCACCGCTGCAATAATTTTGGATATATCGAAAACGGCCTCGCTGCCGTTGCGCTTGATGATCTTCATGAACTGTTATCTCCTTACCTCAATAAAAGCTGCCGGGTTGATACCCCACGCCAAAACCGCTCCATGATTTTGGCGAGCGTATTTATCTTACCGCATCGACCCGGCAAAGTCAAGCCAATACACCACAATATATTGTATATAATCTTACAATAGCACCCATATATGCCATATAGCGCGATGGAACGTTCAAAAAGATTTCAAAACAAAACGCCGAAAAAAGCGCTGGCTTTTTGGGTAAAATAGGCACTTTTTTTCAAAGCTGCGATGATATGTGATTTTATTCTTCCCTGGCCGCTTGCTTTTGCCCGGCACGGCTGGTATACTGGTGCAAGGCACCTGCCTATTGTGATGATTTGCCGCAGCACTATACAAGATATAGTGTTGCATTTTATAAGGAGGCTCCCCGCGTGAACTACGCAACCATAAAATACTGTGATATTGCCAACGGCACGGGCGTGCGTACCAGTCTGTTTGTTTCCGGCTGCCGCCGCCACTGCCCGGAATGTTTTAACGCCGTTGCCTGGGATTTTGGTTATGGCCTGCCCTTTGATAAAGCCGTGCGCAATGAAATTTTGGGCAGCCTTGCCCCGGATTATATTGATGGGCTTTCCCTTTTGGGCGGCGAACCCTTTGAGCCGGAAAACCAGCGTGCGCTGGTGCCGTTCCTGCACGAAGTACGGGTGTTGTACCCCCACAAAACCATCTGGTGCTACACCGGCAATGTATACGAAACCGAACTTTTGCAGCCCAGCCACGCCCGCTGCGAAGTGACGGACGAGATGCTGAGCCTGATCGATGTGCTGGTGGACGGCGAATTCATCCCCGCGCAGCACGATATTTCGCTGCGGTTCCGCGGCTCCGGCAACCAGCGCATCATTGACTTGAACGCCACCCGCGCCGCCGGGCACACCGTACTGTGGCAGGATGACCCGCTGTTTGCTGACCACAAGATGTAAGGCAGCGAGTTCGCGTTTTTGGATTTTGTGTAACTTTTAACAAATTTGACTTGTATTTCTGCCCCGCAGGGTGTTATACTGACACTAATTTAAGGCAACACCGCACAATTCCCGCCTGACGGCTTAAGCACCGCTCCGGCGG
>ERZ1034976.330-NODE-330-length-44328-cov-29.461139_pt1 | contig 44328 bp, 22 predicted proteins | sample MGYA00520623_ERZ1034976 | MGnify/ENA primary metagenome ERZ1034976 (study PRJEB33766, sample SAMN09781774) | gut metagenome | biome: gut microbiome | host: Homo sapiens | place: Madagascar | study: EMG produced TPA metagenomics assembly of the PRJNA485056 data... | reverse complement strand
TCTTGTGCGACACCGAGAGCTGGATGTTCTTAGTCGAGCGATCGAGCAGGTCCATATAAGACCAGGCGATAATGTCCTCGCTGAGCGGCTTGCCCAGGTGCTTCATAAAGCCCTCGACGACGTGCTCGAGCGCGGGGCTGATTGCACGCAGCAGACCGCGGGCGCCGACCTCGGCGCCCAGCAGACGCAGCTGATTTTCGCCCGACATGGAGAACTTGATGTCGTTGACGCGCACGACCTTCATGCCCTGCGTATCGACGATCTGCTTGTTGAGCACGTCGCGGGCGAGCAAGAGTTCGGTCGGCTGCAGGTACGAAAAACGGATTTCGGTGGCCGGCGACTTAAGGTGTACACCCGTCTCGTCGATACGGTCGACCCATTTGCGCCAGCTGATCATAAACGGCGTCTTGCCGGGACCGCGGAACGCGAGCGACGTCACGTGCGGAAAAACTTCGCCGGTTGCAATGCCAAAATCGTTCACAACGCCGAGCTTTTCGCCATCGACGTCCAAGACCGGCAATTTGAGCATCTCACTCAGATAATTCAATGGTGCTCCCCATCATTATTCCTGCGGACCGCGTGACCATGCCGGCACGCAATCCGTGGACTTTTAGACATGTATACGCATGCGCGGGCGGCACGCCGCTCGACGCTCACACCCCGTGCACGCGCAGAAAGCACCTGCATGGGGTCATCGACTGTATGGTCGAGGTTTGGATTTCACCTGTAACCTTTCTCTTGACCCTCATTAACCGCAGTAACTATAGCATCAGCATCGCGCTGCGGCACCGAATTTATGCGCTGCACATTGCAGGCATACCAAACACTGACGTATCCGTGACATAGTCATTGGGAACGTTCTTACATGACTACTCTGCGGTGTCGTCGTCCTCGGGGAGTTGGGGGAACACGGCGTTTTTGGGCATGGAAACCTTGGTGAGCGAGGTGAGCTTTTTGCTCAATGCCGTGTCCGTCTTGACCAGGTCGCTGAGCGTCACGATCTTGTAGCCGTCGGCGACAAGGCCGTCGATAATCTGCGGCAGCGCCTCGAGCGTCTGCTCGGCGCACTCATCGCTATCGGTGAGCAGCACAATATTGCCTGGCGTCACCGAATCGAGCACGGTCGATACTTGCTCGTCAGCGCCGTTGAGCAGCCAGTCGCCCGAATCGATATTCCACGAAACCACGGCGGACACCAGGTCCATCGAGTCGATCCAGTTTTGCTCGTCAAACGCGGCGTAGGGGGCACGCAGCAACATCGTCTCGACGCCGGTCGCCGACTTAATCGCCTCGGTGCCCTTCGTGATCTGCTTGCGCACCGTCTCGCGATCCTCGCCCTTGAGCGAATCATCGCTGTAGCTGTTGGAGCCGATCTCGCACCCGGCATCGACAATCGCTTTGGCAGTAGCGGGCGAGGCTTCCGCGGCATCGCCCGAAAGGAAGAACGTCGCCGTGACGCCCTTTTCCTTGAGAACTTGCAAAATCTGCTTGGTCGTGCCGCTCGGACCCTCGTCAAATGTCAGGGCCACGTACTTTTCGTTGCCCTTGGGCGCTACGCTTGCGCACTCGACTACGCAGTCGGTGGCGGGCACGACCTCGCCGCGGTCCTGCGTCTTGCCCGACTGCTCGCCGACCCATACCTCGGAGCGGCCCTGAACGCCCCAGGTTTTGACATACTCAATGGCACCCGTGCCCTCGACCTTGAGCTTTGGCTCGATAGTCGTGGCCTGGACCTCGTGCTTTTCGTAGGTGTTACGGCCATCCTTGACCGTCACCTTCTCGCCGCCCTCAAGTTCGCGGCTATCCCATTTGCCTTGCTTCACGCGCTTGCCGTCGACCTTCACCGACAGCTTTTCGCCGCCATGGCGCTTGAGCACGCTGTCGTCGACGGCCAACAGATCGCCGGCGTCGTACGTTTCGGTCAGGCTTTGATCGTCGATAAGATTCTGCAACGTAGAGCCCACGCGCACCGCGGTCTTTTGCCCGTTGAGTTCCACGTCCACGCTACGGTTGACGTAGCCCACGACGGCAGCGATAAACAGCACGAGCGCGCAACCCACGGCGATGAGCGCATAGGGCAGACGGGACGGTCGACGCGGCGAGCGTCCGTTGCCGATGCGCGCGCTGCGATCGCTAAACCCACGGCTATGGTTGAGGTACATCGCGCCGGGCTTACGGCGACGTCGACGCTGACCGCTGGGCAGCTGCCCCAGGTCGCGGCGCGCCGTCGGACGCGCACCCGAGCGCCCGTTTAAGTTAGATTCGTTTTGGCGCATGTGCCCTCCCCCATAAACACAGCGAGCCGGAGCAACATGTCTCCGGCTCGCCTCCCATCATTTGGTACGTCGCTATTTGCTAGCTTTTGACGAGCCCCCGCTCGCCTTTTGATATTCGTCCTTAAAGGCCTTGAACATACCGCGCGTCTTGCCGAGCTGCTTGCCCAGCGCGCGGCTGCCCTTGTCCACGGCGACCGATCCCTTGTCATCGAGCACCTTGGCGCCCTTCTTGACCTTATCGCCCACCACGACACTGGCCTCGGCAGCCTTGGCGGCCGCGCCGCCCGAATACCCGAGCGCCTTGACCTCGTCCGAGACAATCATCGCGCCGTTCTCGTAGCCGCGCAGCATCGTCGGCGGCACCTGCGTGTCGCCCACCAGCACGCTCGAAGCGGTGCCGGCGGTCACGTAGAACATCTGCACAATACCCGAGCGCGGCTTGAACTCAACGTCCGAGCAGTAGCCCACGACATCGCCCGATTCCGTGCGCACGTCCATGCCAACCCAGATGATGCAATCGTCCAGGTTGATATCGAGGCGCTTGGCCGCGGCGGCATCGTAGGTGCCCTTGACGTCGTCGACCGCGACGGCACCCTCATAGACGCCGATGGCATCGAGCGCCACAAATCGGTCGGGACGCTCGATCATACCCGCGATATCGGACTGGCGGACCATAAAGCCCACTACGCGCGTGCCGCCCGGGGTAAAGACGGGAAAGTGAATCTTGCCGAGCTTTTTAGGGCTGCGCGGCGTGCCATCCTTTTTGGTGCGCTTGTCTTCGGCAGGTTTGCGATAAACCTTGACGCCGACAAAATCCCCTGCGCGCATTATGCCTCGGTCGAGGGCTCCGTGGCCTCGGTGTCGGCCTCAGCGACGTTCTCGACCACGACGTCGGCAGCGGGCGTCACGTTGCCGCCCGAGATGGCGTCGTTGAGCTGCTCGCGAAGCTGGTCCATGCGCTCGCGGGCCAGGTCGACCTTGGCGCGCAGGTCATCGGTCTTGGCGTCGACCATCGGACCAAAGTCGTTGACCGCGGCACGAGCCTCCTCGGCACTGTGCTCGTAGGTGTCACGCATGTTGTCCCAGGCATCGTTGGCGATATCGGCGGCCATGGCGCGGGTCTCGGCACCCGAGCGCGGGGCCAGAGCAACGCCGATGATAGCGCCGGCGGCGGCACCAAAGAGCGCACCGGAGACAAAGCTGAAAGTCTTTCCCATGATCATTCCTCTCCTGCGGGCACCTCGATGCCCACCGTTTGAATGCTGTCCATTATACCCGCAGCGCAACACTTACCGTCGCGCTCATCTGCGTACGGTAAAAGCGCAGGTACATGATGGTGATAAGCGAGTGGGCCTACTCCTGTGGCATGGCAGGCATGGCCACCGTGGCGGCCGGGTCCTCGCCGGCGCCATCGACGAGCGGCAGGTTGCCCTCGTGCGCCGAGCCGGACGGAGCCGTTGCCGCACCGCCAAAGACGGCCGCGGGGGCCTCGTGGTTCTCGACGACCGCGCCCTCGGTATCGATTGGCATCTGCGGCTCGTCGTCAAAGCTCGGGACGCCTTGGGGTTCCGCAATCTCGGGCTCAGCAGGTGCCTCGGCAACGGGCTCAGCGCCGGCGTCGGCGTCGGCAGGAGCGTCGCCCTCGGGCGCATCCTCGGCCACGTCCTCGCCGTTCGCGGCGGCAACGGCCTCGTGCGGGTCCTTGCCCTCGGCTTCGGCACGCATGCCCAGCACCAGGTTGCGCAGGCCCGCGACCGTGCCTTCCACGTCGGGGGCCGGCTGATCGGCGTGCAGGTACGCCCAGTCCATCATAAAGGTCGCCGACGACAGCGCGCCAATGGCCAGCGCGTCATCGGGACACGAAAGCTCAACCTCAAAAACGCGCTCGTCGTGCTCGCTCACGCGGGTGCGGCCACACGAAATGCTGCCAGCGAGACCGGTCTCGTTCATGAGCTCGACCGTCACGTGCTCCAGCAGATGGCAAAGCTCGGTCTGGCCCATGCAGTCCTGGAACTCGCGACCCGAATCGCCCAGGCACAGGTGCTTGGCAATCGCGGGCACCAGGTAGTACACGCGCGCCGTGGCCTCGATATCCTCCGAGGTCATGAGCGGCATGCCGGGGTTCACCAGCACGTGCGCGCAAATCTTGTCCTCGCTGACGGTGACCTTAAGGATGTTGAACAGGCCTGCCATAACTCTCCCCTACTCGTCCTTGCCCTACTCGTCGCCGTCGTGCGGGTCCGCAGAGCCCGCACCCGACGCCGCCGGCTTCTCTGCCGAGGACTCGGAATCCTTCTTATCGGTTTCGGCCGGAGCGATCACGCGAATGAGCGAGATGCGCTGGCCACGCATCGACTGCACTTTAAACTTGTACCCCGCGACCTCAAACACCTCTCCGATGTCGGGCACCGAGTCGCAAAGCTCCAAGATCCAGCCGGCGATGGTCTCATAATCATCGCTTTCCTCGAGCGGCCAACCAAGCCCAATCGCATCATCGCACGAAAAACGCCCATCGACGAGCCACTCGCGACGCGAGAGACGCGTGAGGTACTTGTTGTCGGGGTCGAACTCGTCCTCAATCTCGCCGACGATCTCCTCGACGATGTCCTCGATGGTGATGATGCCGGCCGTGCCGCCGTACTCGTCCACGACCACCACGATCTGGTCGTGCGAGGTCTGCATCTCGGACAGCAGCGGCAGAATGTCCTTGGTGTCGGGCACAAAGGTGGCGTCGCGCAAAAAGTCGGCGATGGGCTGGTCGCCCTTGCCGTCGAGCGCGGGCTGGATCAGGTCCTTGATATGCGCGATGCCCGCCACGTTGTCGGGATCCTCGTGGTAGACGGGGATGCGGCTAAAGCCGGTCTGGCGCATGGTGGACAGCACGTCGGCGACCGTCTCGTCGTCCTCGCACATGGTGGTGTCCACGCGCGGCACCATGACCTCGCGGGCCACAGTGTCGCCCAGGTCGAAGATCTCGTGGATCATGCGCTTTTCCTCGTCGAGCAGGTCGTCCTGCTCTGAGACCATGTACTTGATCTCTTCCTCCGAGACGTTCTGGCGGTCATCGGCGCTCTTGATGCGCAGGATGCGGGCCAGGCCATCGGAGCAGGCACCGGTCAGCCACACGAGCGGGCGGGCAATCTTTTGGAACACGGAAAGCGGTCCCACGACCTGCTTGGATACGCCCTCGGCGTTAGCGAGGCCGATGCGCTTGGGCACAAGCTCGCCGATCACGATGGACACAAAGGCGACCGCGACGGTGATGATGACCGGTGCCAGGCCGCGCGCGATGGCGGAAAGCGGCGCGATGCCAAAGCTCATGAGCCACGTGGCGAGCGGGTCGGACAGGCTCGTCGAGGCGACGGCGGACGAGGCGAAGCCCACGAGCGTGATGGCGACCTGGATGGTGGCCAACAGCTGATCGGAGTCGGCGGCGAGCTGGACGGCGCGCTCGGCGCGCTTATCGCCCTCCTCGGCATCGTGCTCCAACACGGCGCGCTTAGCCGTGGTGAGAGCCATCTCGGACATGGAGAAGTAGCCGTTGATAAGCGTCAGGACAAGCGTGGTAATAAGGGAGATGGTTATGTCCATCGGGAGTTTCTCGAACCTCCAAGATTCGGGACGTTGGGTAGTAAGCGTAGGTGACGGATAGGGCAATTGCGCCGGTCGCCCGTGGAAGCGAGGGCATGGGCGCGGTCGCTAGATTACGAAGAGGATCACCGCCATGAACTGGAAGATGCTGCCGGCGAGCACCCACAAGTGGAAAACACTGTGCAGATAGCGCACGTTTTTGGCGATATAGAACGGCACGCCCACGGTATAGCACACGCCGCCAACGGCGAGCAGGGCAAGCGCCACGGGGTTGAGCAGCGACACGAGCTCGGGCAGCTTAAAGACGACGAGCCAGCCCATCAGCAGGTAGACCAGGCCGCTTACCCAGTGCGGCTGACGCTCGCGCAAAAAGCACTCGAGCGCGATGCCAATAATGGCGATGGCCCATACGGCAAAGAACAATGCAGCGCCGCCGTCGTTTGCCAGTGTGATGAGGCAAAACGGCGTATAGCTGCCCGCAATGAGCAGGTAGATGCAGCTATGGTCGATAATGCGGAACACGCGCTTGGCGCGCTCGGGCTGAATCGCGTGGTAGAGCGTGGAGGCCAGGTATTCGAGGATGATGCTGACGCCGTAGACGATGGCCGCGGCCATGTGTGCCGGCCCGCCGCCGCGCAGGGCGGCGAATACGATCAGAAGTACGAGGCCTGCGATACCCAGCAGGCAGCCGACACCATGGGTGACGGAGTTCATGATCTCCTCGCCCACCGTGTACTGCGGAACGGCCGCGGCCTTAGGTCGCGGCTTGGAACTGTCGCTCGAATCGGACATGCCGGTTACATCCTCCAACGTAAATAGTTCTCAACACTATATCAAAGCGTCTGGGTACGTGCGAAATTTGCACCTTACGTGACCCTTTGTTTACCCATTCTTTGCTTGTTGACGCATCAACGGTGAACATTCATAATGCGCTTCGTTTAATTGTTGATGCATTAACATCTTAGAGGAGAAGGCCGCATGGACCAGAGCTCACATCACCATCGAAAACTTAAGATAGCCGGTGTTATTGCGCTGGTGCTCGTTGTCGCGCTGCTCGGTTTTGCCGGCAACTTTCTGTTCGACTTTGCCCTGAACCCTCGCGCCCCCTACACCATGAAGATGATGCAGGACGGCAAGGACGCCGAAAAGGGCGAACAGATGGATGCCGAGGGAACCGAGGCGCGGGCATGGTTTAAAGAGAACCGCGAGAGCAGCAGCCTCACCGCAGATGACGGAACCGAACTTGCCGCTTGGTATTTTGCCGCCCCAGAGAGCACGCACAATTACGCTATCTGCCTACATGGATACACCGATGAGCCCATCGGTATGGCCCGATACGTCAAGCGCTTCCACGACCGCGGCATGAACGTGCTCGCGCCCGCCGCCCGCGCCCACGAGCGTTCCGGCGGCGACTATATCGGCATGGGCTGGCCCGAGCGGCTCGATGTCGTTGCATGGATTGGGCGGATCGTTGCCACCGATCCCGAGGCGCGCATCCTGGTCTTTGGCGAGTCGATGGGTGCGGCAACCGCCATGGACGTCGCGGGGGAATCTCTGCCCGCAAACGTGAAATGCATTATCGAGGACTGTGGCTATACGAGTGTTTGGGACGAGTTTTCTCTGCAGCTCAAGGACGTGTTCGGCCTGCCCAGCTTTCCCTTGCTCGATGTAGCAAACTTGGTGTGCAACGTGCGCGCAGGCTACGACTTTCATAAGGCAAGCAGTGTGGAGCAACTCAAACACGCGACGGTTCCCATGCTGTTTATCCACGGCGACCAGGACACCTTTGTGCCGTACGGCATGCTCGACCAAAACTACGACGCGTGCGCCAGCAAGGTCAAGCAAAAGCTCACCATCCATGGCGCCACCCACGCCAAGAGCGCGCAAGTTGACCCCGAGCTCTACTGGAATACGGTCGACGACTTCCTCGGAAAGAATTTTTAGGCAAAAAGCAACGTCCGGAGCTTTATCTGACCCCCTATTTTCGGAAGTATGCGGCAAAATCTGGAACTGCCGACCAGACCGCAGTTTTATCAACAATTTATCAGGGGTTTTGTTGCCAAAAAACGTCGTGTGCTCGACGGTCTCGAAATTTGCCGCATACTTCCGGAAAACCGCCCGTGAGCGTTGTGCTCGCGGGCGGCTTTTGCTCAACTTACGCCACAGAGGCGCTTGTTTTGTCCAATAGCCAGGCGCTATTTGACCTCGATGAGCTCGTACTTGCTCGTGCCCAGGCCGATCTTCTCGGCATGCGCGATGCACGCGCGCCAGTCGGTGTCGGGATGCGTGATGCAGAAGGGATCGCGCGCCTGCTCGCCCTCCAGATGCTCGTGGTTGTGCTCCATCTTGGCGGCGCTGTCGGTAAGCTCGGTGTTGGGCAGCGGCTCAGATGCCATGACGGCATCGGCGCAGGCCTGGTCGATGGCGACCGGGTCGAAGCTCGCGAACATGCCGATATCGTTGACGATGGGCGTGTCATTCTCGGGATGGCAGTCGCAGTTGGGGCTGATGTCCATGGCGAGCGAGATGTGGAAGCTCGGGCGGCCGTCGACGATGGCCTTGGTGTACTCGGCGATCTTGTAGTTGAGCACGTCGGCCGCAGCGTCATAGTCGGGCTTGATGCAGTCCTGGTTGCACGCCGCGATGCAGCGTCCGCAGCCCACGCAGCGATCGTGGTCGATGGTAGCCACGTGAACCGTGCGGGTGCTGCCGTTGGCAAGCTCGCGCTCACGCGTACCGTCAAACGTGATGGCGCTGTGCGCGCAAATCTTCTCGCAGGCACGGCAACCTACGCAGTTGGTGGTATCGACGCTCGGCTTGCCGGCGGCATGCTGCTCCATCTTGCCGGCACGGCTGCCGCCTCCCATGCCCAGGTTCTTCATGGCGCCGCCAAAGCCGGCCTGCTCATGGCCCTTAAAGTGGGTGAGGCTGATCACGATGTCGGCGTCCATGAGTGCCTGGCCGATCTTTGCCTCGTGCACGTACTCGCCGCCCTCGACCGGGACGAGCGCCTCGTCGGTGCCCTTGAGGCCATCGGCGATGATGATCTGGCAGCCTGTGGCGTACGGGGTGAAACCGTTCTGATAGGCAGTGTCAATGTGCTCGAGTGCGTTTTTGCGGCTACCGACGTAGAGCGTGTTGCAGTCGGTGAGGAAGGGCTTGCCGCCCAGTTCCTTCACGACGTCCGCGACGGCACGGGCGTAGTTGGGGCGTAAAAAGCTCAGATTGCCCAGCTCGCCAAAGTGAATCTTAATGGCGACGAACTTGTTCTCAAAGTCGATCTGCTCAATACCGGCGCGGCGAATGAGGCGCTTGAGTTTGTCGAGCTGGCTCTCGCGAGCATGCGTGCGCAGGTTGGTAAAGTACACCTTTGCTGGTGCTGCGGGTGCAGTTGCGGTCATAGATATATCCCCTCGGTCTATATGGCGTTACAGACATAAGAGGATGGTACCCGTTAAAGCGGGGTTGAAGTCAAGCGCAACACCTAGCCACTCATTGGGGACAGACTTAAATGAGTGCTTGGGGACAGTCCTTGCCAGCCCGACCGGCGAACCGGCGAATCGGCAAAGACTGTCCCCGATGACCAGTCATTTAAGCCTGTCCCCAATGACCACTCTTGGTCGTTTAAGTCTGTCCCCGATGACTACTCTTGGACTTTGAGGGCCTCGGCCAGGGGGACGCGCTTGATGGAGCGCGTGTGCAGCAGCGCCACGACCAGATAGGTCGCAAAGCCGATGCCGACACACGCCGCCATGGACCAAGCGGGCACATAAATCTCAATATTGCCGTTGTAGGCGAGCAGCATAGAGCGGAAGATAGCCGTAAGCGAGCCGATGATCACGGGCAGGCTCAGCACGAGCGACGCCGCCACGCACAGCGTGATCGAGCGGATGTACAGGTGCGAGATCTCGCCGTCACGATAACCAAAGACTTTCATGTAGCTGATCGAGCGAGCACTGTGGTCGATAACGGCCTTGGTCAGCAGGTACATAAACAGCAGGAAGATGAACACCGCGAGCCCGACCATCATGCCGATCATGTCGCTCATCATGCCGATAAACTGGTCGCCCACGGCGCGCATGTCATCGGGCGTGGTGTCGCCGGCAAAGTAGCGTGCATCGAGGTCGAGCTTCTCGTCGCTCACGTAGCCGTTAAAGTAGGCAGCGTCGTTGCCGAACAGCTCGTTAAAGTCGTCGATGCCCATATAGATATTCATGTCCGACTTGGAGCCCCAGGTGCAGTCCTTGCCCTCGTACTCAAGGGAATAGTCCTTGCCCTCGTACTTGTCGTGGAGCGTGACCTTCTGCCCCTCGCTCCAGCCAAACTTGTCGAGCAGGCCGCCGCCAAAAACGACACGCCCGTCCCCGACATCCAGCCCCTTCCAGTAGCGAGAATCGGACGAGACGCCGTAGATGGAGATCGTCTCCTGCCCATTTCCATCGCCGCGGTCGTATTGCAGCTGGTAGACGGCGTATTTCTCGGCCTGTGCAATTGCGCCCGCACCGTTGTCGGTCGTATTGACGGGATGAATGTCGTCGTTGTCTGTATCGATCTTCGAGGCCTTTTCGATCAAATCGATGGTCTCGTCACGGTCGCAGCCAAGGGCGTCGGCAAGATCGTCGAGGCGCGCATAGAGGGCATCCTTCTTATCCTGAACCGTTGCGAGCGCGTCTTGCGCTGCGGTCAGGCTCTCGGCAGACGGAGAGCTGGTCGCAGCATTGGCGGCCGCCCGCGCGGCATCGACCGCGTCGTCAAGTTCGTCATCCGCATCCTCGGCAGCACTAAGCAGTGTGCCGTCCACCGACTGCAAGCGTTCGAGCGCCGACCACTGCTCGCGCTCCTCGGCGGTACCCTTAAGCTCCAACGGCGCCTTGAGCGTGTACTGGTGCTCGGCGACAAGACTTGTCTCCAGGTTGTCCGCGTAGTGGGTCATCGTGGGTAGGATCGCCAGGCCAAAGAGCAGCAGCAGTGACGCAAACGCGATACCCACGAAGAGCGTGGCGAAGTTGCCCAGATTGCGCAGGAAGATGCGCAGGCGGAAGCGAGAGACGAAACCCATACGCTCCGGCAGCTGAAAACCGCGCTTGGTGCCCGACTTGCCGCCCGCCTCGTGACGGAGGAACTGCAGCGGGGTCTTTCCCATCTTACGGAGCAGGCCCACAAGCGTAATAAGAATGAGCGCGGAGGCAGGAACCACGGCGCACTTCACAAAGATCTCCCAGCTCCAGTACACCTGGAAGGGCGGCAGGCTGTACGAGCCGTAATAGAGACTGCGCATGGGCTCGGTAAAGAACACGACGCCGAGCGCGGTGCCCAGCAGCGCCGCGAGCACGCCCACAATGGCGGGAAGCGCAAGGTAGTGCAACACGATCTCGCGACGGCGATAGCCGCTGGCGAGCAGCGTACCGATGATGGCGCTCTCCTCCTCGATAGTGGCGTCGGTGAGCACCACAAAGACAAACGCCATGATCACGATGATGATGTCGAGCAACGTCATCCACATCATGGAGTCGCCGTCCACGTCGTCGCGCGCATAGCCAATGCCCTGATTGGAATCGGCATCGATCAGATCGTCCACGCGCGCATCGGCATCGGTCAGCGCCTCGACCATATCCTGCTCCGCATCGATGCGATCCGCGGTGGGGAGGTCGCGATCGGCAAAGGTGAAGGAGTAGGTATAGGCAGGCGCGCCGCCGGCATCCTCGAGCGCGGCAAAGCCGGCGTCGGTGACCTCGGCCACGCCGTACGTGATGGTGTTCACCGTAAAGTCCGAATTGTTGAGGAACAGCGCCTGGCTATCGGGCTGGGTCATGATGCCGCAGATGGTGTAGGTGCGGCCCTCAAGCTCGACCTTATCGCCCACGGCGAGGTCGTTGTTGGTGGCGAAGACACGGTCGATTGCCACCTCATCGTCCGCCCTGGGCTGCCTGCCCTCACAGTAGGACGCGATATCGACCTTGGTGCGGTGCGCATAGGTGCGCAGGGTGCGCTTGGTGCCGTCGTCGCCAGCCACCTTTTTGATGATGGCGTCGATAGAGAAGTTCTTGTAGAACGTAACGCCGCCGACGTCCTTTGCCGCGTCTTCGGCAGCCTTGAGCTGCTCGTCGGTGGCCTCGAAGGAGGTAGTCACGCGGCCGTCCTCGATCGTGTACGCATCGCGCATGTCGTCAATGAGGCAGCCGATGGAATGCGCCGCGAGCAAAAAGCCCGAGGTAAGGGCGATGCTTCCGCACATAAGCAAAAAGATGCCCAGGTACTTGCCGATATTGCGGCGCAGCTCGCGCGGGAGTCGCTTTGCGAGAGGTGTCATGGCGTCGCCTACCAATCGAGATCGGCGGCCGCGACGGGCGCATCGTTGAGCTCGTCCTCGACGATGCGCCCGTCGCGCAGGCGCAGCACGCGATTTGCCATGCGCGCGATGGCGGCATTGTGGGTGACAATGATGATGGTGCAGCCGTAAGTGCGGTTGACATCCTCCATGAGCTGCAAGATTTCCTTGGACGTCTTGTAGTCAAGCGCGCCCGTGGGCTCGTCGCACAACAGCAGGCCCGGGTTTTTGACGAGTGCGCGGCCGATGGCGCAACGCTGCTGTTGGCCGCCCGAGACCTGACGCGGGAACTTGTTGCGGTGTTCGCAGAGGCCCAGCGAGCGTAGGAGGTCGTCGATGTCGAGCGGTTTTTTGGACAGGTGCGCCGTGACCTCAATGTTTTCCTTGATGGTAAGGTCGGGCACCAGGTTGTAGAACTGGAAGACAAAGCCCAGCTCGCGGCGGCGGTACTCGCCCAGATCGGCAGGCTTGAGCACGGTGAGGTCGCAGCCGTCCACCATGATGGAGCCGCCGTCGGCATCCTCCAGGCCGCCAATGAGGTTGAGGAATGTCGATTTGCCCGAACCCGAGGGCCCCAGCATGACGCAGATCTCGCCGCGGTTGATGGACGTATCGATACCATCGAGCACCGTCAGGCGTGCATCGCCGTCGCCGTAGTGTTTCTTAAGCCCGCTGACCTGGACGTAGGCTTTCTTTGTCGCCATGCTATCCCCCGTTGTTAGCCTTCTGCTACTTTTCTAGGGTAATAGTAAACCCCGGCGAACTATTTTTAAGCGACAGGCAGGATTTTTTCCAACCTACTCATTGGGGACAGACTTAAATGAGTGAAATCGCTCATTTAAGTCTGTCCCCAATGAGTGTAAGTCTGTCCCCAATGAGTGCCGCTAGGGACGCCCTTTCGCCACCCGGCATATTGGGACAGTCCTTGCCAGCACGGCCGGCGAGCCGGCGAATCGGCAAAGACTGTCCCCAGCGACCAGTCGTTTAAGAACGTCCCCAATGACTAGGTGGCTAGGCGCGGGATTTGTTGTGCGCGAGGGCTAGGCCTACGGCGGCGATGGCCGCGGCGAAGAGCACCGTGACGCCCAGATCGCAGGCGATGTCGCCCAACACGGCAGACGTCAGGTCCGAGGCAAGCGCCTTGCCGATCGCGTCGTTCACCCAATATGTCGGCACAAAGTGCGCCACGGTCTGCACGGCCGAGCCCATCATCGAAAGCGGCATCCAGGCGCCGCCCAAAAACGTCATGAGCATGCCGAGCAGGTTGCCCACACCGTTGAGCAGCTCCTCGCGCGCGCCCAGGCTCGACAGCGTAAAGCCAACAGCCAGCGGCGTGCACGCCAGGGCAAACGTCGCCGCCAGCGCCAGACACACACGACCCACGCCGACCTCGGCAACCGCGCCGGCAAAGCCCACGACACCCATCATGCTCGACACAAACCAAATGCAGACGGTGAGCACGGCGGCGGCCGCGAACACAGCAAGCGAACGCTGGCGCTCGGAGACCGGGCCGGCCTCCATGCGGCGCACGCGCTCGGGCTCGTTCATGCCCGAGAACACCAGTCCCACCGACACGATGACCGACGAGATGATCGCGTACGCGCCAAAGTTGAAGTACGACTCAAGTGTGGCGGCGGCAGTCGAGTCGACCTTGACCTGCTCGATTTGGACTTCGGCGCGCTTGGCGGCAGCGTGCTCGGCGGCCTTGGCGACGTCACCGTTGGAGACAGCTGGCTCAAGTGCCGCCGCAGCACCCGCGAGCGAGATCCAGCGCGAGGCCTCGGCAGACGAAAGCGCCGCCGCCATGGTGCCGGAGCCGTAGGTCACATCGAGCTTGGGCAGGGCCTCCCCCGCACGGGCGGCCGCGATCAGGTCGTCCTCAAACCCCTCCGGGATAAAGAACACGCAGTCGGCGCTGCCCTTGGCGCTGTTGCTCTTGGCGAGCGCATCCGCAAGGTCGTACGTGTCGTCACCAACCCCCGTGACCAGGTCAAAGCGCGAACCCAAGTGCTTGGTAAGCGCCCGCGAAAGGTCGCTATTGTCGCGGTCGACCACGATCACGTTGGTGTCGTAAGGCTCGTACTCGGTAAGCTGCGACGAGTTCCAGCTCACCGATGCCGCGATGAATACGCCCATGAGCGAGATGAACACCGTATAGATGAGCAGGTAGAACGGGTGCGCGAGCGCCATGCGAAGCGCGGTCTTAAAGGTGCTCATAGCGGCTCCTTCCAAACACCAGCGTGGCGGCGGCGACAAACACCAGGGCCATCAGGACGAGCGCGCCGGCGCGGACGGCGAAGGGCCCCAGGTCCTCAAAGAAATACAGGCGATTGAACATGTCGCAGATGAGCTTGACGGGGTTGAGCCAGCACTCGGCCGGGCAGGCGCGGGCGACATCGTCGGCAAGTGCCATCGCCGGCTCGCCGTAGAGCCCGGCAAACAGGGCACACGTGGTGGCAAAGCCTGTGAGGATGCCCGACTTGGACGCCTTGCCACCCTTAACGGGCAGCGTGCCCACAAAAAGGCCCAGGCCCGTCGCGGCAAGCGCGGACACGGCGCCACCCACCAGACACAGCCCCTCGCGCCCGCCAAAGTCGACGCCAACGACTAGGCGCACGTAGCCAATCGCAACCGCCATCGAGGCAAAGGAAACCAGCCACGAGCCGACAAAGATGCCGGCCAGCGACGCCGTCTTGGAAAGGCCGCCCACGCAGCGGCGCGCGCCAAGGCCCGACAGATTGGGCTGCAGGTCGACGACGCTCAAAGCGGCAAACTCGGCAGACATCATCGCGACCAGACCAAAGAGCGCGTAATAGTAAATGGTCGTGCCGTCGGGCGTGGTGCGCGTCAGGCTTACGCGGCGGGTTCCGCCCTCGAGCGACAGGGCGCGCGCAACCTCCTCCGGGTCGGCAAGGGCGGCTGGGTTGTCTTGGGCAATCTGGGCCATGAGCTCGGCATTTTGCGTATACGAGCTTGCCACCGTCTCAAGAATGCTGCGGTCGGTGAGCACCGACGAGGCGCGCGAGCTGTCGTAACTCGACAGCAGCGTGAGTTTGGGCGTACCCGCGTCGTCGACCGTATAGATGCCCGCGACCTCGCCGGCCTTAAGCGCACGGTTCGCGTCGGCTGCGTCGTCGCACTCGTGGATCTCGAGCAGTTGGTCGTCGCCTGCCTTGGCAAGCGAAGCTGCCACGTCCTTAAAGGTCGAGGCATCCCAGGCCTCGTCCGCCACGACGGCAACCGGCACCGGGTCGACCGTGCCGTCGGAGCTGAGGTTCGCAAACATAAACATGAACATCGTGGAAAGCGCGATAGGAAAGAGAGCGCCCCAGACCCACGTGCTCGGCCGGCGCAGCAGCGTCTTGACCGTGGTGATGATGGTGTTGAACATGGCCGCCCCCTAGTCGCGCAGCTCGCGGCCGGTGATCTCGAGGAACACGTCGTTGAGGGTCGGCGGCTCTGAGTAGATGCGGCCGAGCGGCACGTCGTACGAGCGCAGCGCGTCGAGGATGTCGGTCAGGTTATGCGGGCTCGCTTCGCACGAGAACGTGAGCTGGCCCGCCGTCGCCGCCAGGTCTAGGACATGCGGCAGGCTCGCAACGGCGGCGAGCGCCGCGCTCGGCACCTCGCCGACCTCGATCACGACCTTCTCGCCCATCTGAATCATGCGCTTGAGCTCGTCGTTAGTGCCCTGCGCCAGCACGCGCCCACCGTCCATGATCATGATGCGGCTGCAGATCTGCTCGACTTCCTCCATGTAATGGCTGGTATACACCACCGTGGCGCCCTCGTCGCGCAGGCGGCAGATGCCCTCCAGGATGGCGTTGCGGCTTTGCGGGTCGACCGCCACCGTGGGCTCGTCGAAGAAGATGAGCTCGGGCTTGTGCGCGATGCCGCAGGCAATGTTGAGACGACGCGCCAGGCCGCCCGAGAGCTTGCCGGGGCGGAACTTGGTAAAGTCGCCCAGGCCGACAAAGTCGATCGCCTCGTCCACCAGCGCGCGGCGGCGCTTGCGGTCGTTGACGTAGAGACTGCAGAAATAGTCGATGTTCTCGCGCACGGTGAGCTCGTCGAACACCGCCACCTGCTGCGGCACCACACCGATGCGGCGCTTGAGGTCGTAGCGGGCGGGCGTCATGGGCTCACCAAACAGCTCGATGGTGCCCTTGTCGTAGGCAAGCAGCTGCAGGATGCAGTTGATGGACGTGGTCTTGCCCGAGCCGTTGGGGCCGAGCAGGCCAAAGATCTCGCCGGGGGCAATACTCAGGTTAAAGTGGTCGAGCGCAATAAGATCGTCATAGCGCTTGACGAGGTTTTCGACGTGGACGATGTCTGTCATGAGGCGGCCCTTCTGTTGGTCGTGGCCCGGTACGATTGCATCATCGCAGGAGCGGGCGGCGCGCACCAGTGAGCTTTGTCACGAGTGCGGGGCTTGGTCGCGTGGCCTGCTGACGCGACCGCCCTGCCGCGTGGGAGGAATGTCACGGTTGCTCTGAGTGGCGCCTCCCCCGTGCGCGGCATCGCGTACAATACCCGTATGAACAGGCTATTCGACAAATCGATCGTGCTGGCGTGCTGCATCGCAGCCGCCACGGGCCTTGCTGTGGATGCTCGCCTGGTCGCGGCGTTTTGCCTTGGCGTTGTCATCGCCGCGCTGGCCGAGGTCGCGCAGGGAGAACGCGCCCGTCGCGCCAGCGAGACCGGCAGCTACGCCTACGTCATCGCGGCTGTCTTCGTGCCGCCGTTTGTGCCGTTCGTACCTCTCGCCCTCTATGACATCGCGCGGCGCGTGCGCCGTGAGCACGCCTGGATCGCGCTGGGTGTCGGCGCTGTCTTTGCCTGTGCGCTCGTCGCGGACCTTCGCGGCGGCGCGCTCACCACCCGAACGCTGTTGCTAACCGCCATCCTTTCGGTCGCCGCCACGTTGCTGTCGCTGCGCACCGCGCAGCTGGAGCGCGAACAGGAACGCATGCGTCGCACCCGCGACAAGCTGCAAGAACGCGCCCTGGCACTCGAGGCACGCAACCGCGACCTCGCCGACCGCCAGGACTACGAAGTCGAGCTCGCGACGCTCGCCGAACGCGCCCGCATCGCGCGCGAGATCCACGATAACGTGGGCCACCAGCTCACGCGCGCCTCGCTTCAAACCGAAGCCCTGCGCGTGGTCCATGCCAACGAGCCCGGCGTTGCCGCCGATTTCGCCGACGTCAAATACACCGTTGACGAGGCGCTCCAGCTCGTGCGCGCCAGCGTCCACGCGCTCAACGACAATGCGACCAACCTCTCCGTGCAGCTCGAACGCATCGTTGAAGGCGCACGCTCGGACAGCGGTCCGCAGATTGAGCTTGAAGTTATGGCCGAACATGCGCCCGCAAACGTCGCCAACTGCTTTGCGGCGGTCCTGCGCGAGGCGCTCTCCAACACCATGCGCCACGCTTGCGCCCATGCTGTCACTGTGCGATGCATGGAGCATCCGTCGTTTTACCAGCTCATCGTTACCGACGATGGCACTGGCAGGACCCGGACGGGTGGTCGCGGCGTCGCCGAGGGCATGGGGCTCGCCTCCATGCGCGAGCGCATCGAGGCGCTTGGCGGCACCTTCACCGCCGGTCCGCGTGCCGGCGCCGGCGGCTGGCGTGTGTTTGCCACCGTTCCCAAACCGCAAGGAGATGAGGGCCGATGAGGCTCATCGTTGTCGACGACGACCGCCTAGTGGTCGATTCGCTCAAGATTATCCTGGGCGCCCAGACGCAGATCGAAGTAGTGGGCACCGGCGCCAATGGCGACGACGCGGTCGCGCTCTACGCCGAGCACGCACCCGATATCGCGCTGCTCGACATCCAGATGCCGGGGCGCGACGGACTTTCGGCGGCACGCGAGATCCTTGAGCGCGACCCTGCGGCGCGCGTGGTGTTTCTGACGACATTCTCGGATGACGAGTACATTGTGTCGGCGCTCAAACTGGGCGCCCGCGGCTACCTGATCAAAACCGATGTCGCCGCCATTCCGCCGGCGTTGGCGCAGGTCATGGAAGGTAAACGCGTGCTCGAGGGCAAGGCGATCGAGGATATCGACTTTGACGGAACGGGCGTTGAGGCGGACACGCCTCGCCGGCCCGCCGCCTTTGCCAGCCTAACCGACCGCGAGTTCGAAGTCGCCGAGCTCATCGCCCGCGGTCTCGACAACAAGGAGATTGCCGCCACCGCCTATATGGGCGAAGGCACCGTACGCAACCACATCAGCTCGATCCTAGCCAAAATGGGCCTGCGCAACCGCACCCAAATCGCCATCGCCTACCTGCGAGGGTAGTTGCCCGACGACCAACCGCTCCGGCATAGCAAAATGGCCGCCACCGGTTTAATGCCATTTCAAAAGTATGCCGGATTACTACGATGAATCGCCCGCCTTCGACCACGGCAAATTGCGCGCTTACAAAACCGCAGGTAGAACGCTTGCAATATTTAGAAAAATGCAGTCATGGTCGGGAATGTCGAATTCATCGTAGTAAACCGGCATAGTTTTGTTCGGGCGGCCCTGCACGAGTGCCTCCGCAAGCCTCGCGGGACCAAAATGATCCATTTTCTTCCACCCGCGGAAACCGGCTGACAGCGCCCGCCACGAAATCGGCCCATCTACTACGTTTGACTCGATACCCCCAACCATACCCCCGTCTTCCAGAAAACCGCAGGCGTTCTACCTGCGGTTTTGTTTTCGCGTTTTTTGGCATGGTTGGGGGTAAGGGGATAAACGTAGTAGATGGGCCAGTTTCGTGGCAAGCCCTTCTCGTCTACGCACAAAAGCGCCGCCACGGAGGAGGGAGATACCTCCGTGGCGGCTGGGGGTGGGGTGGGGGCTATGTTCTGGCTCCCCGCCGGCCGCCCGGGGCCTTTTGGCCCCGGGCGCTGCCAGCGTGCCTAGCGCTTACGGATACCCCAGACCAGGGCTCCGACGCCAGCCATGGCGATGACAAATGCCATGAGCAGTGCGGCTGCCTGCTGGTCACCCGTGGTGGGCAGATAGCCCTTGACCGTCTTGACGATGTTCGTCACGGTCTTGGACGCACCGGGGTCGGGCGTCGGCACGGGCGTCTCGGGCTTCTTGTACGTGTTGTTGAACACGATGCCCTCGACGCTCTTGTCACCCTTGGTATAGGCAACGCTCGCCTTGAGGTTGCCCTCGCCGTCATCGACCACGTTGACGGTCGCGGTAAAGACGGACTTGTCGTAGGTCATGCCGGCCTCGTCGCCCTTGACCTCGCTGATGGTGTAGACGTACGTTCCGGGCTCGTCGTACTCGAACTTGTCGAAGCTGATCTTGCCGTCGGCATCGTTGGTGACGGTGGACTCGACGTCCTCACCAGCGAGCTTAAAGCTAAACTCGTCCTTCTTGAGCTCGCGTCCCTCGAGCACCTTGATCGCGCCGATGGAGACCTGCGTGGGCATGGCGTGATACTTGTTGGTAAAGCCAGCGGACTCGGTGGTTCCATCGAGCTTGTGCGTCGCGGTCAGTGTGCCGTCGCCGTTGTCGGAGACGGTGGTCACGACGGTGTAGGTCGTTCCGTCATAGGTGACGCCCTTGTACAGGCCGAGCGCGTTGGGGCAAGCCTCGCGCAGCGTGTACGTGTGCGTGCCGGGTGCCTCGTAGTGGATCGGGCTCAGCGTGACGGTACCGTTGGCGTCGTTGGTGCCGCTCGCGACAACCACGCCGTCCTCGAGCAGTTCAAACGTGAACTCGCCAGCTGCAAGGTCGCGTCCGGTCAGGCGCTTGACCGTCTTGACCTGGTCGGTCACGACAGAATCGGTGGGCGTCACGCTGTAGGTGTTGGTGAACGTAAAGTCCGCACCGTCGCCGCCGTCGCGCTTGACGCTCAGGTGCCCAGCGCCGTCATCGGTCACGGTGTAGGAAACCTTGCGCATGGCGTTGGCGTCATTGGTCACGCCAGGGGCGCTACCGGACTCGGTCACCGTGTAGGTAAAGGTGTGCGAGCGCGGAGCGGTGGGGGCTGCGGGCTCGGACTCGTCGTTAGACTCGTCGGCGTCGACAGCGTCAGCGTCAACCTCAGCCTCGTCGGCGTTTGCTTCAGCATCGCTCGCTGCATCGCCAGAAGCATCGGTCGTCACGCCCAGGGCGCGGTTGAGGTCGTCGAGCGTAAAGTGGATCTTGCCAAAGTCCACGTTGCCGGCCGCGTCGTTAGTTGCGGTCGTACGCTCGGGCATCGGGGCGCCAGCCTCGTCGGCGGTCACGGTAAAGGTGAACTTGCCCGTGATGTCGGCCGGGGTCAGGCCCTCGGCAGCCTGGAGCTTCTTGGTACCGGCGAGCGTGGCATTCACGGCCTCGGCGCCGTAAACGTTCTCGAACACGGGCTCGGTGCCATCGTAGTCGGGCGTCGCCGTCAGGGTTCCGTCGCCGTTGTCAACGACGATGACCTTAAAGCTAAAGCTCGGCTTCGCGGCGGTAATGCCCTGGTCGGCCAGCAAGTTCGTGTACTCAAAGGCCGTGTAGCTGATGGTCCACCTAAGCTTGCCGTCTGCGTCGGTGCGGATGGCACGCCCGGCGCTCACCAGGTTGGCGAGCATCTCAGTGTCGTAATGCAGCCATCCAAAGCTCACCTGACCATTGAAGTTGGTAACGCACGTACCATCGATGGCTTCCGTCTCGCCCGCGTAGGCGATGCCAAAGTAGAACTCACCGTTGGCCATCGGACGACCGGTCAGCTTCTTGGTGGCAACGACCTTGGCAGGAGTACCCGGGCTATCGGTCGATGCACTATAGCTGTTGCCGAACGGGACCACAGCGCTCTCGACCGCGCTGGCACCGGTCTTGTACTCAGTGGTCAGCGGTCTATCGGAACCGCCAGAAACGGTCGTCGTAGCGGTAAGCGTGCCGGCGCCATCGTCGGCGATAGCGATCGTCACGGTGCGCTCGGCGTCGTCGTAGGTGTAGCCGGACTGGCCGTCGTTCTTCTCGGCCACGGTGTATGTGAAGGTCTTGCCGGCATCTGCCTGCGTAAACTTGACCTCATGGCCCGCCAAGATGTCAATCAGGCCGACTGTTGCCTCTGCCGTCGCAGGGGACTTGTACACGTTGGCGCCCTCGTGCAGGCCGAGCGCGTCGGCAGAAGCCGCATCGGCGGGCGTCACGGTAAAGGTGAACTGGCCCTCGGTCATGGGGCGTCCGGAGAGGGTCTTGCTGAGCTTAAGGCCGCCGGCCGCGGTGTAGTTAAGCTCAGTGCGGTACGTGTTGGTGAAGCGTCCGCTTTCCTTCTTGGTGGCATTGGCGATCAGCTTGCCCTCGTCGTTCTCAGTCACGGTCACTTCGGCGGTCGCGACATGCCCGTCATACGTCATGCCGGCCGCGTTGCCCGCGTTCTCACGGATCTCGTACTTGTAGGTTCCGGCAGCCGTGTAGCGGATCTTGCCGAACTTGATGGCGGCGATGCCGTTGTCGTCCGCGTTCTTGTTACTCACGGTCACGGTTGCGGGGTCGGGCAGCGGGGTGCCCTCGGGAGCGGTGATGGTAAAGCTGAACTCGTCCGCATCCGTCCAGTCGCGGCCGTCGATGGCCTTGCTCAGACCAAAGTCGAGCTCAGTCTCGAGCGGGGTCACGCTGTAGCTGTTCTCGAAAGTCGCAGCCGTGGCGTCCTTCAGGACATGCTCAGCCTTGAGCGTGCCGTCGCCGTTGTCGGTGATGGTCGTCTCGATGGTGTACTTGGCGTCGCTGTAGGTGATGCCCTTACTGGTGGTTCCGCCGTTGACCTCGCGCAGCGTGTAGGTGTGCGTTCCGGCCTTGTCGTACTTCACGGCGCTCATCGTAATCGTGCCGTCAGCGGCATTCTTGCCAGTGGCGACGACCTTGGCGTCCTCGCCCTCGCCCTCAACGAGCTGGAAGGAGAACTCGCCGTCCTTGAGCTCGCGCCCGGTCAGGGACTTGGTCGCGGTGATCTCGTCGGTGACGCTAAACTCTCCGGCGTTCGGCTTGTAGGAATTCTTGAACTCAGCAGTCTTGGCATCCTTCAGCTCGTGCTTCGCCACGAGCTTGCCCATGCCATTATCGGTGATCGTAGTCACGACGGTATAGGTTTTGTCGTCGTAGGTGATGCCGTTGCCTTCGGCGCCCTTAACCTCGCGCAGGATATAGGTGTGCTCGCCGGGCTTGTCGTACGTCACGGCGCTCATCGTAATCGTGCCGTCAGCCGCATTGGTGCCAGTGGCAACGACCTTGGCGTCCTCGCCCTCGCCCTCGACGAGCTCGAAGGAGAACTCACCGGCGGTCATGTCGCGCCCGGTCAGGGACTTGGTCGCGGTGATCTGATCGGTGACGCTGGAGCGCTCGGGGGTCACGTTGTAGGCGTTCTCGAAGATCGCTTCCTCGACGTTCTGCAGTTTGTGCTCGACGCTGAGGGTGCCGTCGCCGTTGTCCGTAACCGTAGTCACAATGGTGTATTGGGCGGTGCTGTAGGTAATGCCGTTCTCGGTGGCGCCGGCCTTGGTCTCGCGCAGCGTGTAGGTGTGTTCGCCGGCCTCGGTGTACGTGACGGGGCCCATCACGATCTTGCCGTCGGCATTGTTGGTGCCGGTAGCGGCAACAACGTTACCTTCGACGAGCTCAAAACGGAACTCGCCGGCCACAAGGCCAAGCTCGCGCCCGGTCAGGACCTTCTTCGCGGTGATCTGGTCGGTGACGCTGGAGTCCTTGGAACCAGGCTTGTAAGAGTTGGTGAACTCGGCCTTCTCGGCGTCGTCCTTCAGCTCATGCTTCGCCTCGAGCGTGCCGTCACCCTTGTCGGTGATGGTGGTCTCGATGGTATAGGTCTTGCCGTCGTAGGTGATGCCGCCAGTCTTGCCCTTGACCTCGCGCAGCGTGTAAGTGTGCGTTCCGGGCTTGTCGTATTCGATGGGACTCATCGTGATCTTGCCGCTGGCGTCGTTGGTGCCGGTAGCAACAACCTGGGCGTCCTTGCCCTCGCCCTTGACGAGCTCAAAGCCAAACTCGCCGTCCTTGAGGTCGCGCCCGGTCAGGCGCTTGGTCGCGGTGATTTCGTCGGTGACGCGCGTCTCGACAGGCGTCACGCTATAGGTATTGGTGAACGTGAAGGCCGCGTTGCCGTCCGGCTTGCGGGACACGCTCAGATTGCCCTTGCCGTTATCGGTCACGGTAAAGGACACCGTGCGCGAAGGCTTGGCATCGTTAGTCACGCCGGCTACCTCGCCGGACTCGGTCACGGTGTAGGTAAAGGTGTGCTCGCGCTTTTCGGGTTTCTCGCCCAGAACCTTGTTGAGGGCGTCGAGCGTAAAGGTGATCTTGCCAAAGTCGACCTTGCCGGCCGCGTCGTTGGTTGCGGTCGTGCGCTCGGGCATCGGGGCGCCGGCCTCGTCGGGAGTCACGGTAAAGGTGAACTTGCCGGCGATGTCGGCCGGGGTCAAACCGTCAGCAACCTGCAGGTTCTTGATGCCCGCAAGCGACGCCTCGGCGTCTTTCGTATTGTAGGAGTTCTTGAACTCGATGCTCTTGACGTCCTTGGCGTCCTTCAGCTCATGCGTAGCCACCAGCTGGCCCTTGCCGTTATCGCTGATGGTCGTCACGATGGTGTAGACCGTTTCATCGTAGGCAATACCACCGGCGTTACCCTTGACCTCGCGCAGCTTGTAGGTGTGCTGGCCGATCTTGGTGTACTTGATGGGGCTGAACGTCACCTTGCCGTCGGCGGCATTCGCAACGGTCTCGATAAGCTCGGAGTCCTCGCCCTTAACCTCGCGCAGCTCAAAACTAAACTCGCCGGCCGCAAGGTCACGGCCGCTCAGGGACTTGGTCACGGCAATCTTGTCGGTAACGCTGGACTCAACAGGATTCGTAGCGTAGGTGTTCCTGAACTCGGTCTTGCCCGAGGTTACCTCCACGGCAGCGCTGAGCTCGCCCTTCTTGTTGGGCGTAACCGTCACGGTGATCTCCGCAACATTCTTGCTGTAGGTAACGCCATCGACCGTGGTCCCGGCGTTCTTTTCGCTGACCTTGTAGACATACGTGCCGGGCTCTTTGTATTCGATCGTGCCAAAGTCGATGGCAGCCTTGCCCTCGTCGTCCAGGTGCACGGACGCAGTCACGGGCGCGGTCGCGGACACGGGAATCGGGGCGTTGCCCTCGGGCGTCAGCTCAAACTTAAACTCATCGGTATCCGACCCGCTGCGGCCCACGAGTACCTTGGTCAAGCCAAAGTCGGCCTTGGTATTCACCGTCGCCGGCGTCATGTTGTACGCAAAGCTGATCTTGCCGTTGTTGCCCAGGTGAGAATTGACCTGCGTTGCGCTAGCCTTGGAGGACGTGTCGTTCCACTTGGGATTGAGCACGTCGGAAGCGGTTTCGGTCAAGTTGTCGCTCTTGTCGGTATGAAGCTCGTCAATAAAGGCCAGGCGTGCGGTTCCCTCGCTAAACGACAGGTTTCCGCTCCCGTCGTCAACCACGCCGCCCGCAAACTGCGCAGCATGTTCGCCGGAAAACTCGATAACGGTGGTGCCGTGGTCGAGCTTGCCGTTGGCGTCCGCTACCTCAAACTCATCCTGGTAGTAATAAAGGCGGCCGCTCGCCAGCTGTCCCTTCGCGGGCAGCGTGCAGGCGGGATCCGTGTAAATGGGCGTCTGCTTCTGGAAGAAGTAGTAACGGTTGGTGGTGGCGGGCGTAAAGTTGGCGACCGTGTCGCCCAGGTCCTTGTCACTCCACTTGTTGGCATAGAAGGCAACGGACTCGGAGCCCTGCTCGCCGGTCGTATTCTTCTCGATGTACTTCTTCAGCGCCTCATCAGGGGTGAACAGGTTTTCGCGCGCGATAGCCTTGACGCTCGAAGCGTACTTCACGCGGATGGGCTCGACGTCGTTGACTGTAAGCGTGCCCTTGGTCTTGTCGACGTTAAATTTGCGCAGCGGAATCAGCGACGCAGGGATCTTGACCTCTACGATGTCGCCCTGCTGAGGGTTATCCTTTGCGGCGCGTTGAACGGTGATGACCAGATTCGCAGCTTCGCCGGTAAAAGTGTAGGTGTCGACATTACCCGTGGTGGACGGATCCTCCGGGCCCTTAAACGTCTTGCCGTTGTATTCGACCTCGGTGAAGCCATCGACCTGCATAAAGTCGCCCAGCTCATCGGTAAACGTAATGTAGCCGGACTTATGCTCGCCATAGCCGTCGTGGATTTCGGTCGGATAGCCAACGACCTCGGTGATGCTCTCCGAGATGTCCTTAAAGATGTCCTCGAGCTCCTGGGCGTTTTTCGCCGACTTGTAGTAATTGGCGTTTTCTGCGCGCGCACCAAAGTTGATGGTCCACTCGCCCCAGTAAGAAATGTTGGACGTGGCGGCAGGATAGTTGCTCGACACGGCGTGCATGAACTTATTCTCGTTAATCGTGCCGGAGGCCGTGGGATCGGCACTGGGATTCGCGCCGCTAAAGATGCCAATGGTGTAAATGACGGTGCCGTCTTTCTTCAGGCTGTTTGCCTTGTTGATGGCGCTATCGGCAACCGAGGACTCAAAGCTGTTGTAGCTCGTGGGCGAACCATCGGTAAAGAACAGGACGACCTTCTTGGCGTCTTCGCGGCCAGAAATGCCCTCGGCAAGATCCATGCCATAGTCGGCACGCGTGGCGCCGGCAGGGGAAATGGAGCTGACCGTGCTCTTAAGGCTCTCCGCATCCTCGCCCAAGCAAAGCGTCAAGGTTTTCATGGTCTGCGAATAGTTGTAAGTGTGGCCGCCTTCACGATAAGTACCGTTGCCGACCTGCTCAGTCTTATTGCCCGAGAACTTTACAATGGCGACCTTATGCCGCTTGGACTCGTCCGAGATCTTTGCATTTTCTTCGGCAATCTTGTCTATAAAGCTATTGGCTGCGGTCTTTAGCGCGTCAATACGCTTGGTACGATCGCTTGAACTCATAGGGTCACTCATCGAGCCAGAAGCATCCAGCACCAGCACGATGTCGAGCGGCTTGGGGACCGTCGTCGTTGTGTTGGATGTCGAGGATATCGCCGAAAGCGTGGTTAGAAAGTCCGACTCCTCGCCGACCTCGACTGTTTTGTCGGTCCAGATTCGGCCGACGTTTTGTGTCGTGATTTTGCCGCTGCCGTCAGAGCCGGCAGCCCAGTATGTCCAGTTGTCACCGGTATTGGGGTCGACGACCTTTCCGCTTACTGTCGGTCCGTCCATTCCGGTGCTGGACCTGGCGTTGGCCTCGGGCAGCATGGCAAACGCTGCAGCCGGCAACACCAGCACTACGGCCAGTATCACCGCCAAGAGACCCCTCGTGTACTTACTCATCGCGTCTCCCTTCTCGCGGACTCAGACCTTGCATCATCCTAAAGTTACGAAATGAGACACAATTTGGGCAGGTGACACACGTTCCAGATTCGGTTTTGAGCGTGAGACAAATGTCTCACCAAAGTTGAGACACGAGGGTTTTCGCAGGAAAACGGGTGCGACTCGAGATCGACTGGTCATAATGGCCCGTTTTCTTCCATCCCCAAGGGAGCAGTCGGTGGCGTCCGCCACGAAACTGGCCCATCTACTACGTTTAGCCCGGTACCCCCGACCATGCCCACGTTTTTCGAAAAACCGCAGGCGTTCTACCTGCGGTTTTGTTTTCGCGTTATTCGCCATGGTTGGGGGTAGCCACCCAAACGTAGTAGATAGGCCCATTTCGTGGCAGACGGGTCGCGCGGAGGTCCTCGCGAGGCTAAAATGATCCGTTTTCCTCCGTCCCCGGGGGATCAGAGGCTGCTACTGATACGGTGCCATTTCAAAACTATGCCGGTTTACTACGATAAATACGGAGTCCCCGACCACACCCGCTTTTTTCGCAAAGTCGCAAGCCGTCTACCTGCGGTTTTGTTTTTGCCGAATGCGGTGTGATTGGAGGTTGGCGATTTATCGTAGTAAACCGGCATAGTTTTGTTCGCGGTGACCCATGAGCGCGTTCACGCGCGGGACCGGCGGGGCATTTTTGCCCCGCCGGTCCCTATTCCAGCGTTATTCCGGCTTGGTTTCTACCGTGGGAATCTTATCCGCCGCAACTGGGGTGCGGGCGGTGTCCATAGTCAGGCAGTGTTTGGGGCAGCTTTCGATGCACTCGCCGCACACCACGCAGGCATACGGGTCGATCGACCACGTCCCACCCTTGCGATCGACCGCAAGTGCGCCCGCCGGGCAGCGACGCGCGCACATGCCGCAGCAGATGCACACGTCCATGTCGTTGACGATATGTCCGCGCAGGCGCTCGGGCGCTGCGAGCTTCTCCTGCGGATAGCAAACCGTGACCGGCTGCTTGACCATAGAACCCAAGGCCGTCTTGGCAAATGTCAGTAAACTCATGCCGCGCCTACCTTTCCGTGCAGCTAATGCAGGGGTCGATGGTCAGGATAATCATGGGCACGTTGGCAAGGAGCACGCCCTGCAGCGCATGCGTCAGACCCGCCAGGTTTTGCGACGTCGGCGTTCGCACGCGGAAGCGGTCCAGGTTCTTGGTGCCGTTGCCGCGCACATAGTAGTACGCCTCACCGCGCGGCTGTTCAATCACAACCTCGCCGCGGGCACCGTCGGCCGGCGTGAGCTTGGTGCGCCCGCCGATACCGTCATGCGGGATCTTGCCCACAAGCTCCTTAATGATGTCCATGGCCTGTGTGACCTCGGCGCAACGCACCTGGCAGCGGGCATAGCAGTCGCCGTCGGTCACCACGATGGGCTCAAACGCGGCCAGATCCGCATAGGCGCCGTCGCCAAACATGCGCACGTCGTAGTCCACACCCGAGGCACGACCGAACGGGCCGACCATCGAAAGCTCCAGCGCATCCTTCTTGCTGATCACGCCCACGCCATGCAGGCGCTCGCCGCAGCTGTTGTCATCCAAAAACGTATGCACCAGGGCCTCGTAGTCGGGACGCATGGCATCGAGTGTCTGGACAATACCCGCCAGCTCGGAGTCCTCGATGTCGTGCTTAAGGCCGCCGATCTCGTTGATCGACAGAATCACGCGGCCACCGCAGGTGCTCTCAAAGATCTTGAGAATCTGTTCGCGCAGGGTCCACGAACGATAGAACAGCGCCTCGAAGCCAAAGGCATCGGCGAGCAGGCCCAGCCACAGCAGGTGCGAGTGAATGCGCGAAAGCTCATGCAAAATGGTGCGGATATACTGCACGCGGCCGGGCACCTCGATGTCGAGCATGCGCTCGCAGGCGCTGGCATAGCCGCAACTGTGGCCTACGGCGCAGATGCCGCAGATGCGCTCGGCGATGTAGCCAAACTGGTGCATGTCGCGCTTTTCGGTGAGCTTCTCGAGTCCGCGGTGCACAAAGCCAATCTGCGGAATTGCCTCGATGACGCGGTCGTCCTCGATCACCAGGTCCAGGTGAAGCGGCTCGGGCAGCACCGGGTGCTGCGGGCCAAACGGAATAACGGAGCGATGTGCCATGGACCTTACGCCTCCTTTTTCTGCTTGTCGCGGGCGGCCTTGGCGGCAAGCGCCGCACGGACCTTGGCCGCTTTATCAGGATCCATGGCGGCGAGCTTTGCCTCCATCTCGGCAGCCTTGAGCGCGGCCTTCGCAGCGGCATCGTCATGCTGAGCATCGGAGCCGGCAGCCGCAGCGGGCTGAGCGACGGCAGCGCCCTCCCCCGCAGCAGCAGCAGAGGCCTTCTCGGCTGCGGCCTTGCGCGCCTTGGCCTCGGCAGCGGCACGGACCTTCATGGCCTTCTCGCGCGCAGCCTTCACCTCAGGCGTGATGACGCTCATGGGTTCGGCAGTCGAGACCTGGTAGAAAAAGCCCTTAAAGTCAATCTGCATGTCGGTAATGGCAAGACCAAACAGGTCATGCGCCTCGTTCTCAAACGGGAACACCGCCGGATAATACGAGCTGATGGACGGAATCTCCTGATATTGGTCGATGCCCTCGACTACCAGGTTCTCAATCGCATAGCTGCCGTCCTGCGCAATATGCTCTTGCGCAGCGCGGACGTTGATAAACGTATAGACCAGGCGATACGACCCGTCGTCCACACAGCGCTCGGCATGCATCTGTACAAAGCGCGCGCCGGCGCCCTTGAGCGCCTGCACATGCGCCAGGAGCTCGTCGATCCCGACGGTGGTATAGATTGCCTTTTGCATTACTCGGCCTCCTTTGCAGCGGCGGGTGCGGCGGGCGTCCCAGCAGGTGCGTCGCCAGCGGCGGGCGCGTCACCGGCACCGTCAGCCCCGGCCCCCGCAGCCACAAACCCGTCCTCGCCCAGCTCAACGCCACCGTCCCAGGTAGCAGCGCCGCCTACGGTAAGCGGGTCGCCGCCGGCACGCATCACGGTCTCCTTCTGATCAAGGATGCCGCACGCCTCCACAATGGCATCGATCACGGTCTCGGGGCGAATGGCGCACCCGGGCGCGTACACGTCCACGGGAATCGCGCGGTCCACGCCGCCGATCACGTTGTAGGCATCGCGAAACACGCCGCCCGAGCACGCGCAGATGCCGCACGCCACCACGCATTTGGGCTCGAGCATCTGGTTGTAAATCTGACGCACGACGGGCAGATTCTGTGCGTTGACCGACCCCGTCACCAAAAAGATATCCGCATGCTTGGGGTTGCCGGTGTTGACCACGCCAAAGCGCTCCGCATCGAACAGCGGCGTGAGCGAGGCCAGCACCTCGATATCGCATCCGTTGCAGCTCGAGCCGTCGTAATGAATAACCCACGGCGAGCGCGACATTTTATGATCCATGAATGCCGCCTCCTAAATAAATACGTCGACGAGGATGGGCATAAGGTTGAGCAGGCCAAACACCAGCGCCACGCCCCATCCGAGCTTGAAGCAGCTGCGCCAGGTGCTACGGGCGAAGGTGTTATCGATCAGTACCTCGACAAAATACGTCGCGACCATCACGACCAGGGCGACCACCCAACTCACCGGGTTGTCCCAAACAAAGAACATGCCCACCCACATCAAAAACAGCACGGTCTCGCACCAGTGCATAAGGGTCATCTTGGCCAGCGTGCCGCCGCTCATCTCGGTGGCGACGCCCTGGACGATCTCCTGATGCGCGTGATGCGAGTACGAAAGATCGAACGGCGACTTGCGCAGCTTGATGGTAAGCACCGCGAGCAGCGCGAGGAAAATGGGCGCGCTGTACACGATGATGGGGGCCGACTGCCCCGTCACGGCAATGGAATCGAAGCTATCGGTGGCAAGGTACAGGCCCACGCTCATCAGCAGAACGGCGGGCTCGTAGCTCATAACCTGCAACAGCTCGCGGTCGGCGCCGACCTGGGCAAACGGGCTTTGCGTCGAGGCGGACGCCAACACCACAAAGATCGCGGCGAGCGTCACCATAAAGGCGCACAGCAGCGTGTTGGAGCCCGACACAAAGATGCCGCCGCCCACGACGGTGAAGATGAGCGCGCACGCCATATAGGTGTCGTCCATGGTGTTTACGCTGGCGGGGGCCTTGCGCAGCAGCTTGGCAACGTCATAGAAGGGCTGCAGCAGGCGCGGGCCCACGCGGCCCTGCATGCGGGCCGAAAGCTTGCGGTCGATGCCGTCGATCAGGCCACCAACCAAAGGCGCCAGCAGGGCAAACACCACGGTACCAATAAAGATGCCCACGACGCCCGAGCCCTCGAAATACTTACCGCGCAGCACCGAGGGCGCGCTCATGGCAAGCCGCTCGGGCCCAATCCACGCGCAGCACAGCAGCGCAAACAGGATGATGCTGCAGCACACGACGCTACCCGCGGGGCCGATACGCTTCTCGCCAAGGGCGTCCTCCGAGTACCAATTGCGCTTTTCGGCCTTCACCTCGTGTCCCATCGAGCCGCGGAAATGGCGGTAGTTGTCGGTTCCCACGCCCGAAAGATATACGTTTACATGCGGTTTGTTGCTCACGCGGAATGAAGTCAGCAGCACCACGGCGATAAACGCCACGATAACCACCATCAGATACATGGCGTCCTTGCCAATAACGTATGGCACGCGGCCAAACACCATAGCCAAGTAAGGCGACACCAGACCGCTCGAGATAACCGGGAACGCCACGCAGCACAGAATCAGCAGCGCGGCGATGGTGTTGAGCGCCATCCATTCGGTCTTATGGACATTGACCTCAACGTTTTGAGCCGTGGGGTCGACGCCCGAAAGCTTGGCAAGCCACTTGCCCCAGAAGAAGAACGTCGCGGCCGAGCCAAAGGCAAGCACCATGATCATGAGCACGTTGCCGGTCTGCGCAAATGCCACCAGGGCGCCCCACTTGGACACGAGCATGCCAAACGGCGCCACAAACATGCCCATGATGCCCAGCATCATCAGACGCGTCAGGTGCGGCATGCGGCTGAACATACCGTCCATGTCCTCGATATTGCGGCTGCCGATATGATGCTCGGCCGTGCCCACGCACAGGAACAGCAGCGACTTGGCCACTGTATGGAACAAGATCAGGAAGATAGCGGCCCACACGGCCTCGGGCGCGCCGACGCCCAGGCAGGCACTGATGAGGCCCAGGTTGGAGATGGTGGAGTACGCAAGCACGCGTTTGGCGTTGCTCTGCGAGATGGCCATGAGGGCAGCGAGCAAAAACGTGATGGCACCCACACTCGTGACCATAAAGCCAGTCACGGGATAGATGGCATAGAGCGGGCTGAGCTTGACCATCAGGAACACGCCGGCTTTGACCATGGTTGACGAGTGCAGCAGGGCGCTCGTGGGAGTGGGGGCAACCATGGCGCCCAGTAGCCAAGTGTGGAACGGCATCTGTGCGGCCTTGGTAAGGGCGGCGAGCGATAGCAGGACGACCGGCATCACCAGCAGCGCGGATTGCGCGGTTCCGGCGCCGGAAAGCTCGATCATGCCCGAGATGGTCAGCGGCATGCCGTTAACGTGCAGGTACATGAGTCCGGCCAAAAACGCGATGCCGCCCAGCATGTTGAGGATGATCTGGGTAAAGGCGTTTTGGATGGCCTCGGGCGTGCGCGTGTAGCCAATCATGAGGAACGAACACACGGTGGTGATTTCCCAGCCGCAGAACAGCCACTCCAGGTTATCGCTCGTCACGATGACGAACATGGCCGAGAGGAACAGGAACATGAGCGCCAGGAACTGCGGGCGACGGTCGGGCGCGGTCTGCCCGCGCAGCGCTGCCTCGTGCTCGTCGTGGGCCTGGAAGTCCTTCATGTAGCCCAGGGCATACACGCAGATTAGGCTGCCGACGATGCCGACGGCGAGGGCCATGATCACGCTCATGTAATCCAGGTAGAGCGGCGTCGCCGTGACGGCTTCGGCCGCGGGCAGTGTCATGGCTGCAAAGGCGAGCGAGCCCACCAACTGGACTATGCCGAGCACCGTGGTGAGCGTGCTCCTATATTTGTACGCGTTGTACAGGATGACGGCGCACAGGATCACGTCGATGACGGAGCTGATGATGGAGAGCACATGCGAGGTGCCCGGTGCCACCTCAAAGCTCTGCGGACCCGTGCCAAAAAACATGACGGCGACTACAACCGTCACCGCCATAATAATGCCGGAGCCTACAAGCCCTACCGCATCGCGGGCGCGCTCACCGCGCGCGAGCAGCATGCCCAGCGCCGGTACCAGCGGAAACAGGGTAAGGAAATACAGTAGCGTCATACCATCACTCCCCCATGCAAAAACGCTGCAATTCTTTAACGTTATAGCTCAGTTGAGGAGTAGCGGCGGCAGGTTTTCGGCCAACTGGGGAGTTTTAGACGTATGGGGTAAGGACACGTCCGCTTTGGAGCAGAGGGATGACGTTCCCTTACCGTGGCGAGGGACGCACGGGCCACTGCGCGCGGTTTATTGACCACTTTGGGGGATGTCCCGATAGGCTTGCGGCGGTCCGAAAAGTTGGCGCGGCAAGAAAAATGCGCCCCCGTAGGCGCACCCTCTTGCTACTCTGCCTGCTTAACGCGCGGCTTGCGACCGCGCGGCTTATCGACCAGCGCCGCCTCGCCGCCATCGCGATACTGGCGGCACCAAGCCTTGACCGAAGACTCGCTGGGGATCCCATGCTTGATCATGGCCTCGCGAACCGTCAGGCCGTTTTCCAGACGGTCCTTAACCACGGCGAGCTTTACGTCGTACGAATAGGTGTGATGACGAGCGCCCGCGTTGAGCACGGCGTCGGCACCGCCCACGGCATATGCGCGGGCCCACTGACGAGCCGTGGCCTGGGGAATGCCAAGCTTTGCGGCGAGGGCGCGGTGACCGACCCCCTCTTGGAGGATCTCGACGGCGCGCTGCCTAACCTCGGGCGCATGCGTGCGAGTCCTTGTTGCTTCTGACATACCTGCCACTTCTTAGCCTTAACCGTTAATCTACTTTCTTACGTGCTTGTTAGATAGTAGCATTTTGCTGTTCGCGCATAACAGTTAATTGAAAATTGCAACGGTGGCATCTGGGCATTTGCCATTACTTTGTAACAGTTCTTTAGGTTTTATTTACGCAGCTAGTTGGCTCGCGGCTCATTGACAGTGTTTTACCAACAAGATTGGTATCTTTTTGTTTGGTTGGTATGGTTTGTGCAATTATTAACCCCTCGTCAGCCCGCACCTAACATGTCAGCTTTCCACTTACTTTCCAGCTTTCCACCTAACTTTCCAGCTTTCCACCTTGGGTGGTAAGTTACGTGGAAAGTTGGAAAGAAGCTGGAAAACCGAAGCATGGACGACGGACAGCCCTACTTCGCGAGTCGATAGCGTTGCCGCGGGCTGCGCGGAGGCTCCATGGCTTCAATCTTGCCCGCACCAATCAAGCCTTTTATGTGGTTAGAAACGGCACTCCTGCTCAAACCCGAAGCGTCCGTGAGCTCCTTGGTCGAAGCCGAAGAATGTGTTGTCAGGTAATCCAAGATTGCCTCGTCCACATGTCCCACGGAGGTTGCCTGTTCCGCCTGCATTATCTTTCGCTTATCAAACGTCAGCGAAAAAGAAACCGTCGAGTTCTTTGGTTCGGGCGGCAACATGTTTGCGCGCTCAAGCTGCTCGCCTATCTCCTGATAACCGGTGCCGCGATTTTCGACCACATAGCCACCGCCCGGGTACGGCGTGGTCTCGAGGATATTTGAAAGGAATTGGTTTCTGGATGACGAAACCCCAGAAGTTCCCAGTGAATCGACCGTGACATCGCCGTACAGTCCGCCGGGATTGAGAATCTCGATTCGGTCGATATACAGGTTGACCTGCACTTGTGAGCCGCGCGCGGCAGAAGAGTAGTCGCGATGCATGAGCGCATTCGCCACCGCCTCGCGCAGTGCCACGGGCGGATAATCGGGCACATCTTTCCGAAATGCCCCCTCGATCACCGCGGCGTTTCGCGTGTTTCTTGCAACGGCGGCAAGCACGTCCTCAATCAAGAAAGGAATCGGCCCCAAAATGGTCTGAGAATCCAGAAAGCGCTTGTTATCGCTTACTCGCTGCGTTTTTGTGGTCCCGGGGTACGCCGTAAAGGTCACGTTGAGACGTGGGAAGAACTTTTGCGGGAACCGTCCCATCGCCACAATGGCAGCAAGCGTCGGCACGATTGCGTCGTCCACCCTTTTGGTCACATGCAGGTCAAGGAGAATCTCGTCGTCGCTTCTGGTGCCCAAAATCCTAGGATGCAACTCGCGCTGGCGTTTGATAAACCCTTGCAAAAGATCGGCGTCAAGGTCATCGAGCGTGGCACCTTCGACCGGCTCGTCATCGTATGTAGGCTGAACATGCTCCTCCATAAAGCGATCGATTTCGTAGGGAGTCATGCGCCGGTCACCGTCACCCGTACGGATAAAGGACGAGTCGTACATTCCACGCGCCGTGATGTAGCAGGGCTTATCGCGCGGATGCATCTCTTTGATGCGCGCGCAAAGCACCAGCTTTTCCTCGAAGGGAACCACTTGAATATCCGGCCTCACAACGGGCGTCAGTTTCTCGCATGCAGAAGAGAGGGCGTCTTGCATCTTGCGAGCGTCGAAACCTTCAACAGGCGCAAACCCATTCTTTTCGGAAATGCCGAGGATGATAAAGCCACCCTGCGCGTTGGAAAATGCCGAGAGTGTCTCGACGATGCTTTTTGGAAGTGCGCCCTTGGCTTCTTTTACTTCGTACTGCTGGGTGTCGTTACCTATTGTCCGCAGGTGATGAATGACCTGCGCCAACCACTCCTCATTCATGTCGAACCTCCCAACTTTCCAGCTTTCCACCTAACTTACCAGCTTTCCACCCGGCTTTCCACTTACTTTCCAGCTTTCCACTTTTGGTGGTAAGTTAAGTGGAAAGCTGGAAAGCTGGTGGAAAGCTGAAGCGGCGACAGGCAGAGCGAGCAAGAAAAGGGACGGCAACCGGGTGGTTGCCGTCCCTCGCGTGGCTAGTTGGTCTTAGCCTCGTGGGGAATGCCCTCGGTGTTAATGCGTGCCAGCGTGTATGTCACGTAGTCGGAGCTCGCATAGCCATCAAGGTTGCTGACGTTGACTGGCCTGTCATCCACGCCGCCACCGGACATATGGGCCGTAAGCACCAAGCGGTAGTTGGCATAGGTCTGCCCAGCCTTCTCAACATCGGTGTTCACCTTAACGCGGAAGGCATGCTTAAAGGCAAGGCTGTTGCCGTCGCGCGTGGCGAACGCGCCATCAGTCTTGTTATCGGTAAATTCGTAGCTGCGGCGATCGGCGCTTAAAGTGCCCTCAGCCAGTTTGTCGTCACCGAGCACCGCAATGTACTCCGTAATGTACTTCGAGATATCATCATCGACCGCAAGATAACTGCCATCCTCTTGGCGCCGCTGCAAGCTCAGCGAATAGGTCACCGTGGTGGCAGCGGCAATCTTGCTGTCGGCACCCGACAGCTTGGAAAGATCATATGTTCCCACCAGGGCGATCTCGCCGTCAGAGGACTTGAGGTCATCGATGTTGATGCCCAGCTGCGACTTCTTGGAAGCCTCAAGCGCAATAGTCGATGAGCCCACGTCCATGCGGTAGTAACCGGCGCCGCCATCGTTGTATGCCGAGTTGGAGCTCGTGGCCAGTGCCTCAGCATGCGTGGAAAGGTACGCGCGGTAGTTGGGCTTGGTGTAGCGGTCGGTGCCGCTGTTCTGCGAGGCCACGATGCCCGCCTGGCAGGCAGGCTCGCTCATGGTGAGCGCGGCCTTCATGGTAACGGTGAACTGGTTGTCATGGTTCTTGGCAATCTCGCGCAGGCCCGACATATCGATGGGATTGCCGCTGGCATCGGCAAGCACAAGCGACATATCGCCGCCTTTCGCAGTCCAGCTAAGCCCCGACACCACCGGGGTCTCAGTCGCGCCAGGCGAACTCCAGCCTGACCCGCTCCAGGTGTAGTAGTTCTCGCCCACCTTAACGTAGAACGCATAGCCGCCCTGCGTGCCCGTAGGATATCCCACCGAGCCCGCGATGGCGCCATCGTGATAGGTAACAAGCGACGAATCGAGCTGGTAGTACAGCGCATCGGAACTCGTGTATTGCTGGCTCGGGTCGAACTTCACGGTGTCGCTCACGTCCATGGAAAGCGAATAGGTGGCACCGTTGAGCTCCATCTGGCTGATGTTGTCCTTGTTATCGACGAGGTTGCGCTTGTTGTCGACGAGGTCGTGCGTGTAGTTGGATGCCACGCTGTAGGTCGAGGCCGTATTCTGGTGCCCGTCCTCGGCAGCCTTGCCGTCGGCTGCGGTCTTGCCGCGCAGTAGGTAGTTGATGTGCTCGTTAAGGCTCGTGTCCACCGTAGTGGCGGTGTAGCCGTTTACGCCCGCGGAGCCCGCCGGCGTGCGCACCACCAAGTAGAAGTTCTCGCTCTTGGGCCCTTCCTTGGCAACGGAGAGGGTATAGAACGTGCCCGTCTTGTCAGAAGAAGTGCGCGGGCGGTAGTACGCGCCATTGACCTTGGCGCCAGCCGTCTTCGCGAGCTCGGCCTGGCTCTTGTCCTTGACCTCGGCATCTGGGAGCTTGACCCAGGCACCACCGTCCTTGTCCTCCTTGGTTTCCACGCCCACGGTTTCGCTCAGCCACGGCTCGACATAGGCGGTTTCATTCGCGCCCACAAATTCGGTGAGTTTGACTGACGCCGCACCGCCCGTGCCCACCGTGTAGTGATATTCGCGGTTGTTGTTGGCCGTGTCCACGAGCGTGAGCTGCGTGCCCTCAGGCAGCTTGTCGCCGAAGGTGATGCTCTTGTTGAGCGGGCCCATGGAGCCACCGGCTTCGAGCAGTGTGTTCCAGCCGTAATCGACCGCCTCGCCCCGAGCGCTGCCATAGGCCCAGGTAAGGTAGCCGGTCATGGTATCGCCGCTGCTCACAAGAGCGTGCTTGTCGTATTTAGTCGTATAGTCGGCAGCCTTGAAGTTCGCGCCTTCGGAGTAGGTAGCGGTAAAGTCAATCTCGAGCATACGCTTGACAATGATGGGCATCTGCACACGGTAGCTCTGACCGGCCTCACTAAAGGTGACCGTAAGCAGAGTAAAGCGCGCCTGCTCATTGTCCCAGTCGGTGCTCGCGCGGAATGTCATGGAGCTCGTGCCGTTGTTGAGCACCTTGAGTGTAGGTGTTTGCGAGGCGGTTGCGTCCTTGACGAAGGTGCCGTTGTCGGCAAGCGAGAAGACCTCAGCAGTAGCGGTCACGTGCTTGGCGCTGCCGTTGAGGCGGCGGGCATCGGAGAAGCCGCCGTTGGTCACGATGTTCAGGTAGTTCTCGACCGTCGTGGTATCGTTGCCGGGAATCACGAGCACGGGGAAGTCGGTCGCGGCCTTCTTGTCCAAAGTGACGTTATTGGCATTGAAAGTGCTCTTTGAGCTGTCCGCGCTGTAGGTGCTCGTGTTTTGATATGTGCCGGCATCATTGATGCCGCCGATATTGGTGTAAGTGTAGCGGCCGGCAACGTTGGTGCCCGCCTGACTTTGGATGGTCGTCGCAGTGTCGATGGCGGCACCGTCGCCAAGCAGATAACGGTCGGTGACGTCGTCGCTGGAGGCACGCACCGCCAGCGTGTTTACAGGGCTCGTGGTCACGTACGGGCTTGCTGCCGTGGTAGCAGCATCGTCCACGCCGTAGAGCATGGTGCCCTCGCCGGGCGCGGCCAGCGTGTCCTTATAGTCGCCGAACGCGATGTAGGTTTTTTTGTTTACGGCAGTCGTATTGGTCGTGTAAACCATCGGCGGCAGATCACGCGTGGTCTTGCCGCCGCCGGGCTTTACGTTCACGCCCGCTGCGGAGAGGCTATAGCCGTTTGTGTCGACCTCGCCCAAGAGCACGCCCTGCTTAGAGCCGGATTTGTAGGTGTTGCTGTCCATGAGCACGTTTACCAGATGGAACTGGCCGCGTCCGTCGCCCGCAATGCCACCGTTGGAGGCTCCGTTAAACGTGGTGTTGGATACCTTTGTGTTGGTAACGTCGATTACGTCGGAACCGCTGTTAATCGCGCCAAGCAGACCGCCGCTCCACCTGCCATTGATCGTGGCGTCCTCAATTGCGATGTTGTTGCAGGCTATATTCACGTTGCTGTAGTAGTAGCCGATAAGCCCGCCCGAGCATTGGTCAGTACCGGCGATGTTGACGTTCTTGACGTTGCAGTCCTCGAACCAGTACGTGTTGGGGCTGCCGCTGCTCGTGACCTCGCCAATCAGGCCGCCCACATTGCGGATGCTCTCGTTCGTTCCGGTGCCATCGCCGATGACGGCGTTCTTGGCGCCGCCTCCGGCATCAATGCGCACGTTGCTCATAGAAATAACGCCGCCATCGGCGCGTCCGACCACGCCGCCGGCGCCCATATACTTATCGGCATTCGACCCAGTGGCAAGCACATTTACCCCAGAGATGACTGCTGTGCTCGACCGGACCGCCGTGGTGGTGCCGATATTGGTGTTGACCGAGATGTTGCTTGATTTGGCAAAGCCAAGCACACCGCCCACGTAGGGTGTTGTCCCCGTGGCGGTTATGGTCGAGCTTTCGCCAACAGCTTTCTTGCTCACCCCTTCGGCCGCGGTTGTCCACACGCGGCATGGCGAGGCGACCGTTCCCACATAGCCACCGACGTACTTCTCGCCCGCGACGTTAAGACCGGTGTATGAGCAGTCATGGAGATACACGGGTGCCCGCGTGTCGCTGAACTCGACCATATAGGTCCTGTCGTCGCTCAAACTACGGCTGGCGCGGCCCGAGCTGCCAAGAAGCCCGCCCACGCTCTTTGCGCCCAACACGGCGCAGTTGCTCATCTGCACATTGCGATAGACACCGCACGTGTTGCCGTCGTAGTTGGCCGTTGCGCCCGCCAAAAGGCCGGTGCCGATAAGGTCGTTCGACGTCTTTCCTGTTGTGACACTGCCGTTGGAATCGATATAGGCGAGCGCTACGTTGCAGTTGCCAAAAGTGAGGTCTTTGACCTGCGCTCCATCGTTCGCGGTAACGCTCTGCCTTACATTGGTGGAGGTGAACATCACGGTGCTGAATAGGCCGCCCACGCCCGAGACCTTATAATCGTCGTCGGCGTATTCAACGGTGCCGTAGGCGGTATCGCCTGTGCCCACCGTGATGGTGGCGCCGTTTCCGTCGATCGTGGCAACGTGTGGCGTGATGCGGTCGCGATCGGTGGTCGCCTCGTTCGAGTTGCAGGCATTGGAATAGTAACGGCCGTTGAGGCCCACATACCCCGTGCCGTAGTCGGTCATATTGTAGATGGTGCCCTGCTTGAACTCCAAGCTCATGCCAATCGACTTCGAAGCGCACACATAGCCCGTTTGGTAGTCGGCAGCGTAGGACGCCACCAGGTAGGGTGAATTTACATCGTCATCATGGTTGAGCGGGCCGTGCCAGCCCTGCTTGCCGGGGGCCTTCTGGTCATCGTTTTTGGCGATTTCGAAATCGCTGACGGCGTCCTCGGGCTTGCCCACGTTTTCGTAGCTGGCATTTCGCACCTTGCCATATTCTTTGTTGCCAAACAGGTAACCGCATATCGCCGGGGTTTGTGTATTGTTGCCCCAGTACGCCTTGGAGCCGCGGAATACACCGTAATCGGCGTAGCTGGTTTGTACCGCGCCGGCACCCGCACCCGAGCTGATGATGGCCGAGAGCACCAAAAGGCCCTGGGCGTTTTCCACCGTGGTCACGGGTGCCTCGGCGTCAGTGCCGATGTACTTGTTATCGGTGCCCGTAGTGGTGACGCAGGCGGTTCCCTTGTTTGTAAGCTCGTTGATCTTATAGTTAGCGTCTCCGTTATCAACGGCACAGCCTTCACTAAAGGCATAGCCATCAATCACGCGACCAACGTAGGGGTTGTCGTACAGCTGGAAGTTGGCCCCGCCTTCGCCAGCACTTTTGAACTTTTCTTTGGTTCCGGCTCGCCAAGACGTCCCCGACATGCCGCGGAAGATCACGCCGCCGCCCGCAATGGCACCGACGTACCCGCCGATGGGAACAAGATGCGAGCTGCCGGTAACCGTAAAGCCGGTTGTGGGGTTATCGGCCGTCGTCCCATTCACGACCACGCCATCGATAATGTTATCGCCGCCAAGGATGCAGCCGATAACGCCACCGAAAAACGCTGTCGGTACGCCGTCTGCATCTTTGGCAGAATAAGTAATAGTCGCCTGCGCATTCACGTAGCGAATGTTTAGATTGCGCACCACACTGCCATAGCTATAGGGAACCAGGCCACGAAGCTCGCCCTTGTTGTTTTCGATCTCAATTGTTGCAGGTGAAGTGCCTAAGTTGCCAACAATAACTCCGCGGAACGGATTGGCCTTGTTGCCAAATCCACCAAAAGAGGCTGCGTCGACGGTAATCTTATTGTCCTTGGCAGGCTCGATGCTGTAATACGCGCTTTGTACATAGCGATGCATGGTTTCGTCGCTCAGCGTTTGCGTGGGATCGGTCGTATCGCCGATCTTTTTCTCCCATTTTTTACCGGTATCGTTTGCCTGCTTATAGACGTACGTAGTCTCGTTGCTGGTCGCCCCGTCTTTGCGGTGAGTGCAAAGCTCGCCCTGATTGGCGGCAATGGTGACTTCCCAGCCATCCAATGCCACGCTATTGTTGATGTAGTTGGCGATGGCGTTCATCTCCGTCGCGTCCTTAACGGTGTACGGATCGCCATACGTACCGCATCCCGTCAACAGATTAGGGATGCGCTGGTTAACTTTAATTTCGTGGTACTGGACGCCGTTCTCGGTGACCTTCCCCTTATATACATAAGGAAGATAGCCGCCGAACTGAGGGGTGTTGGCGTTCGCCGTCTTATTATCCCCAAGCGTCACTAAGCCTTTATCGGTGCCATACGTCGCTTCGTCGTAGTACCAAAGCTGCTTGCCAGAGTACTCCGTGCCTTTCCTATCAATCTCGGATCCATAGGTCACCTTGTTATTTTGAGCATCATCTGCTGTAAAGGTATAGTCCGCCGAGCCCGTGCCGGTGGTCGTGTAGCCAAAGCTCTCCAACAGGCTCGCATGGGTGAAGATCGTTTTGCTCTTTTGGCTGGGCAAGCTTATTTTCTCAAACTTTGCCGTGACCTGATCGGAATTCTTGTCATAGCCCAATCGACCGAACAAGCTGGAAGCTGCAATTGTATTGGCACCAGAGTCGTCGGCATAATTGGACGTCGTCACATTTTTCACGTCTAGGTTGACATACCTTGTAATGGCGTTAATCAACAGCGGAGCGTATTGCTCGTCTTCCGCCCCGTCTACCTGCAAGCCGTCAAGATTTAGAGTATCGATTTTGATGCTCGCCATTTTGGTGCCAGATGCTCCATAGGCGCAACGAAGCACCAGCGCACCCGATACGCTTTCTGGGTCGGCCCCCTTCGCAGCATCGTTTTTTACCCTGCCGACTGTTCCCGACAGCGTTAGACCTGTAACAGTAAGGTTCTTACCTCCAATCGTGCGAATAAGACCACAGTGCATATTCTCATGTTGAGAAGCCAAAGCATTGCTTTTATTGTTCTTCTGCTCATCCTTTATCTGTGAGTAGCAGAAAACGATCTTTGCGTTTTGGACGGTTACCGCATTAGAGCCGTTTGGGTTTGAAGGGTAGTAGCTATAACCCGTCAGATCAATTTCTTTCCGTTCGCCTCGATCGCGCCCAATCTTATTGTTCGTAAAGATAAGCACTTTGGTGCCCGTTAGGTCGCCGTACGTCGCTTCCGGAGCATACTGCCTCGCAGCCCATAAAACGAGATGCTCAGGAGTTTCCATCACAGACGAGTTGAGCTCCTGCACTCGACTTAGCGCTCTGTCCAGATTGTAGTAGTAGCGGACAGACCCGTTTGTTTGGGGAAGCCTATCAGGTGAGATGCGATTTCGATAGCTATTATCTTTAGCGGGATCTCCGCTCATGTCCAGCTTTTCGTCCTTGGTATGAAGCGAGACGACCGCGTTGCAGCCGTTATCGATCAGCTTACTTCCGGGCTTCACGCCATTTGCAAGCCATTCGTCGTATATCTTTACTTTCGGGGCGGTGATAGACAGGCCGTCTACGGCATAGGCCGTGCCCCACCAGGCCTTGTCCTCCAAATATAGGCCACTATATTTGGCCTCGGCGCCAAAGCCATTCGCCGAATCGGATGTACTGCCCCGAGCAATAAGAACACCAAGCGTGGTGGCATTATTGGCGGTAAAGGAAGCTCCACCCAAATTGATAGCGTAGTTGTTGATAATCCAATGGCCGCTAGCGGCATACACGAGACCGCCGACCTCAGTAGATTTATTTGCAGCCACGGTGGTGTTGTTGGAGGTTTTAAGGGCATAGGCGCTCTCACTGTTCCCGGCAGCATCGCCAATGGCGACGGTAGTGTTGCCCCAGCTATAGCCCAAAAGGCCACCGGCACCTTTGTACTTGTCGCCATTCTCGCCCACGGTCATAGTGAATCCGCTAAAGTTAAGACCAGTAATGGTAACGTTCTTCTTGTTCGATCCCTGAACAATGCAGCCGATAAGGCCGCCGACTTGGGCAATCTTGCCGCTGGCGCAATTACCGGTTGTGATCGATCCGCCGACCTCGAGGCCCGAGACATTGAATATCGAGCCATAATTGCTCGTATTCGAGGCAAAATCGCCCACATAGCCGATGGCGCCGCCAATGCGAATATTGCCGTTAAGCGTTTTAGTTGCAGCGATGGTCGCCTGAGCCTTGCTGTTATCCCCAAGCGCAACCGCGGAAGCTGCCGACACGCTGCCTGCAATGCCACCAATGTTCGCATCGTTGGCGATCGTATCATCGCACGCGATATTCGTTTTGCACGTTGCGCCAGACAGCGTCAGACCACCCGCAATGGCGCCCGCAAGCGATCCGGCATCAATGGCCGCGCCGTTATCGAACTTCATAGAGCCGGCGATGGTGACGTCGGAGACAGTTGCGCCGTTGATTGCTGCGAACAAGCCCAGGCGGCCGTGGCGGTAGATTTTGCCGTTGCCGGCACTGGTGTCGTCGGCACCAATCTTGCTATTGCCGCGCATGCCATAGGGCTCGCCCACTGCCAGGCTTATGGTGTGGCCGTTGCCGTTGAGCGTGCCGGTGAAGCTGTGGTTGTTCTCATCAATGCCGTCAATAATACGGGGAACCCGGTCTTTGGTAAGGCCGGTAAGACCTGTGCCGGAAAGGTTGATGTCTGCAGAGAGTGTGATGTTCGTCGAAGGAACCTGGGAGGCGAAATTGCTATTCGTAACGCCCTCCACGGCGGAGAAGTACCCGCTCGTTTGCCAGGTGATCGCCAGCTTTGCGAAATCGTCGACGCTTGCCAGCGCAAAGGCATCGCCAGTTTTTACAAGGTTCGAGTTAAAGTTCCACCGGTGCGCTTTGTCGATGGAGATGAGGCCTTCGCTCAGCTTGCTACCCAGGCGAACGACCTGACCGTAGCTGTAGACGTCATCAATCTTGACCTGAGTGACGGGGCGCTTGTATTGCCATTTCGTGGTATCACCCGCGGCGACGCCGCTGTCGCTTCCGCTGCCGGCGGCAAAGATCAGTGAGTTGAAGTTCTCATAAATCAGCTGCGCGGTGTGGTCGTTTTCCGCAAAGGTGGCGCCCGACAGGTTAGTGACGCCGCTGAACTTGACGATGCCGCGCCACGACGACCCGACGACTCCGGCAAAGCCGCCGCTCGTGCCGCCGATGGTGGCGCCACTATCGG
>ERZ1034976.329-NODE-329-length-44406-cov-5.962436_pt1 | contig 44406 bp, 40 predicted proteins | sample MGYA00520623_ERZ1034976 | MGnify/ENA primary metagenome ERZ1034976 (study PRJEB33766, sample SAMN09781774) | gut metagenome | biome: gut microbiome | host: Homo sapiens | place: Madagascar | study: EMG produced TPA metagenomics assembly of the PRJNA485056 data set... | reverse complement strand
CATGTGTCTTACGATGGCTTTATTATATCGCAAATTTACCAATTTGTCAATCGTTCGCAAGCTGTTTTTTGTGTAGAAACGCAAAAATTGTGAGAAATTTATAAGATATTCGCTTTAAATTGTGCATACTGCACAATATTTTAGTGATTTTCAACAGTTATGCGACATTTTACTGCAATAATTTTACTGTAAATTAAAACATAGCTTAGTAAACGTTTACTCAAAATATAAAGAGAAGATCCCGAAATAGCGATTTCGGGATTTTATCATTTTGAAACGCACATTTCTTTGAACAGCACTTTTATTTTTTCAAGTTTTTCCGGATCCATAGATTTCGGGGAAACGTATGTTCTCAAAAATTCGAGAAGCTCTTTTTCACTGGAGCAGACATTGTCGGTGTCGCTGAGATCGAGATAAAGATGAACGGTCGGAGCGGAAAAATAAAGCACCGTATCGACCCACTGATCAAGGTCGTTTGCACGGAGTATCGCTTTAATGATGTCACGCTGACGGCGCATCTGGCGTATCGGACTTGTCATAACGGTTTCGGTGGTTTTACCGTCACGGTAGATTTTCCTCTGCGTCCACGTTTCATCCTTATGATTACCGTAAATATAACCGGAATGGTTTTTTACTTCTATTATAATAATGTACCTGTCGCACATTACAAGTAGATCTATCTCGCTTCTGTTTTTCTTGTACCGCACAGGTACGTTTGCAAATACGGTATACTCGCTTCCGAGCTTCTTCACGGTTTTCATAAGCGATTTTTCGCCTTTAAAACCGGAAAGCAGTACGTTATAGCGTTTTGTTATAGTGAAATTCAGCGCCGCCGCTATAGCCATTATAACTATGAACGTATAGCCCAGTACAACATTTGAATACAGTGAAAAGCCTATATAGATCACCAGTAGTACGACCGGCAGTACGCCGAGTATTATCTGAAGAATAAACAAAACCGTAATTTTTTTGAAATTGTCGTAGCCGTGCTTATATATATCGGGCAAAAGACCACCTCCTTGAAACTGCTTATATTATACAGGACTTTTACCTTCAAGTCAACAAATTATCGTTTACTACTTGAAAAAAATCGTATTTAGTGTTATACTGTACTGGATTATGACAGCGGTTACCGCTTAAAGAAAGGTTGACACATAAATGAAACTTGGAATGGTCGGTCTGCCGAACGTAGGCAAAAGTACCTTATTCAATGCACTTACAAACGCAGGAGCAGAATCTGCAAACTACCCTTTCTGCACAATTGAGCCTAATGTGGGAATAGTATCCGTTCCCGATGAACGTCTTGACGCACTCGCTAAGATGTACAACCCCGAAAAATTCACACCCGCAACTCTCGAATTCGTTGACATTGCAGGTCTTGTGAAGGGCGCATCCAAGGGTGAAGGACTCGGCAACAAGTTCTTGTCGAACATCCGTGAGGTTGACGCTATCGTTCACGTTGTACGTTGCTTCGAAGATGACAATATCATTCACGTTGACGGCAAAATAGGTGCCGCAAGAGATATAGAAACAATTAACCTTGAGCTTATCTTCTCGGATATTGAAATAATCCAGCGCAGAATTGACAGAGAAAAGAAGCAGATGAAGGGCGACAAGAGCCTTGCTTCCGAGGTTGAATTCCTTGAAAAGCTACTGGCTCACCTTGAAGAAGGTAAATCTGCAAGATCGTATCCTTATACCGAATCCGAACTTGAAATGGTAAAGGCTTCTCCCCTGCTGTCGAACAAGCCTGTAATATATGCCGCAAATCTTTCAGAATCTGATTTCACGGGCGATATTGAAAAGAACGAACAGTACAGAGCAGTTTGTGAAATAGCAAAGGCTGAAAACAGCGTTGTACTTCCTATCTGCGCACAGATTGAGGCTGAAATTGCCGATATGTCGGCTGAGGATAAGGAAATGTTCCTGTCCGAACTCGGTCTTAAGGAATCCGGTCTTAACCGTATAATAAAGCAGGGCTACAGCCTGCTTGGTCTTATATCTTATCTTACCGCAGGCGTTCAGGAGGTCCGTGCATGGACTATAACAAACGGCACTAAAGCTCCTCAGGCGGCAGGAAAGATTCACACCGACTTTGAAAAGGGATTTATCAGAGCGGAAATCGTTTCGTTTGACGATCTTATGGCTTGCGGCAGTATGGCGGCGGCAAAGGAAAAGGGTCTTGTCCGTCTTGAAGGCAAGGACTACGTTATGCGTGACGGCGACGTTGTACTGTTCAGATTCAACGTATAATAAGTTAAATCGAAGCACAAATCTGCTGTGCTTCGGCTCAGTTTATAAAAATCGGAAGAAAACGCTTGACAAAGCGGTTTCTTTTTGATATAATAATATCGCCGCATGTGCAGGGTATTTAAGAAAACGGCTCAACCGAGCGGTTTCACCTCAAGCAGCGAGAATTTTACAAGATGCCTAAGGGCAAGAAAGGTTTGAAAAAATGTACGCAATAATTGAAACAGGCGGAAAGCAGTATCAGGTTAAAGAAGGCGATGAGATCTTCGTTGAAAAGCTCGACGTTGAAGGCGAGTTCACAATTGACAAGGTTATCATGGTTGGTAAGGACGACGGCGCAGTAGTAGGCGCTCCTTATGTTGACGGTGCAAGCGTAAAGGCTTCTCTCATCAAGAACGGCAAGGCTAAGAAGGTTACAGTATTTACTTACAAGCCTAAGAAGAGCAGCAAGCGCAAGATGGGTCACAGACAGCCCTACAGCAAGATCAAGATCGAAGCTATCAACGCTTAAGTCTTATGATTAAGGCTGTATTCGCCGTAAAGGGTGAAAAATTTATCGGATTTACCGTAAAAGGTCATTCGGGTTATGCCGAGAGCGGAAACGATATAATCTGTGCAGGCGTATCAAGTGCGCTTATGCTGACGGTAAATACGATTACGGATTTTTTCAGTGTGGCCGCTGACATGGACATTCGTCCGGATAATGAAGGCTACGCAAAGTTCAGGCTTAAGGCTCCTTATGTAGACGATGCCTGCACAATGATAAAATCCTTTTACACGCATCTTACAATTCTTGAAGAAGAATACGGGCATATAGATGTCCGCACCGAACAGTGTTGATTACACACGATGAAAGGAAAACAGATATGATTAAAATCAGCTTACAGCACTTTGCTCATAAAAAAGGTATGGGTTCTACAAAGAACGGTCGTGACAGCGAATCCAAGAGACTCGGTGTTAAGCGTGCAGACGGTCAGTACGTTCTCGCAGGCAACATTCTCGTTCGTCAGAGAGGCACACACATTCACGCAGGTAACAACGTAGGTCGTGGTTCTGACGATACATTATTCGCTCTTACAAGCGGCAAGGTAAAGTTTGAACGCCTCGGCAAAGATCGCAAGCAGGTTAGCGTTTACGCTGACTAATCTCAAATCAATCAAGGCGGGTATATTTCCCGCCTTTTTTGTGTATTAAACGGATTTGCATTTTCTGTGCGATTCGGTGCAGAATATATGCAGATAAGACTACCCTGTCGGCAAAAGTGAGGTAAAAATGTTTGTTGATATTGTAAAGATTTATATAAAAGCCGGCAACGGCGGCAACGGCGCCGTATCGTTTCACAGAGAAAAATATGTGAATGCGGGCGGTCCGGACGGCGGCGACGGAGGTAAAGGCTCGGATATAGTTTTTGTAGCCGATGATAACCTGTCAACGCTTATCGACTTCAGATACAAGAAAAAATATATTGCGCCAAACGGCGAAAACGGCGGTGCAAGACGCTGTACAGGTAAAAGTGCAGAACCTACCGTTATCCGTGTACCGAGAGGTACGCTTGTAAAGGACAGCGACACGGGAAGGATACTTGCGGATATTTCCGACAATGAGCCTGTTGTAGTTGCAAAGGGCGGCAGAGGCGGCAAGGGCAATATGAACTTTGCTACTCCCACACGTCAGATACCCAGATTTGCAAAGCCCGGTTATCCCGGTGAAGAGTTCAACGTAACGCTTGAATTAAAGTTGCTTGCAGATGTGGGACTTGTCGGTTTTCCGAATGTCGGCAAGTCGACATTCATAAGCGTTGTGAGCGCCGCAAAGCCGAAGATAGCAAACTACCACTTTACTACTATAACACCCGTACTTGGAGTTGTTACGGTCGGAGAAAAGTCATTCGTAATGGCTGATATTCCCGGACTTATCGAAGGTGCAAGCGAGGGAATCGGTCTTGGACATTCGTTCTTAAGGCACGTTGAGAGATGCAGACTTATAGTTCACGTTGTAGACGTTTCGGGCATTGAGGGCAGAGATCCCGAAGATGACTTTGAGAAGATAAACTACGAGCTTAAGAATTTCTCGGAAGAGATTTCCGAACGGCCTCAGATAGTAGTTATGAACAAGTGCGACCTTGCAAGCGAGGAGCAGATAGCAAAATTCAGAAAGTACATTGAGGACAAGGGACTTCCCTGCTTTGAGTGCAGTGCGGCAACCACAAAGGGTACTGCACAGGTTATCGAGTATATCGCAGGCGAGCTTGACAAGCTGCCGCCGCCGATAAGATTCGAGGCACAACCGCTGACGGCAAGAGAGCTTAACGAGCAGGAACTCAAAAAGAAAGAGTTTACCATTACAAAGCAGGACGGCATATATATTGTCGATGCACCGTTTATGGTTCCTGTGCTTTCGATGGTGAATATGGAGGACTACGAGAGCCTCCAGTATTTTCAGAGAGTTCTGCGTTTCAGCGGAATTATTGATAAACTTGAGGAAATGGGCGTGCAGGAAGACGATACCGTTTCTATCTACGACTTTGAATTCAGGTATCTGAGATGATGTATGAAATTATGACACCTGCCGAGGCGAAAGCTCTCGGAGGACTTACACTCGCTTTCTTCGGTGACAGCGTTTACGAGGTATATGTCCGTGAGCAGATAGTAAAGCTCGGCACAATGCCTGTTGACAAGCTACACAAAAAAGCTGTGCAATATGTAAATGCAGGATTTCAGTCCTATGCATATGATATAATTGCCGAACAGCTTACCGAAGAAGAAACAGAGATATTCAAGCGTGGCAGAAACGCCACAGGAAACAACGTTCCACGCTCATCCAATCCTAAGGATTACCGCAGAGCAACAGGAATGGAGGCTCTCTTCGGCTATTTGTACCTTACAGGACAGAATGACAGGATCAAAGAGCTTTTTGAAAAGATATATACAAGCGAGCGTACATAACTCACGAGAGAAGGATTACAATGAAGGCAACAACAAAACGCACGCTGATTGATATAGCGGTCATTATTATTTCAGGCTTTATATTTTCATGCGGTCTTAAGACTTTTACCGCTCCAAACGATATAGCACCGGGCGGCGCATCGGGAATATGCGTTGCCGTGGCTCATCTCACAGGACTGAGCGAGGGTGTTCTGTACTTCATTGTAAACGTTCCGCTTATTGTTATAGGCTTTATATTTCTTGGCAGAAGGCTGATGTTCAAGACGCTGCTTTCGATTATGACCATTACTGTTGCGACAGACTATGTGTTTGCTTATCTTCCTCACTATGAGGGTGATGAAATGCTTGCCGCCATTTTCGGCGGACTGCTTATCGGCGCAGGGCTTGGTCTTTGCTACTCCCGTGAGGGTACGGGCGGCGGCACGGATATTCTGAACCGTCTGATATATAAGCGTTTCCCGCAAATCAGCATAGGGGCTATAACATTTGCCACGGATTTTGCGGTTATTGTATTTGCAACCTGTGTTTTCGGAAAGATTGAATCTGCGCTGTATGCCATCATTGCAATCTTTGTTTCTTCCAAAATGATAGATATTATCGTATACGGAAGCTACGAGGGCAAGATGCTGCTTATATTCAGCGATAAATCCGAAGAGATTGCTCAGAAGATAATGACCGCCGGCAAAGGTGTTACATTCCTCAGCGGAAAAGGCGCATACAGCGGTGACGAAAAACAGGTAATATGCTGTGCGGTAAGAAAGAATGACTATGTTAAAGTCAAACGTTATGTAAAAGAAGTCGATGAATCGGCTTTTATGATAATCACAAGTGCCAAAGAGGTACTCGGAAAAGGTTTCAAAGAGATCAATTGATATAACAGAAAGGAAAAAGTGATATGTCAGGACACTCAAAATGGAGCACCATCAAGAGAAAAAAAGGCGAAAAGGACGGCGCAAGAGCTAAGGTTTTTACCAAGATCAGCCGTGAGATAATCGTTGCCATCAAGGAAGGCGGCGGAGATCCCAACAACAACGCCAAGCTCGCTACACTTATACAGAAGGCAAAGTCAAACAATATCCCCAACGATAATATCGACAGACTTATAAAGAAGGCTGTAGGCGGCGGAGAAAAGAACGATTACGAAAACTGCGTATACGAGGGCTACGGTCCTAACGGTGTTGCCGTTATCGTTGACTGCCTTACCGACAACAGAAACAGAACAGCAGGCGAAATCCGTCACTACTTTGACAAGTTCGGCGGCAATATGGGTACAAGCGGCTGTGTATCGTTCATGTTCAGCTTAAAGGGCATTATCGTTCTTGATAACGAAGAAGGCACTATTGACGAAGATAAGGCTATGGAAGACATTCTTGAAGCAGGCGGAGATGACTTCAGCTTTGAGGACGGCTGTGTTGAGATTACAACCGATCCCAAGGAAGTTGAAAATGTTGCAAATGCACTGAGAGATATGGGTTATACCGTAGTTTCCGCAGAAGCAGAGCAGGTTCCCTCTACATACACCACTCTTACCGATGAGGATCAGATAAAGAAGATGGGTCTTCTGCTTGAAACTCTTGAAGACAACGATGACGTACAGAACGTATGGCATAACTGGGATATGGACTGATAAGCTGTCCTGTCTAAACGGATATAAAACACACCGTATGGATTTTTGCTTCCATACGGTGTTTCTTTTTACATTTTTACTATCAATAAAGCGGCATGAACACTCTCATTGCGTTCTCTCCCCTGTTGCCCCATGTATAATAAGGAACGGCTACGGCAGAAGTATCGGTCGTTTTAGGTTCATCAAAGCTGTATGGCTTATTATTGTCTTCAAACCTTACCGCCTCAACTTTCAGCCTTGTAATTCCGTCAGGATTATCCGTGTCAGGCTCGCATACCGTGATTTTACCGCCACGTTTAAGTGCTAAAGACAGCACATTGCCGTTATCCGCATCTTCAAAGCAATATACAAGCGGGCCTCTTCTTATTGCCGCCATACCGCTTACAGCAGGTATCTTTACGGAAGGATATACAAAGTGAGGAGTATCCGAGAGCGTAAGCTGTACCTCGTCACCGTCCTTCACTGCAAGTATAACATAGCCGTTGATTTGCTTTATATCAAGCTTTTCGCCGTTCTGAACAAGAGTGAAGGTATCGCTCCAGCCGGGTATTCTTACAGCAAGCCTGCCTCCCTTTACAACCGAATAATTTACGGTCATATCATACGGATAATCTGTGCGGCAAATAAGCTCCATACCGTTTTTGAACTTAACCTCGCCGTCTGCATACAGATGGCAGAAGCTCATATCGCTGTTTTCTCCGTAAGCATAACAACCGAATGAGGTTATAAGCCTTGCTACGTTTGGAGGACAGCAGGCGCAGGCGTACCACTTCGGTCTTACGGGCAGGTCGTGACGATGAGTGGGCGATACTCCGGATATTCCGGGTACAACTTCAAGAGGATTTACATAGAAAAAGCGCTTTCCGTCAAGCTGCATTCCACCGAGAACAGTGTTATAGAATGCGGTTTCCATTACATCGGCATATTCGCCTATAAGCTCATTTTTGAGCATTGCGTTTGCAAAGAACATAAGACCGATAGACGCACAGGTTTCAGCATAGGCGGTATCGGGCGGAAGGTCATAGTCAACGCTGAACGCTTCTCCAATGACGGTAGAGCCTATACCGCCTGTAACGTACATTCTTCTGCGTGTGATGCTTTCCCACAGCCTTTTGCAAGCGTCATACAGGGCGTTATCGCCGCATTTTGCGGAAAGCTGTGCCATACCGGTATAAAGATATACCGCTCTTACTGCGTGACCCGTAGCATCGCTCTGCGCTCTTACTGGCTTGCCGCTCTGCTGATAGTCGTGTGACGTAGGATTGTTCCCCCACACTGACCAATCACGCTTTGCCGCTTCCTTTTCATAGAAGTGAGGGTCTTCTCCACGCTTATTTATAAAATGCTCGGCTAACAGAAGCCACTTCTTGTTGCCTGTTGTACGATACATTTTCATAAGAGCAAGCTCGATCTCAGGGTGACCTGGTACGCCCTCGTTATGTTCGGTGATAAAGTGCTTATAAATATGCTCCGCATTATTCTCCATAACGTCAAGGAGTTTTTTCTTGCCGGTAGCTTCATAATAGGCGCAGGCAGCCTCCATCATGTGACCTGAGCAATAAAGCTCGTGACCTTCGAGCAGGTTCTGCCAGCGCTTTTCCCTGTCCTTTATCGTGAAATATGTATCAAGATAGCCGTCCTCGTCCTGTGCGGCGGCGATTTTGTCAATCAGTTCATCTACGGTAGACGAAAGCTGTTCATCGGGATAGAGTGCGAGCGAATATGCCGCCGCTTCTATCCATTTTGCCGCATCGCTGTCCTGAAACACCATACCGTAAAAGCCGTCACCGACATCTTCCCCGTGAAGTGCCTTTGCGGCATTCTCAAAGTTCTTCACAACGTGGCTCTTTTCCGTGTCGGGTGCTTCATCGCATAATACGCTGTACTGGTAAGGAATTACCGTATCCCTTATCAGCTTCTGGTATTTTCCTATGAAACCGTCCGACTTATAGGCTGTGACCTTTATATTCTCCTGTGTTATCATAACAATTCTCCATTCTCCGAGCTTGCGCTTGACTTACTCTCTGATATGTATTATAATCTTATCAGCAAGCTATTAAAATAGATAAAACGGATAAAAACATGGAGAATGTTCATGAACGAGATAATTATCGCTAATAATTCTCTGCCACAGCTGTGCGGATGCGGTCTGTTTGCCGCCTCAGAGAGCTTTATTCACACTGACAGAGTGCCGGATTTTTGCGTACTTATATATGTATTTGACGGGTGTATCTACGTTACCGAAGGTGATACGGACTATGAGGTAAACGCCGGCGAACTGCTGATACTCAAAAACGGTGTACACCACTTCGGTAAGAAAAAAATACAGAAGGGTACAAAGTGGATATTTGTGCATTTCAGAATAAGTGCGGATTGTAATGCTTCGCCGTTTTATCCGGACGCTTCCCCGCTCGGCGCTTATGACGCAACAGCCGAAAGCATTCTTACCCTGCCGAAATTTCTTGACAGTGTTTCTGCCCGCTTTGAAAAGGAACTGAAAACATTTATCGAATATGCTCAATCGGACGATGCGTACAAGAAATGGTTTATCAATCAGCGGTTGTTTCTGCTGTTATCCTCGCTTGCCGTAAGCACACAGGGATTTTCAAACAATCTTACACTGAGCGACAGGATATGCCGTTATCTGTCGGACAATATCGGTGTGCCTTTCAGCTCTGAAAATATCGAAAAGCGGTTCTATCTGAGTTATAAGTATATGTCGCATCTGTTTAAGAAAGAAAAGGGTGTGACGATGCAGCAGTATCATAACTCGGTAAGAATGGACGAGGCTTGCAGACTGCTCTGCTCCACGCTAATGAGCATAGGTGAAATAGCGGATAAGCTGGGATTTTCGGACGTGCTTTATTTCAGCAGATGCTTCCGCAACTACACGGGCAAAAGTCCGAGCGCTTACAGAAAAGACAGCGCAAAATATTTTTAATAACGCAAAAGCCTGAGAGGAAAATTTCTCTCAGGCTTTAATTATGCTTATGTATCCTTGTAATCACTCACTGACATTACAACTCATTATTCCGAGTGCAAAAGGCAGATATGCCGCCCTGTGTATCTCTTTTTGCTTGAAGCCGTTCTTCTCGTACCAGTTACGCACGCTCACACTCTGATGTATCGCACCGGCATTAAGTACCGTACCGCCCTTCGAGAATACCTCGTTTTTGGCAAATTCAAGGCACTTTGCTCCGACACCGCCATATCGCTTGTCGGGAAGCACCGAGAACAAGTGCAGTTCATAAACGCTGTCGTCTTTATTCTCAATGGCAAAGCAGGCTATCAGCTCATCATCCTCAAACGCTCCGTAGAAAACATAACCCCACTCCGCTGACATCTGTAAACGGTCAAGCGTAATAAAGGCGGCGTGCTGCGGGCAATTCATTTCTGTAATGCCGAATGCGACAGCCTCCGTTTCATAGCTTTTGCGAATGACATCAACGCACTGCGAAAGCTCCTCATTTGCCATTTTTCTGATAGTCATACTGTTCACCCTTTCAATTTTCTGTATCAGCATTATAAAGAACAAATATTAACCTTATTTTAACAAAAATCATATCAGAAAAACGATAACTGTTCATTCTTTTCAGGAAACTCATAAAGATATGAAAACACCTTAGCAGGTTCATACATAACACCGTGCTTTTCGCACTCATTACAGAATATGCTCATAAGTCTGCCGTTGTTAACGCTGTTGCAGATATACTCATTGCCGTACTGCGATATATACCGCTGTTTCATACTGGGAAAATGCCTGTCAAGCGCAGAGTAGAAATATTCCCTGTCGCCGTCACGCATCGTAGTGCCTATGCCCATACAGATTATGCCCTTTACTCCTGCGTCAAAGCAGTACGACAAGATGCCTCTGAGATTTTCCTCCGTATCATTGATAAACGGCAGAACGGGAGTGAACCATACGACAGTGGGTATACCGTTTTTCCGCATTGCTTCAAGCACCTCATACCGCCATTTTGTCGTACATACATTCGGCTCTAAAATTCGGCATAAATCCTCATCGTATGTTGTCAGCGTCATCTGTACAACCGCCTTTGCCTTGCTGTTTATACTGCAAAGCAGATCGGCATCACGCAAAATCATATCCGACTTTGTCTGCACCGTAACACCAAAGCCGTGCCTGTCGATTATTTCAAGGCATCGCCTTGTAAGCCTTAGCTTTTCCTCGCAAGGCATATACGGGTCGCTCATCGCACCTGTGCCTATCATACACAGCTTACGCTTTGAAGCAAGTGCTTTTTCAAGAAGTTCCGGAGCGTTCCGCTTTACTTCAACATCTTCAAAATCATGCTGCATATTATAGCAGTCAGAACGTGAATCGCAATAAATACAGCCATGAGTACAGCCCCGATAGATATTCATTCCGTTTTTTGCTGACAGTATTGATTTTGCGTCTACAAAGTGCATAGCAAACTCCTTAATAGCATATACCGCACAGCAGAAACTGTGCGGTACGCTGTTTATTACGTCTTTATACCGGCGAACTGGGTATTGTAAAGTCTTGCATAAGCGCCGTTCTCGCTGAGCAGCTTTTCGTGGTTCCCTGCCTCAACTACCTTGCCGCCGTCTATTACAACAATCTTATCTGCGTCACGGATAGTAGACAGTCTGTGCGCTATGATGAGGCTTGTCCTGCCTTTCATAAGTGCAAGCATTGCCTCCTGTATATGTACTTCCGTGCGGGTATCGATGCTCGATGTCGCCTCGTCAAGAATAAGTATCTTCGGGTCGGCAAGCACCGCTCTTGCGATAGCGATAAGCTGTCGCTGTCCCTGACTTAAATTGCCGCCGCCTTCGGTCAGCATTGTATCATATCCGTCAGCCATCTTTTCCGCAAAATCGGCTACCTTTGCTGTCTTTGCCGCCGCAATTACCTCTTCATCTGTAGCGTCAAGCCTGCCGTAACGGATATTCTGCATTATCGTATCGTTAAAAATAACCGTATCCTGAAGTACGATGCCTATAGAGCCACGCAGTTTCTTTTTCGGAATATCATATATGCTTTCGCCGTCAAGCGTGATGCTTCCGCCGTCGATATCATAGAATCTTGTCAACAGATTTACGACTGTGGTTTTGCCCGAACCGGTAGCGCCGACAATAGCCAGCTTCTGACCGCTTTTTATCCACAGGTCGAAGTCGTGCAGTACCTTTTCACCAGGGACATAGGAGAAGTCTATATCCTTGAACATAAGGTCGCCCCTTACGTTATCTATCGAGAAATCCTTATCCGTGCCTTCGTCGCTTTCAGGCTCTGTATCCATTATCTCAAATACACGCTCCGCACCTGCAATAGCCGTCTGTATCGAAGAATACTGCTGTGCTATCTCGTTTATGGGACGTGTGAAGTTCTTGGTGTACTGTAAGAACGCCTGAATTGTGCCGACCGTCATAACGCCTTTCAGTGCAAGGGGGTTGAAGTCGATTATAAGGAAATATGCGCCGAAGCCCGCAACAAGCAAAAAGCTGATATTCGATATGACATTCATACACGGTCCCATTATGCCGCCGCATATCTGTGCCTTTATCGCCGCCTTCTGAAGCTCGTCGCTTATCTCACCGAATTCCTCGCAGGCTTTCTTTTCCTTTGAATATGCCGCTACCGTTCTGTAACCGGATACCATTTCTTCAATATGACCGTTAAGTCTGCCTAAAAGTGTCTGCTGTAACGGGAAGTATTTTCTCATAAACTTTGTGAGATTCTTCGTAACAATAAGCGTCAGAACGACAGATGTAAGGCTGACAAGCGTCAGCATAGGCGAATAATAAAGCATAAACACAAGACAGCCGACAAGCGTCAGAACGCCCGAAAACAACGAGGCTATCGACTGAGAAACGGTGTTTGAGATATTCTCTACATCGTTTGTCATACGGCTCATAATATCGCCGTGCTGATGAGTGTCGGTATACTTTATCGGCAGATATGAAATCTTGTCAAACAGGTCCTTACGCATAGCCTTTACTGTTGTCTGCGACAGCTTTGCCGCAAATATACCCTGAAAATATGTGAGCAGTGAATTTACAAGATACACACATCCGAGCGCTATAAGGCAGTATAGCATACCGCTTATATCTACGTTTAATCTCTGATTTGAAACGGTTATCTTATCAATAGCAAGACCCTGAAGATAGGGTGCGACAAGGTTCAGCACAGTGATTATCAGCATAACGGATAAAAGCAGTATCATAAGGTACCTGTTCTTTCCGATATAGCCGACAAGCCTTTTCAGCGTGCCTTTTGTGTTCTTTGGCTTTTCAGCCATAAGCATTCTTTCGTGGGGCGGAGGGCCTCCTCTGCCCATCATTCTCATAGGAGGACGTTCATTAGCCATTTACCGCTTCCTCCTCTCCCTGCTTCATCTGCGAATAGTAAATATCCCTGTAGACACTGCTTGATTCCATAAGCTCTTTATGAGTGCCGAAAGCGCATATTGAGCCGTTTTCAAGCACAGCTATCTTATCAGCTCTCATAACGCTCGCTATTCTCTGAGCGATCATTATAACGGTAACACCGCTTAAGTTTTCACGCAGAGCCTTGTGCAGCTTCGCCTCTGTACTAAGATCGAGCGCAGATGTGCTGTCATCAAATATCAGTATCTCAGGCTTTTTGATTATGGCTCTTGCTATCGCCATACGCTGTTTCTGACCGCCCGACAGCGATGCACCCTTTTCGCTTATCATAGTATCATATCCGTCATTGAAGCCGTCTATGAATTCCTCCGCCTGTGCTATTTTGGCGGCTGTCTTTACTTCTTCGTCCGTAGCCGTTTCACAGCCCCAGCGGATATTTTCTGCTACTGTACCTGAGAAAAGCTCGCTTTTCTGTAATACTACGCCTATTTTGCTTCTCAATGTGTCAACATCGTAATCCTTAACGTTTACGCCGTCAACCAGCACATCACCCTTAGTCGCATCGTAAAATCTCGGAACGAGGTTTACAAGAGAGGTCTTACCACAGCCTGTAGAGCCGAGTATAGCTATCATCTGGCCCTTTTCGGCTTTTAAATCAATGCCGGAAAGAACGGGCTTGCCCGATGAACCGGGATACGAAAAGCCGACGTTTCTGAATTCAACAGTACCACTGTTGTCGCTGTCGGCACTTTTATGTCCGTCACTGATAACGGGGTTTGTTGAAAGCACTTCGTTTACACGCTTCATTGATGCGGCAGAACGTGAAACCTGCTGAAACATCATACCTACCATCATAACCGACATAAGTATCTGTGTTATATAGGTTACTGCGGCCATTACTTCTCCGACCTGCATTGCCTTTGCTTCAACCTGAAAACCGCCTATCATAATAATAGCGATGACAGAAGCGTTCATTATTATCATCAGTATCGGGTTCAGTGTAGCAAGTAATTTCTGCACCTTGAGGTTGGTCGTCATAAGGTCGGTGTTTGCGTTGTCGAACCTGTTTATCTCATATTCTTCACGGGTGAAAGCCTTTACTACTCTCGCTCCCGAAACGTTTTCCTGCACCACGCTGTTCACCTTGTCGAGCCTTGACTGAACGATACTGAAAAGCGGCGAGGCTTTCTTCATAATTATTGCCACGGCAATAAGCTGAACAGGCAGTGATATCACAAGAACCAGACCGAAATTTACGTTAAGAGTGAGAATTACCGCAATGCCGCCTATAAATTGCATTCCCGTCCTTACAAACATTCTCAGCGACATTGCCACAAACTCCTGTATCGCCGTTATATCGTTTGTAAGTCTTGTGACGAGCGAGCCTGTAGTAAACTTGTCCGTCTGCTGAAAAGACATATGCATTACCTTTGCAAAAGCGTCTTTTCTTAAATCGTTGCCCATTTTCTGAGCCGCCGCCGTGCCGAATGCCGCCGACGCTATACCGCCGAAGCAGCCGATAAGCGAGAACACCAGCATTTTAAGTCCCGTTATCAGAACATATCGCAGGTTTTCATCTGCAGCCGCATTGCCCAATATACCGTTATCTACTATGTCTGACATAAGCGTAGGCTGTAACAGATCCATACTTACCTCAAGTATCATAGCGAGCGGACAAAGCAAGGCAAAAAGCCAATAGGGCTTCAAGTACCTTAGTACCTTCATCTTTTCTTCTCCTTTGTTCTACTTTTAATATCAGATAAATTATACACTTTTCTTTTCCGCAATGTCAACAAACAGTTAGGAGAGGTCAACGCTTTTTCAGCAAATTTTCACATTCCGACTTGAAATTAAACGTGCGATAAGATATAATAATCTATATACGTTTTAAACGACTGAAAGAAGGACAAAAATGAAAATAGCAATAGTAGGTCTTGGTCTGATAGGCGGCTCTGTCTGCAAGGCACTGAAGAAAAATACATTTCATCATATAATGGGACTTGACGCTGACGGCGAGGTATGCAGAAAGGCTCTCGACAGCGGCGCAATAGATGAGATAATAACAGCGGACGGGCTTAATGACGCTGATATGACTATGCTCTGCCTTTATCCCGAAACTATCGTTGAATTCGTAAGACAGCACAAGGACAAGTTCAAGCCCGGCTCTATCGTCACAGACTCCTGCGGTGTAAAGGAATATGTGGTTACACGCTGTACCGAGGTGCTTGAACCGCTCGGAGTTATATTTGTCGGTAGTCACCCTATGGCAGGCCGTGAGTTTTCCGGTTTTGACTATTCGACCGATGATCTGTTCAAAGGCGCAAGCTATATAATCACACCCTCGGAAAACACACCTAAAATGGCTATCGACCTCTTGTCAACGCTTGCCTGCTGTATGGGATTTGGCAAGGTCGTTACCGCAACACCGAAACAGCACGATATAAACATAGCCTTTACTTCACAGCTGGCGCACGTTGTTTCAAACGCTTATGTCAAAAGCCCGTCGCTATTCAATGCAGACGGTTTCTCGGCAGGCAGTTTTATGGATCTTACCCGTGTCGCAAAGCTGAACGAATATATGTGGAGCAGTCTGTTCCTTTGTAATAAGGAAGCACTGCTGTTCGAGCTGAACACCATCATTGACAATCTGTGCGAGTACAGGGACGCTATCGGCAACGATGATATCGAAAGACTTCGTGATATACTCCGTGACGGCAGAGAGCGTAAAGAAAAGAGCAATGAGCTTTACGCAGAACACGCAAGGAGAAAAGTATAATATGCCTTCAACGAAAAAGACAAGAAGCTATGCCATTGCACTGAGCGGAATACTGAGTGCTATATGTATCGTGCTTATGTTCTGCACAGGCTTTATCCCGATAGGCGTATATATACTGCCTGCGGTGGCAGGTCTTGTCGTATGGATAATATACCGTGAAATAAGCAGGAAATGGGCGCTTCTTTGCTATGCGGCTGTGGCTTTACTTGCACTGCTTCTGACACCGGATATAGAGTCAAAGCTGCTGTTCACGGGATTCTTCGGATATTATCCAGTTATCCGTGACCTGCTCACCAAAGTAAAGCCTGCTGTGCTGTCATTCCTTCTGCGTTTTATTTGTTTCAATGTCCCTGTTGTTGCGATATACGTACTGCTTCTGAACGTGCTTGGTATGGGACAGCTTATTGAAGATTTCGCAGGATTCGGACAGTTTGCGGTGCTTGCTTTCTGGCTTATCGGAAACTTTACATTTGTCTGCTATGACGTATGTCTGAGCCAGCTTTCCTACGTTTACGAAAAATGGCTGAGGAGAAAAGTACACAGACTTATTCGGTAGAAATACAGTTATCCCACATCAAGAGTGGGATAGTTTTTTTCAGGAAAGGATAAACGCATGAAAGTAGCTTTTATATATCAGGCTCACGAACCGCCCGTGATCGGCGGCATCAAAAAGCCGATGAAGCCAGGCGGATACAGTGACGGCTGTGCCGATATGGCATACTGCCTTAGAAACGGCGGTACTGACGTTATAACGCCTGCAGAAAATCCCGACGTATATAATGACACAGACTGGTGCTTTCCCGATACCAACGAGGGAATACAGCAAGCGATTGACAAGGGAGCGGACACGCTGTGGCTCAACACAGTGCTTTATAAGGGACATCCGATAGACGATTTCAGCGGAATATATGTTGTCGGACACAGAACAAAAGACGTTGAAATGTACGATGACAAATTCAGTACTAACACTCTGCTTTTACAAAATGAACTGCCTGCCGTGACGGACTTCCTTGTCACTGCCGATACTGTCTACAACGGGGAATATCCTTGCGTACTAAAGCCAATAAGGGGCAGAGGAAGTCAGGGTGTTGTAAAGTGCAATACCCCCGAAGAATTTATCAAAGCCCGTGATACCGCCTTTGCTTCAGGCAGATACGGCGACACTATGATGGCTGAAGAATACCTCAGCGGTACGGAGGTCACTCTTACCGTTTTCCCCGACGGCACTTCCCTGCCGTTTATAGAACGGTTTGATCAGAAAAACGGCATAGCGCCGTATAACGGAGATGTTCCGGTAGTAAAAAACAGCCGTGTTATTGAAGATACGCCACAGCTTACCGCACTTAGAAAAAGCTGTGAGCTTGCGGTATGGCTGCTCGGACTGAAAGCCGTTGTCCGTATTGATTGCAGGGCTGATAAAAACGGAAATTTCAAGATGTTCGATTTTAATCCGAAGCCTAATCTTACGGGCGCTTCACGTCCGCACCGACCCGACCTTAACAGCCTTACACTTATGGCGGCTGAGGCTGCCGGAATGGATTATTTCGGGCTTCTCACAAAAATGCTTGAAACAAGATATTTACTCGATTAACTCACACCGATCGGCAATGTGTTGTTGACATTTGCGTCAGGTTAAGGTATAATAGTGGTATTATAAACCGCATGGCTTCTGCCTATGCGGTTTTAAGCGTTAAAAACGCTTATAGAAAGGTATGGAATCTTATGCAAAACAAAATACTGTTTACAGCTCCCGGAGAATTTGACAAGTGGGAGCAGCAATGTCAGCCTATCGGAAACGGCTATATGGGAGCAAGTTTCTTCGGCGGCATTTCAAAGGAAAAAATAGTGCTGAATGAAAAAACGCTGTGGGCAGGCGGTCCTTCCGAAAGCCGTCCGGACTACAACAGCGGCATTATAGAAGGTAGCTATGAGTATGTGAAGCAGGTACAGCAGCTTCTCTATGACGGAAAGTATGACGAGGCGGTTGCGCTTCTCCCCCATCTGACAGGTGCAACGGACGGATTCGGTGCTTATCAGCTTTTATGCGATATGATGCTCACCTTCTCCAATATAGACGAAACTCAGGCGACCGATTATACAAGAACGCTCGACCTTGATAATTCTATATTCACAACACAGTTTACATATCAGGGCGCAGTTCATAAGAGAGAGGCTTTTGCAAATTATCCTTCAAATGTTATATGCCTTAAGCTAAGTTCTGACAAGCCTCGCAGGATATGCGTAAAGCTGTCGCTTGACAATCTCCAGTGCGGAAGCGTTACGGCAAACGGTGATACGCTCACATACGAGGGTGCGTTATGGGATAACGGACTTCGCTACTGCACTATATTCAAGGTAGTAAACAAGGGCGGAGAGCTTATTGACGCAAAAGACAGCATAATGGTCGAACACGCAGACGAGGTTTATATCTATCTCACAGCGTCAACCGACTACTCAAATAAATATCCAACGTTCAGAACAGGCGTAAACCCTTCAGCCGCAGTAAATCAGCGTATCGAAAATGCCGTAAGCAAGGGCTTTGACGCACTTTACGAGGAACACCTCGCAGACTACAAGGCACTTTTTGACAGAGTTACACTGAAAATAAACGAGGACACGGACGATATTATCCCCTGCGACAAGCTGATAAGCGAGTATAAGGAAAACGGCTCAAGGAGCATTGCAAACCGTCTTGAAACGCTGTACTTCCAGTTCGGCAGATATATGCTTATAAGCTCGTCAAGAGCAGGCTCGCTCCCTGCAAACCTTCAGGGTGTATGGAACGAGAGCAACTGTCCTCCGTGGTGCTGTGACTATCATATAAACGTGAACCTTCAGATGAACTACTGGGGAGCATATAATACAAATCTCAGCGAAACTGTTCCTCCTCTGGTTGATTTCCTTGACAGTATGCGTCCGTCCGGCAGAAAGTCCGCCGAAGCGTATTACGGTATAAAGTCGGACGAAGAACATCCCGAAAACGGCTGGTGCGCTCACACGCAAAGCACTCCGTTCGGCTGGACAGCTCCCGGCTGGGATTTCTACTGGGGCTGGTCTACAGCGGCTGTCGCATGGCTTATGCAGAATATCTACGAGCATTTTGAATTTACAGGCGACAAGGAATATTTTGCGGAGCATATCTATCCGATAATGCGTGAAAGCGTTCGTTTCTATACGCAGTGGCTTATATATGACGATAAGCAGAAGCGTCTTGTTTCATCACCGACATACTCACCCGAACACGGACCTGTGACAATAGGTAATACCTATGAGCAGAGCCTTATAGAACAGCTTTATAACGACTTTATTACGGCAAGTGAGGCACTCGGTACAGACGAAGAACTGCGTAATATCGTGAAGAATCAGGTAGTTCAGCTCAAGCCCTACAGCGTAAGCAAGAAAACAGGACTTCTCAAGGAATGGTTTGAGGAGGACGATGATAACTTCGACCACAGCAAGACGCAGAAGAATCACCGTCACATCTCGCACCTGCTCGGTCTTTATCCCGGCAAGGCGATAAACTCTAATACACCCGAGCTTATGACTGCGGCAATAAACACGCTCAACGACAGGGGCGATGAATCAACAGGCTGGGCAAGAGCATATAAACTCAACCTCTGGGCAAGAGTAAAGGACGGCAACCGTGCCTACTCTATCTTACAGGGATTGCTGAGAGGCTGTACGTTTGATAACCTGTTTGATTTCCATCCTCCGTTCCAGCTTGACGGAAACTTCGGCGGAAGCGCAGGAATTGCGGAAATGCTGATACAGAGCCACGAGGGTTATATAGAACTTCTTCCTGCGGCACCTGACGCATGGAGGAACGGTGCGTTCACGGGACTTTGTGCAAGGCACGGATTTGTAATCGACGCAAAGTGGGAAAACTTCAATCCCACAGCGGTAACAATAAAGTCGACCGTAGGCGGTGTCTGCCGCATCAAGTCAAGCTGTGAGGCTATCCTCTGCGACGGAAAATCAGTACCTATGTTATCAAATGACGGCATAGTTTCCTTTGAAACACTGCCCGACAGCGTGTATACTTTTGTGTTCTGATTGCACAAAAGCCACAGAAAACATCTGATATAATTGTACAAGTTGTTGATAAGTAAAATTTTTTCGAGAAATTATAAAAAAACACTTGCAATTTGCTGTGGTTTCTGTTAAAATATTAATGTTGTATCGCTATATGTTAAATAGTGAATGGCGGACTCGTTATCCGCCGCAAGATAAAAGCAAGTATTGAAGGAGGTGCAAACCCCATGGCAAAATGTGATATCTGCGGAAAGGGCGTTTCTTTCGGCATCAAGGTTTCTCACTCACACAGACGTACAAACAGAGCTTTTAAGCCCAACGTTCAGAAGGTTAAGGCTATAGTAAACGGTACTCCTTGCAGAGTACACGCTTGCTCTCGTTGCCTTCGTTCAGGTAAGGTTGAGCGTGCTAACTGATTATAGCTAAAGCTGCAATAAAGATTGCTCCCTGTAATACGGGAGCATTTTTTATTATCATTTTACTTGTCCGCTGTGCATTTTCTATTGACACGAAAGCTAAAATATAGTAAAATTAGTTAGTAAGGTTTTACCTTATAATCACGCTAAAGCAATTTTGGAGGAAATATAATGGTAAGCAACGTACTATTACGTTTGAAGCCCGAACTGGCTCTGGCCCTTGATGCAGACAACTATGCCTGCGGTACTTATGTAGGCTACGGGTTTACACTTCGGGCGCTCAATGATAAGAACTGTATTATTTTCAACTCGTGGGCAAGAAAAAGCGCCCTCACCACAAAAACTGTCGATGACTTTTTCAAGGAATATATGTCAAAGCCTGAGAACAGCTTTGTAAAGGCATACAAGGCAGGCGAGCCGAATATATCCGCTGTACTTTTCGCAGGAAACGATGACGCTCAGGCAGTGCTTGACATAAAGCGTTTCATTACCGATATGGTAAAGTATTATTCCGCAAACTACTACAGCAATGCCTGCGCTAAATGCAATTCATCGATCGGTCTTAGCTTTGCAAAGGCGGCAGACGGCAATGTAAAACAGCTTTGTAAAATGTGCGTTCAAAGTGAAGAAGATGCCGCAGAAAAAGCGGATATGACGCAGAGTGTAAGACCGCCTGTCGATTCTCAACCTGTACAGCAGCCTATGCAACAGCCTGCTGTAAATCAGACACAGCAAACAGCGAACAATCCCGTAGGAATTTACGGAATACCCGTTCCTGTTGCTCAGCCGACTGACGATGAGCAGGCTGTCGTTACGCCGACAACGGTTCTTCCCCCTGCGACAAGCAACAACTCTATGGACTCTGTCGACCCTGCAACAGCACCCGAAAGCACGGGATATTCAACCGCTCAGTCGCTGGCTGAACTCAAGCCTCCGTCAAACAGTAATCTGCCTCCTATCAGCGGAGGATTTTCACAGCCTGCATATTCACCGATGAATTCTAACGGCGGCTTTGTCCAACAGCCGATGAATAACGGAGGATTTGTTCAACGGCCGATGAACAGCTTCGGCAATGACGGACGCTTCGTTGCAGGAAGACCAACCGCTATATCACAGCCTGCAAATCCCGTTATGGGAATACTCGGCGCTATCATCTTCTCACTTATAGGCTGTGCGGTATGGATACTTATAGGTAAGCTCGGATATATTTCATATCTCGGCGGCATTGCAATGGCATTCTCGACAATATTCGGTTATCACCTGTTCGGCAAGAGGTTTGATACACTGGGACTTATAATCAGCATTGTAATAGTGTTAGTAATGGTTTTTGTAAGCAATATGTTCATCTACGCATGGCAGATAGTCAGCGAACCGGGAATAGAGGAAGCTCTTTCCCTGCTTGGTTACGAAGGCTTCTTCGGCGTGTTCTTCGGACTTTTTGACCTTATGAAAGAGGTTGACCTTTATGCAGGGCTTGAAGGTCTTGACTCAATGACAGGTTCTTTTATCAGAGATCTTGTCATCGGATACATCATTTCCGGCATAGCAACAGTTGCTATCGGTGTATCAATGCTCAAAAAAGACAGATAAAACCAACATAACGCAGCCCCCGCTCAACAGAGCGGGGGCTTAATTTGTGGTAAAAGTCTGAAATGCCGCCCAAATAGGCGGCACAGATTCTATTATTTACTTTACTTGTTATTCGGCAGCTTTGCGTAATATCTCGCCAATGTCTTTGCGGAGTCCTCACTGTGCTGTTCAAACCATATCTTATCAACATCAAACAAGATACATCCGCAGTGTCCCTTGAACGTCGGAAAGCATATTACCTTAAGATGCGTATCTATCTCGGGGCTGTAGTCCATAAGCTCAAGCGTTTCGCCGTAAAGCGTTGAACGCTCATATCCTTTCAGCCACTTAGCGTCCATATTGCTGAACAGCGTACCAAAAGATTGTCCGATCAGCTTTTCCAGCCTTGCAAGCGCTTCGTTTGCATAGCGGAATATCCAGTCTACCGCTTTACACTCCTCGTTGAACACCATCTCAATATTGGTAAACGCAAACGGCATCTCATCAAAGGAGCGGTAATAGTCGTGATACTGCTCTTCGGTATCCGGCACACCGTCATGATCAAAGCCTTTTATTATTCTCTTTCTGCTCGTCTGCAGGCTTTCGATTATGTTATTCTTCCTGCGGCGTGCGTATTCGAGTTTTTCGCCGTTTACAAGGTCTATCATATCAGATATTTCGTGAATAGCCATAGCTGATACTATATACATCCTCTGTGTGCCTTGATAAAGCCGTCACCCAGCATTTCTTCAAGAGCCGCAAAGGTCATTCTTGTATTATATATCTTTCCGTCCGACAGGTGTATCTCGGCTGTTTTGCCTTCCATTACTATGTATAGTATAGAGCTGACGGAAATCACTACTTTCTTCCGCTCGCTTATTATTGTGATATACTCAGATTTATTAAAATTAGTCAAGGTGACTCCACCATTCTTTCACATATTACTGCCACATAATTCACATTATACGGCATTCCGTGATTAATTGCAATATCAATGAACCTTTTCACTTAATACGCACATTGCACGGCTGTAAAAGCATATCTCAGCTTACTGTTTCTTTATAAGCATATCCGCAAAGTATTCGCACAGCTGAGGATTTCTTATCAGCACAGGGCCGATAAGATGAGTGCCGTAGAAACTACCGTAATGCACGCCCTCTTTGTTGTCATCCTTGCCGTTTCCGCTTCCCTGCTTTACATCAAACAGCGGTAAGGTAGCTCCTGTTGTAAGGCTTGCCTTATTCACAAAGCCTATTATATCTCCGCCGCACAGCGATGTGTCGCAAAGGCTGTCGGTAACAATTCTCTCTTTTCCTTCAACCGTTTCGTAAGGAAAGAACGAAAGTCCTTCGTGCTTTATACCGTCACAGTCGGTAACACTCTGTCCGAACATCTCAAACGAATTGCCCGTTGCAAGAATTACCGTACCGTTATCAAGAGCAGTTTTTATATTATCCTTGTAGCTTTGCAGATAATCGAGTGCTACTTTCTGATTCCTCTCGGTAGCAGAACCGATAAATACGAAATCCGCACCCGAAATATCTATCGCATCATCTATCGACTGATATTCAATTTCAACGTTCTGTCCTTTATTTTCAAGTGCTCTTTTCAAGCCGCATACATTGCCATAATCGCCGTAAAGATTGCACAGATCCGCAAATAAATGAATTATCCTCATACGTCCTCCTCTGCCTGCGTAAGCTCGACCTTTGACAAGAACTTCTCCTTATCAGAAAAGCAGGTGACAGTATACAGCTTGCCGAGCGGTTTAGCCGCAATTTCATCAAGTGCCGCAGGAATATCCTCGTTCACAGTCACCTTAGCTATATCAATATCCGTATACGAAAGCCTTGTTTCAAGATCCTTTGCGTGTCTGCCGAGCAGATAAAGGTGCTGTATGCAGTCAGCCTTAAGCACACCGTAGTCAATATCCCACAGCCAGCTTGTTTCACCCGTTGAATAACGACGGCTTACCGAATCTATTATTATGATTACCGAGCAGGGCTGATTTTTTCTTATGATATAATCATATACACGGTCGCTTGCAACGGAGTTTTCGTGCTTTGCGATAAGGAATGTGCCTTTGTTCACACCAAGCTTGAACTGCAAAATACGTCCGCTCTTGAGGAAATAGTGTGACAGTTCGTCTGCTATGACATCACCGTCAATTCCGACAATAGAGCAAGTCGCAAAGCATGCAAGAATGTTATATACGTTATAAACGCTCTTGAACAGCAGTTTTATCTTATATTTGCCGTTTATCGTAACAATACCGCTGTCATAATCGACATTCGTTACAGTGTACTGCGTATCGTGTTTTTTGTGTCCGCAGTTGTCGCAGTGATAGCTTCCGATATGTGCATAGTGATAGTAGTCATAGCTCATTCTGTGCTTACATTCGGGGCAGAACGCACCGTCATTATATACGCCTGTAGCGTGGTCTGTGCTGAAATCCTGCTTATCCATACCGAACCATATCACATTATCCCTGTCCCTGCCGTATCTCGAAACAAGCGGATCATCAGCATTGAGAATAAGCTGTGATTCGGGTCTGATACTCTCCTTTACCGATTCATAGACCCATTCGGGATGACCGTTTCTCGTAAGCTGGTCACGGTAGAGATTTGTAATTATATAGTGCGTAGGTGCAAAGAATTTAAATGAATACTTTGCGTATCTTTCATCCGACTCAAGTAAAAGCACATCGCCCTTTACCTTTCCGCCGAATGTGCAGTTGGATAATATTATCGCTGTAACTCCCGCTATCTGATTTGAGCCTTCTTTATTCCATATAACCTTTTTCCCCGATTTACGCATTACCTGTGCAATCATCTCAACGGTCGATGTTTTGCCGTTGCTTCCCGTAACCGCAATGACCTGTTCGGGCAGCTTCACCCTTGACAGTACATCGGGGCAGATTTTAAGTGCTATATCACCCGGCAGACTGCTACCCCTGCCGATAAGTTTAAGTAAACATTTCGACACTTTACAAGCAAGTATCGCTAAGAACATTCTCATACTTTATTACTCCTTATGTAGTATGTATTTATTATAGCACAAACAGAGAAGTAATTAAAGCGATTTTATAAAATTTTAGTCTGCCAGTTAAAAATGTTAATATCGTCATACAATTTCTGAGAATAAAACAAGACGAAAAGACAACAGAAGTGCTAAAATAAAGGCAATGGTGCAAAGCACCGGAAACGTTTTGTATTTTACAGAAAGGAAATATTTTATCATGAGCGAAAACAGACTTATAGGCGATTATCCCGTAATAGGCATACGTCCCACGATTGACGGCAGAAGAGGTGTTCTCAAGGTAAGAGAATCTCTTGAAGAGCAGACTATGAACATGGCAAAATCAGCCGCAAAACTGTTCGAGGAAAATATCAGATATTCAAACGGCGAACCCGTAAAGGTCGTTATTGCCGACACTACTATAGGCAGAGTTGCCGAGGCGGCAGCCTGTGCGGATAAGTTCAAGAAGTGCGGCGTTGACATAACGCTCACAGTTACTCCCTGCTGGTGCTACGGCGCAGAAACAATGGATATGGATCCTATGACGATAAAGGGCGTATGGGGCTTCAACGGCACAGAGCGTCCCGGTGCCGTATACCTTGCATCTGTACTTGCGACACACGCACAGAAAGGTTTACCCGCATTCGGCATCTACGGTCACGATGTATGCGAGGCAGACGACACATCTATCCCTGAGGACGTAAAGGAAAAGCTCCTGCGTTTCGGCAGAGCGGCTGTTGCCTGTGCTACGATGAGAGGCAAGTCATACTTACAGATAGGCTCTATCACAATGGGTATCGGCGGCTCTATCATCGACCCTGCATTTATTGAAGAATATCTCGGTATGCGTGTTGAGTCTGTCGATGAGGTAGAAATAATCCGCCGAATGACTGAGGGCATTTATGATGAAGCCGAATATCAGAAGGCTCTTAAATGGACCCGTGAAAAGTGCAAGGAAGGCTTTGACAAGAACCCCGAGCAGTTCCGCCGCACAGACGAGCAGAAGGAACAGGACTGGGAATTTGTCGTTAAGATGATGTGCATCATAAAGGATCTGATGAACGGCAACAAGAACCTCCCAGCCGGCTGTGAGGAAGAATCGGTAGGTCATAACGCTATCGCCGCAGGCTTCCAGGGTCAGCGTCAGTGGACAGACTTCTACCCCAACTGCGACTTCCCCGAGGCTATGCTTAACACATCGTTCGACTGGAACGGTGCAAGAGAGCCTTACATTCTCGCTACCGAAAACGATGTTCTCAACGGTCTTGGAATGCTGTTTATGAAGCTGCTTACAAACCGTGCTCAGATATTTGCCGATGTGCGTACATACTGGAGTCCCGAAGCCGTAAAGAAAGCCACAGGCTATGAGCTTGAGGGCGTTGCAAAGCAGAGCGGCGGATTTATCCACCTTATAAACTCAGGTGCCGCCTGCCTTGATGCCTGCGGTAAGGCTACAGACGAAAACGGCAACGGCGTTATGAAGCCGTGGTATGACGTTACAGACAAGGATATTGACAATATTCTTGACGCTACCACATGGAACTATGCCGATCTCGGCTATTTCAGAGGCGGCGGATATTCATCAAGATTTGTAACAGAAGCTGAAATGCCCTGCACAATGATAAGACTGAACCTTGTAAAAGGTCTTGGTCCCGTATTGCAGATAGCTGAAGGCTGGACGGTTCATCTTCCCAATGAAGTTACAGACAAGCTGTGGAAGCGTACAGACTACACATGGCCTTGCACATGGTTTGCTCCGAGAACAACAGGCGAGGGCGCATTCAAGACAGCCTACGATGTAATGAACAACTGGGGCGCAAACCACGGCGCTATAAGCTACGGTCACATAGGCGCAGACCTTATCACGCTCTGCTCTATGCTGAGAATACCCGTTGCTATGCACAACGTACCCGAAAAGGATATATTCCGTCCTGCCGCTTGGAACGCATTCGGTATGGATAAGGAAGGTCAGGACTTCAGAGCTTGCAACGCTTACGGTCCTATGTACCGCAACATAAGATAAGGCGGCAGTATGAAAAACGTACTTGCCATTGACTTCGGTGCGTCAAGCGGAAGAGCCGTTATCGGCTCTTTTGACGGCACTGTAATAAAACTCACAGAAATCCACCGCTTTTCAAACGATCCCGTGATACTCGGAAAGACAATGTACTGGGATTTTCTCCGCCTGTTCCACGAGATAAAGCAGTCACTTATAAAATCAAAGGAATACGGCGAGATAGACAGCATTGCGATAGATACATGGGGCGTTGACTTCGGCCTTATCGACAAATCGGGAAGACTGCTCGAAAACCCTGTGCATTACCGTGACAGCAGGACAGCAGGCACTTCTGACTACAGCAAGCGTTTTATTGACCATAACAGGCTGTACGAAAAGACAGGCATTCAGATAATGGAAATAAACACGGCATTCCAGCTTTTAAGCATAATAAGGGATCGCTCCGAACTGCTTGACAGAGCCGACAAGATGCTTATGATGCCCGATTTGTTCGCATATTATCTCGGTGCAAGGCCCGTTGCGGAAATGTCGATAGCGTCAACCACACAGCTTTTTGACGCAAATACGAAAACGTGGTCGGAAGAATGCTGTGAACGTCTAAAAATAAAGCATTCGCTTCTGCCCGAAATAGTAGCCGGCGGAACGGTAGTAGGCACACTGTCCGATGAGATCTGCAAGGAACTTGATATAAAGCCTGCAAAGATAATCGCCGCCTGCGGTCACGATACGCAAAGTGCGATGGTCGCAGTACCTGCAAGTGAAAAGGACTTCGCTTTCCTGTCGTGCGGAACGTGGTCGCTTCTCGGCACAGAGCTTGACGCTCCCGTAATAAACGAAAAATCTGCAATGCTCAACATTTCAAACGAAACCGGCTACGGTGCAAAGACATCGTTCTTAAAAAACATAATCGGCCTGTGGCTTATTCAGGAGAGCCGCCGTCAGTGGATAAGAGAGGGCAGGCAGTACAGCTTTGCCGAGCTTGAGGATATGGCGAGAAAAGCCGAGCCGTTCAGATGCTTTATAGATGTTGACGCACCCGAATTTACCCCTGCAGGCAACATTCCCGAAAGAATAAAGGAATACTGCAAAAAAACAGGGCAGTATGTTCCCGAAAATAACGGCGAGATTATGCGCTGTATCTATGAGAGCCTTGCGATGAAGTACCGCACAGCCGTGAACGAACTTGAGGACTGCACAAACAAGAAGTTTTCAAAGCTATATATGGTCGGCGGCGGAACAAAGGATAAATTCCTGTCGGAGCTTACCGCAGATTCGCTCGGCATAGAGGTTTCAAGCGGACCTGTCGAGGCGACCTCCTACGGCAATATAGCAATTCAGCTTATAGCTGACGGGGAGATAAGGGATATAGAAACGGCAAGAAAAATTATAGCCGATTCGGAAAAGCTCTGTACGTTTGCTCCCGAAAATACAGCCGAATGGAACAAATACTATAAAATCTATCTTGAGAAGGTGAAATAATGCTTAAGAATATTCCTGCGATATTATCGCCCGAGCTGCTCAAGACCCTTTGTGAAATGGGTCACAGCGACAGAATAATAATAGCAGACGGCAACTTCCCTGCCGAGAGTATGGGTAAAAACTGCAAGGTTATCCGTGCAGACGGTCACGGCGTACCCGAACTGCTTGATGCGATACTGACGCTGTTCCCTCTTGATACTTACGTTGAAAAACCTGTAAATCTTATGCAGGTAATGCCGGGCGACACAGCAAAAACTCCTATATGGGACGAATACAAAGCGATAGTCGCAAAGCACGACGAAAGAGGAAACAGCGCTATCGGTCAGATAGAACGTTTTGAATTTTACGAACAGGCAAAGACCGCCTATGCAATAATCGCAACAGGCGAAAAAGCCGTATACGCAAACATAATGCTCCAGAAGGGCGTTGTTTAAGCATACAGTAGCAACTTGAAAGGATATAAATATGTACGAAGAAATTAAAGAACAGATGGTAGACATCTGCCACAAGCTCTGGCAGAAGGGCTGGGTTGCCGCAAATGACGGCAACGTAACCGTAAAGGTTGGCGAGGGTAAATATCTTGCAACGCAGACAGGCGTCAGCAAGGCGTTCATCACTCCCGAAAAGATAGGTCTTATTGATGATGACTTCAACATACTTGAAGCCGCTGAGGGCTTCCGTCCCTCATCGGAGGTAAAGATGCACCTGAGATGCTACAAGGAGCGTCCCGACGTAGGTGCTGTAGTTCACGCTCATCCTCCTGTTTCAACAGGCTTTGCGTGCGCTCATCTGCCTATGGATGATTACTGCATGATAGAAACTGTAATCGGAGTAGGCTCAATACCGCTCACTCCCTACGGCACGCCCTCGACCTATGAAGTACCCGAAGCAATCGCTCCTTACTTAAAGGATCACGATTGTATGCTCCTTGAAAACCACGGTGCTCTGACAGTAGGTGCAGACCTTATCACAGCATACTACAGAATGGAAACAATGGAGCTTCAGGCTCACATTTCTCTTGTTGCACGTCTGCTCGGCGGTGTAAAGGATATTACTCCCGACAATATCGACAGACTTATCGGTATGAGAGAGCAATACGGCGTTACAGGCAAGCATCCTGGTTACAAGAAATACCTTTAATGTAACTTTTACATATATTTCCCGTGCTAAATGTAAAACTTTTGTGAAAAGTGTTGCATTTTCTGACCAAAGGTAGTATAATGAATACAGCAAACGGAAATATATATATTCCGTGCTTTAAATTAAAAGAACAGGATGGTAAAAACCAATGGCTAATCGTTTTATACTTAACGAAACTTCATATTTCGGCGCAGGCGCAAGAGAAAACCTCGTTCCCGAGCTTACAGGCAGAGGACTTAAAAAGGTAATGTTCGTTACCGATAAGGTACTGCTTGAATGCGGAGTAGCTACAAAGGTTACAGCAGAGCTTGACAAGGCAGGAATCGCCTATGAAATATACAGTGACGTTAAGGCAAACCCCACAGTTGCAAACGTTCAAACAGGCGTTGCAAAATTCAAGGAGATGGGCGCTGACTCACTCGTAGCTGTAGGCGGCGGCTCAGTTATGGATACAGCTAAGGCTGTAGGCATCATTATAGCTAACCCCGACTTTGCGGATGTTGTATCGCTTGAGGGCGTTGCAGACACAAAGAACAAGAGTGTTCCGCTGATTGCACTTCCCACAACATCGGGTACAGCGGCAGAGGTTACTATCAACTACGTTATCACAGACGAAGCAAACAAGAAGAAGATGGTTTGCGTAGATCCCAAGGATATTCCCGTAGTAGCTATCGTAGACAGCGATCTTATGATGGGTATGCCTAAGGGTCTGTGTGCATCTACAGGTATGGACGCACTGACACACGCTATCGAAGGATATATCACAAAGGGTGCGTGGGAACTGTCCGATATGGTTGAGCTTCGTGCTATCGAGCTTATCGCAGGCTCACTGTACGACAGCGTTCAGGGCGACCCCAAGGCAAGAGAAACTATGGCGCTTGCTCAGTACATAGCAGGTATGGGCTTCTCGAACGTAGGTCTTGGTATCGTTCACTCGATGGCTCACCCTCTCGGTGCATTCTACGATACACCCCACGGTGTTGCAAACGCACTTCTGCTCCCCTACGTTATGGAATATAACGCAGAAAGCCCCGCAAAGCCCAAGTACAAGGCTATAGCAAAGGCTATGGGCGTACAGGGTACAGAGAATATGACAGATGAAGAAGGCGTAAAGGCTGCAGTTGAAGCTGTACGCAAGCTGTCACTGTCAATAAACATTCCTCAGAAGCTCCACGAGATCAACGTCAAGGAAGAAGACCTCAAGGATCTGTCCGTAGCCGCATTCAACGATGTATGCACAGGCGGTAACCCCAGAGAAACCAACCCCGACGAGATTCTCGAAATCTACAAGAAGGCATTCTGATAAACGGTTTTCAGAGCAATAACATCAGACCCCTCCGTGAAAACGGAGGGGTCTGATGTTATGTATCTGGTTTTTTATTATGCTTTAAGCTCAAATCCTGCGTCTACCGCTTTCTGCTTGACAGCCGACTTATCTGTAAGCTCTTTAAGATATATTATGACGGTTTTAACACCCACAGTTACAAGTGCTTCACAGCGTTCCTTCTCATAATAAGCCGCACGAAGCCGCTCAGCCGCCTGCTCATCGTTTATGTTCAGTACCTTAAAGGCTATCCTGTACGGATATTTTCCGTTAAGTGCCTGCTCATAAGCCGCATCGTCCTTTGATATAGTCTTTACGATGAAGATAAAGTATATCAGATGTGCCACCCAGACGCAAGCAAGGATTATCTGCCCTACCGGCACTCTGAACATCATCAGAAAACCGAGCGTCATCATAATCGTAACCGGTATTATTATGCTGAGCTTGGTTTTTACTGTCATACCACGCTTTTGCACATAGGATTCCAGATGCTTTTTATACAGCTTTGTACCGGTAAACCAGTTATGCAGTTTCTGAGATGAATTTGCGAAAAAGAATACAGTCGCAAGATAAAACGGCACTGTCGGAAGTATCGGTATTATTACTCCTATTGTACCGAGTGCAAGACAAATAAATCCGAGCAGCATAAAAACTATTCTTAATGTTTTCATTATAAACCTCCTTTTTCTATTCTTCGTTTTTCCTTTTTGGTTTCTATAACGTGCCGCATTGCGACTACCGGATGAGAAAAAATCATTCTCGGTCCGGAAAAACGCATCACCTTGCGTATTCTTTCACGCATTTCGGGTTTATAGCAATGCACTTTGCAGTTTGAGCAGAATGTCTTTGTTTCCATAAACGGACAATTATCACTTCTCATAACCGCATAGTCGCTCAGTGCCTTACATTCACTGCATAGCCCCGTTTTACCGGTGTGATGCCGTTTTTTGCAATAAAGCGCTATCATCTGCGACACCAAACGTTTTTCACGTTCTCTTTTATCGGCAATATTTCTTTTCATATCAGCTCATTCTTCCGTTCTCGACCGAGTAAACGGTATCGGCTATACGCATAGTTGATTCTCTGTGCGAAACAAGCACAACCGTCTTGTCTTTGCTTTCTTCTCCGAGCGAACGGAGTATAACGGCTTCGTTAAGGCTGTCAAGGTTGCTTGTCGGCTCGTCAAGAAGCATAAGCGGAGCATCATGTAAAAATGCTCTCGCAAGACCTATTCTCTGCCTCTCACCGCCCGACAGAGTATCACCGAGTTCGCCTACAGGGGTATCATATCCCTGCGGTAACGTCATAATAAAATCGTGGACGGACGCCTTTTTGCAGGCGGTTATTATTTCCTCGTCAGTTGCGTCAAGCTTTGCTATTTTGAGATTGCTCTTTATACTGTCATGGAACAGATGCGTTTCCTGCGTCACATAGCTTTCCATATCACGAAGCTCTGCGGTATTGATGTCGGTTATGCTTCTGTCTTTCACCGAAATATCGCCCTTTATAACATTCCAGAAACGCATCATCAGCTTCAGAAGCGTTGATTTTCCGCTGCCGCTCTTTCCGACAATTCCGATAACCTTGTTTACAGGAACGGTAAGGCTGATATTCTGTAAAATCGTTTCTCCGCCATACGAGAACGAAACATTGCTGACAGAAACATTGCCGAATTCTGTGTGTTCGCAACCCGTTATTTCGGCTACAGACGGCTTTTCGTCAAGAATATCAAGCACACGGTTACCTGCCGCAAATGTGTTCTGTAATGTACTTCCGAGGTTAGCAAGCGCAACGGACGGACCGAACGATGAGAATAGTGCGATCGTAGTGATAAGCACACCGTCAAAGCCTATAGTACCACTGTTATACAGTGCCACACCGCAAAAAAGCATGGCTAAATCGAAAATAAGTATAATGCTGTTTGTTACAGCCATATTTCTGCCTGTCATACGTTTCATTCTTGCTTCTTCGCAGGACAGGTTATCGGTCATGCTGTTCATCTTTTCAAGACGGTTTTTGCCTGCTCCGTACTGAATGGTTTCGCTTAAGCCTCTGAGGGATTCAAGTACAAAGCTGCTGAGCTCGCCCGACTTTGTACGGAATTTTATTCCGCTGTCACCGCTGAGTTTTGATATAACCACAGGAACGACGATGCCGACAATTATGTAAGCCGAAAGTGCAATCAAGCCTGAAACATAATTATACGAGCCGATGAAAACACTCATTATAACCGTGAACAAAAGCCATATAGCCGCAGGTGAAACAGTATGTGCATAGAACACTTCGAGCAGTTCAATATCGGAAGTGATGACCGATATAAGATCTCCCTTATCCCTGCCCTCAAGCTTTGCCGGACACAACGTTCTTAGTGCCTTGAACACCTTGTCACGAATAAGAGCAAGCAATTTAAACGCAATAAAGTGATTGCATGACTGCTCTGCATATCTAAGTACGCCTCTTAATACAGCAAACGCCACCACGCATATAAACAGTGCAACGAGCGGTAACGGTGCTGTACCTCCTACTGCTGAAACTATTGCGTAACCGCCGAATATCGTAATAAATGTCGCACACAGATTACCGATAAGCCCCATAATAATTGCAATTATCATGTAAACCGCCAAAGGTTTAACAAGTCCTATAAGGCGCATCATTACATTAAATCCGCTTCTTTTTTTCATACAGCAGCACCGTCCTTTCCGTAATTTTCAAGGCTCTGCTGTGCATTCCAAAGCCTTGCATAATCACCGTTCTTTGAAAGCAATGCGTTATGCGTACCGCTTTCTGTGATATTACCGCCGTCAATAACATAAATCCTGTCGGCATCGGTAACATTGGCAAGCCTGTGAGAAATAAGTATTACGGTCTTTTCTTTAGCAAGCGTCTTTATTTCTTTCATAATGTCATTTTCGCTGTCGATGTCAATATTAGAGGTAGCCTCGTCAAATATGTAGATCTCGCTGTCGTGCAACAGCGCACGGGCAAGTGCAAGCCTCTGGCACTGACCGCCGGATAAGTTGCCGCCCTTTTCAGCTATCACGGTATCAAGACCGTTTTCACTTTTAATAAAATCCGAAAGTCTTACACGCTCAAGTACCGTCCATAGCTCTTTGTCAACCGCAGTAGGTTTACCTATCAGCAGATTATCTCTAACAGTACCTTTAAAAAGATAACTTTTATTACTGATGTACGTTATGTGTTCCATAAGACTATTCTCGCTTATTTCACGGAAATCTTCATTTCCTATTTTGATACGACCGCCATATGACTTATTTTTGCCGGTAAGAATAGACGCAATGGTGGATTTACCGCAACCGGACTCGCCTACAAGCGCTGTGAAGCTGTCTTTAGGGAATTCAAAATTAATCCCGTGCAGAATCTCACGCTCGGAATTATATGAAAAACTCAGATTTTCACAAACAATATCGCCTTTCGGACATTCACATCCGCTATTATCGTTTTCGGGAAGTTCAAGCAATCTGAAAATCTTTTCCGAAGCCGCCATGCCGTTCATAGCTATGTGGAAGAAGCTGCCAAGCTGTCGCATAGGAATAAAGAAATCTGCCGACAGAAGTATAATCAGCATAGCGCCCTGTAAACTTACCGCACCGCCTATATACTGCGTAACCGCCATAATTACGCCCAGTGCCGCACCACCGTAAGCTATAACGTCCATTATAGTAACGGAATTAAGCTGCATAGTCAGAACCTTCATTGTAATCTTACGGAATTTTTCCGCTTCTTCGTTCATAACGTCATTTTTATAAGCATCTGACTTATATATCTTAAGCGTTGTCAACCCCTGCAGGTTTTCAAGAAAAGTATCTCCGAGCGCCGTATACTGATTCCAGTATCTGCTGAGCAGCTTCTTCGCCCAGGTCTGTACAAGCGCAATAGCAACAGGTATCATCGGCACGCATACAAGAAGAACAATTGCCGATGCAACATTGATAAAACAGGTGTATATAAACAGCGTCAGCGGTGCCAGCATAGCATAGAAGAACTGTGGCAGATATGCGCCGAAATAGGTTTCAAGCTGGTCTACGCCTTCTACTGCGACCTGTACGACCTCGGACGTTTTTATCTGCTCGTTATACGATGCACCGAGCTTCAGTAATTTCCTGTATATTTTTTCTCTCAAAACACGCTTTACTTCTTTTGACGAGAGATAGCTCATTTTAGATGAAACCATACTGCAAACAGCCCTTATAATTACCGCAAGACCTGCCGTAACCGCCGTTACAAGTATCAGATTTTCGCTGATATTATCAGTAAACACCGCAGATAAAAGTACTGTTATCGCTGTCATCATCGCTATATTAGCTATAAGGGAAATCCACTGTGTAATTACGTTTCCCGCTATGTATTTCTTGCTTTCCTTAACCGTTCCGATAAGGCGCTTATCCATCATTGCCATTAGAGATTTGCACCTCCGTAATTCATCTTTTCATCGTAAGCCTTCATAGGTTTACACTCCTTTGTTTTCTATTATACTCATCAAAGCCGAAAAGCTCTTATCGCTTACTGCGTGCTCCATTTTACAGGCATCCTCTGAAGCTGTTGCACGGTCAACGCCCAGAGTTTCAAGCAGTTTTTTCAAGTTTTCATAACGCTTGTAAATCTGCATTCCTATGTGCATTCCCTCGTCCGTAAGATGCACTGCGTGTGTGCTGTCCATAGTGAGATAGCCTTCCTTCTCGAGCGCTCTCAGCGTAACGCAGACTGTCGGGCGAGAAATACCGAGCTCATCAGCTATAAAAGCACCTCTGACCTCATCTTTACACGACAGGATATATATAGTTTTCAGGTAATCTTCTGCTGTTTGTCTGAGTGCCATATACTCCTCCTAACTTACACCGGAATAACGAACGGTTTCCCGTCAACCCGCTTAATATCCAAGTCTACATCATATATCTGTTTTACAAGCTGAGGAGTTATAAGCTCTTCGGGAAGCCCTTTTGCTGCTATATGCCCGTCCTGCATTGCGACTATCTCATCGCTGTAATAAAGTGACTGATTGATATCGTGCAATACCATTACAATGGTAATTCCAAGATCTCGGTTGAGCGAGCGGACAAGGCGGAGGATCTGAAGCTGATAGCGTATATCAAGATAAGTTGTAGGTTCATCGAGAAAGAGTATCTTCGTATCCTGAGCCAGTGCCATAGCTATCCATACACGTTGTTTCTGACCGCCCGAAAGCTCAGCTACAGCCTTGTTCCGCAATTTATCTGTGTGGGTGATTTCAAGCGCTTGCTGTACCTTTTTTTCGTCAAGTTCAGGATCGGTAGAAAGCCCTAAGGTATGGTACGGAGTTCTGCCATAGTATACCAGTTTTTCAACGGATAAATCACTCGGAGCCGTGTTATACTGATGAACGATTGCTACATTTCTGCTGTATTCCTGCAGTTTAATGTCGGACAAATCCCTGCCGAAAAGCGTTATATTGCCACTATCAGGTTTCAAGTTTTTTGTAAGAAGATTAAAAAGGGTACTCTTTCCACAGCCGTTTGCTCCGATAAGAGTTGTGATACAGCCTTCTGTCAGTTCCAGATCAAGATGTTTTATAACCTCGTTTTTCCCATATGAAAAGCATAAATCTTTTACGGTAAATGTGACATTATTAGTTTCCATAGTTTCCCTTTGACCTCCTCAGAAGAATTATGAAGAACGGACCGCCTACAACGGACATTATCACCGCCGCACTGATTTCATAGGGAGCGGCTATTGTTCTGCCTATCGTATCTGCTAAAAGCAGCGTGAAAGCACCAAGCAGAACTGAATAAGGAACAAGCACCTTGTGGTCGCTGCCGACAAGAAGTCGTGCGATATGGGGAACGATAAGTCCGAGAAAGCTGATAGGACCGATAACTGCAGTGCTGATAGAAGCAAGAAGTACAGCGATTACCGATATTACTATACGGGAACGGGTCACATTGACACCAAGCGAACGTGCGGTCTTGTCTTCAAGGGCTAAGAGATTACATCTGCCGCAGACAAAGAACGAGGCAATAATTCCGACAACAACATAGACAACAAGAGTACCGAAATCGTCCCAAGTCTTCTGCGTGATATTGGCGTTAACTATACTTGCCGCACCTGAATAGCTGCTTCCTGTACCGCTGTTGAATGCGCTCATAAGTCCTGTGAACATAGCGTTTACGGCAACGCCTACAAGGATAATTCTCAGCGGAGAAAGCCCGCCTTTCCACGAAAGACTGTAGACAAGCAGAAATGCAACCATACCGCCGAGGAACGCAATAAAAGGAGTGAAAAAGAAAGCCGAGGGGAGAAAAGCGGTTATAAGAACTGCGGCAAGCGATGCACCCGAGCTTACACCGATTATACCGGGATCGGCGAGAGGGTTTTTCATTACAGCCTGCAGAAGTACACCCGAAACGGCTGTAGCCGCTCCGCCGAACATCGCTATAAAGATACGGGGAAAACGCAGGTCATAGATAGTAGCAACGTTAGGATCGTACTCAACAAACAAGCCGTTGAAAAGCTCTATCGGACTTACTTTCAGCGTACCCGTGTTTACAGCAAGCAGGAACAATCCGAGCAGTCCTACGGCGGTAATTATAAAGGATACTATCTTCTTTCGTGTACTGATCATAGCGTCCTCCTTATTTACCGTAAAGCATAGGGCTGAGAGCCTCAAGTGCTTCGGGATAGCTGAAATTTGCGCTCATATTGAACAGCGATGAATCAAGGTCGTATACTCTGCCGTTCTTTACTGCGTCAAAGTGCTTCCATATATCGTTGGTTTCAAACTCTTCGGCGAACATTTCCTTGACCTGATCGGGTAAGGCGTGAGCGGCACGGAGAATTACATCAGGGTTTTTACTCTGCATATCCTCGGTGTTGACATTCAGAAACTCCTGTCCGTCGCCGTCACCGTAAACGTTTGTTCCGCCTGCAAGCTTTACAAGGCTTCCGACATAGCTGTTTTCGGTAGCGATTATGTATGAGCCGGGCAGACCCATAAGGACAAGCACCTTAGGGGAATCCTTGCCTGCATTCTTACTGCGGTATTCATCCATAAAGGAATTGAACTCATCTACAAGTTTCTGCGCCTGCTCTTCCCTGCCGAACTTTGCGCCGAGATCGGAAATCGAGGCGTACATTCCCTCAACACTACGGAGATTAAGGAACAAAGATTTTACTCCGACTGACGCATATTTCGGCAGTAGATCGCTTTGCAGAGAATTCGGCGACAATATATAGTCCGGGGAAAGCGAGCTTAAAATCTCAAGGTCGGGGCTCATTGCCATTCCGACTTTTTTCACGTCCTTATATCTGTCGGGTAGAGTTCCCGATGTGTTACATACGCCTACAAGGTCAAGCTCAAGTTTATCGCAGATCTGCGCTACTGCCGGTGATGTTGCGACAAGACGGGCGTTTTCAGCCGTGATGTCGGTCGGCGTGCTGTCGGGGTGCTGATTTACGCAACCGCAGGCGGTGACGCCGACCGTTACTGTCAGTACGGCGCAGAATACCTTTCTAAAAAATCTGTGTTTCATAATTTGTCTCCTTTAAATAATGTGCGGTTATTATTTTTTCTTTTTGAAGAATACGAAATACCGGACAGCAAAGGCTATTCCTGCTGCGGCGATTATAACAATAACAAGGACGATAATTCCTGCGTTACTGCCGCTTGTGCCTGCAGACTGAGATACCGATGTTTCTGTTATCGAACTGCCGTTTTCGTCAAACTCCTGTATGCCGAGTACCTTGCTTGTGGTATCGGGGGAAGATACATCGGAACTAACACTTGTTGACGTGCTTTCGGTAATGCTTGATTCCAAAACGCTTTCCGGCTCAGACTGAGGTGCTTTTGAAGTTGTATCGGACACGGTGGTCACAGCCGTTGTTTCGGGCGAAGAAGTAACAGGAGCATCGGTCTTGGGTGCCTCAGTAGCCGGTGCCGGCGTTTCGGGTGCTACAGTGGACGGAGCTTTTGTCGTATCGGGTTTCTTTGTTGTAGATACCGGCTTTTTGGTCGTGCCGGTTTCTGCTTTCTTTGTAGTTGCCGCAGGCTTGTCTACCGTTACCGATGTGATAAAATCGCCGCTTCCCGATGTTAAATCAGACACGGTGATAAAGAATTTCACCTGTCTTCCCATAGGGACAACGTACATACTGCATTTTATGATAGATTTCTCGGACGGAACTTTCATGCGGTAATCGGCGGTGTTCTCGGTGTAATCCTCCTGCATAAGAGAAGCTGAAGCGCTCTTTCCGTCAACCTCAAATTCGGGATTCTCGATATTATCCATAAGCTTCAAACGGACTGTTATGTAGGTCGTACCCTTGTTATCCACTTCTACAAGTGCCTTATTATAAAGTGCGGATTCTGTCATGGACTGACCGAGTACCGCAGAGCCTTCACCACCCGAATCCTCTATAACACCTGTTACGGGGTGCTTATAATGCGGCGATGCCGTTGCAATATAAATGCCATTAGATAAGGCTAATGCCTGTACAGCAGTAATGCCCGCCATTAAGGCGAGCACGACCACAGCACAGCATAGCTTTGTAAAGAACTTAGCTATACTTTTGCTCATTCTAAATTATTCTCCTTTTTTGTTTCTGCGCTTTTTAGCAGCTATCATTGCCGCACCTGCGCATAGAGCAGGAGCTACTGCCGCAAAACCGACTGTAACACCGGTACCTGGATTTAAGGGGCCGTCGGAATCACCGGGAGTTGCAGGTTTATCCGAATCACCGGGCTTTGCAGGGTCTTCGGGATCAACCGCTGTTGTAAGAACTTCGGCATAGATACCGCCTGTTTTTGTGATAACAGTGTAAGCGTGATCTGCGAATATACCCTTTACAAGTACCTTTGAATCATCTGAAATTCTGTAAACGATTGTGTTTTCATCATCTGAGGGGAATGTGATAGAAACCGTACCATTGGGCTTTACTGCGTTTCCGTCCTTATCAAAGAACTTAACTTCATAAAGCTTTGCGTTTTTAGCGTCATCGCCGAGAATTGCTACTGCGCTGTCGTAAGCAGCGCCGCTTGTTACGGCTGTTACTGTGATGCTTGCGCCCTCGGGGAGAACACCCTTGTCAGCGTGTACCTTAACGCCTGTTGCGGTGTCGGTAAAGTTTACTTCGGGAGACTGCTCTACCGGCTTTTCGGGATCAATTTCACCGCTTTCGTCAACCTTTAATGTTGACCAGTCTAACTGCATGAGAACGGGCTGTGTGCCTGTTTCTTCTGCAATTGATTCCATAACGGGTACAAATACCTGTAAAGGAACGTACTTTTCACTTGCCTTGTCAACAAGCTTTATCTTTAATAATTCAGGGTAAAGTGTATTAGCGTCATTGTACCGGTCGATAACATCGTTACCGTCGCTGTCTTTCTGAGTTGTAAGAACTGTTGCAGGAACAAGATTACCCTCAGGAATACCGTACTCATTGTAGGTGTAGCCCTTGTCAAAATATGCAAGGTCAAGCAGATAGCCGAACTTATTGTAAATCGACATACCCTTGAACTGCATTGTGAGATAATACTCGCCGTCCTTTACTTCAAGCCATACATTATGGTTGATAGCGTTGTTGGACATTGAGAAGCTTTCTCTGTCTGTCTTGATCATCTGAGCGTAAAGCGTGTACTTACCGTCAGGGAGATTGTTCTTGTCGTTGATGTCGGGAGTTTTCTTAACAAGAGCATTGATAGCATTTTCAAGCTCTGTTGTTGCGTTGTCTACTTCTTCCTGTGTAGATCTGATATTGCTGAGAATTACCTTTGCGCCTGCAATTGCATTTCTCATTGTTGTGTAGGTAGACATTGTATAATCGTCTTCCTTGAGTGCCTCTGCCTTTTCAATAAGAGCTTTGAGCTTTGTTGTGTCGGCAGGTTCAAAACCGGGAATTTCTTCGGGGTCTGCATCGGGAGTTTCATCAGAGATCTTTTCAGCCTGATCATAGTAGACTGTGAAAATACCGTCTCTGGTTGCGTCACCGCTACCGCCCATAATAGCGTCCATTGCCGAAACTCTGAACTTTGTTATAAACTGACCTTCATCTGTAGGCAGTTCTATATATGCATTCTTAGGATAGAAATTGTTAGTACCCTTATTTAAATCATCAGTGAAGTATGAGCCGTCTTCATTCTTGTAATAAGTTGTATACTTTAATTCGTGCAATTCATTCTGTGCGTCATAGTACCACATCTGAATAAGATAACCGATAAGGTCATCATTATCTACGGGAACAAAATTAAGTTCAAGTCTTTTCTTGCCGTCCTTGACAACAAGCTTTGCAGTTTTACCTACACAGCCTGCCGCCATTGAAGTTGCAGACGGGTCAGCCATATTAAATACTGTTATCGGAACTGTATATGTACCGTCTGCAAGATTTTCGCCTGTTGCAGAAGCACTCTTCTTATCAAAGAATCCGATATAGTCGGCAATTGTAATATCGTTTGTTACAAGCATATATGTATCATTGTTGATAAGATAACCGTTAAACGATGAATCACTGTCATTACCGTATATCTGCCAACCCCAGAATGAGTACTCTTCATAATAATGAGCAAAGAACACGCTTAGACCGAGCTTGTTCATATCTTCGGCAACAGGGAAAGTCATAATCAGATTAGTGCCTAAATTTTCAACTATTTTGCCGTTGTCGATTACAATATAGTTCTTATAACTCATTGAATTATAAATATTTTTACAGTGTTCAAGCATAGTTTTATATGCGTCACTGTCTTTTGCTACATCTGTAGAAACAAGAACTGCGTTCTTAGACACATATTTGGTAGTTGTGTAAACCTTAACTCCCGTAACAGCGTCTGTAAGAACAACGGGTTCTACAGCTAAATCAAGTCTGAAGTTAAGTTCTATATCACTTGTGTACGGAATCTTGTGATATTCTCCGTCAATTACCTGACCTTTGTATCCATTTATCTGAGCTATGACAGGAACACCGTTTAACAGTTCGTCCATAGAACTGTATTCAATTGTAAAAGATTTGTCACTGTCAAGAACTATATCTTCACCGTCACGGGTTTTAAGCTGTGTGCCGATATACATTTCATCGCAACGATTTTTTATTTTATCATAATCGTAATAGAACTTAGCGTACAGCTTACCGTTCTTAGCAGTTACATGAGTAGAAGTCTGTATAATACCTTGACTTGCATAGTAGCTCTTAGTGAGAAGTTCTTGATAATTGAATGCCATATCTTTATCGCAATTTGTAAAAATATCGTCCGAAACTGTAAAAACATTAGCAGTATCTATCTCAAGATAATACTCGTTTGAAAAACCTAACAATTTATCACGGTCGGCATCGTAATATGTATAAAGCATATTGATATATACACCGGTTTCATCAGGTTCAAGTTCAAAAGTATATTTAAAATACTTATTATCAACGTTTTCATAAGTCAGTTTATCGTATACCGAATCATAATCGCTTTTAATTTTTCTTTTTAACGACTTAGAAAAAGGACTGCTGTCAATGTCGTACCCTTCAGGTAAAAGACCTAATGCGTAACCACAAGACCTACCGATATAATCATTATATGAACTATGCTTCATTTTTTCAGAAAGCAAATAGTCATATTTTTTCTCAGCAAAGTTATCGCTTAGTTTGTGAGTCAGCGTAACATAATACTTGCCGTTCTCGACCTTTAGATTACCAACATCAACCCATTTATCCCCTGAGGATAAATAATTTAATTCCATCGAGTTGTACTCGGTAACATTTAAATAATACTCACCGTCTGCGAGTGTTGCGTTAGCAGTTGCTGTTTTGGTTGTATCTACCGCAAAGGCACTTGCAACACCCGATGAGAGCATTGTTGTGACCGCAAGCAGAGCCGATAAACCACGCTTAAAAATGCTTGGCTTTGTAGCCGTCATTGTTTGTTCCTCCTCTTATTCAAGCCCTAAAGGGCGGACTATTAGCAGTGGCTAACCGCAGGGATTTTTAAATACCGAAATCGCTTTCGGCTGTATCGGTGTGGCTGCACTGCTTTTTTTCTGTGCGGCAAACTGTAGTTTGCCAACGCTAACAGTATAACATAATCGGTTAGTGATTGCAAACCGAAGCTTGTAACACAGGCGTTACTTGAAGCCCCTATCCAACTGCCCCCTTTCCCTGAGAAAAAGGGAAAAAGAGGGGCTACCGCCCCCTGAGCCCCGCTTGGTGTTTTGCCCCAAACCCCATTGTTACTAAGAATAAAGGGATTTTCAGAGTGATATAGATATATTAAACTGATATAAAATAAGTGAATTTTGGTTTGTCACGGATGCGTTACAAATGACTAACTATTCTGCGTTTTACACAAATAGGGATAGTAAATACAGAGGTGGGTTGTGCAGGATTTTTACAGATGTTGACTGTTATATTAATTATGTGTGGGGAGGTGGAAAAGAAAAGGGAGCCGACGCTCCCTTGATTAAATCATTATAGTAAATATAGCTGTAGATTCGGGCATGTGGACGGTGCCGACAGAGCATTGCATTTTCAGGCAGACGCTCCCGTGAAGAATCTGTCCCATACCGTTACCGATATTGATGAATTTAAGCACATCCGCCGGGAAAGTTATACACTCGCCGTCATCGGTCGCAGGGATAAAGCTGCCGCCGCTTAAATACTTCAGTTTACGCACCCTGCCGTTCATCTCTTTGTGGGTAAACAGGCTTTTTGCATTGATATTGAGCGGCTTCAGACGGATAATTCCTTTTCCGTTCTTTACAGATAACGTACAAGGATGCTCAAATCCGGCATTCGCCATAGATAAATTAGAACCGTCACGCACGCTTTCACGATATACGAGAAACGGGAAATGATATTCATCATCTCCGAGTCGTGCACATAACTCAGTGCCATCAAAAATTTCGGTTTTGCGTAGCTCATATTTAGCTTTATATCGGCGTTCTTGACTTCTAATCAGCTGCATCGTTTCATCCGAGCTGTAGAGTGCCCACGCATAAGCGTCATGCTCTGCAACGCTGATGTCAAGGCCTTCATAAAGCAGATGATTCAGCACAACGCTTGTCCGCTCACTGTAAAACTCTGCTTTTTGCCTGCCGGTTGCGGTAAGTTGCGGCCTGCGTGTATCCGAGCGGTCAATAAGTCCGTCCTTTTCCATAGCTATCAATATTCTGCTAATTTTCTGCTTACCCTCGCCGAAAATCTCAGATAAGCCTGTTACCGTGCAAAGAGCCTCATCCTCATTTAAAAAGCTCAGAAGCACCCGTAATTTCAGTATCTCCTGTGAATCAAGCACCGTGCATTCCTCCATCACAATACGGTTAGCGTTTGTTAACCGTATATATTTTAACACCGTGAAATGATTTTGTCAATACTGCGTTTGTCCGCTTTTGCGATAAAAGAATGACAACACAAAAAGCCCTGAGCATTTGCTGATGTGTGATAAAGAAGTAGTAGAAGTGTAAAAAATTTTGCCGTTCCT
>ERZ1034976.327-NODE-327-length-44467-cov-42.442290_pt1 | contig 44467 bp, 25 predicted proteins | sample MGYA00520623_ERZ1034976 | MGnify/ENA primary metagenome ERZ1034976 (study PRJEB33766, sample SAMN09781774) | gut metagenome | biome: gut microbiome | host: Homo sapiens | place: Madagascar | study: EMG produced TPA metagenomics assembly of the PRJNA485056 data... | reverse complement strand
GATACAAAATACCATGAAACAAAAAAAACATCCCCAGTACTTTTCCACTGAGCCGTTTATAAGGTTTATGTTTAAAAGACAATCTAAACATTAAACACTATCTATAAAATAATCCCCTATGTTTGTCGGATGATCCCTTATTTACTCAACTTCTTGATGATTCTCTCCAGATTGTCAAGCTGCCGGGCATCCACTTTCACATCCACCAGGTTTCCTTCCTTGTCGAAGAGGCGATAGGATGGGAAGGAGCGAATGTTGAGATAGTTCTCGATGGCACTCTGCTGAGCCGCTGGCAAGTTATAGTGGGCGATATTGTCGCCAACCAGATTATTCTGTCTGATGATATTTTTCCATGACTCTTCAGGACTGTTGCTTGCCATGTATAGATATACCACATCGTATGGCGCCAGGCGTTCGAACTCTTCCTTCGAATGGGCAAGAGCCATCTTGCAAGGGGCACACCAGGTTCCCCAGACATCCAGCAATACAAGCTTTCCCTTATAAGGCTCCAATATATGGCGAAGAAGTTTCTCACCATCGCTCATATCCTGCGGAGCTGTCTTGATACTGGCAGTAATGTCCCTGTTCTGCAAAGACAGGTACTTACGGTGTTCTGCCAATACTTTTTCCCTGATAACTTCAGAACTGATGCTGTGTTCTGCCAGGTCAAGTCCATAACTATTGAGTGGCATGGCAAGTCGTTCCAACATCTCAAGAAAGGCTTTGGAGATGATGACATCTTTCTGCTGCTGGTTGCATCCCATGCTATCAGCTATATGCTGGGCATAATATACATCGAGGAGAGAAGTCTCATCCTTAAGCATCTTGGCAATATCTTCTCTTCCAATGATAGCCGTAGCGCGCTTGGCAAGGGCTGAGTTGGAAAAAGCATTTTCTATTTTCTCCTGCTCCCTGGCATCTGTCGTCTGATATTGCTTGATAGTCATGCTATCCAGATTCTTAGCCCATTGTTCCACCGTAGCAATTTCTGAATCGGTTATCGCAATATCCCCCAGAGCCTTGTGCTTTCTCAACAGTTCCGGATAATAATTAGTGAATAAGAATCTATAAGTCTTCCCGATGGGTGTACTGTACTTTAATCTTGCTTTCTGGTCGATGAGATCTTTAGTCAGCATACTATAGTCACGAAACTGAGTATAAGGCTGCGGAATCTCCTTCCATATTTTTTCCACTTGGCTCACATATTCCTGAGGGAAAACATTGTCTTTCACGTAATATGCTCCTTGCAAGATATCCGAAGCATAAGTGCAGAGAAGGTATTGAGCCGCATATTCCTGATAACATCTGGAGATAGATGCCGATTCATCTATCAGTTTCCGTAAGTTACCTTCAGCCTCCTTATATCTGGATTCAAGAATCTGCATCATCTCCTGGGCTGGAACCTTATTTTCATACTTACCTGGATATTCTGCGTCAATCAATGGGAAAGGATGCGCTAACAGTTCGTTTTGCAAGCGGCATTTCTTGCCCATGAAGATGGCATGTCCAGCCTTGAAATCATAGAGCAGATAATAGGTCTCACCTGGCTCCAACACGGTGTTGACACAATTATGTTTCCAGTCCATGAAAACCTCGGTAGAGTTGATGAGAGGTACTTTGATTTCAAATCTGCCAAGAGAATCGAGCTTGCTGTAACTGCTCACTTCCTTGAATGTGGAAAAGAGATCATAATATACCACACTATACTCCTGTCCTCTATCCCAAAGTTCCTTAGGCATATTTCTGAGCCATCCCACAACAATAGCCGTATCGGGCTTGTTATGAGTATCCTTCAGACTTGTGGTCTCATCTTTCTGCGGATAATCCGGAAGGGTGGAAGTGGTAATGAGCGAATATTCGGCTTTCTTGCCGTTGATGCTCATCGTGCGCTTGCCATGTTGAGGTTTGTCGATGTTGACAGCCAGGTCGCTCTTGCCATCGGTAAGGATGAAAGAGTACTTATCGCCCTTCTGATTCTTCTGCTTGTATTGCCAGTAACGGCAGTCGTAGATGGCGAAATCATCGTAGAATCCTATCTCCCAATCGCCGGTCGCATCGTTGCGCCAAAGCGAGGAGAAGAGCTGTTTGATACGGGTATCGATACTCTCGATGCCAAATATCTTGAAGTTCTTTTTGCCGTCACCTTCCAGGAAGTCAAACTTTCGGGTCTTCTTGGGGAGCGGTGCGAAATGGAAGACCACATCCTCCTTGCCTGAACTAGGCATATAGTGTTCTTCGTCAAGTTTCAGTCCATCACAGCTCTTGACGAGATATTTCTTGCCATCAGCAAGGAGATAGGTTTCCTTCACAAACTTTACCCAATAGTGTGGGCGAAAAGTGATGTGCATGAACACTCGTGTTTCATCATCTGCGAATTCCACACGATAGATGTTGAGTTGAGACTGAAAGGGATCATTAAATAGATGATTCGATTCGGCTATCGGCTGTTCCCAGACAATGGGTTTCTTGCCATTCCCAGCCCAACAAGTGCAGAGGCAGAGGGTGGCGATAAGTACACAAAGGATTCTTTTCATCATTCGATAATTTTATCTGATTTATATTGAGGTGTAAATATATGAAGAAATAATCACAATCGCTTTATCTGAAGCATAAAAAAATATTATTCTGCGCATAAAAAAGGATAATTTAACAAAACGCAAGACCATATTTCATGATTTGCTTCTCTAAGCGATCTTATCGCTCATCCTTATATATTCTCGCAAAATGCACTGTTCAGAGTGCAATTTTCGTTAAGAAGTACACTCTCTTCAGTGCACTTTCGCATCTAATTCGCAATAGCACGCTATTACTCATTAAAAGCCAAACAAAATCCACTCTTCTAAAAATCCAAAATCCAAGCAAGCCCTAACGACCGATTTGGGTTAAATCTATGAAACAAAAAATAAGATATACTTAACCATTTCGGAAAAGCAGACTCCAAAAATCAGTATTGGAATCTGCTTTTCTACTTGTATAAAATGTATAAAACAGTATGATATGTTACTTTTCTATTGGTTCTTATAGAATAAAAGGGGATGATTGGCAATTACATCCTTTAAGGGAAGTTGTTTCAACCCTACACATCTAAAATATCATTGGATAACTTTGGTTGTCACATTTTGAGTTCGGTTGAAACATTCCTATTCAAACACTATTTGGTAGTTTTTAATGTAAGCGAAAGTTAAAGACGTTAAATGTTACACATTTCGTATCTATATAGAATCCACACAGTCCCTTTTCTACTGTTTAGAGCGTATAATACTGGTAATCAACTAATAATGCATTCCGTGGCTGTAAAAATCGGAAATTCGGTAACAACTATTAAAGGCGGGGCATTTTCTGGATGTTCAAAAATCCAAGATGTTTACTGCTATACAGCAGAACCGCCTCAAGCTATAGATTCTTATTTTACTTTTGACAAATCATTTAATGCTACTCTCCACGTTCCTGCAGAATCCATAGACAAGTACAGTTCTATAATTCCTTGGAATAACTTTGGCTCAATCGTACCACTAACAGGTCAAGAGTTAGCTATAAAAAACATAGGAGCCTACGACAACATAGCGATGTCAGCCTCTGCAAATGGTATTACAATATCTGGACTTAGAGATGGCGAAGTTTGCAGCCTCTATAGCCTCTCAGGTTCTAAGCTTGACCAAGCCACAGCCGCAAATGGCTCAGTAAGTCTTTGTACCAAAGGTCAAAGTGTGGTAGTAGTTCGCATAGGTTCGCAAAACATGAAGATGATTATTAAGTAAGAGTTCACTCTCAGACAAAAAATAACCAAGAAAGAGCATCCTTCTGATGAAACAGCAGAGAAGGATGCTCTTTTTTTATTATTACAATTCCGAGTTCTAAACCCGTATCCTCCGCACTATCCGTATGCAACAACTCAACCGAGAAACGCAAACAATTTGTTTTTCAAATTACCAATAAAAAAAGCCGACTGATTTTAAGCGATAAACCTAAAATCAGTCGGTTGTTATGTATAGGAAAAAAGTCTAATTACTCCCCTCTCTTTTGGAGAGGGGTTGGGGGTGAGGCTGTTTTATTTACTTCACCTCAATCTCCACGCTTGCAGGCTTCACATTCTTGTTGCTCTTGTCGACAACCTTGAGAGTGGCTACGCCAGGAGCGTTGGCAGCCTGGAGGGTAACGACGAGCTTGCCGCCAAAGAGCTTCATCTGAGGCTGGGTGAACACTTCGAGCGAGGTGGCATCGCCATTACAGATGCCACGGAACGAAGCTGCGCCAGATACCTCTACCGAGATATTGTCGGAAGCGGTAGGAAGCTCGTTGCCATCCTTGTCGACGAGCGAGACTGTGACGTAAGCCAAATCTTCGCCATCGGCAGCAAGCACGGTCTTGTCGGCTTTCAGGGCTACGGCAGCAGCCTTGCCAGCAGTATGGATGGAGGTTTCGCCCACCTTGTTGCCGTCGGCACCATAAGCCACAACCTTGAGTTCGCCTGGCTCATACTTCACATCGTTCCACATCAGGCGGTAGCGACGAGCGCGCACCTCAGGCTTGTCTGCCATAGTGGCATGCTGCTTGCGTATGCGTCCTTGCGACTTGCCATTTATGAACAGCTCAGCCTCGGGAGCGTCGGTATAGCAGAACACAGGTGTGAGCTTGCCCTCGCGACCCGGCCATGTCCAATGAGGCAAGAGATGGAGGGTGTGGCTATTCTTGTTCCATTCCGAGCGATAGAGATAATATCTGTCCTTAGGCAATCCGGCAAGGTCGCAAATGCCGAAATAGCTGCTGCGACTTGGCCAATATTCATCATAAGGAGTAGGTTCGCCAAGATAGTCGATGCCGGTCCACACGAACTGACCGATGGTGTAATCGTAGTCGTCCATGGCGAGGAAATCCTCCTCAGGCAGATTGCTCCACGAGCACCATTGAGTGTCGTAGGAAGTCACCTGTCCGTCCTTGTCGGCCTTTGTTACGCCCCACTCTACAGGAAACTTGTATACTCCGCGCGAGCTAACGGTAGAGGCTGTTTCGGAACCGAGCAAGAACTGCTGAGGCAGCTTGCCGATGCAAGGTTCGTATTTGTGTACACGATAGTTGAAGCCCGGCACATCCATGGCTTGGGCAAAGCCCGTGCGGATGGCGTTGTCGGGACGGTCGATGCCCTGAGTGACCGGACGCGAAGGGTCGAGCTGATGGCAGATATCCTGAAGGTGCTTAGCCATTTCTGTGCCGCCCTTCATGCCCTGCTCCGGAATCTCGTTGCCGATGCTCCACATCACGATAGACGGATGGTTGCGATGAGCCAACACAAGGTTGGTCATGTCCTTGTCGCTCCACTCCTTGAAGAATCGGGCGTAGCCATTTTTGCATTTAGGATAAACCCACATGTCGAAACTCTCAGCCATGACCATCATTCCGAGCGAATCACAAAGGTCCATCTGCATCTGGCTTGGCATATTGTGCGAGGTGCGAATGGCGTCGGCACCCATATCCTTCATGAGTTTGATTTGGCGAATCAAGGCAGCCTTGTTGACAGCAGCACCAAGCGGTCCGAGGTCGTGGTGCAGGCAAACGCCCTTGATTTTTCTCGTCACGCCATTAAGCTGGAATCCATTCTCCTTGCTCACGCTAACCGTGCGCACGCCAAACTTCTGAGTGGTTTTGTCTACCACCTTATTATTCTTATATAGTCGAACCTCGAGATTGTAGAGGAACGGATTTTCAGGCGACCACGCTTGTGGTTTCTTCATGGTGAGAGGTAGGGTGACCACTCCGTTGGCAGGCACGTCGGCATGACCTGCAATCTCTTCGTAGCCCTTAGGATTGAGGATGGCAACTTCGATGGCCAGCTTGTCGTGGGCGTTGTTGTCGATGCCCACAACCTTTGTCGACACCTCGATTTGCGCCTCGCGCTTGGATAACGAGAGAGTGCGAGCGTAGGTAGCCCACGAGTCTATATTCTGTTTGCCTGTGGTGATGAGCGTTACGGGGCGGAACAAGCCTGCACCAGGATACCAACGGCTGCTCTCTTCGACATTCTGCAGATGCACCTCGATGGTGTTGTCGCCCTTGCGCAGAAGGCGGGTTACGTCGAGTCGGAACGAGTTGTAGCCATAAGCCCAATAGCCAGCATATTCGCCGTTGACGAGTACACGAGGTTCAGCCATGGCTCCATCGAAAACGAGCATGGCATGAGGTGGCAGTTGCTTAAGATTTATGGTGGTGCGATAGAAGCCCTGACCAATCCATGGAAGCGCTCCCGAACGACCAGACTTCTCGGTTTTCTGTTTTTCGCCATTCTGAACGATGGCAACATTCTGCAGGTCCCATTTCTTGTCGAATGGTCCGCTAATAGCCCAATCGTGCGGAATGGTTACGTTTTTCCATTCCACGCTATCTTGCGAAAACTCCCAATTCTTGATGTCCAACGAAGAGCGTTGTTGGGCATTAGCATTAAGAGCCAAGCAAAGTAGAGAGGCAAATGTAATATGGTTTAGTTTCATAAATAGTTTTTAGTCAAAGTTATTGAATTAGAAGTTATAGAATTTAAAGAAGTTATCGCTCCCTGCGGTCGCTAGAAGTTAAAGCCAATAGCCTTTTTGTTGGAGGTTTCAGTTGGAGTTTTAACCATAAAACATATGGCTTTAACTTCTCTAACTTCTTTAACTTCTTTAACTTCCACTATACGAAGTATGTAATTAAAAAATCGGAAACGCGACCATGCCATGCAAAGAAGGCAAAGCCTCGTTTCCGAAAATATTGTTTAGAGATTAGAGACCGAGCGACTTCTTGATAGCCTCAATCTTCTCGTCGGCAGCCTTGTTGCAACGAGCGTAGCAACCGGCACACTTGAACGAAGGATCCTTAACCTCGAGATAGAACTTAATCTTAGGCTCGGTACCTGAAGGACGAACGCTCACCTTGGTGTTGTCGTCGCAGAACCATTGGAGCACGTTGCTTGTAGCAGGCATGTCGAGCTTCTCTACGCTACCGTCAGCATGCTTAACCTCGAGAGCCTGATAGTCTTTCCAAGTAACGACCTTGCTGCCGCCCAACTCCTTTGGAGGGTTAGCACGGAAGTCAGCCATCATCTGCTTAATCTCGTCGGCACCAGTCTTGCCAGGGCGAACCACGTTGACTGTGAACTCCTTGCTGAAGCCATAGTCGGCATAAATCTGCATCAAGAGGTCGTAGAGAGTCTTGCCCTGATCCTTAGCCCAAGCAGCAATCTCGCAAATCAAGCAGATAGAAGCAGGAGCATCCTTATCGCGAACCTTATCGTATGGCAAGAATCCGAACGACTCTTCGCCACCACCAATATAATCCTGCTTGCCCTCAGAAACGGCAATCTCGCGGGCAATCCACTTGAAGCCAGTATAGCAGTCGCGAAGCTCTACGTTGTTTTTCTTGGCAATCTCGGCAATAACCTCGGTAGTAACGATAGTCTTGACGAGGAAGTCGGTAGGTTTAAGCTTGCCGAGCTTCTTCTTGTTTTCGATGATGTAGTAGCAGAACATCATGGCAGTCTGGTTGCCGTTGATGATCATCCACTCGCCCTTGTCGTCGCGGCAAACGATAGCCAAACGGTCGGCATCAGGGTCGGTAGCCACCACGAGGTCGGCATTAAGCTTAGTACCGAGCTTAATACCGAGAGTCATAGCCTCAGCATTCTCAGGGTTTGGAGAAACTACGGTTGGGAAGTTGCCATCGACAACCATCTGCTCAGGCACCACGTTGATGTTCTGGAATCCCCATGAGCGCAAGCACATAGGCACGATTACGCGACCTGTGCCGTGCATAGCCGAGTAAACGATGTTGAGGTCTTTCTGACGGAGGATTACATCCTGGTCGATCATGGCAGTATGTACGGCTGTCATGTAGTCGTAGTCCATTTCGCCACCAATAATCTGAATCTTATCCCAGTTAGCCTCAAACTTCACCTGGTCGATAGTAACCTTGTTTACCTCGTCGATGATGCCCTTGTCGTGAGGAGCCAAAACCTGAGCGCCATCGCTCCAGTAAGCCTTGTAGCCGTTGTACTCCTTAGGGTTGTGAGAAGCTGTTACGTTGACACCAGCCTTAGCGCCAAGCTGACGGATGGCGAACGAAATCTCAGGTGTAGGGCGCAATCCCTCGAAGAGATAAGCCTTGATGCCATTAGCCGAGAAGATGGCTGCCACGGTCTCAGCAAAGAGACGCGAATTGTTGCGGCAGTCGTGACCTACTACTACCGAGAGGTTTTCTTCGCCTGGGAATGCCTTGAGAATGTAGTTGGCAAAGCCCTGAGTAGCCATACCAACAATATATTTGTTCATACGGTTTGTACCTGCGCCCATGATGCCGCGCAAGCCACCTGTACCAAATTCAAGATTCTGATAGAAAGCGTCGATAAGTGCCGACTTATCTTCGTTGTCAAGCATAGCCTGAACATCCTTACGTGTCTCTTCGTCGAACGAAGGTGACAACCATTGCTTTGCTCTTTCTTCGCATAGAGCAATGAGTTCTGAATTGTTTGCCATAGTTTTAATGTTATTTTTATATTGTTCTTTTATGATTTTCTCAATTTGTGTATTTACGATAACCACATAGTATCTGCAAATTTAGGCAAAAAATCTGAATAACAAAATAAATTGATAATAAAAATTAGTTAAGCGACGCAGCCGAGCTGCGACGAACGCAACACAAGGGGCGACATTTATAAAGAAAAGCCCGCTACGACGAGGCGTAACGGGCTATATAATATAAAAGGTGGAGCTTTGCTTACCTTACCTTAGATTGAGCTTATATTCTGCTTAGCTTACCTTATCAAGCTTCTTGATGATAGAGAAGATGAAAATGGCACTAACGAGGCAGATAGCTGCCAATACGCCCCAGATGATAGGCAACGAAACGTTGGCACCCCAAAGCAAACCAGGAATCATTACGAGCTGGTTGCCGATGGCTGTGGCTGCAAACCAAAGACCCATCATAAGGCCGGCATACTTAGGAGGAGCTACCTTGGTAACGAAGCTGATGCCGATAGGCGACAACAAGAGCTCAGCAAAGGTGAGCACAAGGTAGGTAGAGATGAGGAGGTTGGCGCTAACGCGTGCTGGGTCGGCACCCTGCTCGATAGCCTGAGCCTGATCCATAGGAGCAAGCAAGCCCAAAGAACCACCTATCATGATGCAGAAAGCAATAGCGGCAACAAGCATACCAAGACCAATCTTGCGAGGACTTGTAGGCTCTTTGCCCTTGCGATTGAGCCATGAGAACAAGGCTACGCTAACAGGTGTGAGGGCTACAACATAGCAAGGGTTGAACTGCTGGAAGATAGGAGCCTTAACGTCTACTACGCCATCGAGGCTCACGTACTTATAAGCAAGGAAGGCAATAGCAGCCAAGATTATCAAGCCCGAAATGCCTCTACCCTTCATGGTCTTGCTCTGAGCAATACCAAATGCGCCATAGACGATGAAGATGCAAGCCACGAGGTTGGTAACGTCGAATACCATAGACTGAAGACCTACGGATGTGGTCTGAGTGTAGTCGCGAGCAAAGAGAGTAAGGGTGTTACCATTCTGATGGAATGCCATCCAGAAGAAGATAACTACGGCAAACACGAGGCAAAGGCAAACGATGCGCTCCTTGGTTTCGCTCTTAGAGAGTTCAGGCACGTTGGCTGCAGCATTATTGCCAGCCTTGTTGTCTTCGCCTGCAAGCACATGGCTATAGGTGCCACGGAAAGCATAATAGATGGCGATAGAAACGATAAGGCTCAAGCAAGCCACGGCAAAGGCATAATGATAAGAGTCAGCCTCAGAAACGCCAAGCGACTGCTGTGCCCATTCCATAATCTTGATGGCTGCTGTTGGAGCAAACATAGCACCAATATTGATAGCCATATAGAAAAGGCTGAAACCGCTATCGCGCTTGTCGGAATATTCAGGAGCGTCGTAGAGTTTGCCAACCATTACCTGGAGGTTGCCCTTGAAAAGACCTGTACCGAAGCTAACGAGCAATAGAGCTGCGCCCATGGCGATAACGGCTGTGGTGTTGGCTCCGAGAGGAACAGAAAGCAAGAGATAGCCGATAAACATGATAACGATACCCGATGTTACCATCTTGCCAAAACCAAACTTGTCGGCTGCAGCACCTCCTATAACAGGAAGGAAGTAGACCAACATGAGGAAGGTTGAATAAATACCACTTGCAAGACCTGGTGCGAAACCGAAGTTGGCCTGCAAATACAATAAAAAGACTGCGAGCATGGTATAGTAACCAAATCGCTCTCCTGTGTTGGCTAAAGCCAAGGCCCAAAGACCTTTAGGTTGTCCTTCGAACATAATTTTGTCGTTTAAGATTAGTGATTATTACTGAATTTATTTAATATTCTCGTTTTTAGTTCTCACGATATCGAAGAGATAGGTTAGCTTGACGCTAATGTTGTTGAAATTGCTCGAACCGAAATAGTCGCGCTTAGAGTCGCCATAGATGTTGCCAAGTCCATAGTAGTAGCGACCCTCGAGAAGGAAATGACCCACGCGAGGAATGCTAAACTCAAGACCTGCGCCAGCTGCTATTCCGTAGTCGAACTTGTTTTCGATAGCCATGGTGTCTTGTGCGCAAACGGGGTTCACACGGTCTGCCATGTTGCGGTCGGAGAAATTGAAGTTGGTCTTGGTAGTCTCGCTCAAGCAATAGCCAAACTGCGGACCAAGATTTACGAAGAAGGCTACGCCCTTGCGCTCCCTACCCCACGCCAAATGCGCCATGACAGGAACCTGGATGTAGCTGATGGTGCGTTGATATTCTTCGGGCAGTCCTGTAGTAGAATTTATCACGGGCTGGTCGTTGACATCAAGAATATCCTCTTTCCATCCCATCTGGCTATAGTTTATTTCGCCATAAACGGAGCAGATGGTATTAAAATATTTCTCACATACATACCTCGCAGACAAACCGGCATTAATGCCTCCTAATTGTGATTGCGACACCTTAGGGGTGAACTTCACGCTCGACATGTTGTAGCCGCCATTTACGCCAATTGAAAAGTCGTTGCGATGAACGCCTATCTGCGCAAAGGCAAACGAAGGCAACAGCATGAGCATCAAGATATAGGATAATTTCTTCATTGAAATATTGAACATTTTAGAAGTTAGAGAAGTAAAAGAAGTTAGCGCTCCCTTTGGTCGCTAGAAGTTAAAGCCATTAGCCTTTTTGCTGGAGTTTTCAGCAGGAGATTTCTGTTGGAGTATTCTGCCATAAGACATATGGCTTTAACTTCTTTAACTTCTTTAACTCCTTTAACTTCTTAAAATTCTCTTCTTATTATTAATATGTTATCGATTCCAATCCTCCATCGAGCATATAATGGATTAGCATGTAGCAACGATTTTGCCATCCGCCCTCCTTCTTGCTTGGCGAGAAAGTTCGCTCAAACGAAAGTGGAGTTTGCAAAGGAAACTTGACCTGCTGACTACGATAGCCGCAGAAGTTTTTGCCAAAATGACGAATACCGCGCACGAAGAACTGGCAATGGTCGTAGCCGGTAATGGCGAAGCGTGGTTGAGCATTCTGCTGCATAGGTTCGCCAAACCAACGGCTGTATGAGCGCTCAAGGTTGATGGTGCTGGCATTAACCGCATTATAATAGAATGTGGTTGGAATATAAGTATTAAACTTATGGAAGTTTGCAGACTGATACTTAGTGTACATCAGCCACTCAGTATAGCCGAAGAGCGAGATGCTGATGCCAGGGACGTTGGCAACAAGGCCATTAAGCTTAGCTATTGCCACGTTGAGCTCAGGCGAACGACCGGTATTCAGGACAACGATATTTGGCTTGGTGCGCGAGAAAGCCTTTAGGAACATCTGCTCAGAATTGTTGAGATTGGTGATGGAATAATCACGCTTAGCAAGTTGCAGTTGGTTGCGCAAAGCGAATGTGAAAGCGCCCTTCTTGCTTGTGCTATCGTTGCAATCGATGAATACAGGATGATGATTAGGGAATCGCTCCAAGAACGCCTTGATGGCAGCATTATTCTGCTCGTCGGGATTCTGATAAACCTGATAGATATTGGTGTTGTAGCACACGTCGCTACCATATATCGAGAATGGCACCACGAGGCGTATGTCGTGCTGCTTGCAGAAATCGCCAAGAGGCTTGACCTGATGAGTGTACAAAGGACCGAAGATAACATCGCAATCGGCTGTGCCAGGCAGGCTGAGCAAAGCCTTCACGTCGCCATCAATAGGCAGATTCCACGCCTTGACGTCGGTAGAAATGCCCTCGCGCTTCAGCGAGTCGCAAGCCATAAGGATGCCACGATAATATTCTATCATTCTGCGTCCGTCGCCATCTACATTATGCAAAGGCAACATCACGCCAATTCTCACATTCTTGCTCACCTTGGCTACAGGCTTGGCAGTTTGCGGTTTGGCAGGGCTTGGCGATTGGGCGAAAGGAATAAAAATCATGTCGCCCTTTTTTAGTTCATACCCCTCGGTTTTCATCACGGGGTTAGCATCGATAAGTTCAGGAAGAGTGATGCCATATTTGCGCGAAATGCCAAACAAGGTATCTTTCTTCTTTGCCTTATATACGTCTTGCCATTTATTCACTTGGGCATCGGCTCCAAACACCAGAAATAGAGCTGCCACTAAGAGAAAAAGCCTCGAAATATGTTTCATATCCAATAAAATTGATTTATTCATGTGCAAAAATACAAAAAAAGTGTGGTTTAATCAACTTTATTAGTTATTTTTGCAAGAATATAAGCTACGAATATGAAAAATAGAACGATATTTACATTACTTGCTGCGTTTTGCATGCACTTGGCGGCATGGTCGCAAACCTTTCCTACCATAAATCCGCAGTTCACTTATACCGACGACGAGGGACAGGAACAAACCACCACAAGTGCCTCGGAATCGGCTCCGCTCGTTGCCACTTTCACTTCGGGCACAGAAAATGCCGAAGGATGGGAAGCTCACTACGAATGGCATTTCTATAAAGACGGAAAGCGAAGCGAGCCTTATTTAATAAGGTATGATGAAACTACAGATTATACCTTTACTCAGGCTGGCACCCATTTCGTAGAGCTATACGCCATCTTCACACAAGGCACAGATACCGTGGCTTATACCGAGGAGTATTGGACCTCGGAGGGGGCGCCTCTGTCAATATCAATTTCTGAGAGTAAGCTCAATATGCCTAACGCCTTTTCGCCTAATGGCGACGGCATCAACGACATCTACAAAGCCAAAGAGGGCTACCAAAGTATTGTGGAATTCCACGCCTACATCTTCAACCGTTGGGGACAGAAACTCTACGAATGGACCGACCCTGCAGGCGGATGGGACGGCAAATACAAAGACAAGGATGTGGCGCAAGGCGTGTACTATTGTCTGGTGAAAGCCAAGGGCGCAGACGGCAGAAAATACGACATCAAAACGGATGTGAATCTGCTTAGAGGATATACAGAAAACGGAACCAACAGCAACGAATAGTTTAGGTAGAGAAGAAACAAAGAAAGAGAAGAAACATGGAAAAGATTGAAGTTTTTGGAGCTCGCGTACACAACCTTAAGAATGTTGACGTGGAAATGCCACGCAACTCGCTTACCGTAATCACGGGACTCTCAGGCTCTGGCAAATCTTCGTTGGCTTTCGACACAATCTTTGCCGAAGGACAACGCAGATACATAGAAACATTCTCTGCCTACGCCCGCAACTTCTTGGGCAACATGCAACGCCCTGATGTTGACAAGATTACGGGTTTGTCGCCTGTTATAAGCATCGAGCAAAAGACCACCAACAAGAACCCTCGTTCTACGGTTGGCACGGTTACGGAAATCTACGACTATCTGCGATTGCTCTTTGCGCGTGCTGCTGATGCTTATAGCTACGCAAGTGGCGAAAAGATGGTGAAATATACCGAGGAACAGATTGCGCAAACCATTCACGAGGCTTATCTCAACAAGCGCATCTTTATCTTGGCGCCTCTCGTTAGGCAACGCAAGGGCCACTATCGCGAACTCTTCGACTCCATGCGTCGCAAGGGCTATCTATACGCAAGGGTGGATGGAAAGATTGAAGACCTGGTTGAGGGAATGAAGGTTGACCGCTACAAGAACCACAATATCGAGGTGGTGATTGACAAGATGCAGGTGAAGGAGGGCGACAACGAGCGACTTGCCAAGACCATTCAGACTGCCCTCAGACAAGGCGAAGGCACCATGATGATTCTGGATAAGGATAGCGGGCAGATTCGCAACTTCTCGAAGAAGCTCATGGACCCCGTGACTGGTATTGCTTATGGCGACCCTGCTCCAAACATGTTTTCGTTTAACTCGCCCGAAGGTGCTTGTCCACGATGCAAGGGTTTGGGAATGGTCAACGAGATTGACATGGCGAAGGTGGTGCCAGACGATAAATTGAGCATCCACGAGGGTGCAATAGTTCCTTTAGGAAAATACAAGAGCCAACTGATATTCTGGCAAATAGAGGTTATACTCAACAATTATGACTGCACCCTAAAAACTCCTTTCAAGGATATTCCAGCCCAAGCCGTCGACGACATCATGTTTGGCTGCATGGAGAAGGTGAGAATTCCGAAAGAGAAGGTTCACACGTCGTCTGATTATTTCACCAATTATGATGGCGTGATAAAATATCTGAAGACAATAATAGAGAACGACGAGAGCTCAGCCGGACAGAAATGGGCTGACCAATTCTTGGCGATGACGGAATGTCCGGAATGTCACGGCATGAGACTGAAGAAGGAGTCGTTGGCTTACAAACTTTGGGACAGCAACATAGCCGAAGTTGCCAACCTCGACCTCATAGCGTTGAAGGAATGGCTCGTGGCGTTGCCTGAGCATATTTCGGAAACTCAACGCAAGATAGGAAGCGAGATTCTGAAAGAATTGACCACAAGGGTCGACTTCTTGCTCGAAGTGGGTCTCGACTATCTGTCGCTCAATCGCCAAAGCGCTACCCTTTCGGGTGGAGAGAGCCAGAGAATCCGTCTTGCCACTCAGATTGGCTCGCAACTCGTCAACGTGCTCTACATACTCGACGAGCCAAGTATCGGACTTCATCAACGCGACAACTGCCGACTGATAGACAGCCTAAAGCAGCTGCGAGATCTTGGCAACACGGTATTGGTGGTGGAACACGACCGCGACATGATGTTGGCTGCCGACTATATCGTCGACATAGGTCCGAAGGCTGGACGCAAGGGTGGCGAAGTGGTGTTCCAAGGCACTCCGCAAGAGATGCTTCGCCAGCACACGCTCACGGCTCAATATCTGAACAACGATATGAAGATTGAGGTGCCGAAGGAGCGACGCAAGGGCAACGGCAAGAGCATCATCATTCGTGGTGCAAGGGGCAACAACCTAAAGAATATCGACGTGGAATTTCCTCTCGGCAAGCTGATTGTAGTGACGGGAGTTTCGGGCTCGGGCAAGTCGACCCTCATCAACGAAACCCTGCAGCCTATCCTTAGCCAACATTTCTATCGTTCGCTCAAAAAGCCGATGGCTTACGACAGCATCGAGGGATTGGACAATATAGATAAGGTGGTGAACGTAGACCAAAGTCCGCTCGGCAGAACTCCACGCAGCAATCCTGCCACATATACAGGCGTGTTCTCCGACATTCGCAGCCTCTTCGTAGGTCTGCCCGAAGCTCAGATTCGTGGCTATAAGCCTGGCCGTTTCTCGTTTAATGTGAAGGGCGGACGATGCGAGGCTTGTGGCGGAAATGGATACAAGACCATAGAGATGAACTTTCTACCAGACGTTATGGTGCCTTGCGAGGTTTGTCAGGGCAAGCGCTACAATCGCGAAACTCTCGAAGTGAGATACAAAGGAAAATCTATTGCCGACGTGCTCGACATGACGATAAATCAAGCGGTAGAGTTTTTCCAGGCTGTACCAGCAATATTGCAGAAGATTTCAGCCCTTCAGCAGGTGGGATTGGGCTATATCAAGCTCGGACAGTCATCGACTACTCTCTCGGGAGGCGAAAGCCAACGTGTAAAGCTGGCTACAGAACTGGCTAAGCGCGACACGGGCAAGACTCTCTACATCCTCGACGAGCCTACCACGGGTCTGCACTTCGAAGACATTCGCATTCTGATGGACGTTATTCAGAAGCTCGTGGATAAGGGCAATACCGTTATCATCATCGAGCACAACCTCGACGTAATAAAACTTGCCGACCACATCATCGACATCGGTCCTGAGGGCGGAAGAGGTGGCGGCCAGGTGCTTGCGACTGGAACTCCTGAAGAAGTAGCGCAGTCGAAGAAAGGCTACACGCCACGATTCTTGAAAGAAGAATTGGAAAGGAAATAGGATGTAAAGAAGTTAAAGAAGAGAAGTTAAAGGAGTTAAAGAAGTTAGAGAAGTTAAAGAAGTTAGAGAAGTTAAAGAAGTTAGAGAAGTTAAAGCCATATGTCTTATGGATTAATTTCTAGCTAAAACTTCAGCTGAAAACTCCAACAAAAAGGCTAATGGCTTTAACTTCTAGCGACCGCAGGGAGCGATAACTTCTTTAACTTCTAGCGACCGCCAGGGAGCGATAACTTCTCTTAAAAAAATAATTAACTAACAAAATAATTAATCATGTTCAATTACAGAAATCTATTGTGTGTTAGCTTTTTGCTGCTTGCCCTCACAGCTTGGGCGCAGCCAAATGGCACGGGCAACTATTATCAAGATGCCAACGGAAAGAAAGGTAAGAGCTTGAAAACAGCCCTGTTTGGAATTATCAAGAGCCCAAATGTAGTATCGTATAAAGGTCTTTGGGATGCTTACAAGAAGACCGACCTTCGCTCAGATGGCAAGATTTGGGACATGTATTCCGACATTACCAACTTCGACCCAGACAAAGGTCATGCTGGCAACTACTCGAAAGAAGGCGACATGTACAATCGTGAGCACTCGTTTCCTAAGAGCTGGTTTAACGATGCCAAGCCTATGTATTCGGATATTGTACATGTGGTTCCTGCCGATGGCTATGTGAATAATCGTCGTAGCAACTTGCCTTTTGGCGAGACTGATGGCGACGTATTTAAATCGCATGGCAGCTTCAGCAAGGTTGGTGCTTGCTCGCTTCCTGGATATTCTGGAAAGGTTTTCGAACCTAACGACGAGTATAAGGGCGACTTTGCCCGAATCTATTTCTACATGGCTACATGCTACGAGGATAAGATTTCGTCGTGGAGTAGCGACATGCTTTCTCACAACTCTTATCCTGCTTACAAGCAATGGGTTATCGACATGTTGCTTCGTTGGGCAAAGAACGACCCTGTGAGCAAGAAGGAGATAGACCGCAATAATGCCGTTCAGCGCGTGCAGGGCAACCGCAATCCTTTTGTCGACTATCCAGGACTTGAGCAGTATATTTGGGGCAACAAGACGGATGTGGCTTTCTCGTACGACAACTACGACTACACCATTCCTGACCCAACTCCTGACCCTAAGCCAGATCCTAATCCTGATCCAAATCCAGATCCTAATCCAGATCCTAACCCGGATCCAAACCCGGACCCAACTCCTACTCCTGAGCCTTCTGAGGGCGAGCAAGTTTACACTCTCGTAGCTTCGGCTGCCGACCTCGCTCCTGACACATATTATCTGTTGGTTAGAGAGAATGAGAATGGCAACGATGCCAAACTAAAGAGCGTGGCTCTATCTGACATGCTTTCTACAGGCAAGGCTTTCGGCTATGCTAACGTTACGGTAACCAACAATACTATCGTTACAAAGGTTAACGAAGAGAAATGTCCTCAAGAGCTCTATCTTGCAAAGGCTGACGATACTTACACCTTGTGCGACGTGAAAATCAAGAAGTATCTCTCGTTGACTTCTTCTGATAATGCGTTGATGGCAAACGAAACCGTTACAGGCGATGGCGAGAAGTGGACTATCACTTTCGACGAGAACAACGCCATTATCGCAAACAAGAAGATTAAGGATCGCACCATCCGCTTCAACGCAGGTAGTCCTCGCTTTGCTTGCTACAAGGGTTCTCAACAACCTGTACAGCTCTACAAAAAGGTTGTTGCCAACAGCATCAAGAACACAAAGGTTTCTGCCAAGGCCAACAACGTGGTCTACTCTATCGACGGTCGCAGAATCATGAAGATTGGCGATGGCGACAACCCTTACAGAATACTTCCAAAGGGAATGTATATAATAGGTGGACGCAAGGTTGTTGTTGGAAATTAATCCGCATGCAGGAAATTAATCCTGCTTGACAGAAAAAAAATCTAAGAAGATAAACAAAGAGTTTAATGTCTAATCACATAAACTTACGCAAACTATTGGCAATAGGCTTTATAGCACTCTTTTCGTGCTATAAAGCCTTTGGCATGCGTACCGACTCGTTGATGTTGGAACGCATGTTTCGTTATGCGAAAGCCATACAAGACAAACAAAGCTCTATCAACCACAACTACAACTACACTCGCTTTAGCCTCGACATACAAAGGAAGAACTTCACTCTGCTAACCATTCCTTCGATGTATGCCGTGGCACGAACCGGACAACGCACATTTATCGACGAAACCTACAACCGCATTTCGGGCTACGGAACCGACACCATGCAGACTCACACCATGCTTCGAGCTACCACTATTCCGCATCGAAGCGTAACCATGGAAAATGTGCTGAAATATCTCACCCCGAAGATTTATCAGGAGACGATAATCGAAAACTATCTCATTTCTCCTTTCTCAAGAATAAACAAGCGATTCTATAAATATAGAGTCACTTTCTACAACGGCAAAAAGGTGGCTAACGTCACCTTCACTCCTCGACGCAACAACACCCAACTTGTTAGCGGATACGCCATCGTGGACTACTATACTGGTCGCATCATAAAATGCTATATAGCAGGCGAATACGACATGGTGGACTTCGGAATGAATCTCACCATGGGCGACGAATATCGCAACTCTCTGCTGCCCACAAAGGTTGACCTAACCACACAATTCTCGTTTGTGGGCAACAAGATAAAAGGAAAATATGTTTCCTACTACGACCGACCAAAGAAAGACAGCATCACCAAAGCCGACAATATCGAAAACATGCGCCCCGACCATCTCTCGCCATACGAGCAAGGGATGATAGATTCATATAAAGAAAAGAATAGCAAACCCGACTCTACGAAGCATAAGAGCAGCTCAAAATTTTGGGACGCCATCTCCGACCACACCCTCAACAGAATTAGGCAAAACTTTGGCTCCAAGGGCTACGTCAGGGTAAACCCCATTCTAAACCCTCTTTACCTTGGCTACAGCCAGCGTCGCGGCATTACGTATAAGTTCGACGTCATGGGAAGCTACATGTTTTCGGAAAATAGCGAGTTCTCGGCAAGGGTGAAAGCTGGTTACACTTTTAAGCTGAAACAGCTGCTGATGAATATTCCTATCACGTGGTATTTCGACAAGAACCGTAATGGCTACACTCGTATCGAATTGGGTAATGGCAACCACGTGGGCAACTCGATGCTTGCCCGACACCTGATGGAGATAATGCCCGATTCGGCTATTGTTTCGAAAGGTAACAACTTGAACGATTTCCACAACAACTATATGAAGATGTATGCCAACATCGACTTCAACAAGTATTTCGGACTCATGGGCGGTTTAACGATGCACTATCGCAAGGCTGTGGATGTGGAGTCGTATAAGAAGCTTAACCAACGCTACACTTACCATTCGTCGGCTCCGATGTTGGAACTCAGGTTGCGACCTTTGGCGTGGCAGGGTCCTGTAATCACGGTCGACTACGAGCGAAGCATCAAGGGACTACTCAACTCCAACATCAACTACGAGCGTTGGGAGCTGAATAGCGAGTATATTTATCGACTCAACAAACTGCAGAATTTCCATTTCAAGTTTGGTACGGGCTTCTATACTACCAAAGACAGCAACGGATATTTCCTCGACTTCGAAAACTTCCGCGACAATATCATAGCTGGAGGATGGAACGACGATTGGAGTGGCGAATTTGAATTGCTGCACCAAGAAACCTACAATCAGTCCGACTACTATATTCGCGCCAACATGAGCTACGAGAGTCCGCTATTGATACTCAGCTGGTTGCCGTATGTGGGCAAATATATGGAGATGGAGCGCATCAACGTGAGCACTCTCGACGTCAAGGGCATTCATCCTTATATCGAAGCCGGCTACAGCTTCACCACTCGTTGGTTCTCGTTTGGCATGTTTGCCTCGATGAAGCAATGGGAGTTTGATAGCGTGGGCGTAAAATGGGGATTCGAACTGTTTAGAAAATGGTAACAACATCTTAGAGACTGGAAAAACAACATCATGGACAACATATTGACCGTTTACAGCGCAAGTGCTGGTAGTGGCAAGACGTTTACCCTTGCCGTGAAATATATAGAGCTGCTGATAGAACAGCCCGAAAACTATAGAAAAATTCTTGCCGTAACTTTCACCAACAAGGCTACCGACGAGATGAAGTTGCGTATTCTGAGCCAACTCTACGGTTTGGCTCATTCCCTACCCGACTCTCAGGCTTATGCCGACAAGATAAAGGAAGACTTCCACAAGGCGAAAAAGCCCATCTCTGACGAGCTGATAAAGCGGAATGCGGACAAGGCGCTCCACTATCTGCTCCACAACTACAATTATTTCCGCATTCAAACCATCGATGCTTTCTTCCAGCAGGTTACTCGCAACATGGCTCGCGAGCTAAACCTCAACGCCAATTTCAAGCTCTCGCTCAACGATAGTCAGATTGAGGAGAATGCCGTTGACGAGATGATTGAACAGCTCACACCAAAGAGCAACGTGATGAAGTGGATATTAGACTACATCAACGAAAACATCTCGGAAGACAAAAGCTGGAACGTCATCAACTCGATAAAGAATTTCGGACTAACCATCTTTTCCGACATCTACAAGGCTCACGAAGAGGAGCTAAACGAGGTGTTCCAACAACCCGATTTCTTCAAGAATTTCGAAAGCCGTATGCATGGCATCATGAAGCAGGCTGAGGAAGAATACAGCAAGGTCTACGACGACTATCAGGCACTTATGGAGGCCAACGGCGTTAGCTTTGCCGACTTCAAGAGTGGCAAGAGTGGTGCTTGCGGATATTTCGAAAAGTTTGCCAACGGCATCAAGGCTATGGCTGGCGTTGACGACGACAAGCATTTCAACAAAACGGCTCAAAAGGCTACCGAAGACATAGGCGCTTGGGTTAAGAAGGGCGACTTGGGAACGAGTCTTGAGCAGGTGGCGATAAAGCTGATGCAGATGCTCAACGAAACCGAGGCTAAGCGCAAGGAATGGATGAGTAGCTACAAATCGGCTTCCAACACCATTCGCCACATCAGCAAGTTGCGCCTTCTTGGTTCTATAAAGGATAAGGTTGACGAGGTGAACGCTTTGGCAAACAGATTTCCGCTTAGCGCCACTCAGGCTTTGCTCAACACGATGATTGGCACAAGCGATGCTCCCTTCGTCTACGAGAAGATAGGCACGCAGATAAGCCACATCATGATTGACGAGTTCCAGGACACGAGCCTTGCGCAATGGCACAATTTCAAAGTGCTGTTGGAGGATTGTATGTCGCAAAATTCTGCTTGCCTCATAGTGGGCGACGTTAAGCAGAGCATCTATCGTTGGCGTTCGAGCGACTGGCGACTGCTCAACAACATAAGCCAAGAGTTTCCGGGCTACAACATAGAGCCTACACCGCTCGATACCAACTATCGTTCGGAGGCTAACATCGTGAAGTTCAACAACGCTTTTTTCGAGACTGCTGCCAAAGAGGAGTTCAAGGAGTTTGCCAACAACGCAAGTAACGTAGACAAAATCTACAAGAAGGAGGCTGTGTGCCAAAAGATTCATCCTAAAAAGGCAGACAAGGCTCACAAGGGTTTGGTTCGCGTAACCTTGCTCCCTATCGACGACTACGAGAGCGTGACCATGCAGCTCATAGCCGACCAAATAAACATGCTCTTGCAAAAGGGCGTAAGACAAAGCGACATCGCCATCCTCACGCGTACCAATAAACACATAGCTTCTATCGGAACTTTCTTGATGGACGAATTGCCTGAGGTTACATTAGTTTCCGACGAGGCTTTCGTTCTCGAGGCTTCGCTCGCTGTCAGAACCATCATCACAGCCATGCGAGTAATGGCTAACGATGCCGACGAACTGTCGAAAGCCACTCTCGCTCGCTATTCGCAACTGCTTAGTGGCAACACAGATGCTGCAACGGCAATTCTCAACGCTTCTGCCAACTTCGATGCCTTATTGCCTGCCGCATTCAACAAGGAGGCAAGAGCGCTCTTAGCACAGAAACCTACTTACGAATTGGCTGAAACCATCTGCAACATTTTCCGTCTCGACAAACTGAAAAACGAGACTGCTTATCTTTGCAAATTTTTCGACACTTTGGCTTCGTTTCTTGCCGACACGCCTGCCACAATAGGCGACGTAATCAACGAATGGGACGAGAACATGCACAAGAAGGCTATCGAGAGCGACAAGGTGGAGGGCATTAGATTGCTCACTATTCATAAGAGTAAGGGACTGGAGTTTGACAACGTGATAATCCCGTTCTGCGACTGGAAAATGGAGCAGACCGCTACGCTTTGGGCTTCACCTAAGGAGAGTCCTTATAATAAGTTGCCGCTTGTGCCGTTGGAGTTTAGCAAAACCAAGCTCTCAGGTACCATCTACGAAGCTGACTACAACGAGGAACACATGCAGAATATGGTCGACAACATGAACTTGCTGTATGTGGCTTTCACTCGTGCCGGAAAGAATCTCTTCGTTTCGTGCAAAGATGCCAACCGCAAGGGCTCACGAACTTCGGGCACTCGTGCCACCATCGTGGCTTCTACGCTCAACGCCCTTGCAAAATCAAACCAGCTCGAGGGATGCTGCATAGAAGAGAACGAAGACGCTACGGTTTTCAACTATGGCGAACTATTCATCAAGGAGCCTAAAGCCAAGGAAGCAACTGCTGAAAGCAACAAGGCTGAAACCAACGTTTTCACGCCCGAAATAACGCCTCTATCGCTAAACCTCGACAACTATTCATACAAGCAAGCCGACGTAGACTTCCGACAAAGCAACAAGAGTCGGGAGTTTGTGGCTGCCGACGACGAGGGAACCGACGAGGAGCAAGAGGCTTACATCAAAACGGGCACCATTCTTCATCGCATATTCTCTACCATCGAGACTTCTGCCGACATCGATAAGGCGCTAACCTTGTTGGAGCAAGAGGGCGAACTATACTCTTCTACCACATCCAAGGAGAAGCTCATGGAGATGCTCCACAAACGATTGGAGAGCAAGAATGTGAAAGAGTGGTTTTCGCCAGGATGGCAGATTTTCAACGAGTGTGCAATATTGGACATCGACCCAACCACGGGCAAGGTGATTAATCGTCGCCCAGACCGAGTGATGATGAATGACAAGGAAACCATCGTTGTCGACTTCAAATTTGCTGCGCCCAACATAGACCACCAACGCCAGGTGGCGCAATACATGCTTTTGCTTTCAAGCATGGGCTACTCTAACGTAAAGGGCTATCTATGGTATGTTTACACTAACAAAATTGAGGAGGTCAACGCATAATGACAAACAATAAATCATTCCTTGAGTCTGTGGCTCAAGACATCATAAATCGTTTCGGCACCGAACTTGCCGACGTGGCTGTGGTTTTCCCTAACAAGCGTGCTTCGCTGTTCCTCAACAAGCATCTGGCGCAAATAGCCAAAAAGCCTATTTGGAGCCCTGCCTACATCACTATTAGCAACTTGTTTCGCAAGCATTCTGAGCTCGAGGTGACTGACAGCATAGAGCTGGTGTGCCGTCTCTACTCCACCTACTGCCAGCATGTGCCTGCAGGGGCTAATGCTGCAGCCAATAGTCTTGACCATTTCTATGGCTGGGGCGAACTGCTGCTTGCCGATTTCGACGATATTGACAAGAATCTTGGTAATGCCGAGAAGATTTTCTCCGACATTGGCAATTATCAGGACCTGACAACGGCTCCTGCCGACATGCTGAGTGAGGAACAGATGGCTCAGCTAAAGCGACTTTTTGGATATTTTGCCGAGACACAGAGCGAGCTAAGGCGCCGCTTCAACGAGCTTTGGGGCAAGCTGCTCAACATCTATACCGACTATCGCCAACAACTACGCCAAGCAGGCTTGGCTTACGAGGGAATGCTCTATCGCGATGTGGCTGAACAGCCCGTGGTAGACTTCAAATATAAGCACTATATTTTCGTTGGTTTCAACATGATGCAGCTGGTGGAACAGCAACTCTTCACACGACTGAAAAACGAGGGCAAAGCAACCTTCTATTGGGACTTCGACCACTATTATATAGACGCCAAAAATCATCTGCCTAAGGGCGAAGCTGGCGTGTATATTTCGAAGTATCTAACCGATTTTCCTAATGCTTTAGACAACCTCAACGAGGCTATTTACAGCAATATTTCCAAGCCAAAAGATATTACATTTCTTAGTGCTCAAACCGAGAACATTCAAGCTCGCTACATCAAGCAATGGCTTGCCGAAAACCATCGTGCCGAGGATAGCGAGCGCACAGCTATAGTGTTGGCAGACGAGAAACTGTTGCCTACCGTGGTCAACAATCTGCCGTCGGGCTTGATGATCAACATCACCACGGGCTATCCGCTCTCGCTCTCGCCAGCTGCTTCAATGCTCAACTTGCTGCTCACTCTTCGTGCCGACTTACTCTCTACTAATGGCAAATCGTTCCGCCTGAAAACGGTCAACAAGCTGCTCGTCCACCCCTACTCGGCTTTCATCAGCCCGAAGGTTTTGGAGCTGAAAGAGCAGTTGATAAAGGACAGAAACTACTTCCCTACGAGTCGCGACTTGTCTGTCGACGAGGGTCTGTCGCTTCTCTTTGCTCAGCCTGCCGATGCCTCCGACACAGCCGAAACCATGGAATGGGTGGCTAAGGTTTTGGAGTATACGGGCAAGCATAGTAGCGACTACGAGGATGCTTTCTTCCAGGAATCCTTGTTCAGAACCTACACTTTAGTTAACCGTCTAAACCTCCTGATTACCAAAAATATACTACAAGTACATCTACAAACACTCGAGCGGCTCGTTGCCCAGATTGTTGGCGCCACGAGTGTGCCTTTCCATGGCGAACCTGCCGAGGGAATACAGGTGATGGGAGTGTTGGAAACAAGAAACTTGGACTTCGACCATGTGCTCTTCCTTTCGTGCAACGAGGGCAATATGCCTAAGGGTGTCAACGACTCGTCGTTCATTCCTTACTCCATTCGCAAGTTTCACGGGCTCACCACCATCGACAACAAGATTGCCATCTACGCCTATTATTTCTATCGTCTGATGCAAAGGGCTTCCGACATTTCGTTGGCTTACAACACCACAACCGAAGGCACTCACACCTCGGAAATGAGCCGCTTCATGCTTCAGCTCATGGTGGAAAGTGGTCACAACATCAAGCGCCAAAGCATCATGGCGCAGCAGTCGCCAGCCAAAACTTTACAACACGAAGTGGCGAAAGACGACAAGGTGATGGAGAAAATGCTCACGCCAAAAGAGGGCAAAGAGACCATCAGTATCTCGCCTTCGGCTATTGGAGTTTACCTCACCTGTCAGCTGAAATATTATTACATGCATGTGGTGGGTCTTCGCGAAAACGACGAGACCGACGACGACGATATTGATGCTCGAATATTCGGAAATATATTCCATGCTGCAGCCGATTTCCTGTACAAAGATTATAAGGGACGGGTGTTGCAAAAGTCTGACTTTGGCAACCTCAGAAAACACATCGACCATTGTGTAGAGAAAGCCTTCGTGAGTGTGCTCTACGAGAAGGATCCTGAGACCACTCGCCTGGGCAAGCTCAACGGTCTGCAGGAGATTAATTCTATGGTTATAAAGAAGTATCTGGGCAAACTCATTGAGGCGGACGCCAAGCAGGCTCCAATCACCATAATCGACACGGAGAAATGGGTGGAGAAGATGCATGACATCAACGTTGGTGGCAAAACCATTAAATGCAAGGTTGGTGGCATCATCGACCGCATAGACCACATAGAAAACTCAGACACCATTCGCATCGTGGACTACAAAACGGGTCGTTATCCTGCTTACTGGCCAACATCTGTAGACGACATCTTCGACCCTGCCAAAAACAAGGATATTCCTGCTAACTACTACATCCAAACGATGCTCTATTCTACCATCGTTAAGGACAAGGTAGAGGACAAGAAGGTGAGCCCGGCATTGCTGTATATTCAGAAAATGTCGGCCGACGATTACGACCCAATTCTGCAAATCAACAAAGAGCCTATTACTGACATCGCAGATTATCGTGACCAGTATGTGGAGCTACTCGACAATCTCTTTGCCGAAATCTTCGATCCTGCCATTCCTTTCGCCCCTACTGCCGACACCACACGATGCGAACATTGCGCCTTTGCCAACCTGTGCAAATAAAATTGGCACACACTTTGCACATATTTTATAAAAAAAGGTATAACTTTGTACCCGAAACACAACAGAAAATACAAATATATGACAAGTCAGTTTTCGCCCAAAGTATCGGAAATTCTCGTGTTTAGCCGCGAAGAAGCCACACGATTAGCAAGTCGCTCGGTTGGTCCTGAGCATTTGCTACTTGGCATTATGCGCGATAAACAAGGAGACATAAACCATATTTTCAGCAGAATGTCGATAAACATGGATAACATAAAACACGAGCTCGAAGACAAAGTTCGTGAAGACGACATTACTCAACCAATATCAACATCCGAGCTGGTGCTCAACGAACAAGCCAACAAGCTATTGAAGCTTGCTGTGCTCGAGGCAAGAATGCAACACTCGCAGATTGTTGACGTAAACCACCTGTTGCTCGCCATCCTCCACGACCAAAACAACAACGGAGCTAAAGAGGTGCTGGAGAGCAACAATATCACTTATCAAGACATGTTGGCATACTTACAAAAGCCAAGCAAGCCTGCAGAAGGCATGAACCTCACCAGCGACGACGACTACGACGACGAGCTCGACGAGGAACCAAGAAGTGTCTCTAACTCAGGCACATCCAGCAGCACCACTACAGCCACAGCCAAGAAGGTGGGTGGCAAAACTCCCGTGATAGATAATTTCTCTACCGACCTCACCAAGGCTGCCCTTGAGGGCAAACTCGACCCTGTGGTAGGAAGAGAGAAAGAGATTTGTCGCGTCACAGAAATATTGTGCCGCCGCAAGAAAAACAACCCTATCCTCATCGGCGAACCGGGTGTGGGCAAGAGTGCCATCGTTGAGGGATTGGCGCAGCTCATTGCTACGCGCAAAACATCGCCTGTGCTCTTTGGCAAACGACTCGTGAGCCTCGACATGACAGCCATGGTGGCAGGAACAAAATATCGTGGACAGTTCGAAGAGCGCATTCGTGCGCTATTGAAAGAGCTGGAGCAAAATCCTGACATCATAGTGTTTATCGACGAGATTCACACCATGATTGGAGCGGGCAACCAGCAAGGAAGCATGGATGCTGCCAACATCATGAAGCCTGCGCTGGCTCGTGGCACAATACAATGCATCGGAGCCACAACGACCGACGAATATCGCACTTCGATAGAGAAGGATGGAGCATTGGAACGCAGATTCCAAAAGGTGCTCGTGGAGCCTACTTCGGCAAGCGAGACCCTCGAGATACTACACAACATCAAAGAGCGCTACGAGGAGCACCACAACGTGACGTACACGGAGGAGGCTCTTGTCGCTTGTGTCAATTTGACAGAACGTTATGTCAACGACCGCTCATTCCCTGACAAAGCCATCGACGCCTTGGACGAGGTGGGCTCGCGCATACGCCTACGTAGCGCACATGTTCCTACTGAAATTACTGAGAAAGAGAAGGAACTGGACATCACAAAGCAGAAGAAGCAGATGGCTATCAACAACCAAAACTTTGAGCTTGCTGCTGGCTTCCGCGACAGACAGACAACGATAGAGCAGGAATTGGCTGAACTAAACCGCAAATGGCAAGCCAACGAATGCACCACTCGATCGGAAGTAAACGAAGCCGACGTGGCAGAGGTAGTTTCGATGATGTCGGGAGTGCCTGTGCAGCGTGTGGCTGCTTCTGAGGGTAGTCAGCTGAAGGGAATGGCAGACAAGCTGAAACACGAGATTATAGCTCAAGATAGCGCCATCGACAAGATTGTGAAGGCCATCCAGCGCAACCGTGTGGGCTTAAAGCCTGCCAACCAGCCTATTGGCGCCTTTATGTTTTTGGGTCCAACGGGTGTGGGCAAAACCTATTTGGCTAAGCGATTGGCAGCCCTGATGTTTGGTCGTGACGACGCCTTGATTCGTATCGACATGAGCGAATATAGCGAGAGCTTCAACACCTCGCGCCTCGTAGGTGCGCCTCCAGGATACGTGGGCTACGAAGAGGGCGGACAGCTCACGGAGCGTGTGCGTCGTCATCCATATTCTATAGTATTGCTCGACGAGATAGAGAAGGCTCATGGCAACGTGTTCAACATGTTGCTGCAGGTGCTCGACGAAGGTCGACTCACAGACGGCAACGGTCGTTTGGTAGACTTCCGCAACACCATAATCATCATGACTTCTAATGCCGGAACTCGTCAGCTCAAAGAGTTTGGCAAGGGTGTGGGCTTCACCGCAGGCACCAGTCTTGGCGCAAATCTCGACGAAAAAGACAAGGAATATGCCCGTTCTATCATCCAAAAGAGCCTTAGCAAGCAATTTTCGCCAGAGTTCCTAAACCGTCTCGACGACATCATCACCTTCGATCAGCTCGACCTTGCAGCCATCAAGCGCATCATCAATCTTGAGCTCCACGGTCTGCATACGAAGATGGAGGAGATGGGTTACAAGCTGGAAATCAGCGATAAAGCTAAGGAGTTTGTTGCCACTAAGGGCTACGATGTTCAGTTTGGTGCTCGCCCACTAAAGCGTGCCATCCAGACCTACATAGAGGACGGAATCTGCGAATTGCTCCTTGACGAAACCCTTGCTCCAGGCGACACAATCCTCGTAGATAAGGCCGAAAATAGCGAAAAACTCACTATTGAGCAAAAGAAATAATAAAAATATTAGAGGGAAAATATCGGTTTTCAGCCATATTTTCCCTCTTTTTTTGTGTTTATTCCTCCTCTATTTGTGTAGATTTCTTTACTTTTATGTGTTTCAACATAAGCCGAATCACCTCACTTCACCTTCATAATTCAAGCTTAATATATTGAAATACAAGATATTAGCTATAACAAACACAAAATCTTGACAACCTCAGGAAAAGACATTACCCCCCTCAAAAGTGGTCATTAAGTGTCATTAGTCATTATGTCATTTTCAAAAAAATAGTGTGTCAAAACCTCTATATAATTATATTGGCATAATTTCACACTTCAAAATCCTTAATGACCTAATGACATAATGACTTAATGACAAGATTTGAACCATTGAATGTTAAAACATAAGGGGTCATTTCAACTGAGCCCATTGATCCTAGTTTATGTTAATCTTTAAAAGTGTGGGATTTAAATCTTCAGAAGCGGTAAATGTTAAAATATTGGGGGCAAAAGTTAAAAGTCGGACAACATCGGACATAAGCGGACATAAGCGGACAACGATATGCGGAGCTGATGTATTTTTGCAAAGGGTTTGGGAGAGAATAAGGGTAAGAGACTTGAAAACTAAGGGTAAACAACGAGACACGAAGGCTAACAGCGAGAAATAAGGGCAAACGACGAGAAACGACGAGACAGACCGCATAAGCTAATGAGAGTAATCGAAAGGCGCCACGAGATTAGTCGAAAAGGCTTATGAGGATAGTCGCAGCAAACGAGGGGAGCAACAGCAGTAAAAGTACTAAAAAATACTAATACATTTTGTAAATTGCTCGAAATTTATTACTTTTGAAGTTGGTTTAAAGAATCAATCCTTTTAACCCCACAAAGGTTCAATCCTTACAACCACAAAGGTTCAATCCTTAACCACAGAAAGGAAACAACCTTTTACACATAAAGGTTCAATCCTTACAACCAAGAAGAATCAATCCTTTTAACAAGATTAGAATTTAATGAAAAATATAATTATATCAGCATTCCTGTTTTTATTACCTTTGACGGCTTCGGCTCAGAAGATTACGCTCGGTTCCATGAACATTACGATGGACAACACACACGGAGTTTACAAAGGCGAGATGGCAGCAGGAAAGCCACATGGCAAAGGCATCGTTGTTTTCGACAACGGCAACTCATACGAAGGCAACTTCGTGAAAGGCAAGCGCCATGGCTACGGAGTCTACACATTCGCCGATGGTGAGAAATATGAAGGCGAATGGTTTCAAAACCAACAGCACGGCCAGGGCACTTATTATTTCAACAACAACAACAAGTATGTGGGTCTTTGGTATCGCGACTATCAGCAGGGACACGGCATCATGTATTACTATAATGGCGACAAATACGAGGGCAACTGGCTGAAAGACAAACGACATGGCAAAGGCAAATACACTTATTCAAACGGAGCTTTCTATGACGGTCAATGGGCTGACGACCAGAAGTCGGGCAAGGGAACTTTCGACTGGGGCGACGGCACAGTATACGAGGGTATGTGGGCAAACAACCAACGCTCGGGCAAGGGCACAAACAGATATGCTGATGGCGACATTTATGTTGGTGACTGGAAAGACGACATTCAGAATGGTAGAGGAATATACAAATTCCAAAATGGCGACGTTTACGAAGGCGACTATGTACAGGGCGAGCGAACTGGCATAGGAATATTGAAATATGCCAACGGTGACAAATATACAGGCCACTTCTTCGAAGGCGACAAACAGGGTCAAGGTACATTGGTTTGGAACAATGGCGACACATATGTTGGCGACTGGAAGGGCGACAAGCAGAATGGCCATGGCAAGCTCACCAAGAAGTCGGGCGACGTATTTGAAGGCTCGTTTGCCAAAGGCAAGGTGGAGGGAGAAGTGATTATCCACTATGCCGACGGCTCACGATTTAAGGGCGTCTACAAGAATGGCAAGCGCAACGGCAAGGTGATAGAAGAAGACAAAGACGGCAAGCGTTTTGAAGGCACCTATGTCGACGACCGACGAGATGGCAACTTCGTGGAAAAAGACCGCAACGGAGCCATCACAGCCAAAGGACACTACGAGCGTGGCAGACGCTATGTAGACAAATAGAAGTTAGAGAAGTTAGAGAAGTTAAAGAAGTTAAAGAAGTTAAAGAAGTTAAAGCCATATGTTTTATGGCTAAACTCCTACTAAAAAACTCTGGCAGAAAGGCTATTGGCTTTAACTTCTAGCGACCAACGGGAGCGATAACTTCTTTTAATTCTATAACTTCTAATTCTATAACTTCTAAAAAGCAATAAATCTATATATTCAACAACTTAACAAAAACTTATACGGTTATGGTAGTAGACACAATGGAGAACATCGGAAAGTATGTTTCTTTGAACCCTCTTTTCGAGGAAATGGTAAAGTTTATCAATACCCACGATTTGGCGACTCTCGAAGTAGGCAAACACCCTATCGTAGGCAACGATTTGTTTGTGAACATCGCTGTTGCTAACGGCAAGACCGAGGAAGAGGCTGTTTTCGAAACCCATCGCAAGATGATCGACGTACAGATACCGCTCGATGCTCCTGAAACATACGGCTACACCCCTCTTTGCGACCTGCCAGAGGTGGAATACAACGAAGAGAAGGACATCACAAAATATCCTGGTGTGAAGGCAGAAACTCTCGTAAACTGCAAGCCAGGCGAATTTGCCATCTTCTTCCCTCAGGACGGACACCAGCCTTGCATCGGCACAGGCACCATCCACAAAGCTATCTTTAAGATCAAGGCTTAACCTCTACTAACTTAAAAATAATTATGGCTGTAAAGAAAAAGGCAGCTAAGCCCGCTGCAGTAAAACATATCGGGCTTGTAAAGAACGACGGCTATCTCGAACCATTCGAGGATGCTATCAAGGGACGTCACGAAAATGCGCTACATAAACTCGCACAACTTACCGACAACGGCAAGAAGACCCTCTCTGATTTTGCTAATGGCTACGAATATTTCGGACTCCACAAAACAGCTCGTGGAGGATGGGTGTTTCGCGAGTGGGCTCCTAACGCTACCGACATCTATCTCGTAGGCGATTTCAACAACTGGCAGGAGAGCGACAAGTATAGAGCAAAACGCATAAAGGGTACCGAAAACTGGGAGCTCAAACTGCCAGCTAAGGCTATGAAACATGGCGACCTTTATAAAATGCACGTTTATTGGGACGGCGGACACGGCGAGCGTATTCCTGCTTGGGCTCAGCGAGTGGTGCAGGACGAGGAAACAAAAATATTCTCGGCACAGGTATGGGACGCAGAACCATACGCATGGAAGAAGAAGACTTTCAAGCCTAACACTTCCCCACTCCTCATCTACGAATGCCATATCGGTATGGCGCAAGACGCTGAGAAAGTGGGCACATATACTGAGTTTAAGGAGAATGTGTTGCCACGAATCATTGCCGATGGCTACAACTGCATCCAGATAATGGCTATCCAGGAGCACCCTTACTACGGTTCGTTTGGCTACCATGTAAGCTCATTCTTTGCAGCATCAAGCCGCTTTGGCACTCCAGAAGAGCTAAAAGCCCTAATCGATGAAGCCCACAAGCACGGCATAGCTGTGATCATGGACATCGTTCATTCTCACGCCGTGAAGAACGAGGTTGAGGGACTCGGCAACCTTGCTGGCGACCCTAACCAATATTTCTATCCTGGCGACCGCCACGAGCATCCAGCTTGGGACAGCCTATGCTTCGACTATGGCAAAGACCAGGTAATCCACTTCCTGCTCTCTAACTGCAAATACTGGCTCAACGAATTCCATTTCGATGGTTTCCGCTTCGACGGAGTGACATCGATGCTTTACTATAGCCACGGACTTGGCGAAGCATTCTGCGGATATCAGGACTATTTCAACGGTCACCAAGACGACAACGCCATATGCTATCTCACCCTTGCCAACCTGCTTATCCACGAGGTAAATCCAAAGGCTATCACCATAGCCGAAGAGGTGAGCGGAATGCCTGGACTGGCTGCTAAATTCAAGGATGGAGGCTACGGTTTCGACTACCGTATGGCGATGAACATTCCTGACTATTGGATTAAGACCATCAAGGAGAAAAAGGACGAAGACTGGAAGCCAAGCTCTATATTCTGGGAGGTTAAGAATCGCCGTAGCGACGAAAAGACAATATCGTATTGCGAAAGCCACGATCAAGCTTTGGTGGGCGACAAGACCATCATCTTCCGCCTCATCGATGCCGACATGTATTGGCACTTCAAGAAGGGCGACGAGAACTTCATGGCAAACCGCGGTATTGCTCTTCACAAGATGATTCGCCTCGTTACGGCTTCTACCATCAACGGTGGCTACCTCAACTTCATGGGCAATGAGTTTGGACACCCTGAGTGGATTGATTTCCCTCGCGAAGGCAACGGCTGGAGCTATAAGTATGCACGCCGCCAATGGAACCTCGTTGACAATAAGGAGCTCGACTACCACTATCTTGGCGACTTCGACCGCGAGATGCTGAAGGTGATAAAGAGCGAGAAAGATTTCAATAAGACTCCCGTGCAGGAGATTTGGCACAACGATGGCGACCAGGTGTTGGCTTACATGCGTGGCGACATTATCTTTGTGTTCAACTTCTCGCCAAACCGCTCGTATACCGACTATGGATTCATTGTGCCTGAGGGTGCCTACGAAGTGGTGTTGAATACCGACAGCAAAGACTTTGGTGGAAACGGACTCAACGACGACAGCATAACTCATTTCACCAACTACGACAAGCTCTACGCACAAGACGGCAAGGGATGGCTCAAGCTGTATTTGCCTGCTCGCTCAGCCGTGGTTTTGCGCAAGAAGAAATAAGTTATGTAAACGTTGCGCAAGCAAGAAATAAGACGAGTTGCGCAAACAAGAAAAAAAAACTAAGAAAGAGAGCCATTAGTAAGAAAAAAGCTAATGGCTTCTCTTTATTCTTATAAAAACAAGAAAATGGACAAGGTTTTTCGCGAAGACAGCATCATAGTAAGGATAACGAGTGCTGCATGTTTTCTGATTTTCACATTTCTATATTTATATAATTATCAGACCGACGTGCTGGCAATGGCTCAGCATGTGCTCTCTGACGGCAAAACTTACTACGTGCCCTTCGTTGGTGCTTCGCTCATCACCATCCTCTTATTCCTGCTTCAGCTCTTGATAGCAAGATTTCTACAGCTGAAGACCATGTTTCATGCCCTCACATATTTCCCTTCGTTGCTCATTCTTGCCATCATCACCGACGTTAGTCCCGACATCGACCGCGGCTTTAGTTTTGGAGCATGGCTGTGGGTGGTGCCATTGCTGATGGTAGTGTGGCTGATAGGATCGTGGATAGCTAAGGCATGGGAAGTTTACGAGCCTTTGCGATTTTCGCATGGCTTCTTTTCGCGAGCCGTATGGATGAACCTTGCCCAGTTTGCCTTGATGTTTGTACTCGTGGGAATGGTAGGCAACTCCAACGAGGTGTTCCACTACCGCATGGATGTGGAGCGTAGCCTTGTCAAGGGCGACTATAAGAAAGCACTCACAATAGGCGAAAAATCGTTGGCAACAGACAGCAGCCTTACCATGCTTCGCATCTATGCTTTGGCTGCCAACAAGCAGTTGCCTGAGCGACTATTCGAATATCCACTCATGGGCGGTTCGGAAGCCATGAAGCCAAACGGCACAAGCGTGAAGATGATGCTCTATACCGACACTAAGTTGCGACTATTGCGTAAATCCAAGACCGACTACCAGTTGTGCGCCTACCTCTTGGATCACAACCTCGACGGCTTCGTAAAGGCTATGGTGAAAACCTATGGCAAATCTACCGTGGAGAAGAAATCGAAAACCGACCCTGCAACTCCCGACGACAACACGTCTACAGCTCCTTATACCATCACAAAAACGTTGCCTAAGCACTATCGCGAAGCACTTGTGCTCTACACCCATCTGCGCTCTAATCCGCTCGTAGACTACCACGACGACATCCTGGATGCCGACTATCGCGACTACCAAGATTTGGAGCACAAATATGCTAATCCACAAGAGCGAAAAAACATGATTCGCGACACTTATGGCAAAACATATTGGTATTATTACGATTATAGATAATTCAAAGAAACAACAAATAAAAGCGAGAAAAAAATGAAATTCGTAGCAATAATTCCTGCGCGCTTTGCCTCGACAAGATTTCCTGGCAAGCCATTGGCTATTCTCGGCGGAAAGCCTGTGATACAACATGTTTATGAGAAGGCTGCAGCTGTATTGGGCGATGCCTATGTGGCTACCGACGACGAGCGCATAGAAGAAACCGTAAAGGCGTTTGGCGGCAAGGTGGTGATGACGAGAAACGACCACAAAAGCGGCACCGACCGAATAGCAGAAGCCTTAGAAAAAATTGGTGGCGACTACGACGTGGTGGTGAACATCCAGGGCGACGAGCCTTTCATCGACAAAAGTCAGATAGAAGAAATCTGCCATTGCTTCGACGATGAGAATACAGAAATTGCCACCCTCGGCAAACCTTTCGAGAGCATGGAAGCGGTGAAAAATCCTAATTCACCAAAAATCGTAACCGACAATAATGGCTACGCCATGTATTTCTCACGCTCGGTAATTCCATACGTCAGAGGCAAAGAAGATAGCGAATGGTTAGCCAACTTCCCTTACTTGAAGCATTTGGGTATTTACGCTTATAAGTGCAAGGTGCTCAAGGATATAACTAAGTTGCCACAATCGCCACTCGAAATAGCCGAGAGCCTCGAACAGCTCCGTTGGCTACAGAATGGCTACAAGATAAAAGTGGGACGCACAGACATCGAGACCGTGGGCATCGACACTCCTGAAGACCTTACGAGAGCAGAGAAATTTCTACAACAGATTTCGAACAAGGGATAACGGCAAATCTGCCATCAAGACGTTTGCCCACAACCCATAGAATATTGCCGCCGGCATCGGCAACGACAAGCTGACGACGCTTCAACGGGAGCGCCACCTTTTGGTCGGTAAGGAAATCGCTAACGAGTTTGCTTCCCTTCATACCGAAAGGCACAAAGCGGTCGCCACGAGCAACGCGGCGAATCATCAACGGAAACTTCACTTTTTGAGCATCCAGGCAAACCTTGTCGGATGAGCGCGAGATGGTGTAGTTTTCGTTGATTTCTTTTTGTTCTATTTTCAGCTTGCAAAGTTCTGTATACACGTAGGTGCCCGCTTCGGGAATTCGCATCTGTCTGCCCTCTTCCTTATCCAAAGGAGTAAGGATAAGTCGACCGCGGTCGAGAGTAAGCTCGTGAGAAGAAGAGAACCACGAGGTGCCTGTTGTGGCGTGCAGATTCTCAGCCACCATAGCCACTTGCGAAGAGTTGAAACCATAGTCTCTAAGAATGTTCCAAAGCAAATATTCAGCCGACGGATATTCCTCGACCTTGGAAATATCTACGCAGAACGAATCGTTCAGCGTTGCAGACGAAACAGCCTTAGCTTTAGCCTCACTAAGCGAAGCTTCTACAATTGTGGAAGCCTCAGCAATCCATCGAGCCATAGTAAGGACGTTGTCCTTGACGGCAGGATTCACATTCTCGAGAAGCGGCAACACGTTTAGCCTGATTTTGTTGCGTTGCACATCGTCGACAAGATTAGAGCTGTCGGTGACGTAGTCTTGATTTTCAGCCTCGAGATATTCCAAGATGTCTTCTCTACCTATGCAAAGCAACGGGCGTAAGACGAAGCCATTACGAGGCGAAATGCCAGTAAGTCCGTTCATGCCTGTGCCTCTGACGAGGTTGAGCAGAATGGTCTCCACATTATCGTCCTTATGGTGAGCCACACAGATGGCGTCGGCATTAATATCGCAACGCAACTGTTCGAAATAAGAATATCTGAGGTCGCGGGCAGCCATTTCGATGCTGACCTTATGGAGTTGGGCGTAGGTGAGAGTGTCGAAATGTATGCGATGAAGAATTATGCCCAACGATTCGCATAGCGACACACAGAAGTTCTCGTCGCGCTCCGACTCTTTGCCACGCAAATGGAAATTGCAATGCGCAGCCTCAACGTCATAGCCGAGAGCCTTCATAATAAGCAACAAAGCGACACTATCGGCACCACCCGACAATGCCACTATGTATTTATTGTCAGCACCAAGCAACTGATTTCGAGCTACGAAACCAGCCACCTGCTGCAGGATTTTATCTTTCTTAGTTTTCAACATACGGTATTTTTCAGAATACAGTATTTATTCAGAACTGAAGTGTATTTTATTCTACGTAGAGCACCAATCCCTTCAAATATTCACCCTCTGGATGATAGATGTTGATAGGATGGTCGGCAGGCTGATGAAGCTGATGAAGGATGCGCACCTTGCGACCAGCCTGAGCAGCAGCTGTGAAGACTGCATTGCGGAAGTTGTCTTTAGTAACCACCTGCGAACAGCTGAAGGTAAACAATATTCCGCCTGGCTTAATTTTCTCGAAGCCCTTGACATTGAGGCGTGTGTAGCCCTTCAAAGCATTATGAAGAGCAGCACGATGCTTGGCAAAGGCAGGAGGGTCGAGAATGATAAGGTCGTATTTGCCATCGTTGGCATCAAGGAATTTGAAAGCATCCTCGCAGAAAGCCTCGTGGCGCTTGTCGCCCGCAAAGTTGAGGTCAATGTTGGCATTGGTAAGCTCAATAGCCTTAGCACTACTATCTACCGAGTGCACCAACTTGGCTCCGCCACGCATAGCATAGACAGAGAAGCCGCCAGTATAGCAGAACATATTGAGCACACTCTTGCCATGAGAATATTTCTCGAGCAATGAGCGGTTTTCGCGCTGGTCAACGAAGAAGCCAGTCTTCTGACCTCTGAGCCAGTCGACATGGAAAAGGAGTCCGTTTTCCTTGGTTGTATTCTCGTCGCTACCGCCATAGATAAAGCTATTCTGCTGTCCGAGGTCGGCTTTGAAAGGCAGGGTGGTTTCGCTCTTGTAATAAACGTTTTCTATTCTCTCGCCCATCACGCTAACGAGCGCCTTGCACACATCCATGCGGCAAACGTGCATTCCCACGCTATGAGCCTGCATCACGGCAGTTTTGCCGTAGCAGTCGATTACGAGACCTGGCAAATTGTCGCCCTCGCCATGCACCAAACGATAGGTGTTGTTGTCGGGATTGTCGGCAATGCCAAGGCTGCGGCGAACCTCAAGAGCCGAAGCAAGACGAGCTGTCCAGAAGTTGTCATCGATTTCAATATCTCTGAACGACAACACTCTTACAGCGATAGAGCCAATTTGGAAATGACCTACTGCGAGGAAGTCGCCACCTGCCGACAACACTCTTACAATATCGCCCTCAGCAATATCGTCGTCACCACGGAGAATAGCTCCCGAGAATATCCAAGGATGAAAACGCTTTAGCGATTCTTCCTTACCCTTTTTCAAATATATTGTCTTATACATCTTTTATGGTTTATACTTTAATGCTTTTATTATTCAGAAATTAGATCTATTGAAAAGTAGTTTGAAAATGAAATGATAAGTTTTAGAATAGCCTCTACTCCTCACTACCATTTGATTCTTCACCCTTCACTCTTCACTCTTCACTTTTTTCTTTTCCCTCTTTACTTATTTCTCTTCCCTCTTCACTTTTTTCTCTTTCCTCTTCACTTTTTTCTCTTTCCTCTTCACTTACCACGAGATTGTAGTCGCCAGTTTTTCTTAGGCGCTCTATTTCTTCGTAGAGGTTGATGCAACTCCACGCATCTGTGGCAGCATACTGCTTTTGCTTATCGTTGAGCACATCGATTTCCCAGTTAGTGAGTCGCTGGCGTTTGCTTATTTTCTGTCCGAATACGTTGGCATAGAGTTTCTGCAAACTGCGATCTTCGATGCCTATAGAGCCAACGATGTCTTGCAGGTCGATGAACAATCCTGGAGTAAACTCCTGACGCTTTCTGAGCATAAGGATGTCGTCGTGCCATGAGAGTCCGATTTTCTTTACTGTAGTGTCTTCCAAGAGTCGCTTAATGGCTGGAGTAATGCCAGTATGGTTTAGACGAAACAAGAAACAGGTATCGCGAGTAGACACTTGCAGCAATGCCACTTTGTGCATCTCGCCACGATGAAAAGATGGTCGAGTCTCGGTATCTACGCCTAAGATATCGCTCGAAAGTAAATAGTCTACGGCCTTTTCTGTTTCGCCTTCCGACATAATTACGATGATGCGGCCAGGGAATTTTAGCACAGGCAAGGCTGTTATGGCACGCTTATCAAACTTGTTGTATATGGTCTTTCTCATTATCTATTTCTTGTTACAATTTGCAAAATTAGAAAAAAGTTATCAAATTATGGCAGAATCTAAGTTTTTTACGCTATTTTTGCAGTTAAATTTGTAAATACATACCATGGCAAAGAAAAAAGTAGAGCGCAAAAGCAAATCATTTACCGAAGTATTCGGGCTCAACAAGATATTATCCAACGAAACAACAGATGCCCTTTTTGGACTTTTTCTCATAGCATCAGCAATAGTGCTGATAATTGCTATGGGGTCTTTTTTCGCAACAGGAGCTGCTGACCAAAGCATCTTGGAGAACCTTCGACCGGGAGAATGGCTAAACACAGGCAAACAATTCACCAACTATTGTGGTTCGATAGGAGCGTTGCTGTCATATTATCTTATGACGGTAAACTTCGGTATTCCTGCGTTCCTCATTCCGGTATTTATTATAATGGTGGGACTAAAACTGCTGCATGCTTACAACGTGAACCTTTGGAAATGGTTCTTCGGCATGATGGTGGTGATGGTGTGGACTTCGGTGACACTCGCAAAATTCCTCACCCCTATCATGGGGTCGATGACTTTTAACCCTGGCGGCAACCACGGAGTGTTTATCGTAGAACAGTTGGAGAACCTCGTTGGTCCTCCAGGACTTACTGCGATATTGCTGCTCACAGCCCTCACTTTCTTGACTTATCTCACAAGCGAGACTATAGAATTGATTCGCAAGGCTTTGAACCCTGTGGCTTACTTGACATCGAAGATAAAATTCAATGTCACAAACATGGGCGACAATAATGCTGACGATAATCATCCGCTCACTTCTGTTGATACTGAAGAAAACCTCTACGGCGGAACAGAAGAAGAGAATGACGAAGCTACGGTTGTTGACCTAAGCAACGACAACGACGATAATAATGCAGCTCCAGCCGTTGACAGTCTGGAGCCTGAGAACAATAGCATCGCAGTAGACATAGAGCCTACAGCTACAAATGGCGAAGATAAGAAGAATTCGCCCGACATTACTGTAGAAGCTGCTCCAGCCGTAGAACAGGGCAAGGGCAACGAACTGTCGATAGAGGAAATATTGAAGACTCCTATCAACCCGCTGGAGCCTTTCACAAAATATAAAAAGCCAGGTTTGGAACTCCTGAAGAAATACGAGGAGAACAATCGTCCTGTGGTTGACATGGAGGAAATCACAGCCAACAAGAATCGCATCGTTGAGGTGCTCGACAGCTTTGGCGTGAAGATTAGCCGCATCAGCGCTACCGTGGGTCCAACCATCACTCTCTACGAGATTACTCCTGCCGAGGGTGTGCGCATCAACAAGATTAGAAACTTGGAAGACGATATTGCCTTGAACCTTGCAGCTCTTGGCATTCGTATCATCGCTCCTATCCCTGGTCGTGGCACTATCGGTATCGAGGTGCCTAACAAGAAGCCACAGATAGTTTCGATGGAGAGTGTATTAAACTCTAAGAAGTTTAAGGAGTCGAAGATGGAGTTGCCTGTGGCTATTGGTAAGACCATCTCTAACGACGTATTTATGTTCGACCTCCACAAGCTTCCTCACCTTCTCGTGGCTGGTGCTACTGGTCAGGGTAAGTCTGTAGGTCTGAACGCCATCATCACTTCCCTACTCTACAAGAAGCATCCAAACGAACTTAAGTTTGTGCTCGTAGACCCTAAGAAGGTGGAGTTCTCAATCTACAATCAGATTACGTCTCACTTCATGGCAGCACTTCCTGAGAACGACGACGAGCCTATCATCACCGACGTAAACAAGGTGGTGCGCACACTCAACTCTCTATGCAAGCTCATGGACCATCGCTACGACATGCTGAAGATGGCACAGGTGAAGAAGATTGAGGAATACAACGAGAAATTCGTTAACCATAAGCTCGACATGACTAAGGGTCACGAATACATGCCTTACATCGTGGTTATCATCGACGAGTTTGGCGACCTTATCATGACTGCCGGCAAGGAGATAGAGCTACCAATTGCGCGTATTGCACAGTTGGCACGTGCCGTGGGTATCCACATGGTTATTGCAACTCAGCGACCAACAACCAAGATCATTACTGGTAATATCAAGGCCAACTTCCCTGGACGTATTGCCTTCCGTGTGACTTCGGTTGTCGACTCTCGCACCATCCTCGACCGCAAGGGCGCAGAGCAGTTGGTGGGTAAGGGCGACATGCTCTTCCTTGCTGGTGGCGACCCTATTCGTGTGCAATGTGCATTCATCGATACTCCTGAAATTGAGAATGTCAACGACCACATCTCTGGTCAGTCGGGTCCTGTGGCTCCTATGGAACTCCCTGAACCTGCCGACGAAGGTGGAAGCGGCGACTTTGGTGGCGACGGTTCTGCCGACCTCAAGAGTCTTGACCCATTCTTCGAAGATGCAGCCCACGCCATCGTAATCTCGCAGCAGGGCTCTACAAGTATGATTCAGCGTCGTTTCTCTATCGGCTACAATCGTGCCGGACGACTAATGGATCAATTAGAGTCAGCAGGCATCGTAGGTGCTCAGCAGGGTTCGAAACCTCGCGAGGTGCTCATCGCCGACGAGAATACTCTCAACGAACTTTTGGCAAGACTTAGAGGATAATTTATAGGTAAAAAAGTAAAAAGGTAAAAGGGTAAAAAAAAGGTAAAAAAAATAAAAAGGTAAAAGTGGTTTTGGGGTTGCGTTCGTCGCAGCTCGGCTGCGTCGCTTATCCAAAAAAGAGTAAAAAAAAAGTAAAAAGAAGGAGAAACAAGATATGAAAAAGATTATCATTTTTTCTATGCTTATGGCTCTGCTGAGCCTTACAGCATCAGCACAATCTGCAGCTCTGGCTCGCAAGGTGCTGGACAAAACAGCAACAGTAGTTGGCAACAAGGGCGGCGCAAGTGCTTCGTTCACTATGTCGAACCCAAAGATGGGAACCACTTCGGGCACCATCGCTATCAAAGGTCACATGTTTCAAGCCTCTATTCCAAGTGCCATCGTTTGGTACAACGGCAAAACTCAATGGAGCTACATGAAATCGACCAACGAGGTAAACATCACCACTCCTACCGAAGCTAAGCGCATGAAGATGAATCCTTATACTTTTATCACTATGTATAAGAGTGGCTACAACATGTCGATGAAGACTTCGGGCAGAAACTATGTTGTTCACCTCACAGCTCAAAACAAAAAGCGCTCGGTGAAGGAACTCTACGTCACCGTGAACAGCTCTACCTACATTCCTGTGCAGGTAAAGATGCTTGAGGGCAACACATGGTCGACCATCAACATCAAAAACTTCAAAGCAAAGAAGTTGGCAAACAGCATGTTCACCTTCAAGGCTAAGGATTTTCCAAAAGCTGAGGTTATTGACTTGAGATAACACCTTATTATATATAGTAGTGCTCAAGGATTCTTTTAAATTGAAATAGCTCAAGTATTTTAATTGCACCTCAAGATGGAGAAAATCGAAATATTCAAAACTCTACAACAACATCGCCGCCTTGCTGAGAAACGCAGTCCGCTGTATCCTCAGACCATGGCGGCAAAGTTTTTTATAGGCGTAGTTTCGTTGCTCGTGATAGCTTATCTGGCTTTCATTGCCGTGATGCTATCGCTAATAGCCAACGAGAGTCGTGGCTTCACTGCCCTGGAGTTGATAATGGGCGTAATGCCGATTATCCTTGCCATAGACTTCGGTTTCCGTTGGATTGGTCAGCAAACGCCGTCGCAAATCATCAAACCCTACGTGCTGTTGCCATTGCCACGCTACGTATGTATCGATGCTTTCTTATTCCGCTCCATCTTCTCGTGGGGCAACATCACATGGTACGCCATCCTCATCCCATTTTGCTTGATGTCGGTGGTTTTCGCCCACGGCATTGGCGCTTGCCTATTGCTTTTCCTCACCTACACCATCTTTGTTTTTGCCAATAGCCAATGGTATTCCATTGTGCGCACACTCGTGGTCAGCAGCATGCTGTGGTGGCTGCTGCCAATAGCTGTCTACGCCTTGGTATTCCTACCATTATACATAGGCGGAATGCCTACCGAGAAATCGTTTGAAGCTTTCTTCAATCTTTATGCCACTCTCGGCACTTGGCTCGACAAGGGCAACATCTTGCCACTCGTTATTGCCTTAGGCTTGTTGGCAATTATGGTGGTAGTAAATCGCAAGTTGCAATACGATAGCGTGATGAGCGAGATTGGTCGCACCAGCAAGACTACGAAGATAAAGAAGGTGTCGGAATTCAAGTTTCTCGATAGATACAAGGAAATAGGCGAATACTTGAAGCTCGAGATAAAGAGCCTGATGCGCAATAAGAATCCTCGCAAGAGTTTCGTCAGCGCAACATGGGCTGTGGTTGTAATAACCCTTATTTGCTCGTTCTCCGATGTCTACGACAACATGGGAATGACAAACTTCTGGTGTTTGTATAATCTTGTTGTCTATGCTGCCACGATGCTTATACACGTGATGAGCTACGAGGGCAACTATATCGATGCACTAATGGTTCACAAGGAGAATATCTATTCTCTGCTTCGTGCTAAATACTATTTCTTTAGCGCCTTGACCATCATTCCTATTCTACTACTGTTGCCAACGGTATTCACCGGCAAATGGTCTATTTGGATGATTCTCTCGTATGCGCTATTCACCATCGGCTGCCAATATTTCTGCATCATGCAGATGGCAGTCTACAACAAGTCGTCGTTGCCTCTAAACACCAAGTTTGTAAGCAAGAATGGCATGGGCAACAACTATGTGCAGATAATGACCACCTTAGGAATTTTCATCGTCCCTATGGTTTTCGTTTCTCTGCTCTCTACCTTCTGCTCCACCACAACCTCAAACATCGTAATGGCAACCGTTGGCGCAGCATTCTTCCTCACCCATCGTCTTTGGCTTCGCAACATCTACAACCGCATGATGAAGCGTCGCTATGAGAATATGGAGGGATTCAGGAAGTAGAATTAGTAAGAATTCTGAGGGTTAGAAACTAATAATGAAAGAAATAAGAATGAGGGTGTGTCATAATTGACTATGGTCATTTATGGTGCACCCTCCTTCTGT
>ERZ1034976.316-NODE-316-length-45704-cov-45.216741_pt1 | contig 45704 bp, 54 predicted proteins | sample MGYA00520623_ERZ1034976 | MGnify/ENA primary metagenome ERZ1034976 (study PRJEB33766, sample SAMN09781774) | gut metagenome | biome: gut microbiome | host: Homo sapiens | place: Madagascar | study: EMG produced TPA metagenomics assembly of the PRJNA485056 data... | reverse complement strand
GCTGAGACTTGTGCTCAGCTTTTTTACGTTAAGGAGAGATTTTATGGATTTGAAAAAACCATTGACCTTCGATGAACAATTGGATAAGTTAGCAGCCCATGGTATGATTATCACAGATAGAGAGAAAGCAAAAGATATTTTGAAAAGAGTAAATTATTATCGTTTTACGGGTTATGCTTTACAATTCAGACAAGACCCTTCTGGTAGTGACTATATAGTGGGAACTACATTTGAAACGGTATATCATCTATATAAAGTGGATGAAATATTACGTGATATATTCCGGCGGTATATTGAAAATGCAGAAGTATATTATAGGACGCAGATTGCATATGGATTTTCAATTGCTAAATGTACGGAGACTCCGTATGATCAGCATTATGATGAGAATAATTTCTATAACAAAAAGGGTTACAGGGAAGTTATGGAAAATTTCAGCAGGGAGAAAAATTATAATACGGATTTTAATCCTCCGGCAAAGTTTACAACAACCTTTTTGAGGAAACATCCGGAGATAAAGAATAATTCATTATTTGCGTATACGCTTGTCTTGTTAAAAAGATTACCAGATGAGAGCAGTAAAAAATCTTTGATTCAAACCGTGGAAAATGTGATAAGTGAGTATAGTGATGATATTGACTTGAAGTTGATTGGATTCCCGGAAAACTATATGGAAATCATGAAAAATAACTTGTGACAAATAAATAGTTGAGTGGAGGGTGCGGACAAAATAACTGTAAAGTAGATTGTTTTTTGCTAGAGAGTACAGATACAATTATAATTGTCACTTATATAGCCAGAGAAAATTTTATGATTTATTGAATAATACGGATGGAGAAGATTTTCTGGCATATTACGGAGAACGCAAGCTGATTCTTCGTGTAGCCTTTGACAGGTATCTGCGTAACCATCCAGAACTAAGGAGGCGGGTATAATGGCAAAGGCAGGAAGAGGACAGACACGGCGGGATTCCAAAAGAAGAGTCCTCAGACCGGGAGAGAGCGTAAGGGCAGACGGGAAATATCAATATAAGTATCACATTGATGGAAAACCACATTTTGTATACAGTTGGAAACTGGAGCCAACGGACAAACTTCCAAAGGGAAAAAAGCCATGCCTTTCTTTTCGTGAATTGAAAAACAGGTAAACACAGATTTGGATTTACTTGTAAATATCGTAGACGGACAGATGACCGTATGTGAACTGGTAGACCGATATTTGAAAACAAAGACCGGAGTAAGGCAAAGCGCGAAACAGGGATATGTTACAGTGCAGAGATTACTTGCGAAGGAAGCATTTGGCAAAAAGACGATACGAAGTGTGAAAACCTCCGATGCAAAGCTGTTTCTTATAAAATTGCAGCAGGAAGATGGGAAAAGCTACAGTTCTATTCATACTATCCGGGGAGTGCTGCGACCAGCCTTTCAGATGGCAGTGGATGATGATATTCTGGTAAAGAATCCATTCGGATTTCAGCTTGCCGGGGTATTGGTAAATGATGCAGTTACAAGAGAGGCAATTACAAAAGACCAGATGAGAAAATTCTTAAAATTTGTGCATGACGATGTGGTGTACTGTAAATATTATGAAGTGGTGTACATACTATTTCATACGGGAATGCGAATATCGGAATTTTGTGGACTGACACTAAAGGATATTGATTTTGAGAACAGAACTGTGAATATCGACCATCAGTTGCAGAGAACATCAGATATGCGGTATATCATAGAAACCACAAAGACGGATGCCGGAACAAGAGTATTGCCAATCACAGAGGATGTGGCACAGATGTTTCAGGCGATTATCGAGGACAGAAATGCACTGAAAGTGGAGAAGCCCATAGATGGATATAGCGGATTCCTATTTTACGATGATAATGGAATGCCACTTGTGGCAATGCACTGGCAGCACCGTTTCAATCATATGGTTGGCAGATACAATGACATCTACCGGGTGCAGATGCCAAACATCACACCTCATGTATGCCGACACATGTATTGTTCAAATATGGCAAAATCGGGAATGAATCCTAAGACGTTGCAGTACCTCATGGGGCATTCGGATATATCGGTCACAATGAATGTGTACACGCATATCGGATTCGATGATGCTGAAGAAGAATTGAAGCGGATGGAAGAGTTTAGGAAAGCACAGGCGGAGATTGAGCAGAAGAAAGAGAAACCTATGTCGCAGAAGATGTTTAAGGTGATATAGCATTGTTACACGGTTGAGACACCTCAAGTTTACTGGGGACCTTTTTTAATGAGAGTTAGAAAAAAATACTTATAATACTTGACAAGAAAATGATTTAGAGGTACATATATAAAATATATAAGAAAATTCTTAAGCAACGATTTTCATAGATGGTGGAATTCGTGTGATGCGTCGAGGATGAAATTTAAGTTAATTAATATGAATTTGGTAGGATTATATTGTTTATCGTACTTTGTTTTTGCAGACTTATTTTACTCTCTTGATGGATCAAGGGAGTTTTTTTGTACCATAAAAATTTTAAGGAGGTACAGTGTATGTACGAAATAAGTAACGATGTAATGGAAGCAATTGGTAGGGTAGAAGGAAAGGGTGAACCTATTGTAGCGGCAGGAACAACTGGTAGCGGAAAATCAGCAGTTGAAGAGGCTTCAGCAAGTCATCCAGTGACACAGTCTTTGTTAGGAATCAGAGAGGCTTCTGGAAAAGGTAGTGTTACAAAGGCAAGTACAATCGCAACAGATTATGAAATGATTCCAGAAGATAAGTTGGTTATGTTGGCTGAACTTCATCCAAAAACAATTGCAGAGTGTGGAGATGATAATGAGTTACTTGGTAATGTGCTCTATTCAGGGGCAAAAGATTATTTTAAGAATCCGGATGAGAACTTGTATAAGACTAAGTTGGCTAAAGCACTAACAAATTTATTAGAGCATCCGGCAAATGATTCATTGGGGTATAAATTAAAGGATATCGGTGGTGACAAGTATGATGCACTTATGGAAGTAATCCTGAAGTTTGATATTTCACAGGTCATGATCATTTATAATGAGATGATTGCTAAAACAACAAGGAAGGGACAAAAAGGAGTTCGGATTTTTATTGAACTTCTTTCTTCGAGAGAATCTTTACGAGAAATTGTGGCAGAGTTTTGGAATCTTGTTATTAAGTTTATAAACGAGGAAGTAGAGGCACTTCGTGATAAGCTTGAAAGCAATGGTGCGGTTGTGGAGGTAAAACCTGAAGGTGGATATAAGTTTACGGCTCTTCTTGGTGAAGATGACATTGATAGTGAGATTGCAGAGCTTCTCCTTAAAAGCGAGGAAGGTTCAAAGGAATACTTACTTTCTAATGTTTCACTTATCTATCGTGGTGCAGATTACATTTTTAATATTGAAAATAAAGATGCATTAACAGTAGCAGAGCTTGGAGATACAAAGATTCATTGTATTAGAATCATTGATACGCAGGGACTATTCCATTCTACGGGTGTAAAAGCGAAGGATGAATCTGAGCGTATTGTTGATTTGCTTTCAGAGTTTCACAGTACCAAGTTATTGTTGGTTGTTAATTCATTTGTAACCGATACTGTGAAGGATGGGTATGATGCAATTTCTATGATGCTCCAGGAAGTGAATAGGGATATTGAAGTATATATTCTTTTTACACATTGGGACGAATACTTAAAGAGTTTTGCTAATCAGAGCGGAACAGTTAGTAGATTTAGTAGACGAAGTAATATTGATTGGGCAGAAAAGTATAAGGAGGCATTTTACGCTCAACAGAAGGTTGTTGATAGATTCGCTGCGGCTGTAGATGATAATACCTCTAAAAAGAAACCGAAAATTATTGGTGTTTATAGAGCGGCTATTCTTTCAGAAGATGGAAATAAGATGGAGGATGTCTTGGACTGTGAAGGTGTTCAATATCCGGACGCATTAAATATTCTTTTTGCAGATATGGTAAAGCAGGCAGTTGTAAATGGTGATAAGTATCGCGTTATTGAGGGACTTGGGGAGACAGTAGACATTGATGCCTCTAAATTTGGTAAGCAGAATATTTCGGCTTTATACACAAATCTTGTGGATGAGTGTAAAAATCAGAAGTTGTATGCGTCGACGGTTCGTGCTTGTAATCGCAAGTGGATTAATGCTGGTAATGTTCATGAAGCTCAAGTTGCTGCAAATGATTATGGTTTCAAAAAGATAACCACAAAGTTTGTTCGGGAAATTCGGAATTATGCTATGAGTTACGTGAAGAATCTGGATATTGATGCAAAATCATATCTTATAAATCAGGATGATGAGGAAAGGTTTGTTGCTGATTTAATGGAATACTTAACATTGCAGCAGAATGTAGGACGTGAAGTTGCAAAGATGATTGGTAGTGAGTCATATTCCGAAGGATTTGTTCGTGCAAAGGAATTTAAGTATCAGTATGAGCGATTTACTGATATGCTTCAATACGCACAGGATAATTATTTTGTCGCAAATACTATCTATTTTACGGAGCATTTTAAGAAATGCCTTATTGCTTCAGCCAAGAAGTGTATTTGTGATTTTGTGGATTCAAAGTGTATAGTTGTATATTAGATAAAACAATTTGTGACAAGGCAGTGTGGGGAAACATTGCTTCGTTGTATATTATCCTTAGTAGTAACCCATTCCCTTTTACTACCAACTTTACTACTAACAGGTAGTAACAACATGCTCAATCTTGCTCTGGTTTGCCACAATCTGTAATTTCAGAGCAAACTACATGAACCCCGGAAACCCTTGCAAAACAGGGCATTCCGGGGCAAAACAAGGAGAAATAAAATAATGATTAAAGTACTTTTCGTATGCCACGGCAGGACTGTGGAAATGCAGTAAAATCGGTACTTTATGGGGCAAAATGGGGCAGATTTTTGCACTTGTAATAGTTAGAGACTACGGTAATACTACGAATGGAAAGATGAAAAATAGGAAATGTGGATAATCGTTAAATTGTATGGAATAATCGTTAAAAAGTAGCAGTAACCTAACAGTTTACAAATTTTGCAAATAATACAAATGAGTTGTTACTATAATAAAGAAAATGAGGTGCTGAACATGGATGGCACAATTCGGGTCAGAGTAGAAAAAGAGTTAAAGAGTAAATTATACGCACCAATGACTGAGGAAGAGATGCTTGCAAAATTGAAAAAGTCTAGAGAACAGGGAAACTTCAAGGATGCAGATCGTGTGATCTCTAATATGAGGTCAAAGTATGGATTATAAGATTTTTCTATGAGATAGATGGATAAATCGCATATTAACTGAGAAAAGATTAGCAGGAAGTAGATGGTAGTTGACTTATCCCACTGTAAGAGTGATATATGTTATACCCTTTGAAAATCAGATTGGAGGATATGACACATGGAGAATTTACAGAGCCAAAAGAATAATCAGGAATTGGTCGCAATTCCTGAAAAATATATGTTGACTATTCGAGAGGCTGCATCATATTTTAATATTGGAATTAAGAATATGAGAAGGCTGTGCGAAAGTAATGAAGGAGAGTTTAGCATCCGTTGGGGTAATAAATATCTTATTTGCAGACCAAGGCTTGAAGCATATTTAAATCAACTTATGGTGCGAGAACAGAATAAAAATGATGTAGGATTGGAAGAGAATCATGGTGTAAGTTAAAACCATGATTTTTTTATTGGGATTGTATCCACAGGGGCAAGGGAAAATCCCGACTTTGAGATTGATACAAAGGAAAATACGGGAAATGGCACGAAGTCCGTGAAATAAAGGGCTTTCTCAAAGGGTACAAGGTTAAAAGTCACATTTTTCAAATATCGGGGTATCGGGCATATTCTGAAATGCTCATTTTGAAACACCATTAACGATTATATCGTTAAATCATTTATGCACCGTTCGGTGCGAATTATCCATCAATTTTTACAGCAAAGAAGGGCATAAGGAGGTAATTGCCTATGAGGTTTAAGAAAGAAGATATGGCGCTGCTGAAGAATGATTATTTTAAGGTCTTGAGGGTTGAGGACAGATTTGTTTCTGTGCAATCCAAGAACACGGGTCATTGTTGGATGATATTCCTCAAGACCTATGACCCGGACAGACCTGTGGTTCTACATCATAAGCACAGCATCACGGACGAGTGGTATCACGAGCATAAGCGTGGGTGGACGGTAGCCGAGATGGCCAAGGAGATAAAACGGCACGATAAGTATGTGAAAGACCATCCGAACTATCTGAAACATAAAAGGAATAGCCATAAGCCTGCGTAGGAGCGTTTTCTGATGGGTTTACGGTGACGAGGGTATAAATAATAGCAAAATGCGTTAGAGGGTCAATTTGAGCCTTCTGGAAAGGAGAATCTATGAGTTTTAAGAAAGATAGAAGAGCAAAGGTATACGAGGCATATGTGCCGGGAAAGAGAGAGGGGTATTATGGTGTAACTCCATACAAGACGGTATCGCAGATAAAACTGACGGGGAAGTGGCTGGAGGAGTTGTCATTTACTCTCGGAACGGAGATGAGGATCGAATGCTCTGACGGTCGGCTTATCATAACCAGGGCGGACGAGGTGATTGTTGACTAAGATTTAATATTCGGTCTATAAGTCAAAAAAAACATGTAGAATAATCAAATTTTCCATGATATACTTGCATCGTGACAGTTGTGAGGCACTTTTTATTATTCCCAGTAATAGATTGTGTTAAGCGACAGAGAACCCCAGTCCACGCTGGGGTTTTTTATTGTTTGAATTTGGTAGAGAATGTGAGAGTTTTAGCAGGAGTTGATTCCTCGTGCCAAAGGTTAACTCGGGAGCGGAAGACTTAAAATCAGTTGTTCAAGACGCAATTGGGTAAAGATTTATACTGTTTTTATAAAAAACATAGCTTTGCTTGACCCGCTGCAGCCGTGCTGCTAAAATAGAGCCATATTATGTAAAGGATGTGATGATTTTTGGCTGCAGCAAAAACTATCACTCTCTTTTTGATGGACGGGGTTGCCAATGGAAAGATAAAAGCGCAGATTTCTGGTTGGAGTGGAATAGCGTATAAAATACCAAGAGAACTGCTTGCAGAATGTAAGGACCTTGATCCGTTTAAGCGAAGTGGAGTGTATTTCCTGTTTGGCTTGAACACGGTATATGTTGGCCAGGCAGAGGTTAGGAAAACCGGGAAGGGTATCCATCAGCGGATACTGGAGCATGAAACCGATAAGTTGAAGGATTCATGGGATGAGGTTGTGATGTTCACAACCAAGGATAACTCTTTCGGTAAAACAGAGATTTCATATTTAGAGAATCAGTTCTATAACAGAGCATTGAAAGCCGGACGCTTTGATGTAAAAAACGGGAACGAACCTGCGATGGGAACGGTTACCGAAGAGAAGGAAAGCGAACTGGAAGACTATATAGAGAAGGCTGAACTTGTCCTTGGAGCCCTTGGGTACAAAGTATTTGAGCCGAAGGTCGAACAGACGGCGGTACAGCCCGTTGATATAAATGCAGGGGTTGTCATTCCGCCTTTGCCAGAAGGGATAGAAAAAGTAGGGGACTTCATTCTTACAGCCATGAGAAATCTTGAGACGGCTGGATATGTTTTTTCTGAAGAACAGATGAAAGTTCTGCTGGATCCTGATGAGTGTAACAAAAAAGAATTTCTTAATATGCAGAATTCAAAGGTCGCATTCTTTAAGGTGTATGACCCAGATGAAGAAAAACCGCATTATGTGGACGGAGTACAAAGATATTATTCTCCTAAGAATGTGATTATGAGTTTTGGAAAGTATAAGTTACTGTTCACTAAAGAATGGTTTGATAAGTATAAACACAGGGATTTATTTACGAAATGGTACAATACATTATGATGCTAAAGCGTCACCCAAATGGGTGGCGCTTTTTCTTATGGAATCGGGAGCATTACGCAGATGTGCGTAAAAACCACCTTCCGGGGTATCTGAAAATCAAAAAATGCGGTTCTCATAAAAATCCGCAAAAAAGTGTAAAAAAAGGATTGCCTATCGTTAAAAAGTGTGATAGACTACATTTACAGTGAGAAAATAGCTTTACAGGAGGTGTGGTATGGCTGGGTCAGCAAGAAAAATAGAATTTGAGGAACTATTCAATTCCACCACGATGTTTTATGTGAATGAGAAGTATGAAGACGAGATGGAGCAGGAAGTTCAAGAAAAGGTGGATGAACTTGCGGCAGAACTGCATACGATAAGCACAAAAGAAGGGTTGAAGAATTACATCATAGAACATAGAGACTCGCTTGATAATCTTACCAGCCTTATGGAGATATCTACGGAGCGATTCAAGAGAATGGTATCTATGATCCGAAAGGATAGGGGCTTTGTTTTCTCTACGGAATGGGGCCTTGGTAAAATCCGTACAGCAATGATGGAGAGCCCAGCAATGATGGAGAGTGTTCTTAATCTGTTGTGGGATGGTAGAAGTGATGAAAGTCTGAAGGCCAAGATACCGTTTTTCTATCTTGATAATATGGGGATAACTGAGGCTACATTGAGTAAACTTCAGAATAAAGAATCTATCCGACTGTTTGTAAAGCGTGGTTTGGAAGGTAAATACAGTAATAATATAGGTGATTTAATCCTATCTGAGATTGAGGGTAAGATAAAAGCGCTTGCCACGAAATATGGTCTTGAGTACGAAAAAAATGTCAGGGTGCCGGCACTTGATCGGGCTGTAAGTTTTGTGTTAGAAAGCGCTGTTGATCCCAAGATTATACTTGATGTTTCGTATAGTGTAACGACATCAAGTTCACAGGGTGACAAAAAGAATGTTGCAAGAAAAACAGAAGAGATACTGAAAAAAGAAAAATCATCCGGGAATAATATTATATATATAAATTTCTTGGATGGCGCAGGATGGATAGGCAGACAAGCAGACATGAGAGAGATTCACAGGTGTTCGGATTATGTGCTGAATTTCAATAATCTAAATCTGCTTGAGGATATTATCGTTGATTTTCTTGAGAACAAATAAAAACATGGAGGTAAAAAGATATGAATGCAGAAGAAAGAAAAGCTAAGTTAAAAGAATTTACAGACCACCCCGAGAAGGCTGTTCGTACTGGTATCCCTATTATGTATCACGGCCAGAGAAGAACCTTTCCGGCATACGAAATTCCATTAGAGTATCTTGTTTACAATCCATACAATGGTCGAATCGGAAGTGTCGTAAAGTCATATGAACGCCAGAATCATACGATTAATCCCGAGGATCCGCAGGATAAGGCTCTTATTGAAAAGTTCCTGTGGGAGTCAAAGCCGGAGGCTAACAAGAAGACTAAGGAAAGACTTCTTAAAGAGCATCAGGAAAAGCACGGAATAGTTACCGCTGACGGTATCATAATAGATGGAAACAGAAGAGCCAGCCTTCTTAACAATATTATGGCTGATGACTCTATTCCGTTTAATGAGAAAGGACATTGTCAGTATTTCGTAGCTATTATTCTGCCGGAAGATGCTGACCGCAAGGAAATCCTGGCATTGGAGACCACTTACCAGATGGGTGAGGATGCAAAGGTTGATTATAACCCTATTGAGAAATACCTCAAATGTGCGGACTTAAAGGGTGAGGGATTCCACGAAGAGGATATTGCTCGTATGATGGATGATACAAAGAGCAATGTTTTGATGTATCTTTCTGTATTAAAGCTGATGGAGGATTACCTCGATGAATATGATTATACGGGAATGTATACTCAGTTGGAGAAGAATGAGGACTCATTCCAGAAACTTGATAGTGCGCTTAAAAAATATCGTGCCGGGGTTCCGTCAATGTGGGACTATGACCCAGATGCCGATGTGTCCGATTTGAAGTTAATAGCATTTGATTATATTCGTGAGGGATTTGAGCAGACGTTGTTCAGAAATATCATCCAAGCACCATCTCCGAAGAAACCTGCAAGCAGTTTCTTTGCAAAGAAAGAGGTGTGGGAATCGTTCAGAGATAAGCATTTTGAAACAATGGATGAGGTTACCGAGGATTCTGTTGAAGATATCATGGCTACAAATCCGCCTGATTTAGGAAGGGCGCTTAAGGCCAGAGATAAGCAGTGGAAGGCAAAAGTGGAGGATGACTTTGAAGAAAACTTCACTCGTAGTTTGGATAGCCTGAATAACTATGTTAACGCAGCCAAACCTTTACAGCAGTTGATTAAGGCTTGCCATGCACTCGAAGTAGTAGATACAGATCAGGAAAGTTTTGTTAATGATGAGAATGTAAAGGGATGCGTACAGACCTTGGATGAGTTTGTTACGGAGTTTAAGAGGATACTCGGAATGTAAGAGGTGACAGATAGATGAGACAGCTATGTCTGGAATCAAATGATGATTCATCAATGCTGTATATTACCGGGGATATTGAGGATATTTTTGGGAATCGAAGGGCATCTCGATACCTTAAGGATACATTGGAATATACTCAAACCGATAATAAGCTTTCTATTACAGCCGGAGATGATATCAACAAAACGATTAATAAAATAAAGAAAGTCTGCGAGTACATTTCTGCAGAATTGGTTTATTCAGGGAAAGTATCTGAAGCTGTAAGTAATTATGCGTTGGAAGAAGAGAAGTTTCATGAGTTTTCTGAAAAGGCAAGGGCTATCCGTGATAATCAGTGCGACAGGGATGACTTTCAAGCGTTTATTGATGCTGTTAGTAGCAATCTGAAGAATCGTAGTTTATACGAGTTACAGTTGTTATCAGCATACCATTTGGCTTTTTCACAGAATGCTTGTAACTTCTCTGTTCCCGGTGCCGGAAAGACAAGTGTGGTTTATGGAGCATTTTCGTATCTTTCCAATCTTGACCAGGATGATAAAAAGTATGTCGATAAGCTGCTGATTATATCTCCGCTTAGTGCTTTTGGACCATGGGAACTTGAGTATGAAGAGTGTTTCGGAGAAAAACCGTCAACGAAAAGGCTGAATGGTAAGGTTTCTGTTGAAGAAAAGAAACAGTATCTTTATTCGAGAACTCCGGCAAGGATAACTCTCATATCATATAACTCTGTTCCGACATTAAGAGAAGAACTGATATACTTCTTGAGAAACAACAAGGTTATGGTGGTTCTTGATGAGGCGCATAAGATTAAAAATACGAGCGGTGGCGTGACAGCGAGTGGAGTGCTTGAAATAGCATCATATTGCTCATCGAGAGTTGTCTTGACGGGTACGCCCGCACCGAATGGTTATGAGGACTTATATAATCTCTATAAGTTTATATGGCCGACCAAAAAGGTAATACCGTTTGAAGTATACCAGCTTAAGGATATGAGCAAGCATGATGAAGACTACCGTGTTGACACTTTATTAAATGCAATTGCTCCGTTCTTTATCAGAGTAAAGAAGAGTGACCTTGGCATCCCGGATGCTACGGAACATGAACCTATAATTGTTCCGATGGGTGACGCACAAAGAAGAATATATGATATTATCGAGAAAAGATACATGAAGGACATTGTGTCCACAAAGGATAGCAAGTTCCAGAAGGATCTTGTTAAAGCCCGACTTATCAGAATGATGCAGGCTGCAACAAACCCCAATCTGTTGAGTGTTCCATTACAGAACTTTGCGAGTTATGAAGGCTTTGATGTGGATGCCGTTGCTGAAGACACCTCATTGATTAAAGATGTGTTGGAGTATTCGCAGAACGAGACCCCGGCCAAATTTATCAAAGCCAAGGAACTGATTGAACAGATACTCTCCAAAGGTGGAAAAGTTGTAGTATGGGCAATCTATGTAAAGAATATTCTTGATTTTCAAGATTATCTTACAAACAATGGTATTGAATGCCGGACACTCTATGGTGCCACACCTGTAGCAACAGGAGAGGAACTTGAGGATGACGATTCCGTAGAAACAAGAGAAAAGATTATCGCAGAGTTTCATAAGCCGGATTCATCGTTCAGTGTTATTATAGCGAACCCATTCGCTGTATCAGAGTCGATTTCATTACATAAGGTTTGCCATAATGCCATTTATATGGAACGTAGTTTTAATGCAGCACATTTTATTCAGTCAAAGGATAGAATTCATCGATACGGTCTTAAGCCAGGAACGGAGACCAATTACTACTATCTTTTATCAGAAAACTCGATAGATTCTGTAATAAATGATAGATTAATTGACAAGGAGGCTCGCCTTAGAGAAATCATCGAAAGTATGCCGATTCCACTGTTCTCAAATGTTGAACTGGAAACAGGTGACGATGACATTAAGGCGTTAATCAAAGAATATGTTAGCAGAACTAAAGCGCTGTAATTCAATAGGAAATACAGATGGCTTGATGTTCCTGGTATCAATGCTGTCTGGCAAAGAATGGGTAGGGTACAATGAACTCGTTAATCGGTGCGCTCTTGAAAAGAACGTATCTATTCGGTGTGATGGTGCGGTAGCATTCCTTCAGTATCTTGGCTATGTCGAGAGGGATGAAGTGTATGTTATTACAACGGAAAAATTCAGCAACCTTCCTGATAATAGGGATGCAATTATCAACACTTTCATAAAAGACTGCATAGAAACCCTTGTTGAAGAAGGGATATTTGATTCTGATGCTACCAGCTTTGACCCGGAAAAAGGACATTTAAGCATAAAGAGATCCGCATTTCCATTAGCCTATGCGGCCATCAGAAATTTTATGACTGTGGCAGGAGCATTAGAGAAGGAAACAAATGGTGAGATTTGTGTATCAGAAGATTATGAGACGGATTTCTCTTCGCAGCTACGGATAAGAAAAGACAAGTTTACCCTTGAGCAGTTAAGACAGAAACAGGAAGAGCAGAATAAGCGAGGGCTTGAAGCCGAGATTTTTGTTTTGAAACTGGAGAGAGAGCGCCTACCACAAAAAGCATATAAGATTAAGCGTATATCTGATTTTGATGTTTCAGCCGGATATGATATTGTTTCTTTTTCTGATTCGGACAGCGCAGTATATGACAGATTCATTGAGGTAAAGTGTTACCTTGGATCTCCGCATTTCTACTGGTCGGAAAATGAAGTTGATGTAGCGAAGAGAAAAGGGGAAAGATACATCCTGTGTTTGGTTGATTATACCCGTATAACAGAAGAGGGGTACGAGCCCGAGTACATTTCAAATCCATATGAGGTGATTTTTAATGAAGATAAATGGCTTGTGAATACAGCCTCGTATAAAGTACAAAAAATATAGGACATGTGTGGTAGGCACATGTCCTATTCTTTATTAGCAAAGAATGGTATCAGCAAGACGCTCTGAAATGGCTTTGATTACAGGAACGCATACTGTGTTGCCAAGTAAGTCGAAGGCCTCGCTTTCCTTTAAGAATGATAAGTCATAGTCTTCCGGGAATCCGCAGAGTCGTTGTCCTTCTCTTATGGATAATCGTCTTAATCCACCGTTATCCACAACACCAAGGTGAGAAACATCCATAGCGACCAAGGTTGGTGCTAATGACTCGGGATCTAATATCTTGGTAAATTCAAAGGATAATTTCCCGGTTACAATATTATAGCCTTTCGGTTTTGTCTCATCTGGAACTCTACGATTATTCTCTTTCTTTCGTGGATACTCAAGGGTGAGGTATCCCATGTCGACAAGATCGTTCAGGAACTTTTTCAGATGGTCATGCTTATAGAAAGTGGAAATTTGTTTTTCTGTCAATGGCATACCATCCATCCAGTCGATGCCGATTTCTTCGGCCCAATGTCTTTTCCTTCTTTCCAACAACAGGAGATTAAGAAATTCGGCTTGCTCTTTTGTGGTTTCTCCCTTTAAGCCCAACTCCCAACTATGTATATTGTCTTCTCCGCCACGTTTATCCTTTATGGCTTTTCCGACTACCTGTTCTGGAGTGAAGTGTTCAAATAATTTATGGGTAAAGTTTGATTCGACATGAGGGAGACCATGTTCCATTATGTCTCCGAAAACGGCTGTGTGTTCATCGAAATCATCAAGAGAAACTCGGGTGTCTCTTGTACCGACTATATAAACACGCTTTCTTGATTGTGCGAGTCCGAAATACTGACTGTCAATCAATCTGTAAGATACGAAATACCCTAACTGCTTAAGAGTGTTAACAATAACTTTGATGGTTTTACCGTTGTCATGATTAACGAGGCCTTCTACATTCTCCAACAGAAAACCGTATGGTTTCTTTTCTTTTAATATGCGGGCAATTTCAAAAAACAAAGTTCCTCTTGTGTCCTCGAAGCCGAGACCCAAGCCCGCTGACGAGAACGGCTGGCAGGGGAAACCCGCCAGGAGGAAGTCGAAATCTTCGATGTCCGATGCCGGGATTTCCTTGATATCTCCGGCAATTTCGTCTTCATTGTAGAAATTTTTATATGCTTTGATAGCATACTCTTTTATCTCGCTGCTGAAGACACACTTGGGATCAAAACCTTTCTCTCGGAATGCATTCTCGAAACCGAGACGTATTCCGCCCAGACCCGCAAAGAGGTCGATAAACTTTATTTCTTTGTTTTCAGCTCGCTTTTTTCTTAATAACTGTGTATCTATTAAATCGATACACTTTTCTGAAAAACTGTTGCCTACAGCATATTTTTCAATGTCATCATATTGAGTTGGTGTTACATATATCGTCTTGGCTATTTTCTTTTTGTTCTCAGGTAATGGGGTGCGTCCTGACCCCTCTCGTTTTCCGCCATGCATAAAGAATTCTCCTTCATTTTTACATACTGGATTAGTATAGCATAAGCCACTTGATTTTGCAATGCCTTAAATCAAGTTTAAATCTTGTAGACAGGGAAATATTTCAGAAAAAACGTGTAAGTTTTCATTGACACATCATGGGCAATAGGCTATAATAAAATTACGCAGAATAGCGGAAGTATTACGACACATAAAACAATCCGCAAATTAGATTATAAGAATGAGGGATTATCATGCCGACTGAATTTGGAAAATTTATTGCAGAAAAAAGACTTGAGAAAGATGTGAAATTGAAACCGATAGCGGAAAAATTAGGCGTTTCTGTTACCTATCTTTCAGATATTATAAAGGGTAGGAGGAATCCGCCGGAAAAAGAAGGTCTTGATATTATTGCAGAGATGCTCGGACTGAACCAGGATGAGAGAGATGAGATGTATGATCTGGCTGGACGAGACAGAAAGCAGGTATCCCCGGACCTTACTGATTATATTATGGATTCATCTCTGCCAAACGCAAGGTTAGCTTACCGCAGGGCCAGAAATGCAAACCTGGGTGATGATTTTTGGAAAGAAGTAATAGAGATGATGGATAAAAGGGAGGAAGATTGATGGATTTTAATTCTGAAACGCTCCTTCCGTATATTCCACCATCTGAATACGATAATGTGGCTACGGATTTTCTTGAGAGATATTTTCCGGGAGCAATCAGTAAGCCACAAAAGGTTCCGATATTGGAAGTCGCAAGGAATGATGTTGGATTGGACGTACAGTTTGTATGTTTATCAGAAGAATCAGATATATACGGCATAACGATTTTCGAAGATGGTAATGTCGAGATTTATGACCCGGAAGAATGTTTGTATGATACAAAATTCTTCAAGAGGAAGACAGTATTAATTGATCCGGAGGCCGTTAAGAAGACTAACATCGGATGCCGGAATAATACGATTGCTCATGAGTGTGTTCATTGGTTCAAACATAGGATGTATTACAGGATGCAGAAATTTACGCTTCCTAAAAAAGCCAAGTATTGCAAGTGTAGTATTAACAGTTTGAATTTATATAACGATGAAGAAGAACTTATGGAAAAGCAGGCTATAGGAATAGCACCTCGGATTTTGATGCCAAAGCAATCGTTCGAGGAAGTAGCACGGTCATATGATAATTTATCGGAGAACAGTTGGAGAGAGATTTCCGAGATAGCCGAGTTCTTCGATGTATCAAAACAATCAGTAACTATACGGTTAAGTGAGTGTGGCATCATATAAAATTCTTGCTGCAAAACGCAGCAAGAAAATTTTTTAACATATATGTTCGCAAAATAGCGGAATAATTCAAACCCCAATAAAACTAATCGAAAGGAATTAATAAGATGGACAGATATGAAAAGAATAAGAGCGATGAAGAATTGCTGAAGAAACTGAAAGAAATATCGGCCAAAGGACACAACGCAGAAGTCAAACAGGATAAAAATGGGAAATGGGTTGTGTATGAAGTGAAAAAAGAAAAGACAACGGTCGGGTAAAGAGGTATTCGGCAACGGCTAAGAGGAGCTAAGGGATAACAGAGATGTTATCTTTTAGCTCCTTTTTCTATATCCAGAGAAATGCGTAAGTTGGCATTTTGGTGAGTTGAGTTCAAAAAGAAAATCCTCAGTTGAAAGCTGAGTTGGATTATATGAAGTGTAAGTTTTCAGAAAAGGAGGCTGAGTCGATGATAAGACCACCATAAAAAACCTTATATAAGGATGTAACCAACAACACGAATCACACTTGCTGATTATATGAAAGCGCGCAAGAGGCAAGCGGGATGCACATACGGAACTTTTGAAGAGGCTGGATAGCCAACGGAGTTCATTTGAATGTGTATCAGACCGCTTTGTTTCTATGCGCTCTTTTTTATGCTACCAGCAGTCTGGACCATACCATGTGCATCCCCTTGCCATGTGATTCCTTCACAAAACAAGGAGAAAAAATATGGTAGAAGTAAAGACAAACAACGAAAAAGAAGAAGTAACTGTAGTTGAAACTGTAGACCCGGCAAAGCTTGATTATGAGAATCCGATATTCGAGAGACTCGAAGAGGATATTAACAATCCGTGGGTTCTTGAGGACCAGATTAAGTTCTACAAGAAAGCGGGAGTGCCGATTGCTCATTTCGCATTCCCTGGGCAGCAGAGCAGACATTATTATGCGGTGTTCGAAGGTTCATCCAAGGATCATGCCGACAGCATGAACAAGATGAATAACCGCGATGCCAAGAAGAAGGAACGTGCAGAGGCAGCAATTAGGGAACACGAAACTGATTCATATGAGGTTATGATCGAGAACGGATATGATGTTCCGAAGGAAGATGACTCCCCGGATGAGATCATTGCCTACAAGGTAGTGATGGACGCTCTGAATAAAGAGTACAATGCTCTTACAGAAGAGAAAAAGCGTCTGTGCGATACCATCAAAAATGATATGTCACAGAGGGATGCTGCAGAAGAACTCGGTATCTCCCGTAGGACCTACAGGGATCATAAGGATGTGGTATTGAGCGAACTTGCAAAGAAAATGAAGGATTACAGATAAGAAATAGCCCCGGTGGTAGCAAAAACCATCGGGGCATTCTTTTAATCTTTTTTATAGAATTCTGTGCAGTACCCATCTGCATTAAGAGCCAAGCCTTCAATCCACTCCGGGGTTCTGCCCATCTGTTCGCAGATGGCATTTATGTCGGCATCCATAGGCGTTTCAATGATAAGTTCATCATGAACGTGACCTACAATAAAGCAGTGGGAGAGAGTGCGCATAGCGTGGCACAGGATATCCCTGCTGATTGCCTGCACGATGTTTTCCGTGAATTTGGGACCATAGCTTTCTATGCGTTCCCATTTTTTGTTTGTACCGATACCTTCATATGTGACAGACTCGCCACCGAACCTGTTCTCGCCAATCTTGGGCTTGATATAGCAGAGCCTTCTGCCGGAAGGGAGTGCGATGAATAACATGGCACTCTGGTATATAAACTTTATACCGTGTGTTTCGGTAGCAGTCCTCTGTTTGATGGCCATCTTCACGGCATCGTCAACATCCCACCAAAATTGTACGATATTTGGATTCGCAGACCGCCAAGAGTTGACCAGGGGCTGAAGTTCATCCTCGGTAAGCCCCATATCCAAAGCACCCATAGATGTCAACGCACCGACCGAGCCACCGTAGCCTAAGGCCAACTCTGCGATTTTGCCCTTCTGCCGGAGGTGGCCGTTTACTCCGTGTTTTTCAACAGGCACTCCGAACATTGCGCTTGCTGATGCACAGTAGATGTCTCCGTTATTACGAAAGACATCCATACGCCATTTTTCCTTGGCAAGGAAACTGAGTACACGAGCCTCGATAGCACTAAAGTCCGATACACAGAACTTGTATCCCGGTTTCGGAACAAAGGCAGTTCTGATAAGCTGGGAGAGTGCATCGGGAACATCATCATAAAGCATATTCATGAACTCGTAGTCCCCGGATTTTACAATATCACGTGCTATTTTAAGATCTGGTATATGGTTCTGTGGAAGGTTCTGCAACTGTATTATACGGCCAGCCCACCTTCCTGACCTGTTGGCACCGTAAAACTGGAACATTCCTCTTGCACGTCCATCGGCGCATACCGAGTTTGCCATTGCCTGATATTTCTTTACGGACGATTTGGCAAGCTGCTGACGGAGTTTAAGCACATCAGCCACATCGGTAGGTACGGTTTTAAGAAGATCGATGATAGCCTTTTTATCAAGAGATTCGGTTTCGATACCCTTGGAGTCAAGCCAGTCCTTAAGCTGGGCTACGGAGTTGGGATTATCGAGTTCGGTCTTGTCCTTGAGGGTATCCATCAACCTTGCTTTGCTGAATGTATCGAACTTGATGGCATTATTTACAACATCCATATCAAGGAGAATGCCACGGTCATTTATTTCCTGATCCAAGTGGTACTCATCCCATACGGATTCCGGGACAGGAAAGCGTGACAGCTTATTATGGATGCCAAGTTCAACCTCGACATCTCTGATGTTATAACTGCGGAAACGCTCCCATTTATCCGGGGCATCGGATGGCATATTTCGTGTCCTGCCACCATTTGCCTTTGTAGGCTTACACGGTACACAGAAATATTTGATGAGGTCTTTGCCTTCCTGCAGTTTCTGCTTATCAAGACCTAACACAGCACCGACACCTTCAAGGGAGAGCGGAAGTCCGAGATAGGCTGCCCAGATCATCGTACAACGCCATGAACGGGGATCAAGGTAGTTTGAAACAGAGTCTTCCGGGATACTGTAGGATTTGAAGTATTCCGGGTAGTTACGCTTAAGCCAATAGGATAAAAAAACTCTTTCGAAGGTTGCGTTGTGAGCCCATTTGATTACATTGTCATCAACGAGTGCCTTTAAAAGAAAGTCGGGGATTTCTTCCCCACTTGCTGCATCAATCAATTCTATGGGGCCACCGTTTATGGAGTAAGAGAGGAGAAGTAATTCAGCATCCTCCGATTCTGCATACGAATATGTCCCATTTTTTATTGGTACACTTGAAAACGATTCGATGTCAAAGTGTATCTCTTTTATAACTTCTGGAATTTGCCACATTTGTCATCATCTCCTTGTAAGAAAGAAGGTGACAGAGGTTATAAGCCCCTGCCACCTTGGTTAATGGGTTATGAACTATGAAAGGAAGTCATCATCGTCATCGGTAGCGAAGTCAGATGCTGCACTCGCCTTACCACCCAGAGGATCGCCATCCCTCATCTTCTGAAGGTTGTTGAGACCGCAGGCAATACCACGATTTCCGTTCACATTGAATGCGTAGAAGTTAATCGATGCCCTGCCATATACACCAGAATATACTTCACTTCTGTTGATAATCGGCTGTACGTTCTCGTCAACGATACCAGGAGCGGAAGAACTGTTCGCATTGATGAAGTATGCGTTTGCATATGCCTCATCGTCCGGCTTTTCGATGTCTCCGTCACGGAGAGGATTCTTGATGACTGAAAGGGGAGGTACGGTCTTACCATTACCCTTAAGCTTGGCTGCGCCTTCCTCGTAGGCCGCCTGGATAGCCTTCTTGATAGCCTCAACAGTCTCGGTATCGTCTTTGGATACGATAAGAGAGATTGAATACTTCGGCTTGCCACCATCGATGGACTTAGGATCCCATACATTCGCATAGGACCAACGGGTTTCAGGCCCCGTAATGACCTTTGTAAGATTCATAAATTTCGGCATAACTTTTTCCTCCTTAATTGTCTTTGAAATCATCTTTTGCCGTATTGAGTGCGGGACGCTTGTCTGTGTCCGGCACGAGTGTTGGTTTACCCTGGGGCTTTGTAATATAATCCCCGAGGAGTTCTGCGAATCTCTGCTTACCAAGAAGCGTGGTCATCGCAGTGAGCCCGAGAAGTTTCCGCTCGAAAGGGTCATATCCGGCAGCAGTTACAATCGAAGCGACCGTACTTTCGTCTGTATACTTACGGTTGGATTTTCCCTCGACCACCTTGTATCCGTCATACTTTGTACCGCTTAAAGCCTGCTTGAGTGCATATTCCTTGATGTCACTTACCCATGATACGAGTTCGTCTGCCTTACTTAAGATGGCTGCGATTTCCGTATCCTCAAGGTTAGCGGGCATCTCGAAATCGTACTTTGCAAGTTCCAAGTTGTACTCGGCATGTTTTCTACAGGTAGCCTTTACCTTGCAGAACTGACAATGATCCCCGGCTTTGAACTCGCCCTCGCCCTTAAATGCCAGGGCAGCGGTAGGAGCAAGCACGGTATCCGCCCACTTGAGGAGTTCTTCCTTATCCAAGGTAAAGGTCGAAACATTATCCCTGCGTGGTTGGAAGATTGTCATCTTCACGGTGTGTATGTCATAAATGCCATCGTAGAGGTCTATAGCCCCGAGTGCGTAGCACATCATTTGGGGATTCCAGTTTGCATCTACTAAGACACCAAGACCGTACTTAAAATCGATTATGTGCAAAACCTCGTCTGCGACTATGACACAGTCCCCGGTACCGAATCCTTCCGGCACCCACTGACTGAAATCAAGTCTCTCTTCAATCATTAACTGCGGGTCCTTGCAGAGTTTCTTTGCCTCCTCGTACTGCTCCATAACAAAGTTGCAATACTCGGTAGCGCAGTCCTCCATTTCGGCATCATAATAATCGAGGTTCTCGGTAGGATCATTGGGACTTCTCCCGAGTGCCGTGAGAACTTTTGCCTCACACAGTGCATGGGCATCAGAGCCTTCTTTGGCGTAGGGACTTGCCCTGTCCGATTCTTCAGCACATAATCTTGCCGATGGTGGGCAGTTAAGCCACTGCTTGCTGGCAGAGGCGGAGAGAAGCGCGTGTTTAGCCATTGCCAATCCCCTCCAGTTCTGTCATAAGTTCGGTGTACTTGTCTGCCGGGATTCCTGTGAAAGTTCCGTCATTGGAATACTTCTCAACCAAAGCCTTGACCTCGGGCTTGTACTTCTTGTTTTCAACCTTGGCCTTTTCTCCGAGAGCAGCCCTGACCTCAACATCCTTATAGGTCTTAGGCTCATCCTCTTTGGGTTCTTCCTTCGGAGTCTCCTTCTTAGGTTTTTCCTTCTTCGGTTTCTCTACCTTTTCCTCTGTAGGAGCAGGAGCGGAGTAGTAGTCCTTCAAAGCCTGTGCAGTCTCAGTCAGTTTGTTTCCACAACTGATGAGGTCATCGAGTAACAGTGTGAGATCACTCATCTTCTTTTGCCTCCTTTGTCATATTTTTTGCTGTGATTTTCTTGGCAAGCCTTTTTGATATGACGCTTATTGCGATAAGCACTTCAGCCAGCTCTTCATCGAGTTCAGCATCACGCTCTTCGTAAGCGTCCATTGTCTTGTCTGCCATGATTCGCACCGCCTTCCTGAAAGGTTTGTTCTTATCCCTTCACTTTCCTATGGACATCCTTTCAGATTTTGGGCGGGATTTTTTTTGAAAAGTTGTAGTGGATTTTTCCTTTCACTTTACTATGGACAGAGATGTGGAATTTGGGCGGGGAAAAAATAAAATTCATAATCGTTCTAAAATAGGGTTGACAGCCATAAAGAACGGTGATATATTTTCTTTATCAGATGTGCTATACAGAACGAATGGATTGAATGGCACAATACATGGATAATATTGTTTGCCGGAAAACAATCAGAAACACTAAAACTACACAGCGCGGGGTAAAGCGGATTTACCCAGAAAGGAATTGAATATGAAATTGAATCAGACAGAACACGATTATTATGAGAATACCTTAAAGAGGAAAGTGTTAAATGCACCTACTGGGATATCATTTACCCCAGCATGGCTTTTTGATAAAGATCCAGTTTCACCGAGGATGTGCAGAAAGTTCTTTGAAGAAGTATCAGCTGGGCTTATTCCTAACATTCGCAGAATTGGAACTAGATCGCAGGATGGATATACTGTCATATAGGAGGAGAATGGAGTGGTTAAGAAAACACCTAAGGAATATATGCTTGCCTATCTTAGGGAGCATAATATTTATCATATAGAAGATGAGTGCGAAGAGGTATCGAGAACGACTATGTCTTTTGGTGGATACCTCAACAGCCCATCCGAGAGAATTGAGGCTTGTATTTATTGGCATCCTACAGCCTTTGAAGGCAGAGTATATTATGCCGAGCCTGGTCCATCTGTTGTGGCAGATTCGAAATATCTTGCTGAAGCATATAAATTGATTAACTTCATTAACTCTCATGTGTGGCCTAAAAATCAAGATGGTGCGGATGGCCGTGTTTATGGTTCAAGTTATCTGATCCAGCCACGGTTTTATATAACAGATGAATACGACATCACAGCTACGATTGTTGCAGATTATTCTTTATCTATAGAAATTGCCCCGTTAGAACTTGCAGATTTTATTACGGCGGCGATCCCAGAATTATTAGAATCCTTGGCTCCATATATCTTTGGGGTGGTTGTTGGGAGTTTGCGACTTGAAGATGCTATACAAGGTATTAAACATAATGTATTATTTGAGGAGGCTTGATGATTTGAAAGTTATTCTTAATGAAACGAAACTGCCGCTTCCATCAAAAGATAATGATAAGGAATATTCTGATGTTAAATTGCATCATATTTGCGAAATTTGTGGATCTGAGGCTTGGCTAACCCCGGAAGAGGGATTCGCTGAAGGCTGGGACTACGCACCAAGAATGTATCCTTTTAAGGTCATCTCGCCACGGACTTGTGGGAATTGTGGGGGTATCGAGGGAACGGCATGGTACGAAATTTGTGTAAAACACAAGAGGTTTGATGAACTCACAGATAAACAAAAACAAACAGTAATGAGGATTTATAATGAGCCAGAAAGTATATTGGCTACAGATAATAAAGGAGGAGATGAAGATGCAGATTAATGTATTGGTTGATAAAAAAAGTGATGAACAGGCAAAGGTGTTAAGGGAGAGGTGGTACCCGACAACGAATTCTAATCAGACCCGCGATGCCTTTATCTTCAATGATGCTATTGATCGGTTTAAAGGAAGCCCGGAAGATTTGCTCGATTACATTGAAAGCGGTGAGGAGAATGAAACCGTACAGAGAAAAGTTACTATAAAAAGCGAGTCTAATGATAGATTGAAAACCATTGCAGCAGCGATAAATAAGCCTGTTACGACAACCTACAGAGCCATAATAGCTTATACTATAGCTAATCTTCCAACTACTGAAAAAGAAGAAACTGCTGAGCCGGTAGGTGTATCACAGTTATTAGTCGAGAAGATTTTGTTGCTGGAAAAACAGATGGAGGCTTGCAACCAGACATTGAAGGAAATCAAAGAACTTACAAAATAATATGAAACAACACATGGCCTCGGGGAGTGAACTCGGGGCTATTTTTATAAAAAAGTGCGAACCCTGTTACGGATTCGCACCCTGAAAGGAGGTGTATATGGAATGGAGACTATTTTTCGGAAGGAGTGTTGTTATCGGTATCAGACTCTTCGGTCACATCATCGGAGGGAGTTTCTTCTACTATTACTGTGTTTTTGTTTGCGGACTTCTGAAGGGTGTTAAGGATAACCTTGCCCTCGGTTTCTAACTGCTTTTTCTGTGTTTCATGGTATATGAAAGCAATTCCTCCGGCTACGGCAGCGGTGCCGATTACACCGACAAGGCCACCCTGTATTCTTCCGAGCCTTAAGTTGGATGCTGACTCGGCTGCGAAGTAGCTAACGATTCTTCGGAGACCGTTCTGCATACTGCCGTTACCAAGTTCTGCCAGGGCGTGAGTTGTGATAGGTGCTGAAGGGTTAGGTGTAGAGATAATCTTTGCTATCTGGTTTGCTGTAGTGTTCATAATTGTTTCCTCCTTTGGAATGAAAATATTTGTTTTCTTGTTGTATAAATCATACATCCGTGCTATTCTAAAGTAAAGAATAACAGTTCGTAATACTAACCGTTATAAGACGATGAATATATTTATAATGAATAGTAATTCGTTTAAGAGGTGAGATAATGTCCAAGAAAGCCGAAAAGTATAATACATTTGGTAAAAGACTGCTGACCGTTGCTGACGCAAGGCAGATGGGAGATACAGGAACTCTTGCAAATGCCATCTACAGTAATAAAAGATGCCGTGAAATAGTAAAGATACGTGAACACAAAGAGTATACTAATCCTTTTGAAGAAGTTGAGGCAATAAGAAGGAACATTCAGAATCATTTAACGCAGGATAAATATGATGAGGCTTGGAAGGTGCCGAGTCAGTATATGTATGCATACAGCGTTATCTTGGATTGTTCCCTCGATTATTTATATGGAAAGTCCGAGATAATGTCATCTGATCTTGAGGTTGCTGACATATGCCAGAAGACTGGTCTGTCCGAAGATGCCGTAAACTGCCTTGTTGAAAATATGCCGGAAGACGATGGCGATTCTGATGAGGAGAATGCCTTTTCTTATACATCGTGGTGGTCTGATTTATTATGTGGAGACAGTTATTATGCGATACCGATGTCCTGGTTCAGTTATGCCAGTCGAATTGTAGAAATGAATGATATTGATAAACAGATTCGTGGGTCGGAACGTGCAGAAAAAGAAGTAGAAATATCCGACATCTATACATCATTATTATTAAATGAGGATGGAAACCATAAGTCATTACAGATAAAGAAACGCAATATGGAAGATTCATTTCTTGGAGCCCATCATAGAATGCTATCATGTATAGAGCATTTCCTGTTGGACTATGCAGAGGAATGGGCAGAGAAACAACATACTGATTATGAAGAAAAGTATTATAAAGAGGCTTTGAAAATCAGAAAAGCCTTGAAAGCAAAAGAAGATAAAAAATAATATGAAACGATTCACACGGCCTTGGGGGTTCTCCTCAAGGTAATTTTTTTATTTCTTGAAAAAATACCCCGCCCAAAATGAAAAAAGCTGTCCGTGGGAAAGTGGAGGGATAGACATCCCTATCACACATGAAAGGAGCGGACAGAATGCTCGAATATAAGAACCCAGAAGGCTATGCCGACCCGACACCATATCACGCTCTGGCTGATAAGGGTAAGTACAGACCAATGGTTTATATCTGTTCTGCTTACAGCGGAGATGTGGAAAACAACGTAAGACGTGCGAGAGGTTACTGCCGGATGGCAGTCGACCAGGGCGCTATTCCGATAGCACCACATCTGTTGTTTCCACAGTTCATGTCGGAAGAGACCGAGAGGGAACTGGCGATGTTTATGGATATTGCTGTTCTTTCCCATTGTAAGGAATTGTGGGTGTTCGGTGAGCCGACAGCCGGGATGCAGAAAGAGATAGCCTACGCAGAGCGTAAGCAGATGACAATTAAATACTTTAACAAGGAGGATACCTAAATGCAGATGACAATATTTACTGCCGACTGCGTTGGTAATGCAGCGAACTGCTCCTATCCCAATAAGGCAGAGGTTAAGTGTCCGAAGGACATGGAGACTGCCGTGGCAAGGGATCATGTATGCGCTACATACACCAACAACTACCGTAACGAACAGAACTTCCTTGAATCGGATGTTATCCCGATGGATATAGACAATGACCATAGCGAAGATCCCAAGGACTGGATAACGGAAGAGAAGATGAAGGAAATGTTCGGAAGTATCGACTTCATTCTTGTACCAAGCAGGCATCACATGGTTGCAAAAGACGGAAAGCCTGCAAGACCCAAGTACCATGTGTACTTCCCGGTATCTGCCATCAAGGATGCTGAAACTTATAAGAAGTTTAAGGCATTGCTTCAGAAGGTGTATCCGTTCTTTGATGCAAACGCTCTTGATGCTGCGAGGTTCCTTTTCGGAGCAACGGTTGATGAGAGTGAGGTTGTATGGAACGAAGGCTGGATGAGCATTATTGATGATATCGAAGATGCCCCGGAAGAAGATGATGAGGATTTCGATGGGGATACCATCAGCGGAACTATCACACAGGGTAATCGCAACAATACCTTATCAAGGTTTGCGGGTAGGGTTCTTAAGAGGTACGGAGAGACAGACAAGGCACATGAGATTTTTCTCGATCAGGCAAAGAAGTGTGCCCCGCCTCTTGATGATTCGGAACTCTCAACCATATGGTTTTCGGCTGTGAAGTTCTTCAGAAACAAGATAGCAGGGAGCGGAGGGTATGTTCCGCCTGATCAGTTTAATAACGATTTCGGCAATGCGCCGGGGTCACTCAAGCCCGAGGACTACTCGGATATCGGACAGGCAAAGGTGCTGACAGCCACATACGGTGACGAACTGAAATTCACGGCTGCAACTGACTTCTTAAGATTCACGGGTCAGGTGTGGGAAGAAGATAAGCAGTTAGCTGTCGGAGCGTGTGTCGAGTTCCTTGATTTACAGTTACAGGATGCGAAGGACTACCTTGAGGTTGCAAAGAAGGCGCTTATCGATAAAGGCTACCCGGAGGGTGATGTTAACAAAGGCTCGAAGGCAATAGCAGATGACATTCAGCCGGATGACTTACCTCTGTTTTATATGTTGGTAGGTGCGGAGAAGTATCTGGGATTTGCTATGAAACGCAGAGACTATAAGTACATTACTTCGGCTCTCAACGTGGCAAAGTCAATGCTTCTTATAAGCGTGGCCAGCCTTGATAAGGATGCAAATCTTCTGAATACACCGAGTGCTACTTATGACTTGGAGAAGGGAATGCAGGGTGCAAAGGAACATGACCCGGCAGACCTTATCACAAAGATTACGGAAGTTGCTCCGGGGGATGATGGAGAGGATATCTGGAAAGAGGCACTCAACACATTTTTCTGTGGTGATGCGGAACTTATCGAATATGTACAGAAGGTCATCGGACTCGCAGCCATCGGCAAGGTTTATGAGGAGTTTCTCATCATAGCATATGGTGACGGGGCAAACGGCAAGAGTACATTCTGGAATACTGTTGCAAGGGTTCTCGGTACTTATTCCGGGAAGATTTCGTCAGACATTCTCACGATGGGCAACCGTGTAAATGCACAGCCGGAGATGGCAGAACTTAAGGGTAAACGTCTCATCATTGCGTCCGAGATGCAGGAGGGCGTAAGGCTTAACACTTCAATGGTAAAGCAGCTTTGTTCCACAGATGAGATACAGGCTTGCAAGAAATATAAGGCACCGTTCCATTTTGTGCCGAGCCACCAGGTTGTGCTTTATACAAACCATTTACCGAAGGTCGGTGCGAATGATGATGGTATATGGAGAAGACTGAAGGTCATACCGTTCAATGCCAAGATTACGGGCAGTGGTGATATCAAGAACTATGCTGATTACCTTTATGAAAAGGCTGCCCCTGCCATCATGAAATGGATCATCGAGGGTGCCGAGAAGGTTACGAAGTCAGACCATAAGGTTGATGACCCGAAGTGCGTAAGTGACGCAGTGGCAGCTTACCGTGAAGAGAACGATTGGCTTGGGCATTTCTTGGAAGACTGCTGTGATGTAGACCCTTCCTACGAAGAAAAGTCCGGCGAGTTCTACCAGCAGTATCGTGCTTACTGCATTCAGAATAACGAGTATGTGCGTAGCACTACAGACTTTTATACTGCTATCGATAAAGCAGGGTTCTTTAGGCATAAGACCAATAAAGGTGTAATGGTGCATGGCGTGAAACTCAAAACAGGAACTGATTTCATTTAAGCGGTGTAAGTCAGTGAAGGTCAATTCAGATAGTGGTTTTTATGGAGTGATGGTCGTGAAGGCATTATTCCTAAAAACCACTAAATCTGAAAACCCTTTGTTTTCCTATATTGTGCAACTCAAGAAGGTCTATTACAAAAGTAGCCTTATAGGGAGAAAAAAGAGGGGCAAAAAAGCCCTATAGAGAGGTTTTGTCGAAGACCTTCGTGACCTGCACATATGAAATCTTTGCTGGAGGTTTGCGATGCGAGAAAAGTACATCGAAACGAGATTAGTAAACGAAGTGAAAAAGCGTGGTGGCATTTGCCCTAAGTGGGTCAGCCCATCATTTGATGGAGTTCCCGACAGGCTCGTCTTTCTACCGGGCAGGCATTTCGGCTTGGTGGAAGTGAAAGCACCGGGGGAGAAACCGAGACCCTTGCAGGTATCACGGCACAGGCTTTTTCGGAGACTTGGCTTTAAGGTTTATGTCCTTGATGCCACGGAAGATATAGGAGGAATACTTGATGAAATTCAATCCACATAAGTATCAGCAGTTTGCGATAGATTTCATTATCCATAACCCCATAGTGGCAATCCTGCTTGATATGGGTATGGGCAAAACGGTGATTACATTGATGGCGATACAGTTTCTTATGTATGAAACCTTTGAGGTGTCAAAAGTCCTCGTGGTGTGTCCCCTGCGTGTGACGAGAACCTGGAGGGATGAAATCGAAAAGTGGGAGGAACTCCGTGGACTTACCTATTCTGTTGTGACAGGAACGGCAGCCCAGAGGAAGAAGGCTCTCGAAAAGGATGCAGACATTTTCATAATAAACCGGGATAACCTTCAATGGCTGATAGAGAAGAGCGGGATGCCATTCGATTTCGATATGGTAGTGCTTGACGAACTCTCATCTTTTAAGAACCACATGACGGCAAGGCATAAAGCATTGATGAAGGTGCGACCGGAGATTCAGAGGATTATAGGTCTTACGGGTACACCCGCACCGAACGGTCTGATGGATATGTTTGCCGAGTTCAAGGTTCTTGATATGGGAGAAAGGCTCGGAAGATTTATCGGTCAGTACAGGTTACAATATTTCAAACCCGACCGATTCAACGGTCCCATCGTGTACACATACAAGTTACTGCCGGGAGCGGAAGAGGCAATCTACGACAAGATTTCCGACATTACCATATCGATGAAGGCAGTCGATTATCTCGATATGCCGGAACTTATCAGCAACGAGTACCCTGTGTACCTTGATGAGGATGAGTTGGAGAAGTATCGGAGTCTTAAGAAAGAACTGGTCATGAACACAGAGGAACATGAGGTGACAGCAGCGAATGCAGCAGCCCTTTCCAACAAATTGTCGCAGATGGCCAATGGAGCAGTTTACTCCGATGATGGTGAGGTCATAACATTCCATGATAAAAAGCTGGATGCTCTGGAGGACATCATTGAGTCGGCAAACGGCAAGCCCCTTCTTGTGGCTTATTGGTACAAGCATGATTATGACAGAATCGCCACGAGACTTAAGAAGATAGGAGTGGATTTTGCAAAGATTGATTCGGATGAGAGCATAACGAGATGGAACAATAAAGAAATCCCGGTAGCACTCATTCATCCGGCATCAGCAGGTCACGGACTCAATCTTCAGCAAGGTGGAAACACGATGGTGTGGTTCGGAATCTGCTGGTCACTCGAATTATATCAGCAATGTGTCTGCAGGATTTACAGACAGGGACAGAATGAGAAGACGGTGGCAATAATCCATCTGATTACTGACGAAACCATTGATAACCGAATAATGAAAGCGTTGTCCGAGAAGGACAGCACTCAGGCATCTTTGATAGATGCAGTAAAAGCGACAATCTAAGACAAACATAGTCAATCCAAGGGAATAACTACTATTTCGGAGGATAAGCATATGAACATTGATCCATATGAGGCACTTGGAAATGAAGTGGTGCTTCAGGCAGTAAAAGACTGGAGAGATTCGGTCGGAAAACTGAATAATGGTAGGAGAAATGTGGCTGCCGAGGCTATGAGAGATGAATGTGAGAGATTTTTCAAAAGTCCTTACTTCAACACCTTTACTGAACTTGATGGGAATATGCTCCTCGCAAAACTCAAAATGGAGGTGGCAGAATGACAGTAAAGGAATATTTAGGCCAGGCATATCTTCTCGACCAGAGAATCAAGTCACATACCATTGAACTTGAGGAACTTCGGGAAATGTCGCAGTCGATTTCTTCTCCCGGTTTCGAAGAGCATTATAGTGCAACGAAAAATACGGATGCCCCGTTTGAAAAAACGCTTATGAAGATTACTGAGATGGAAAGCAGGATATTATCGGAGATGAATCTGCTCGTGGAACTGAAAGCGCAGATACATGAGATTATCGGGCAGATTGAAAAGCCGGAATATCAGACAGCTTTGAGATATCGCTATATCCATAATTATTCATGGCCGAGAATCGGGGATTTGCTGTATGTTGATGAGACAACCGTAAGAAGATGGCATAATAAGGCTATAGCAAAAATAGTCCTGCCGGAAAATATCATAGTTTTGAAAAATGCACAGGTTTGCACGTAAATGCACGGGTTGCAATTATGATATTGTATAATTGCGAAAATCGAAAATGAACAGAGCCCTTATGGTGGTAGCCCCACTGTGAGGGCTTTTGTATTGCAAGGAAAGGTTGGTGGGAGAATGCCAAGGAAAGCAAAACACCCCTGCCACCACCCCGGATGTCCTAACCTTACAGAGAGTAGGTTCTGCGAGGCACACCAGAAGGAAGAGAACAAGCGTTACGAGAAGTACGACCGTGACCCGGCAACGAGGAGACGGTACGGAAGAGCGTGGAAACGCATCCGTGACAGCTACGCAAAGACCCACCCATTCTGTGAGGAGTGCTACAAGAAGGGAGTGTTGGTACCTGTTGAAGAGGTACACCACAAGCTACCGCTGTCCGAGGGTGGAACACATGACAGGGATAACCTCGTGGCTCTGTGTAAGAGTTGTCACGCAAGGATCCATGCAGAGAGAGGAGACCGATGGAAAAACAAAAAAGACTACCCAAAGTAGTCTTTTTGAATGGAGTGGAGGGGATTTGAACCCCAGGCGAAGCCTATAAAAAACCATGTGCAAAGTTAGGAGAAGCGATTTTGGCCACTCCAAACAACGCCCAACTACCACCGAATCTCTTAAAATCCATAAGTGTCTTACCTCCTTCAAATGTAGATACAAATTGCAAGTACATTAAGTCCAGAGTGAGAGCCTCATACGGAACTCCTAAAGTCCAAGCCAATGGCAAACCTATTATGAAGAGAATGTGCACACAGTATTTTATCAAATTTAATGTTTTTATCTTACATCGCAATGGAGGGAAAGTCAATAAAACAGGAGGGTAGGGGCGGTCAGAATCATGAAATTCAAAGCCGCGGGGCAACGGTGCCGCCCCTTCGTGTGTACTTTTTGCGTATTTGAACGGGGTATTAAGCACCCTATCGTTATTTTTTATATAAGGAGTTGATGATATGGCAAGAGATGGAACTGCCCGTGGCTCAAATATCAAGGTCAATGCCGGAAGAAAATCCAAGGCATTAGCTGAGAAGATGGCAGCAGGCAATCCTGGTGGAAGAAAGCTGAAGATCATTGACTTGCCGGACGGAGCAGAACTTGAAGGGGAAGATATCCCAGAGCCAAGTTCTTACATTAAGTCCAAGCAGAAAGCTGTGGGAGAGTTCGATGCAGAACATATTTACAGATACATCTATCTGTACTTGAAAGATAAAGGATGCGACAAACTTGTAAGCAAGCATCTGGTGGAGCAGTATGCAATGAGCGTGTCCCGACTGATGCAGTGTGAAGAGGCAATCTCAGAATACGGATTCCTTTCCAAGCATCCGACCACAGGAGCTGCCTGTGCAAGTCCATTTGTCGCTATGGCTCAGAACTATCAGAAACAGGTAAACACAATATGGTATCAGATTTTCCAAGTGGTAAGGGAGAACTGTTCGAAGGATTATAACCCTGATGAGTCCGACCCGATGGAACTTCTGCTACGGAGTAGAGGATAGGAGAAACACATGATTGAAAAAGTAAATCCGATGCACCCGGATAAGGTTGCAGACCGAATTGCAGGTGCAATCGTTGATATAGCCTATGCATCTGAGGAGAATCCAAAGATTGCAGCAGAGGTTCTGATTGGACATGGCGTGTGCCATGCGATCATTGAAACATCAGCACATATTGATGAAAAGGATATCGCAGATGCTGTTTTAAGGATTGCCGGAAACATCCAGACGGATATTGTTATAGTTCCACAGGACATTCACTTATCTGAGAATCAGAAAGGCAATGTTAGATGTGGGGATAACGGCATCTTTAAGGGAATGCCACTTACCGGAGAACAGAAAGAACTTTCACAGATTGCAAGGGACATTTACAGGAAATATCCTACGGACGGAAAGTACATTCTTGATGGGGTAAGGCTCATCATCTGTCAGAGCAATGCAGACAAAGAGGAACTGGAGAATCATTACCCAGGGGCAGAGGTCAATCCGCTTGGTGCCTGGGCAGGTGGTACAGATGTAGATACGGGAGCAACCAACAGAAAACTTGGTTCTGATATGGCTGATTCTGTTACAGGCGGAGGGCTGCATGGTAAGGACTTATCCAAGGCAGATGTATCCGTAAACATTTATGCTTTCCTTAAGGCACAGGAAATAGGAATGCCAGTCACACTCTGTTGTGCAATCGGTGATGAGATGGTGGATGGAAAGCCTTATGCAGAAATCGTCCAGATGGCAAGAGAGTACATCAAGTCAGTTGGTGGATTTGAGAAATTTGCAGAATGGGGGTTATTTTAATGGCAAAGCATACGACAGAAATGAAAATGGTACAGACTTCCAAACTGATACCATATGTAAATAATGCCCGTACCCATTCGCAGGAACAGGTAAATAAGCTGCGAGGTTCCTTTCGTGAGTTTGGCTTTATCAATCCCGTTATTATCGATGCTGACTATAATGTCATTGCCGGACACGGAAGGCTTATGGCTGCAAAGGAAGAAGGCATTGAGGAAGTTCCGTGTGTGTTCGTTGATTATCTGACGGAGGCACAGAAGAAAGCATATATCCTTGCCGACAACCGATATGCACAGGATGCCGGATGGGACGAGGAGATGTTAAAGGTTGAGATTGAAGCCTTGGAGGGAATGGACTTTGATGTGTCATTCACAGGCTTTGATGAACAGGAGATTGCAGACCTTCTTGCAGGGGATGTTGACGATGCAAAAGAAGATGATTTCAATGTTGAGGAAGAATTACAGAAACCATGTTTTTCTAAGACAGGAGATATCTGGCATATCGGAAGACACAAAGTCATCTGTGGTGATTCCACACAGGAAGATACCTATACACAGCTTTTCGAGGATAAGAAGTGTAATCTTGTCTGCACGGATCCGCCATACTTTGTTGCACTTGAGAATGCATCCGGCAAGATTGCCAATGATGACTTAAACGATAAGGAAGGATATGAATTTCTTATGAAAGCCTTTACCAATTTTCATAATGTTATGGCTATTGATGCATCCATCTATGTATTCTATGCGACCATGAAGGCTCGTGTATTTTATGATGCATATGAGGATGCTGGCTTTAAGGTCGGAGCAGGACTTATATGGAAAAAGCCAAGGGCACCGCTCATGAGGACTGACTGGAAGTTCAACATGGAGCCAATCATCTGGGGGTGGAGAAAAGACGGAAAGCACAAATGGTATGGTGATCAGAAACAGAAATCCGTATTTGAATTTGATGGTATCAAGAATTCAAAGGAAGATGGATTCGGACATCCATCCAGTAAGCCTGTTCAGCTGATTGCATATCTTATCAAGCAGTGTACACAGGCAAACGGCATCGTTCTTGACGGATTCTTAGGCTCTGCATCCACACTTATGGCCTGTGAGCAGCTTGACCGTATCTGTTATGGTGTAGAACTTGAACCGAAATTTGTGGATGTGGCAGTAAAGAGATATCTGGAATATAAGAATGGTGACAGCACGGATGTGTATGTCATCCGCAATGGTGAGAAGATCAGTTACGAAGATGCAGTGGCAGGAATGGAGGATGCCGATGGAACAACAGAATAAAATGACACTAACCCTCGGTAGTCTTTTTGACGGTTCCGGGGGTTTTCCATTGGGTGGAGTCATTGCAGGAATCACACCAAAGTGGGCAGCAGAGATTGAGCCGTTTCCCATAAGGGTCACATCAGTCCGTTTTCCCAATATGACACACCTTGGAAATATAAGTGAGGTCAGTGGTTCGAAGATTGAGCCAGTTGACATCATCACATTTGGAAGTCCCTGTCAGGACATGAGCGTGGCAGGGAAAAGAGAAGGCTTGGGCGGTAACCGTTCAAGTCTTTTTTATGAGGCAATCAGAATCATAAAGGAAATGAGGGAGGCTACTAATGGAAAATATCCAAGATACATCGTCTGGGAAAATGTTCCCGGAGCATTCTCGTCAAACAAGGGCGAGGACTTCCGGGCAGTCCTTAATGAAATCTGCAAAGTCAAAGAAGAATGTGTGTCTGTACCTAAACCTGCAAAATGGGAAAATGCAGGACGCATCATGGGAGAAGGCTTCAGTATTGCATGGAGACTCCTCGATGCTCAGTATTGGGGTGTTCCCCAGAGAAGACAACGTATCTACCTTGTCGCAGATTTTGATGGAGGGAGTGCCGGAAAAATATTATTTGAGTCAGAAGGCTTGTCTGGGTATTCTGCGCAGGGCTTCAAGTCGTGGCAAGACGCTGCCAACGGTATTACAGAAAGCATTGGAGAAACAGGCTCAGACAGCTTAATGTTTGAAAACCACTCACAGGATACAAGATACCGGGGACCACTTGCTGTGGCACAGACGGTTTCATCTACTTATGGAACAGGTGGAAATAATCAGCCGTTTGTATTACAGACACCAAAAACTCTGAAAATCAGATGTGGCTGTGAGGGCGGTGGCAAGGGTGCACTGATACAGGATGACCTGTCAGCAACACTTGGAACAAATAATGATCAGACATTATTCCAGCCGAGGGCATTCGGTGTGTGTGCAAAGAACAGCAACTCCATGAAATCAGATAATCCGAACAGCGGTTTTTATGAAGCAGAGACATCAAGAACCCTAGATGCGAATGGTGGAAATCCTACCTGTAACCAGGGCGGTATTGCTGTGCTTGAAGGCAATGACAGCAGACCTTCCCATAAAGGGGACGGATATAAGGAATCCGATATCATGTACACTTTAAATGCAACGGAGCAACACGCAGTAGCATTTGCAGATGTTCATGCCACACTTTCTGCAAATGATGGCCCCAAGGGCCCATCCAGTCAGATGATGAAGAACCCGGAAGAGAACTTTGTTGGAGAACCATCCTATGGCATTGGCAGACCTGCAATGAACCAGGGTTACAACGCTACTTTCAGTTTCCAGATTGAAGAGGAAGTAGAACCAACACTTGTTGCAGCCGGAGCAAGCGGTGTGGCTCATCCGAGATTTTCTTCATCCAAGGCATCGTTCTTTACCGAGGCAAATGAAGAATGTGCCAATACCTTAGTTGCTACGGATTATAAGGATCCTCCAATTGTAAATGACGGAGAGAATACTGATTATATAGTACGAAGACTGACACCTACGGAATGTGCAAGACTGCAGGGATTCCCGGACTGGTGGTGTGACGGACTTGCTATTGCAGAACCAACCGATGAGGATATTGTCAAGTGGAGAGAAATCTTTCATATCCATGCCAAGGCAATGGGAAAGACCACAAAGCCAAAGACGGACAACCAGATCAGAAAGTGGTTACAGAATCCAAGGTCTGATTCTGCTGAATATAAAATGTGGGGAAACGGAGTGGCATTACCGAATGTTTATTTTGTTCTGTCTGGCATTATGTACTATGCACAAGAATCTGCCACATAAAGGCAGTATATTTGTACCCCTGTGAATGCACATAATCGTTGCTTTTACAGGGGTTTAGAGTGATATATGTACATACCAAGAGAAAAGGAGGTACATAGCATGGTACTACATTTTAATGTGAAAGGCGAAAGCCGGAAGGCAATGGTCACAGCCATTGAAAAAGAAATAGGCGGGAAGGCAAGATACCTTGGAGTTCCATCCTGCGCATACGAGATTGGAAACTACACGGTAGGCAGAAACGGGGAACTTGAATTCGGAGATTTCGATGACATTGATGAGGTTGCACCAATCGTTGATGCCTGCGTTATGGCAACAGGAATCACCCCGGCAGAATGGGAAGAAAACAAAGATGCCGAAGAAGCAGAAACGGAAGGTGCGATGGAACTTACAGTCACAATCCCATTTACAAAGGTAAATGTGGCAAATCTTACAAGCCTGCTTGAAGCAAAAGGAAGTCTTATAAAGGATGCCCTTGGGATTACAGACCTGCGGTTTGAGATGAATGAGGATTCCGTTTCATTCCCTTGGTTTTCAAAGGTCGAGCCGGAAGAGGCTATGACCTACACAAAATTTATTACAGCAATCTGCGAAATGACCATGAAGCAGAAACGAATTACTGCCAAGCCAAAGGAAAACGAAAATGAGAAATATGCATTCCGATGCTTTCTCCTCCGACTTGGATTTATCGGGGATGAGTACAAAGCCGACAGAAAGCTGCTGCTTTCCAAGCTGAACGGCTCATCAGCATTTAAGTGTGGAGCCAAGAAAGGGGGCGAGCAGTAATGTTCTTTCCATCAAGAGATATTGTAGAAAAAGTAAAGAAAGAATATCCATCGGGTACAAGGGTTGAACTTGTATCCATGAATGACCCATACCGTGATATGCCGACAGGCACAAGGGAAACCGTTGACTGTGTGGACGATACAGGCACGATTCATGTGGCATGGGATAATGGATGCCATCTCGGAGTTGTCTATGGCGAGGACTCATGCAGAAAGCTGCATACCATAAAGATCATCTGCTACGGGAAGGAAGAAACATGGGACTGTAAAGAAGATGCAGTTGCATTTTTCCTACAGGCGGTTGCCGGAAGTGAAGGTGCAGAGTGTGAGAGATACACAAAGATACTGACAGATCTTGCGATGGGCATGGACATATGTACAGATGGTGAGTAGAGTTCTGGAAAGATACACAATAACTGGTGTGTATCTTTGTCCGGTAGCCTATGATGTATCCACAGATTATATCATCGGACATTTTCCATTGCCACTTCCGGTACCAAGCACGGAGTCAGAGTATGAACTCTATAGGAAAGTGTCACAAATGAGTGAAGAGGAATTGGTTGGGTTGTTTAAAAGATTGAAGGAAGAGAAGGCAAACTTAGAAGATACTACGGCATAATATACACAATAATCCCTCTGAAAATCTGGTACATGATCGTATTCCAATAAGTGTGAAAGTACGGTAATGTACACATACCGAAAGGGAAAACAGAAAAAAACAGGAGGGCATCAGCCATGAAGAAAATTGAGATTTTAGAGAAAGCAGCAGAAAACGGAACAAGCTACAAGGACATCAATGTGAATTCAACCTTTGGAGCAGCATACTTTTACAGCGAGGAGGCAGGAAACGAACTCATCAATTTTGCCGAGGTCATTTGGGATTACGACATTGACGAGATTATCGAAAACTGCCAAAGATTCGGAATTACAGAATTCACGATTTCAAGCACCTTTTTAAGCCTCATCCTTACGATTGCAGAATTTGAAAAGAAAGGATGCAAATTGCAGGGACTGGTTGAGATAAACAGCAGGCATGACGATTGGAAAGCTTGCTTTGAAGGAAAGCCAAGCGTAAAAGAAAGAATTCCGGCATTCAAATTAAGCCTTTAAGAACCATAACATGGGAGTTCACAGGGACTCCTTTGTTATGTTGATATACACAATAATCTCTCTGAATATCTGGTACATAATCGTATTCCAATAAGTGTGGAAGTACGGTAATGTACACATACCGAAAGGGAAAACAGAGAAAACGGAGGATACGAGCATGACAAGATATGAAAAGGATGTAAAAGAAATACAGGAAGGGAACGAAATCGAGGTTCTCAAAAGAAGGAAGGCAGAACTTGAGGAACTTTATAAGAAAGGCAGATGCGAAAAGAACGGATTCAGAAGACAGTGCATTGCACAGGAGTATGAGAGAAGATTGGCTGAATATGAAAAACTGGATGCCATGATTTGAATTTAAACATAAAGCATTTAAGGGAAACCCACCGGGGTTCCTTTTTTCGTGGAGGTGATCATGTGAGAAAACTGAAAAAATATAAACCGACTAGATTCATGGCAGAGGATTCTCACTATGATAAGTCTGAGGCAGATTTTGCTGTGAATTTTATAGAGAATCTGTGCCACACCAAAGGTACATGGGCTAGGAAGAAGTTCTTGCTGATGGACTGGCAGGAACAGATTATAAGGGATGTATTTGGAACGATAAAGCAGAATGGCTATAGGCAGTTTAACATGGCATATGTGGAAATCCCAAAGAAGAATGGCAAGAGTGAATTGGCGGCTGCCGTGGCATTGTTACTATTATGCGAAGGGGAACAGCGTGGGGAGATATACTCCTGTGCAGCGGATAAGAATCAGGCCAAAATCGTATTTGATGTAGCTGCCGATATGGTGCGTTTTTCAAAACCACTCAGCAAGCGAATCAAAATATATGAGTCACAGAAGAAGCTGGAGTACATTCCGACAAAGAGTACTTATCAAGTGCTGTCAGCTGATGTTTCTAACAAACATGGCTTCAATACACACGGTGTTATCTTTGACGAATTGCACACACAGCCGAACCGTAAATTATATGATGTTATGGTGCAGGGAAGCGGAGATGCGAGGATGCAGCCGCTATATTTTTTAATAACAACTGCAGGCAATAATACAGAAAGTATCTGCTATGAGGTACATCAGAAGGCTCTGGATATTATGGAGGGTCGAAAGCATGACAGCACATTTTATCCTGTGATATTCGGTGCAGGAGTTGATGAGGATTGGACAGACCCAGAAGTTTGGAAGAAAGCCAATCCGTCACTTGGGGAAACAATCGGAATCGATAAGGTCGAAGCCGCCTGTGAATCAGCAAGGCAGAATCCGGGAGAGGAGAATGCATTCCGCCAGTTAAGACTGAACCAGTGGGTAAAGCAGAGTATCCGATGGATGCCAATGGAAAAATGGGATGCCTGTGCATTTCCTGTTAACGAGGATGATCTTGAGGGGCGTGTATGCTATGGCGGTCTTGACCTTTCAAGTACCACCGACCTTACTTCGTTTTGCCTTGTGTTCCCGCCAGAAGATGAAGATGGAAAATATTATGTACTTCCTTACTTCTGGCTGCCGGAGGAAACGCTTGACCTGCGTGTCCGAAGAGATCATGTAAATTATGATGTCTGGGAAAAGCAGGGATATATACAGACCACGGAAGGCAATGTAGTCCATTATGGATTTATAGAAAAATTCATAGAACATCTGGGTGAGCGGTTCAATATCCGTGAGATTGCATTCGATAGGTGGGGAGCAGTACAGATGGTACAGAACCTTGAGGGTATGGGCTTTAATGTTGTGGCTATGGGACAGGGATTTGCATCCATGTCACCACCAACCAAGGAACTAATGAAACTGGTGCTTGAACAGAGGATAGCACACGGAGGGCATCCGGTCCTTCGGTGGAATATGGATAACATATATATCCGAACAGACCCTGCCGGAAACATTAAGGCAGATAAATCGAAATCAACAGAAAAGATAGATGGAGCCATAGCCTGTATTATGGCACTAGACAGGGCAATCCGTTGTGGCAATGATACTTCTGAAAGTGTGTATGACACAAGAGGGTTGCTTGTTTTTTAAGGAGAAATGGCAATGGGAATATTTAGTGGAATTTTTAAATCGAGGGATGCACCCACAAACAGGACAGCGGGTAGTGCATACAGTTTTTTTCTTGGACAGAGCGCATCCGGGAAAAGGGTAAATGAACGAAGTGCCATGCAGACATCGGCAGTATATGCCTGTGTCCGTGTTATTTCGGAGTCGGTGGCAAGTCTACCCCTCCATGTTTATAAATACAACAAAAATGGTGGAAAGGAAAAGGCAATCGACCATCCTTTATACCATCTGCTGCATGATGAACCAAATCCAGAGATGACAGCATATTCCTTCTTTGAGGTAGCACTTACGCATCTGCTGTTATGGGGTAACTCATATAGCCAGATCATTCGCAACGGCAAGGGAGAAGTCCTCGGACTGTATCCGCTTATGCCGGACAGGATGAATGTGGACAGGGATGATAAAGGAAATATCTATTATGAATATTCGGTAAGTTCTGATGATGCACCTACCAATAAAGCAGGAACTGTAAGGCTTAAGCCGGAAGATGTCCTTCATGTTCCGGGACTTTCATTTGATGGTCTTGTGGGATATTCGCCTATTGCGATGGCAAAGAATGCCATAGGTCTTGGAATTGCAGCCGAGGAGTATGGCAGTAAATTCTATGCAAATGGGGCTGCACCAAGCGGTGTGCTTGAACATCCGGGAACATTAAAAGATCCATCAAAGGTAAGGGAAAGCTGGACACAGACATTTGGCGGTTCATCCAATTCCAATAAGGTGGCAGTTTTGGAAGAGGGAATGAAGTATACACCGATTTCCATAAATCCGTCTGAGGCACAGTTCCTTGAAACAAGAAATTTTCAGATATCAGAGATTGCAAGGATATACAGAGTTCCGGCTCACATGATTGGACAGCTTGATAAAGCGACCTTTTCCAATATTGAACAGCAGTCTTTGGAGTTTGTTGTGTATACGCTCCGCCCTTGGATTACAAGACTGGAGCAGGCAATGGTACGCAGACTTCTGTCGGAAGAGGAGAAGAAAGACTATTTTATCAAGTTCAATGTGGATGGTCTCCTTCGTGGAGATTATCAGAGCAGAATGAATGGATATGCAACAGCAAGGCAGAATGGGTGGATGTCTGCAAATGATATCCGGGAACTGGAGAACCTTGACAGGATACCCGCTGAACTTGGTGGGGATTTATACCTCATCAATGGAAATATGACAAAACTTGAAGATGCAGGAATATTTGCAGATTCAGCACAAAAAGAAGAGGAGGATTCCGATGAAGAACAAGAAGTTCTGGAACTGGAAGAGCAGGAAAACGCTCAACCAGGAAACAAACGAGGAAAGCGTAGAAAGAGTTCTCATCCTTAACGGAACCATCGCAGAGGAGTCGTGGTTTGATGATGATGTCACTCCACAGCTTTTTAAGGATGAATTAAATGCCGGAAGTGGAGATATCACTGTATGGATCAATTCACCGGGCGGTGACTGTGTGGCAGCGGCTCAGATCTACAATATGCTCGCAGATTACAAGGGGAATGTCACAGTAAAGATTGACGGTATTGCAGCTTCGGCAGCGTCCGTGATTGCAATGGCAGGTGACAATGTACTTATGTCCCCGGTTTCAATGATGATGATCCATAACCCTGCGACAGTAGCATTCGGTGACCATACCGAGATGGCAAAAGCCATTGAAATGCTCGAAGGAGTTAAGGATTCTATCATAAATGCCTATTCCTTAAAGACGGGAATGTCGAGGGCAAAGTTATCAAGGCTTATGGATGCTGAAACATGGATGGATGCAACCAAGGCGGTGGAACTTGGATTTGCTGATGATATCATCACAAAAAATGAGTTCCCTAAAAAAGAAGATGATGAGCCGGATGAAGATGGCGAGTCTGGTAAAGAAAGCACCGAAGAGGATGAGAAAAAGAAATCATCCAATTCAGTGCTTTTTTCACGCAAAGCTGTAAACAATGCACTCCTTAATAAGCTGGAGGAACATTACAGAAAGCCAAGCGTGGATGTTTCTGGGCAGGCAAAAATCCCTGCCACGAATGTAACTGACGGTGTATCTGCCAAAGAAATCAGAGACCGTTTGAATCTTATCAAAAAGTATATTTAAGGAGGACTGCAATTATGACAGTACAGGAATTAGTTGACAAGAGAGCCAAGGCATGGGAGATGGCTAAGGAGTTTGTAAATACCCATGAGGATAAGAACGGCAATTTATCTGCCGAGGATGCTGCGACATACAGCAGAATGGAGGCTGACATCGAGGAACTTACCAATTCCATCGACAGACAGCAGAGAGCCGAGAGAAGGGAGCAGGAACTTTCCAAGCCTGTAAATTCCCCTATTACAGGAAAGCCTTATAAGGACGAGCCACAGGGTAAGGTAAAAACAGGCCGTGCATCTGATGAGTACAAGAAGGCTATGTTAAATGCAATCCGCAGCAATTTCAGACAGGTTTCCAATGTATTACAGGAAGGTGTGGATGCAGATGGTGGTTACCTTGTTCCGGAAGAGTATGACCACAGACTGATCGATGTTCTTTCAGAGGAGAATATCATGAGAGGCATTGCGACCAAAATTACAACTTCCGGGGAGCATAAGATTAACATCGCAGCTACAAAGCCGGCTGCTGCATGGATTGAGGAAGGAGCAGCCCTTTCATTTGGAAATGCTACATTTGACCAGATGATTCTGGATGCATATAAGCTTCATGTTGCTATCAAAATCACAGAGGAACTTCTGTATGATTCTGCTTTCCCTCTTGAGAACTACATTATCACAGAGTTCGGTAAGGCACTCGGAAATGCAGAAGAGGATGCCTTCCTTAATGGAGATGGCAAGGGCAAGCCTACAGGTATTTTCAATGCAACAGATGGTGGACATCTTGCAGGAACACTTACGGCAGCACTTAAGTCCGATGACCTCTTTGATCTGGTTTATGCTTTGAAGAGACCTTATCGTAAGAATGCATCTTTTATTATGAACGATGCTACATTAGCACAGCTTCGTAAGTTAAAGGATAACAACGGGGCATACATCTGGCAGCCATCATACCAGGCAGGAGAGCCGGACAGAGTTCTTGGTTACCAGGTACGCACATCTGCTTATGCACCTGCAGATGCGATTTCCTTCGGTGATTATAAGTATTACAACATCGGAGACCGTGGTACACGTTCCTTCAAGCAGCTCAATGAACTCTTTGCAGGAAACGGCATGATCGGCATGGTGGCTAAGGAGCGTGTGGATGGTAAGTTAGTACTTCCAGAAGCAGTGCAGATTCTTAAGCTGAAGTCCGATGCACAGGCGGGAAAAGCCTAAGAGAACCAATGGGCAGAGTGACAAACAGTTGCTCTGCCTTTAAAGATTTATGGAGGTGTGGCATGATAATTTCACTTGAAGAAATGAAGAATTATCTTCGTATTGATTTTGACGATGATGATGCACTTCTTGAAAATCTGATTGTCTCATCAGAGCGTCTGTGTATGGACATTGCCAGAATAAAAAGTAAGGCCGTATTTGAGAAAAAGGAAACTGCAAAGATAGCAGTCATGTATGCGGTGGCATATCAGTATGAGCATCGTGAGGACTGTGACCATCATGCACTTGCCATGTCACTCCGTTCCCTGCTTTCTGGTATTAGGAAGGCGGGATTCTGATGGAAGTAGCACTTTTAAATGTAAGGATAACATTTCAGAAGAATGAGGTCGTAACAGATGCCATCGGAAACCATAAAAACAGGTGGACAGACTATTATTCGTGTTATGCCACGGTAAGTGGTGAGAGCGGTTCTGAAAAGAGTGTGGCGGCCAATACGCTGTATGAATCCGACCTTGCTTTTACAGTCCGTTATTGTAAGATGCTTGCGGATGCTGACAGCACAAAACTCCGTATTTTATTTAACGGGGAACTTTATGATATTACATTTATTGACCACATGAATTACAAGAATAAATGCTTGAAATTCAGATGCAGGAAAGTGAGGAGATAGCATGGCAAATGTACAGATTGATAATTTGGCATCCGAAGTCATGAAAGGACTTATGGAATATAAAGACCTTGTTACCTCGGATATGAAGGTGGCTGTGAGGAAAGCGGGACGATCAGTGAAAAAAGATATCCAGGCAAATGCTCCAAAGAAAACAGGTGCCTACTCGAAGAGTTGGAAGGTCAGTACAACAAAAGAGACTTCTGAATCTTTGGAACTTACAGTACATTCTCCAAAGAAATATCAGCTTGCACATCTGCTTGAGAAAGGTCATGCAAAAAGGGGCGGTGGAAGGACAAAGGCAGTCCCACATATCGCACCTGCTGAAGAAAGTGCTGTCAAACAACTGGAGTCTGATATTAAAAAGGCGATCGGAGGTTCATGATGGATGAATTAGTGAAAATCATAGAAGAAATTGGGATTCCCTTTGCGTATGACCATTTTGCAGAGGGAGAAAGTCCCGCCCCGCCATTTTTGTGTTACCTGTTACCGGGGAGTGATAACTTCGCAGCCGATGGCAGGGTTTATTACAAAATGAGTGAAGTAAGGATTGAACTGTACACAGATTTCAAGGATGTGGCCTTGGAAGAAAAAGTAACTGCCGTGCTTGATAATCACGGTATTTTTTATGAGCAGTCGGAGGTATGGATAGAGGAAGAAAAACTCTATGAGGTAGCCTTCGAGTTTGCCATGCCAGTATGAAGGAGGATATAAAGATGGCTAATAAAAAGAATAAAGTCAAGTTTAATATCTGCAATGTGCATTATGCACCGATTACTGTTGCAGAGGAAGGCACGGTAAGTTTTGAAACTCCTGTACCGATGCCGGGTGCAGTATCCATCAGCATGGATCCGACAGGTGAGCCGGAATCATTCTATGCAGATGGTATTGAGTATTATGTAATCAACAACAATCAGGGATATGATGGTGACCTTGAACTTGCCATGATTCCTGAGTCATTCCGTACAGATATCTTAAAAGAGGAACAGGATGCCAATAAGGTTCTGGTCGAGAATGCAAATTCGGAGACAGGCAGCTTTGCACTTCTGTTTGAATTTGATGGAGATATCAGAAAAATCCGTCATGTGCTTTATAACTGTACTGCATCCCGTCCAACAATTGAGTCTAAAACCAATGAGGATGAGAAGGAAGTACAGACAGAGACACTTACCATCAAGGCAAGACCGATGGCAGACGGATATGTTAAGGCTAAGACGGGTGATACTACTACGGATACAGTTTATAACAACTGGTACAAGAGTGTATACCAGCCGACAGCGGTCGCTGAACAGCAGTCTGCAAAATCAGCCAAGGTTGTATCTTAAGGAGGAGCAGGATATGGGAATCAGAAAAGATATAGAGATTGATGGACAGATGGTTGCATTCAAAGCGAGTGCAGCCATCCCACGAATCTACAGATTAAAGTTTCAGAGGGATATTTATAAAGACCTTGCCGTGCTTGAGAAAAGTATCGGTGATGGGAAGGAAGAGTCATCAAATCTGGATATGTTCTCACTTGAGATGTTTGAGAATATAGCTTTTATTATGGCTAAACACGCAGACCCCTCTATCCCGGATACTCCAGAAGAGTGGCTTGATAATTTCAATACATTCTCTATTTACCAGGTTCTTCCACAGCTGATTGAACTCTGGGGACTGAATGTGAAAACGGATGTTGAGTCTAAAAAAAAGTTCGCCCAACTGAGCGTGAAATGACAACCCCGTTGTTTCTGCTTCGCTGTGTGCAGTTAGGCTTATCGATGGCAGATCTTGATATGCTGTCGATAGGTCTTATCAATGATATGTATGCAGAGAGCAGAAACGATGACTGTAAATATGCAGAACTTGCAACGCAGGAGGATTTCGACAGGTTCTGATTGAGAATACAGTCGTTTTCTGTTATACTTATCAGCAGAAAAGGGCTGAGTATTCTCAGCTACAAATTTGAATTTAACGGAGGAATCATTATGTGTGGAATGACAACTGATTTATA
>ERZ1034976.314-NODE-314-length-45862-cov-19.390355_pt1 | contig 45862 bp, 32 predicted proteins | sample MGYA00520623_ERZ1034976 | MGnify/ENA primary metagenome ERZ1034976 (study PRJEB33766, sample SAMN09781774) | gut metagenome | biome: gut microbiome | host: Homo sapiens | place: Madagascar | study: EMG produced TPA metagenomics assembly of the PRJNA485056 data... | reverse complement strand
GTAGCTGGGCTACAGCAATAGCCAAGATTGTGGTGGGACATACTCATCACATAGGTTGGTATATGCGTCGCGACGATCGCATCGAGGACTTCAAGCGTATGGGCCACAACCCTGCCTATCTGATGTCTGCCCGATTCAATGTGGATGAGATTTTCTTCTCTTCCGACATCAACAAGATAGTGCAGAACTATGACACACTCGTATTCGTCACCCCATCGCCTTACCTGAAGAACCATCTCAAGAAACTCAAGACCCGCATCAGCGACAAGTTCATCATCACAGCCATCAAGGGTATCGTGCCTGATGAAAACCTCGTCTGCTCGGAATATTTCCATCAGGTTTATGACGTGCCATACGAGAACCTGGCATGTATCGGCGGTCCTTCCCATGCCGAGGAGGTAGCCTTGGAGCGATTGAGTTACCTCACCGTGGGTTGCAGCGACACAGACAAAGCGCGTGCCTTCGCCAACGACTGTTTGGCGAGTGAGTATATCAAGACCAAAACTTCCAGCGACGTCATCGGTATCGAATACTCATCGGTACTGAAAAACGTGTATGCCATTGCAGCAGGTATCTGTGGCGGTTTGAAGTATGGCGACAACTTCCAGGCGGTACTCATGTCGAACGCCGTTCAGGAGATGCATCGCTTCCTCACAGCCGTCCACCCTATCGACCGTAGTATGTACGACTCGGTATATTTGGGCGACTTGCTCGTAACGGGTTACAGCAACTTCTCCCGCAACCGCACCTTCGGAACCATGATAGGCAAGGGCTACAGCGTGAAAAGTGCGCAGATAGAGATGGAGATGATTGCCGAAGGATATTTCGGCACGAAGTGCATGAAGGAAATCAACCGCCACATGCACGTCAACATGCCGATTCTCGATGCCGTATATAATATATTGTACGAACGTATCAGTCCGCAAATCGAAATCAAGCTTTTGACCGACTCGTTCAGATAAAGGAGAAACATTAACACATTCATTTAGATATTAAAAAGGAAAAATGAAAAGTATCAGCTTAAACATTACAAAGGCTGCATCATTCCTCGCAGAGGGTGCAGTAAAGGCTTACGAGCCTAAGGTTAAGGCCGCTCAGGAAGCTCTTGAGAACGGCACTTGTGAAGGTAACGATTTCTTGGGATGGTTGCATTTGCCATCTTCTATCACTCCTGAGTTCCTCAATGAGATTCAGGCTGTTGCCAATACTTTGCGCGAAAAGTGTGAGGTGGTTGTTGTAGCAGGTATCGGTGGTAGCTACCTCGGTGCACGCGCCGTTATCGAAGGCCTCGGCAACTCTTTCGCTTGGCTCGTAAACGACAAGAAGAACCCTACTATCCTCTTCGCAGGTAACAATATCGGTGAGGACTACCTCTTCGAGTTGACTTCTTTCCTGAAGGACAAGAAGTTTGGTGTCATCAATATCTCTAAGTCTGGTACCACAACTGAGACAGCTCTCGCTTTCCGTCTTCTGAAGAAGCAGTGCGAGGATCAGCGCGGCAAGGAAGAGGCTAAGGATGTTATCGTTGCTGTAACCGACGCTAAGAAGGGTGCTGCACGCACTTGCGCTGACAAGGAGGGTTACAAGAGCTTCATCATCCCTGACAATGTAGGTGGTCGCTTCTCAGTATTGACTCCTGTAGGTTTGTTGCCTATCGCAGTAGCTGGCTTCGATGTAAAGCAGCTCGTTGCAGGTGCTGCTGACATGGAGAAGGCTTGCGGCAAGGACGTAGCCTTCGAGGAGAACCCAGCAGCTATCTATGCAGCTACACGTCAGGCTCTCTATACACAGGCTGGCAAGAAGATTGAGATTGTATGCAACTTCCAGCCTAAACTTCACTACTTCGCTGAGTGGTGGAAGCAGCTCTATGGTGAGAGCGAGGGTAAGGACCAGAAGGGTATCTTCCCAGCAGCTTGCGACTTCACTACCGACCTTCACTCTATGGGCCAGTGGATTCAGCAGGGCGAGCGCTCTATCTTCGAGACTGTTATCAGCGTAGAGACTCCTAACGAGAAGTTGCTCTTCCCTCACGATGATGAGAACCTCGACGGTTTGAACTTCCTCGAGGGCAAGCGTGTTGACGAGGTGAACAAGATGGCTGAGCTCGGTACACGTCTGGCTCACGTTGACGGTGGTGTTCCTAACATCCTGGTTAACGTACCTGAGTTGAACGCTTACTACCTCGGTCAGTTGATCTACTTCTTCGAGAAGGCTTGCGGTATCAGCGGTCTCTTGGAAGAGGTGAACCCATTCAACCAGCCTGGTGTTGAGGCATACAAGAAGAATATGTTCGCATTGCTCAACAAGCCAGGTTATGAGGCAGAGAGCAAGGCTATCCAGGAGCGTCTGGCTAACGAGAAGTAATTGATGAAAGAAATTATTTCAAAATACTTAAAAGACCACGGCTTTGGGGAATTCAACCCTAAAGCCGTTCTTTTTGATATGGATGGCGTATTGTATAACAGTATGCCCAATCATGCCGTAGCATGGCAGGAGTCGATGAAGCAGTTTGATATCCACATGACTGCCGCCGATGCCTATGCCACCGAGGGAGCCCGAGGTATCGACACCATCCAGATGATGGTGAAGAAGCAGAAGGGTATCGACATCACGCTGGATGAAGCACAGAAGATGTATGATGTAAAGACCGACATCTTCCACTCCATGCCTACCGCCGAGATTTTCCCTGGTGTGAAGGAAATCATGCAGAAGATCAAGGAAGCCGGTATGCAGGTAGGTGTCGTGACGGGCAGCGGTCAGCGCCCACTCATCCTGAGGCTTCTCAACGACTTCGGCGAATATCTCGATGAAACGCATATCGTAACTGCTTATGATGTGAAGCGAGGCAAGCCAAATCCAGACCCTTATCTGATAGGATTGGAGAAAGCTGGCAACCTACAGCCTTGGGAAGGCATCGTGGTAGAGAATGCTCCTTTGGGCGTTCGTGCCGGTGTAGCAGCCAACATCTTCACCGTGGCCATCAACTCCGGACCTCTGCCAGATACAGAGTTATCTGATAAAGGCAGCAACCTGCTCTATCATCAGATGACAGAGTTCTGCCATAACTTCGGAAGCTTGATTGATGCAGCAAAAGAAACAGGCAATAATGCCGAAGGAAACAGAAAAAACGGGTAAGTAACACAAACCCGTTTTTTCTATTATCTTTTTTTATATTTCTCTTCATTTTTCTAGAAACTTTTTTTGTAACTTTCTTGCATCTTTCGCAAAAAAGCTGTAAATTTGCAGCACATAAATAAATAAAAACGGCATAAACAATTAAAACATCAATCCAATTTAACTATCAAAGCATATGAAACAATTTAAATTAATGATGCTCGGACTTGCCTTGTCTGCAGGATTCACTACCCAGATGCAGGCACAGGAAGCACAGAGCTTCGTTCACCAACAGTCAAACACAGAAGATTACGTCTGGCCAACAGATCCACAAGTATTAACTAAACTCAAGCACTGGCAGGACCAGAAGTTCGGTGTATTGATGCACTGGGGACTCTATAGCGTACCTGGCATCGTAGAATCCTGGTCAATTTGTTCGGAAGACTGGATTGTACGTGAGCGCAAACCAACCTACGAGGAGGACAAGGCATGGTACTGGAGCCAGAAAGATTCCCTCAACCCAGTAAACTTCGATCCTGGCAAATGGGCTGACGTGATGAAAAAGGCAGGTATGAAGTATATGATCTTCACCACCAAGCACCACGACGGCTTCTGCATGTTTGATACCAAATATACCGACTTCTCCATTGCCCATGGACCTTTCGGCAAGGATCCACGCCACAACATCGCCAAGGAGGTATTCGACGCCTACCGCAACAAGGGATTCATGATCGGTTGTTATTTCTCCAAACCAGACTGGCACAGCAAATGGTTCTGGAATCCTTATTATGCAACCCCTAACCGCCGCATCAACTACAAGAAGAAGCAGCATCCAGACTGGTGGCAGAACTACCGCAAGTTTACACAGAACCAGCTTAACGAGTTGACCACCGATTATGGCAACATCGATATTCTGTGGCTCGATGGCGGATGGATTACCGGTGATGAGATTGGTCTTGATACCATTCTGGTAGATGCCCGCAAGCGCAATCCGGGTATGATCAGCGTAGATAGAACCATTCGTGGAAAGAATGAGAACTATCAGACTCCAGAGCAGGGTATCCCAGCCAAGCAGCTCGATATTCCTTGGGAAAGCTGCATCACCCTGAGCCATGCATGGGGATGGACACCTAACGCCAAGTTCAAGTCACCTAACAAGGTAATCGGTATTCTCTCTGAAATTGTGGCAAAGGGCGGATGTCTCGCTCTCGGCGTTGGTCCGAAGGCAGATGGAACCCTGCAACCGGAAGTTGTGAATACCCTCCTGAAGATAGGAAGCTGGCTCAACAAGAACGGTCAGGCTATTTACTCTACCGTCAATGCAGCCCACTATAATGATGGCAAGGTATGGTTTACCGCCGACAAGAACGGCAAGACCCTCTACGCCATCTATGCACTGGAAGATGGAGAAAAGACCCCTAAGACCATTACCTGGACAGAGAACAAGCCTAAGGGTAAGCTCGTTCTGCTGCAGAACGGCAAGTCTGTCAAGTACACCGTCAAGGGCAATCAGGTAACCGTTACCCTTCCATCCGGACTCAAGAATGAACCTCTGGCTTTCAAGTTTAATTCTAAATAAAGAAAAACAAATATAAAAAAAGCATAAAGGTAGTGATAAGATTCATTTTTTATCACTACCTTTGTGCTTACATATAATATAATGTATATAAAATATAGTAACTATAAAAACTTAAAGAACAAGAATTATGAGTAACTATCCTAAAATCGGTATCCGTCCTACCATCGACGGACGTCAGGGAGGTGTACGAGAAAGCCTCGAGGAAAAAACCATGAATTTGGCTAAGTCTGTAGCCAAATTGATTTCAGAAAACTTACGTAATGGCGATGGCTCACCTGTAGAGTGCGTGATCGCTGATAGTACCATCGGTCGTGTAGCAGAAAGTGCAGCTTGCGCAGAAAAGTTTGAGCGCGAGGGTGTTGGCTCTACCATCACCGTTACTTCCTGCTGGTGCTATGGTGCTGAGACAATGGATATGAATCCACACTGGCCTAAGGCAGTATGGGGATTCAACGGTACAGAGCGTCCAGGTGCTGTTTATCTGGCTGCCGTTCTCGCAGCTCATGCCCAGAAGGGATTGCCAGCTTTCGGTATCTATGGTCATGATGTACAGGACTTGGAGGATGACTCTATCCCTGCTGACGTAGCAGAAAAGATTCTTCGCTTTGCAAGAGCTGCCCAGGCTGTAGCTACCATGCGCGGCAAGTCTTATCTCTCTATGGGTAGCGCCTGCATGGGCATCGCCGGTTCCATCGTTGACCCTAACTTCTTCCAGGAGTACCTCGGTATGCGCAATGAGAGTGTTGACCTTACTGAGATCATCCGCCGTATGACTGAGGGTATCTACGACCCTGTGGAGTACGAGAAGGCTATGGCATGGACCCGCGAGCACTGTATGTGCAATGAGGGTGAGGACATCGCCAACAATGAAAAGGCAAAGACCCGTGAGCAGAAGGATGCAGACTGGGAGTTCATCGTGAAGATGACTATCATCATGCGTGACCTGATGCATGGTAACCCAAGATTGAAAGAGTTAGGTTTCAAGGAGGAAGCATTAGGTCATAATGCCATCGCTGGTGGTTTCCAGGGGCAGCGTCAGTGGACAGACTTCTATCCTAACGGCGACTATCCAGAGGCTCTCCTCAATACTTCATTCGACTGGAATGGTATCCGTGAGGCTATCATTCTCGCTACAGAGAATGATGCAGGCAATGGCGTAGCTATGCTGTTCAACCACCTGTTGACAGGTCGCGCTCAGATCTTCAGCGACGTTCGTACCTACTGGAGTCCAGAGGCTGTGAAGCGTGTTACCGGTAAGGAACTTACAGGTCAGGCAGCTGGTGGTATCATCCACTTGATCAACTCTGGTGCTACCACACTCGACGGTACAGGTCAGGCTACAGATGCTGAGGGCAACCCTATCATGAAGCAGCCTTGGGAGATGACCGAGGAGGATGTAGATAAGTGTTTGAAGGCAACAACCTGGTATCCAGCCAACCGTGACTACTTCCGTGGCGGCGGTTTCTCTTCCAACTTCCTCAGCAAGGGCGGCATGCCTGTAACCATGGTTCGTCTGAACCACGTAAAGGGTCTTGGTCCTGTGCTCCAGTTGGCAGAAGGTTGGACAGTTGAGATTGATCCAGAGATTCACAAGGTTCTCGACAAGCGTACAGACCCAACATGGCCTACAACCTGGTTCGCTCCACGTCTTTGCGACAAGGCTCCATTCAAGGATGTATATTCTGTGATGAACAACTGGGGCGCAAACCATGGTGCTATCAGCTACGGTCATATCGGTGCCGACCTCATCACCCTCTGCTCTATCCTCCGCATCCCAGTATGCATGCACAATGTTGAAGACGACAAGATCTTCCGTCCTGCATCTTGGAACGCATTCGGTATGGACAAGGAAGGTGCAGACTTCCGTGCTTGCAAGAACTACGGTCCTATATATAAATAAGGTGTAACACCATCATTACGAATATCATTCAAATAGAAAGAAAAAGAAAATGATTACAGAAGAGCATATTCAGAAATTCCTGGAGCAGGCTCACCGCGTAGGCGATGCAGCCCTCACCATCTGCAGTAGTGGCAACCTCTCTTGGCGCATCGGCGACGAGGCTCTTGTCTCAGGTACAGGTTCATGGGTTCCTAGCCTCCAGAAGGAGAAGGTATCTCAGTGCCTGGTAGCAACTGGCGAAGTTCTCAATGGTGTCAAGCCTTCTATGGAGAGCGGATTCCACCTCGGTGTACTCCGTGAGCGTCCTGACTGCGATGTGGTTCTCCACTTCCAGTCTCCTTTTGCAACAGCAGTGGCTTGCATGCAGGAAACTCCAAAGGACTTCAATGTAACAGCAGAGGTTCCATGCCACGTAGGCAAGGAAATCCCAGTGATTCCTTACTATCGTCCTGGTTCTCCAGAATTGGCAGCAGCAGTCATCGCAGCCTTGAAGGATCACAACTCAGCTCTCTTGCTGAAGCACGGACAAGTAGTTTGCGGCAAGAATTTCGACGAGGTGTTCGAGCGTGCCATGTTCTTTGAGATGGCTTGCAGAATCATCGTTCAGAGTGGCGGCAAATACACCACACTGACACCGGAAGAAATCGACGATCTCGAGGTTTACGTTTTAGGTAAGAAACAATAAGCCTCTATCCTCTATATGAGAGAAGCGGTAGGAGAGAAAGCTGCCCGCTACGGGCACTCTCCTACCGCTTTTTATACGAAACAACTTTTATCTACCCAAACATTTATAAATAACTATGATTTATCTAGCTATAGATTTCGGTGGAGGCAGCGGACGAGTGATTGCCGGAAAACTAGAAAACGGCAAGCTCGAAATGGAGCTCATCCATCGTTTCCCTAACCGACAGGTAAGATTAGGCAACCACGTCTATTGGGATTTCCTCGCCCTTTTCGAGGATATGAAGACGGGACTGAAGATGGCAGGAGCCAAGGGACTCAAGGTGGATGGCATCGCCATCGATACCTGGGGAGTGGATTTCGGTCTCATCGACCAGGACGGCAATCTTCTGGGCAACCCGGTATGCTATCGCGATGCCCGTACCAAGGGAATGCCGGAAGAAGTTTTCAAGCAGATTGATCCATCGGCACATTATGCCATCAACGGCACGCAGGTGATGGAAATCAATACCCTCTTCCAGTTATACAGTCTGAAGAAAGCCAACAGTCCACAGTTGGAGAAGGCAGCTCATCTGCTTTTCACCCCAGACCTCTTCAGCTACTATCTCACCGACGAAGCCAACAACGAATATACCATCGCATCCACATCAGAACTGCTGAATGCCAGCACCAAGGACTGGGACTGGGAAACCATCGACCAGTTGGGTCTTCCACGCCACATCTTCGGCAAGATCGTGATGCCGGGCACCGTAAGAGGAAAGCTGCGCCGCGACATCGCTGAGGAAACCGGACTCGGAGAAGTGGATGTCATCGCAGTAGGTTCTCATGATACAGCCAGTGCGGTAGCAGCCGTACCAGCCACAGAAGATGAATACCCGATGGCATTCATCAGTTCAGGTACCTGGTCGCTCCTGGGCGTAGAGATCGAAAAACCGATCCTTACCGAGGAAGCCCGAAAGGCAGAGTTTACCAACGAGGGCGGCATTGGCGGCCGCATCACCTTCCTGCAGAACATCACAGGTCTCTGGATCATGCAGAGACTGATGGCTGAATGGAAGGAGAATGGCGAGGAACAGCAGTTCGACATCATCCTCCCTCTGGCAGAGGAAGCTCACATCAATGCCATCATCCCTGTGGATGACGCAGCGTTCCAGAATCCGGCATCCATGCAGCAGGCTATCATCGACTACTGCGCCACCCATCAGCTGCAGGTACCTCAGACCAAGGCAGAAATCGTGCGCTGCGTACTCCAGTCGCTGGCAGCCAAGTATGCCGAGGCTAGCGCTCACCTCAACGAGATGTTACCGCAGCCAATCAAGTGCATGCACATCATCGGAGGCGGCTCACAGAACAAGTTACTCAACCGTCTCACCTCCGAAGCATTGGGCGTTCCAGTCATTGCGGGTCCTATAGAGGCTACGGGTATGGGCAACATCCTGACCCAGGCACTTGCCAAGGGAGAAATCAAGGATATCGACGAGCTGAGAGCCGTGGTAAGACAAAGCATCTGATCCATCCGAATATTTACCCTACAAACATAAACGCAGACAATATTAACCTGAAATATGGAATCGAAAAAGAAAGAATCAATTCTCATGAAGGATGGGGTTAGCTACCTCGTACCTTTCATATTAATCACATCGTGCTTTGCACTGTGGGGATTTGCCAATGATATCACCAATCCGATGGTGAAGGCATTCTCCAAAATCTTCCGAATGTCATCTACGGATGGCGCACTGGTACAGGTTGCCTTCTACGGCGGTTACTTCGCCATGGCTTTCCCTGCCGCCATCTTCATCCGCCGCTTCTCCTACAAGGCAGGCGTACTGCTGGGATTAGGACTCTATGCCTTCGGTGCATTCCTCTTCTATCCGGCAAAGATGATGGGCGAATATTATCCATTTCTCCTCGCCTACTTCATCCTGACCTGCGGACTCTCCTTCCTGGAGACATCGAGCAACCCTTACATCCTGTCGATGGGAACAGAGGAGACGGCAACACGCCGACTGAACCTGGCGCAATCGTTCAACCCGATGGGTTCGCTGCTCGGTATGTATGTGGCGATGAACTTTATCCAGGCAAAACTCAACCCACTTGATACGTCTGGGCGCGCCAATCTCTCGGATAGCGAGTTTGAGGCAATCAAGGAATACGACCTTTCGGTACTGATCAATCCATACCTGATTATCGGTCTGGTCATCCTCACCATCTTCTTCGTCATCCTGTTTACCAAGATGCCGAAGAACAGCGAGAAAGACAACAAGATCAACTTCGTGCCTACCCTTCGCCGCATCTTCCGCATGCCGCACTATCGTGAAGGCGTATTCACCCAGTTCTTCTATGTGGGCGCACAGATTATGTGCTGGACCTTCATCATCCAGTATGGTACCCGCATCCTGATGCAGGAAGGAATGGCAGAGATTGATGCCGAGGTCACCTCGCAGAAGTTTAACATCGTAGCGATGGTACTGTTCTGCTGTTCCCGTTTCATCTGCACCTTCATCCTCCGCTTCTTCAATGCAGGACAGCTGTTGATGATATTGGCGATAGCAGGTGGCTGCTTCACAGCCGGCGTCATTGCCCTTCACAACATCTGGGGTCTCTACTGCCTGGTAGCAGTCAGTGCCTGCATGTCATTGATGTTCCCTACCATCTATGGTATAGCCCTGAGGGGTCTTGGCGATGATGCCAAGTTTGGTGCAGCCGGTCTCATCATGGCAATCTTGGGCGGTAGTGTCCTGCCACCTTTGCAGGCATCCATCATCGATATGCATACCGTATTCGGAATGCCATCTACCAATGCATCGTTCATTCTTCCATTCATCTGTTTCGTGGTGATTGCCATCTATGGATATCGCACGAAATTGCGCAGTATAGGCAAACTTTTAGGTTAAAATTAGCAAGCTGTGGCCGTTTGTTATCGGTCACAGCTTATTTTTTAGTTAAATAGTTCTAAAGTCGACAAATATTCACAGCATTTCCTATATCAATTAATAAATTTTACGTATTTTTGCCTAAAATTTTAAAGAGACTTACCAACCTAGATAATTAATAAAAGAAAATCAGATTGTAAGTAAGTACAATAAACATTTCAAGCAAGAACAATTAAATATAAATAGTTATTCATTACATTAAAAGTTTGTATTATGGCAAAAACTAACAAAACAATGAATCTGGCATTCGCCTTGATGGTTGGTTCTGCTGGTGCTGCTTACGCAGGTATTCCTGCCGTGAACAGCGTACAGAACGTACAGCAAGACGAGACATGTACAGGTATCGTCAAGGATGCTACTGGCGAAACAGTCATTGGTGCTTCTGTTCTCATCAAGGGAACAAGCAACGGAACTGTGACAGACATTGATGGTAACTTTTCACTCAAGGGTGTGAAAAAGGGAACTATTCTCCGCATTTCTTACGTAGGATTTGAAACTAAAGAGGTTACTTACAATGGCAAACCTCTCGAAATCACTTTAAAAGACGATTCAAAAGCACTTGAAGAAGTCGTAGTAACAGCTCTTGGTATCAAGAAGGATGCCAAGAAGTTGGGTTATGCAGTCAGCTCTATCAATGCTGAAGATTTGAACAGAACAGGTGGTGCAAATTTGGCAGCTGGTCTTTATGGTAAGGCATCAGGTGTTCGTATTCAGTCTGCACCTGGTGGCGGTACATCAGCTGTATCTATCTCTGTTCGTGGTCTTTCTTCTATCAACGGTAATACCCAGCCTTTATTGATTCTTGATGGCGTGCCAATCCATAATGGTAATACCAACAATAATGACTATTGGGGCAACCAGCGAATCAACTCAAACGGTCTCGTAGATATCAACCCAGAGGATATTGAGAATATCTCTATCTTGAAGGGTGCAGCAGCTTCAGCTCTTTATGGTTCAGAGGCAGCTAATGGTGTTGTAATGATTACTACCAAAAAGGGACAGAAAGGAACCGGAACACATGTTGACTTCAGCGCAAACGTAAGCTTCGACAAGGTGGCTTATATGCCTGAAATCCAGAAGGAATTCGGTCCTGGTTATGACAACTGGGCTCTTGGCGACACACAGGAAGCAGCTACAGGTTTCCGTAACACTCGCTTCGACCGCAATGGCAACAACATTGTTACTCCAAACCGCGAAGCCATCTATACCTATGGTGCCCGATATGATTCCAGCAAAAAGGTTACCTACTTTGATGGTACAGAACGTTCATTTACTCCTATTGATCACAACCAATGGGAAGATATCTTCCGTACAGGTATAAACCAGACTTATAATCTTGCATTGACCAACAGCACAGACCGCAATAGCCTGCGTTTCTCTTATACATACAATGATGTACAGGCAATGCAGTATAACTCTAACAACAACAAGCACAACTTCAACTTAAATGGTTCATTTGATGTTACCAAGACCATCAAGTTGAACTATGCTGCAACATTCACATCACAATATATAAAGAACCGTCCTTATCGTATCAGCCGTCTGGTATGTAACTATTCTGGAATGTTCGGTGGTTTCACTGATGTTAAATATATCCGTGAGCACACACTTACCAGTCAGGGATACCAGAACAGTATCTACCGTGCCAATGGCGGAACTGACCAGACCTTGACTCCAGACGAGCAGTTTCTTTACACTCCAATGGGTTCTACTTCTTTGATGTCAGAGTACTTCTGGAATATCCTGGGTAAGACACAGGAAGAGAATCACACTCGCTTTATCGGTTCTGTAAACCCTACATGGGACATCATCCCTGGATTGAAGCTGAGTGCCCGTATCGCTACAGATATCACAACCAATAAGATTGAGAACAAGAACCGTGCAGAAACTCCACACTTGTTCTCTACTACAGGTCAGTTCTCTGATTCATACGGTTTGAGCAACGACCAGTATTCTATCGTATATGGTGATGTCATGTTGATGTTCGACAAGACTTTCGCTGAGAAGCATAACATTACCGCCAATTTCGGTTGGAATGGACGTCATGAGTCATATTATCAGTCAAGTGTCAGCACAACAAATGGTCTGTCACAGGAAAACTGGTTTCATTTGAATGCTTCCGTTGGTACAAAGAGTGCAGATATGAACAAGCAAGACCTGCTCCGCACAGGTATGTTCCTGACAGCCAGCTATGGCTTCGACAACTGGGCTTACCTGGAAGGAACCATCCGCCAGGAGAAGACTTCCACATTGGCTGACGGCAACAACTCTTTCTGGTATCCATCAGTTAGTGCAAGTGTTCTCTACACAGAACTTCTGAAAGATAAGTGTCCTAAGTGGTGGAACTATGGTAAGATTCGTGCTTCATACGGTATCGTAGGTAATGCTCCTGAGATTTACAGAGCAAACATGGCCTACAAGCAGGGTTCTTTGAATAAGAACAATACCTATACATACGCATTTGTTGATACCGAGATCGGTAACGAAGGCATCAAACCAGAAAAGAAGCATGAGTATGAGTTGGGTATCGAGAACAAGTTCTTGAACAACCGCTTGGGTATGGAATTCAGTTACTATTACAATGATATCAAGGATCAGATTCTCCAGACTTCTGCAGCAGCCTCTATGGGTGGTCGCAGTATGCTGATGAATATCGGTGAGTTGACCAACAAGGGTATTGAGTTGAGCGTATATGGAACACCTATCCAGAATAAAGACTGGAACTGGGAGCTCCGTGGTAACTTGGCCTGGAACAAGAATACAGTAAAGAAGTTGGCAGATGGACTTGATGTCCTTTCTCACCAAACATTCGATGGTGGTGCAGCCAGCCTTGAGTCTCATGTAGGTGAATCTATGGGTGACTGGTATGCATATACCTGGAAGACAGACGATAAGGGCAACTACATCATTGGTGCCGACGGTCTTCGCATTGCAGACAAAACAGAACGTCACAAGGTGGGTAATGCCATGCCTAAGATGACAGGTGGTTTCGGTACCAGCTTAAGATACAAAAACTGGGCTCTTGATATGTCATTCGACTTCCGCATTGGTGGTGATGTATTCAATCAGCCATGGCAGTATATGATGGATGCAGGTAACATCAAGGATGCAGTAGGTGCACGTGACGCAGCCTCTGGCGGTCTCTTCTACTATAGTACAGCAGACGATGTTAGCCAGAAGGGTTCTATCGTAAGAGTAGATCCTTCAACTATCAGCAACTACAAGCGTGGTGAGACTAAGATTGATGGCCATTTGGTATGGGACAATGGTGTTATCCAGAAGGGTGTAAAGGAAGACGGTACACCTAACGACATCATCGTTACCCAGTTTGAAATCAATGACAGCCAATATGGTTGGGGTACAGGTGCAAACCAGAGTTACGCTGATGCTATCCAGAAGAACAGTTACGTAAAATGCCGTGAGATCAGCTTGGCATACACATTGCCAACCTCTTTGACCAAGAAGTTTGCTTGCACAAACCTGACGATTTCTGCATTCGCACGTAACCCTTTCTATATCTACCGTTCATTGAAGTTGTTCGATTCAGAAACTTCTGATGGTACAAGCTGGATTTATCAGGCACAGGTGGGTGGTTCTACAGCCAGTGCCCGTACATTCGGTGTTTCACTCCGTGCTAGCTTCTAATTAAATTAGTAATTCATAGTTAATTAAGAAACATATATGAAAAAGAAGATATTTTCAATCATGATGGCTGGTTTGGCACTCGTTGCTCTCGGTTCATGCTCTAATACAGACTACACCGAGAAATATCAAGATCCTTCAAAAACCAATACGGTAAGTGTACCAGACGTTTTCACTGCCGTACTTTTCAAAGGTAATACTTGGTTGAACCCAGTATATTATCGCTATTATTGCCAGACCCAGACATCAGGTGTCTTTGGTGGAATGATCGGTTCTTCCAACGGAAAAGGACGTTTTATGGGCGGTGGTGAAGGCCGCTTCAACGACCGATGGACTAACTTCTATGATATGCTGACTCAATATCGCGTATTGGAGAAGACATACAATAAGCTTGATGAGTCTGAGCAGAGTGCCAACAAGGTTTACCTGATGGTTAGCCGTTCAATACTGGAGTCTCAGCTCCATGAGATGTTGTCACTTTTTGGTGCAGTTCCATTCAAGGGTGCCGGCACTTTATGGGAGAATAGTGACTATACCGGTGCAAAGCAGAAAGCTGCTTACGACGATGATGCAGACCTCTACAAGATGATTCTGGCAGATCTTAAAGAAGCCGGTGATTATTTTGCAGAAGGTGGTCCTTCTACAGCCGTACAGAACGCAATGGCTTCCAAGGATTATACCATTGCAGCAGGAAATGCAGTTCGCTGGCAGAAGTACATCAACTCACTTCGCCTTCGTATCGCTCTCCATCTTTCTACAAATGGTAGCGTAACAAGCGAAGCTCATGCCGCAATCAAGGAAATCGTAGAGAACCCAACCAAGTACCCAGTTATTGAAAGCAACGCAGACAACATGGGTGTTGAACCTAGTACAAACTCAGATGACTTCAACTGGGGCAAGAGCATTTCACAAGCTCTCTGGACAGGTTACACTCCATCACAGGCTATGCTCGATGCATTGAACGTACCAGCCAATGGTATTCCAACAGCTGATACCGACCCACGTATTCAGGTAATGTTGGATCCTAATCCAGATGGAGAGTATATCTCATACGATGTTACAAAGACCAACTCTGAAATTTCTGATATCGCAACAGAAAAAGGCAAGGACTATCAGAAACGTAAGCTGTATCCAGCTAACTACTATTGTGTACTTGACTCACAGGCTGTAGCAGGTTGGAAAGAATACGAAGGTAATTCCAACGTATTTGGTCTTTGGATGGGTGCTGCAGAAGTAAGCTTGAGCAAGTCTGAAGCTTATCTGATGGGCTATGGTGTTACCAAGGATGAGGCTAAAGCTAAGGCATGCTTCATCAAGGGTGTTGAACTTTCAACTGAATACTTCTGGAATGAGAAGAAAAACAGTTCTCTCTACAAGAAGGGTAATGACAGCTACAATGCTAACCGCGATTTGATTGAGCCGACAGCTGAAGAAATCGCTGCATACGCTGAAAAAGCTTGGAAGCCAACCCAAGAAACTGTTTGTACTCAGTTGTGGTTAAACTTTGGTTGGACAAACTTGCTTGAGGCTTGGAATGTAACACGCCGTACAGGTTATCCAGAAGTAAGCTTTGCAAAGGACAATCAGCTGGCTAGCTATCCAACACCTCCGGGTCGTTTGCCTTATCCAAGTGATGAGTTGAACTACAACAAGGACAATGTCCAGGCTGCCATCAGCAAGTACTACAAGGAGCCTCTCGGCTACTTCAGCACTTTGTTCTGGGCAAAGGATGTTTACTACAAGATCGTAGCAGAACACTAAAATAATTATAAAAGGTGTGTCATTGTATGATGGCACACCTTTTTTGCATAACAACAAGATTATCACCTTTTGAATATTCCAGATAGAGTTTCAGCGCAAAAATTGCAAAACACTCTTCACCCTTCTCAACCCATTATAACCATCTGATATACAGAAGCTTTAGTAGGGTGAAGAGTCAGGCTGACTCTTCACCACTCTTCACCCTCTCTTCACCTTCTTTATTTTTTCCGTTTCTACTGTATCCATCTGAAGATTTCCGGCTGGTGAAGAGAGGTGAAGAGTGGTGAAGAGTGAGTGGGCACTCTTCACCTCCCGAAACCCCAGTGTTTATCGGGGTTTCAGGCGCAAAGGTGAAGGGTGAAGAGTAAAAAAGAGATTAGGACTCTATACGACGCATCAGAAGAAAACCAGATGCACCAATTCCACCAATACGAGAGGACACATCGTTTCTTGCCTCGCCTTGGCATATTATTGCCCTGTACTAGAGCAATATCTTGCCAAGGCGAGGTAAAATATGAAAAGAGGACAGAAGCATTACTACGAATGTGGTAGGGCTGAATTAAGCTTCATTTTTAAAACACGGACAAATTGAATTTGTCCGGACAAATTGTCCGGCGCTTTATAAATCATTCATTTCTAACAACTTATAAGCGTCCGGACAAAAGAGCCGGACAAATTCAATTTGTCCGTGTTATTTTTTTAGCCCATTTTTGCTTAAAAACAATGGGCTATGATGCCAAAATCTATGAGCTACAGGGAAGAAATCTATGAGTTGCAGGAAAGAAAACTATGACTTAGATTCGTTAACAAATTAATGCAAAAAGTCATTTTATATACAAAAGAAAAATTGATTTTTTCTTGGTTGATTCGAGAAAAAGGCGATAGGTGTACTAAATCTTATTGATTCAAGAGTTAGTGCACCTATCGCCTTTTTTGAGTATTCCAAGATAAGCTCTATGAAAAGAGGTTTACTTGACCTTCACTTCTATCTTAGTCTTGGCTGCATCAGCGCTGGAACCGCCAACAAATACCTGGTAAGTGCCAGGAACCACGCGGATGGTGTTGGTCTGGGCATCCCAACCCTCGAAACTCTTGCGAGGAAGATCGATGCTCACCATCTGGCGCTCGCCAGCCTTCAAAGACACACGCTTGAATGCCTTGAGACTCTTGATAGGACCATCCACATCATCCATGCGCTTGATATAAACCTGCGCAACTTCGGTACCCTCACGCTTGCCCGTATTCTGCAAGGAGAACATCAGCTTGTAATCAGCAGCCTTGCTGCCACGCTTCTTGCTCTTCACCTGCATCAGGGTAGGCTTGCCATACTCGAAAGAGGTATAACTCAAACCGTAACCGAATGGGAACAAAGGCTCGCCCTTGAAATAACGATAGGTACGATTCTTCATCGTATAATCGAGGAAATCTGGAAGATCGTTCACACTCTTATAGAAGGTAACCGGAAGCTTGCCCGATGGATTCACCTCGCCAAAGAGAACCTTGGCTACAGCCTCACCACCCCGTTCACCAGGATACCATGCCTGAAGGATTGCCTCGGCATTTTCCGTCTCAGGAACCATGGCGATGGCACATCCCGAACAGTTGACAAAGACAACACGCTTGCCTGCCTGATGCAGCATGGCGATGACCTGGCGCTGAGCCTTCGGCAACTCCAGGTCGGTTCTGTCGCCGCCTTTGAATCCAGGCTCCTCAATCTCAAGCTGCTCGCCCTCCAGATTTGGAGAGATACCGCCTACGAATACCACGGCATCCGCATCGCCCACCTCTGCCAGGATCTGCTCGTTGGTAGGCTTCGAAGTCTTCAGGATATCAAACTGCATCACAGCCACATCTTCCTTTTGGGTATAATCTACCTGAATCTTGACTGGCTTGCCTGCTTTCAGAGAGAGCGGTTTGATGATAGGCGCCACGCGGCCCCAACACTCCCGCATGTTCACGATGGTATCGCCATCCACTATCAGGCGGCAACCGTCATCAATACCCATATTGATGGTAAGATCCTCATCCCTGTCAGGAGTCAGCACTCCCTCATAGCGGGCTGAGAAATGAGTAAGATTCACACCCGGTGCAAACACGGTATTACCACCATTGCTCAGATTGATGGCAGTCTTCATCACATCCGTAGCCACCGGCTCGCCCTTCTGTTCCTGATTGTTCCAATAGGTAGCCTTCATTCCCTCACGGAAGAGGTTGAAACGGCTCTCCTGCACCTCGTTTCTTGTCAAGGTACAAGCCGGAACATACTTCACCTCAGCCCCCTTCATATAGTTGCGGATGCCCTGGAGGATGGTGGTAGAACTGGTAGGATAACCCGAATAGTTGCCTCGCAGCATGATGGAGTCATTGGCATTAGGTCCCATCACCACAATCTTCTGATTGCGGTTCAATGGCAGCAGCTGGTTTCTGTTCTGAAGAAGTACGATGCCTTCTTCAGCTATTTTCTCAGCCAGATCCTTATGAGCCTTGCAGGCGATGACGTTCTCAGGAATCTGAGTCCATGACACGGTTTCATCCTTATCGAAATCGCCGAGTTTGAAACGAGCCACCAGCAGGCGCTTCAGGCTCTGGTTTACCTTATCTTCATTGATCATTCCTGCCTTCACAGCCTGCGGAATGGTGCGATAGGCGCTGCCGCACTCCAGGTCGGTACCGGCATTCACAGCCTGGACAGTTGCCTCGGTAGCGGTCTTTGCCGTACCATGATAGCCCGGCATATAGAAATCGTTGACAGCTCCGCAATCGGAGGTAATCAGTCCCTTGAATCCCCATTCGTCTCTGAGAATCTGGCGTTCAAACTTGGCGTTGGAGCAGCAAGGAGCACCATCTATACGCTGATAGGCACACATCACCTCAGCCACATGTCCATCCTGTACCAGCGACTTGAAGGCAGGGAGATAAGTCTCCCACAAATCCCGGGCTGGCAGATTCTCCAGATTGAAGACGTGGCGATTCCACTCCGGACCGCTATGCACGGCGAAATGCTTGGCACAAGCCAGCGTCTTGACATACTGGGGAGCCTTAGACTGATCAGAAGCCGGAACACCAGGAGCCGCCAGCGGCTTGCCGTCGAACGACTGTCCCTGCAAGCCATTCACTACGGCGAGTCCCATACGTGTAGTGAGATAAGGATCTTCGCCATAAGTCTCCTGTCCGCGTCCCCATCTAGGATCACGGAAGATATTGACATTCGGAGTCCAGAAGCTCAGACTCTGATATCTTTTTACATTACCCGACTTCTTCGCCACCTGCGCCTTGGCTCTCGCCTCATCGCTTACGGCAGTAAACACCTGATAGAGCAAGGCATCATCCCAGGAAGAAGCCATGTGCATGGTGATAGGGAAAACCGTGGCATATCCGTTGCGTGCCACGCCATGCAGCGCCTCGTTCCACCATTGAAACTGAGGGATACCCAGTCGGGAGATGGCAGGCGAAGCATCCATCATCAGCTTCGTTTTCTCCTCCAGAGTCAGGCGTGATAGCAAGTCATTGGCTCTTGCCTCGGCAGAAAGGTTAGGGTTCTGATAAGGCAACAGCTGACTGGCTGGCTGTTGGGCATGAGCTGAGAGCGCCAGAGCGGACAGCATAGCCAATGTAAGTATTTGTTTCTTCATAACTACTATTGTTAGTACGTTAAAATATTATATAGATTCGTTTTAATATGCAAAAATACATATTTTTCCTGAATACTGAGACTGATGAAGTGTTAAAAAACTCAGATTGTTTTCATTTTTATGTGATTACTTCCTAATTTTTTCGATTCATTTAAACAATTAAGCCTTTTTTCCTTGCTGATTCCAAATATTAGTGCTAACTTTGCACTCTGAAACAACACTATCTTTTTAGAAGACAAAGATACAAGTAAGAAAGATACAACAAGACAGTAAGATCGCAATGACATGGAAAAGATTCTAATAGTTGAAGACGACATCGCATTTGGAACCATGATTCAGACATGGCTCAGAAAGAAGGGATTCGAGGTGGAGAAAACTACTTCGGTCAAGGCCGCCATACAGGTTTGCGAGGAGGCAGAAAGAGGATTCGATCTGGTATTATCAGATCTCCGCCTTCCCGATCACGACGGCATCTTCCTGCTGCAATGGATGAGAAAACATGGCGTGCAGGTGCCTTTCATCGTGATGACCAGCTATGCAGAAATTCAGAATGTGGTGCTCGCCATGAAATCGGGCGCTACCGATTATGTGGCAAAACCTTTCCATCCGGAAATCCTTCTGGATAAGATCAAGGAAGCTATCAAGACTCCGAAAAAACAGGATTCGCATGCAAACTCAGCAGATAGTCTGCGTTCCACAGACTCAAATTCTACTCCTACAAACGCAGCACCTGGCAAGCAGGCAGGAAACCAGGCATCATCTGCCAATGGGGATGTACCCAAATACCTGGAAGGTGAAAGCGAGGCTTCACGCAAGCTCTACAGTTTCGTTTCGCTGGTGGCTCCTACCCCTATGTCGGTACTCATTCTGGGTGCCAGCGGTACGGGTAAGGAATATGTGGCTAGAAGAATCCATGAACTCAGCACTAGAGCCAACAAACCTTTCTTCGCACTCGACTGCGGTGCCATCCCTAAAGAAGTGGCGGCATCAGAATTCTTCGGTCATGTGAAGGGATCGTTTACAGGAGCTGACCAGGACAAGAAGGGCGCTTTCGAGATTGCCAACGGAGGAACTCTCTTCCTTGATGAGATGGGAAACCTGAACTATGAAGTACAGGTGCAGTTACTCCGTGCCCTCCAGGAAAGAAAAATCCGTCCGGTGGGAAGCAACAAGGAAATAGATATCGATATCCGACTGGTATGCGCTACCAATGAGAATCTGGCTCAACGCGTGGCAGAAGGCAACTTCCGTGAAGACCTCTACCACCGCATCAATGAGTTTACCATCTACATGCCGGAGCTGAAAGATCGTGGTGCCGACATCTTCCTCTTTGCCGACCTCTTTATCAAGCACGCCAACAAGGAGCTGAACAGAAATGTGGAAGGACTCGACGGCAAAGCCAAGGAGCGAATTGCCGCCTACAACTGGCCGGGCAACCTGCGAGAATTGAACAATGTGATGAAACGAGCTACCCTGCTCGCCACCGGAAGATACATCGGAGTAACCGAACTGGAACAGAGTATGGCGCATATCCAGCCACAAGCTCCTACCGCCCTGCACGATGAGGAAACGGAACTGCAGCGCATAGAAGCTGCACTGAAAGCAGCAGGCGGTAACAAGAGCAAGGCTGCACAACTGCTCGCCGTAGATAGAAAGACGCTCTATAATAAGATGAAGAAATACGGTATCTGATAGAAAGAAGTACGGCTTTTGATGATATAAGAAAATGGGGAAGCTGGGGAATCTGATGACCATTCCCCAACTTTTTGGGGAATAATTCCACACTAGTTCCACAACTTCCACAATGTAGAATTCTGGCACGAAAAGCAAATACTACTGATAATCAAACGATTAGATAATTCTTTTGTTTTTTGGCACGCAGATTGTGATATTAGAAAGTGAACACGCCAATGAGCGGTAACGCAAGCAAGGTTTGTTCACAAAGAAAGTAATAAATATAATATTCACAATAAAAAAACAAAAGATTATGAAAAAGTTAGTTTTCGCAGCTATCGCTGCCATGGTTATGGTTTCAGTGAGCAATGTATTCGCCAGCAACAAGATGGCAAGTGTATCATCAGTAGCTCCAGTTGACACAGTAGCTCCAGCAGAACCAGCTGCTCCAGCAGACACAACAGTAGAGAAAGAGACTCCAGCAGAAACTCCAGCAGAGACTCCAGCAGACTCTACAGCAACAGATTCTACTGTAGCAGAGTAATATCACCTTTAAAAAATAGTAATTAACTGAGGAAAAGATAGAATAACACTAGTAATTACGCGTCGCTTTCAATCAGGCAGGAGACTAATGATAGAATTCATTGGTCTCCTGACTTGTTTTTAGCCCTTTTGTTTTCTAATATCATTTTTTTGCATTAACTTTGCAAACAAATATCTATTGAGCAAGATATCAGTCTGCTCATCATTTTAAACGATTTCTCATGCACAAGAACAATATTCCTCTCAAGGTAGCCCTCGGATATAGCGCCATTGCCATTATCATGATTCTGGCAATCAGTCTGGTGTATAGCAACACCAAGAGTATCAATGCCATCAATGAAGCTTCGCGCGAGTATATCCAGAAAAGGAGTGCCGCCGACAGTACCATCTCTTCCCTGCTCAAAGAGGAGCAGAGAAACCTGAAGCAACTGTCTGATGCCATGGCAGGAAGACCTACCCAAAACTATCTGCAGAATAAGGTGAAGAATCTGAATACGGGAAAGGATTCCATACTGGTTCACTCCAAGGCACCTCAAACCCACGAGGCGAAGAAGACTACGGTAGAGGTATTGAAGACCCGAAGGGGGTTCTTCCGCCGACTCGCCGATGCCTTCAAGAAGGAGCACGCCGAAACCTTGAGCGTAAAACAGGACAGCAACCGGGCTGTCATCGATTCTGTTACCACCCCAGTAAACGTGGCGGAAAACGTAGCGACCATCCTCGACCAGATAGACAAGAAGGAGAAAGTGGAAACGCAAGGCCACAAGCAGAACATCAATAGGGAGATGGAAGAGCTGAAGATGGTGAGTGCCAAACTCGCCCTGCGCTCCGCCAAACATCTGAGCGATGTACACCAGCGTGAGAAAGACAACATGCAGGAAGCCATCAAGAAGGCGATGGAAGCAAGAAAGCATCTGTTGTGGCAGATGGAACTGCTCGCCATCGTAGCCTTCTTTGCCATCGTCATCATGATCTGGTTTATCTGGCGCGATGCCAGAAAGGAGCGTATCTACAGGGAAAACCTGGAGGCTGCCAATGAGGAAATCCAGCGTATCATGAACCAGCGCGAGCGCCTGCTCCTCACCATCACCCACGATATCAAGGCGCCAGCTGCCTCTATCTCGGGCTTCATCGATCTGATGAAAGATTACGTCAGCAATCCTCAGGGCCTCGAATGCCTCCAGAACATCAAGAACTCTGCCGTTCATCTTTCACATCTCGTTGCCTCGCTGCTCGATTATCATCAGTTGGAGAACGGACTGATGAAGGTTCAGCCTACCTCTTTCTCACCGGCACAACTGGTAGCTGAATCGGTAGAGGGAATGAAATTGCGGGCAGAAGAGAAAGGATTGGAGATTTCATTCGAATGCAAAATAAAGGGGATGGAATTCTTTCGTGCTGATGCCTTCCGCATTCGTCAGATATTGGATAATCTGGTAAGCAACGCCATCAAATATACCGACCGGGGCAGCGTTACCATCCAGGCACAGGTTTCAGAAATCCTGGGCAAGCCTACGCTTACCCTGAGCGTAAAGGATACGGGAAAAGGTATGACTGATGAGGAGAAACAGAAGGTGTTCCAGGCGTTTACGAGATTGAAGAGCGCCCAGGGCATAGAGGGTACCGGTTTGGGATTGTCCATCACCCAGGAACTGGTTTCGCTGCTTGGCGGAGAAATCATCCTCCACTCTATCCTGGGCAAAGGTTCTACCTTCATCGTCACCATCCCTATCGAGCCAGCACCAAAGGAGGAGTCTCATGAAATGGCTCCATCAGAAGTCAAGCATGATTCTTCTCTCGATTCTGCTCAAGATAAGGAAGGACAGAATTCTGGCAGCCATCAGGTTACTGATATAAAGAAGAAGCCGGAATTTGCCAACCACAAGATTCTGATTCTGGATGATGACAAGCTGCAGCTCCAGCTTCTCCAGGAGATGTTGCGCCGCATCGTAGGCGACACCTGGCAGGTATTCGCCTGCAACCATGTGATGGATGCCCTCACCACGCTGCATAACGAGCAACCAGCCCTGATGCTGATGGATATCGAAATGCCCGAGATGAACGGCATGGATATGATTGCCCACATCAACCATACCAAGATGATGGTGGTGGCTATGACGGCTCACGATACAAGCATCCTGGAACAGCTTCTGAAAGCCGGCTTCGACGATTGCCTGTTCAAGCCATTCAGCATGGAGAAACTGTCTGATATCCTGGGAATAGAGTCCCAGCCTCAACTGGATGCCCAGTCTGGAACTCCATCCCAGCCTGATTCATCACTCCAGCCAGTTTTATCATCCCAGCAGAAATCCAATCCTCAGCTGGATGCTCTTCTTGCTTTTGCCGGAGGCGACGAAGAAGCGGCGAAGGAGATTCTTGATACCGTGAAGCAGGAACTTGCCGCTCATCTCACGAATCTGAAAGAAGCCGTAGAAGAGGAATCCTTATCTACCGACCGCATAGGAAAGGCGGCACATAAGCTCCTCCCTATCGCCACCATGATGCAGATGGGATGTCTCGAAGAACTCAAGGCTCTCTCCCCAGAACACATCGGCAAGATTGAAGAAGCTGAAATCAGAGCAAAACTGCAGGTTGTGATTACGACCTTATCTGCTGCGGTGTCAGACCTGTATGCTTCTTGAAATATCGGCAGAAGAAACTGACGTCGGCGAAATGAAACTCCCAGGCCATCTCCTTGATGCTTTGCGTAGTCCGCTTAAGATGCATCTTGAGTTGCAGAATCACATATTGGTCGATGATGGTCTTGGGGGTATGCCCCGTCACCAGGCTCACGATGTTGGTCAGATATTTCGAGGAGATATTCATCTGTTCGGCATAATAGTTCACATCTCTTGAAATCTTGTAATCCTTCTCCAGCAGCATCATAAACCGATTGAACAGTTCTCTTACGCGATACGACTTCACTTCATCGGGACGGTATTGCGGATTGCGCTGAAGATACTCATGAAAACCGATGAAGAATGCCTTCAACTGGCATAATACCAACTGCGAGATGCAGGTACATTCCGACTGGTCGAAATATACCTTCAATAAGCCAAACATCCCATTGATGATGTTTGTCACCACAGGGGTATCCTGCCGGCAGCGGTCTTCCCGCAAGGAAGAATACACCGTCTGTTCCAGCTGCAAACTGGCTTCACGAAGCAAAGAAGGATTATATTTCAGGATTTCGGCCTGGAAACTGTTCGCTGTTTGAGGGGATTTGCAATCCCCGTTTTCAGTTTCTGGGGATCTGCAATCCCCATTTTCAGTTTGAGGGGATTTGCAATCCCCATTTTCAGTTTGAGGGGATTTGCAATCCCCGTCAACCTTCAATTCCACTACATCATTCGGAAACAGCGTAATCACCGCCCCTTCATAAAGTTCCCAATCCTTATAATTCACATTCAGCATAGCCTTTCCTTTCCGGCAAATCAATATTGCTCCGTAAGTCAATACTTGCGGACCATCCTGCCATTCCTCCAAACCAGAGCGAAAAAGGCTTGCTTCCTGCTGACTGCTTAATTCTGATAATTCCATCTACACCTTATTATATATAGAGTTATTATGTCTATTTATTCCTATTTCGGTTACAAAATTACACAAAATATGTGATATAAAAGAACTATTATTCCCAAATCGTCCATCCGCTGCGAAATATTTAAAGTGATTGTTCGCCCAAAACTCCGTACCTTTGCACCCGAAATTCAAAAAGTAATGATCAATGATTAAGAACATCTTATTTGTAAGCCTTCTGCTTGCAGGAGGAACCCATTGGGCTTCGGCTCAATCACAAACCACCGTAGGAGCGGCTGCTTCCTTGCCTGCCAGCAAGAAAGAAAACATGACCATCAGCCAACTCTTCCAGAAGGTGGAGGATAACAGCAAGAGCCTTCGCACTTCATTATCAGGAGTAGAAGCAGCCCATCTCGGCATCGAAGCGGCCAAAAGCAAGAAACTGCCCGACCTCGATGCTTCCCTCTCATTCAGCTATATCGGCAATGCGCTGATTACCGACCGCGACTTCAGCAACGTTCATGGTTTGAAATCCCCACATTTCGGCAACAACTTCGCCTTCCATGCACAGCAGGTGGTTTATGCCGGTGGAGCCATCAATGCAGGCATCAAGCTCGCCGAACTCGGAAAGCAGCAGGCAGAAGTAGGCGTGAAACTCACCCGTCAGCAGATTTGCTTCATCGCCCTCGGCCAATATCTCGACCTCTATAAGATAGACAACCGTATCAAGGTGTATGAAAAGAACATCGAGTTGACCCGCCAGCTCATCGATGACATCAAGGAGAAACAGACGCACGGAATGGCGCTGAAGAACGACATTACCCGATACGAACTCCAGATGGAAAGTCTCAAGCTCGGTCTTACGGCGCTCCGAAACAACCGGAGCATCCTGAACCATCAGCTTTGCAATACCCTAGGAATGAACCAGGATGCACAGATTATCCCCGATGCCACCATTGCCGACAAAACCTACGGCAAGGAGGGCGAGGCTTACTGGCAGACGGCAGGCACCCTGAATTCTCCACTCCTGGAGCAGAGCAACAACGCCATCCGCATCGCCGAACAGAAAGAGAAGATTGCCAAGAGCGACCTTCTTCCAAAGGTAGCTTTCGTTGCCGCAGATAACTTCGATGGACCTATCCTCTTCGAATTGCCACCTGTTGATAAGAACCTCAACGTCTGGTATGTGGGCGTAGGCGTGAAATACAGCCTCAGCTCTCTCTTCAAGAGCAACAAGCGCATCAAGCAGGCAGCCGTGGAAACCCGACAGGCAAAAGAGGCACACGCCGTTCAGGCAGAGCAGCTTAACAATAATGTGCAGGCTGCCTACGTGCAGTATCAGCAAACCTACGTAGAACTGGAAACGCAGCAAAAGAGCGTGGAACTGGCACAGCAGAACTACGATGTGATGAATGCCCGCTATCTCAGCCAGCTCGCTCTGGTTACGGATATGGTGGATGCCTCCAACCTCAAGCTCAATGCCGAGCTCAGCGAGGTGGATGCCCGCATCAACATCATCTATGCCTACTATCGCATGAAGTACGTGGCAGGAGAAATTTAATTTTAAAAACTGAATTAAGAGTTTTTATCGAAAACTATTATCAAGAGATTATGAACAAGAAGATTATCAAGAGAATATATAATGTAGTGATTATCCTCCTTTTTCTGGGAGCTATCGGCTGGTGCTTCAGCCATTTCTATCATGGCAGCGATGTGGCTTACACAGATGATGCACAGGTAAACCGCCATATCACCCCTATCAATACCCGTGTACCGGGATTCATCAAGGAGATTCGTTTCAACGACTATCAGCACGTCAAGAAGGGCGATACCCTCGTCATCATCGAGGATGCTGAGTTCCGCCTGCATGTAGCTCAGGCAGAGGCTGGCTTGCGTGGATCCAAGTCAAGTTCTTCGGTAGTTACTGCCAGCATGGGCACCACCAATACCAATGTGCAGACAGCGGCTGCCGGCATCGAGGAGGCTCGTGTGGATATGATGAATGCCAAGCAGGACTTCGACCGCTTTGCAGCCCTGATGAAGAAGGATGCGGTAACCCGTCAGCAATACGACAACGCCTATGCCCGTTATCTGGGAGCCAAGGCACGTTATGAGCAGGCAAACAGCCGCAAGGCTAGTGCCGCATCAGTTCGCAATGTACAGACCCAGCAGCTTGGCGGTTCCCGTGCCGGAGAGAGCGTGGCAGAGGCACAGCTCAACCTGGCTCGCCTCAACCTTTCCTATACCGTAATCGTGGCAACCTGCGATGGCGTGATGGGAAGAAAGGATATTCACGAGGGACAGCTGGTACAGCCTGGTCAGATGCTGGCTCGCATCGTGGATGATAACGATGTATGGGTGGTAGCCAATTATCGTGAGACTCAGATGGACGGCATCACCGTGGGAAAGAGCGTAGATTTCACCGCCGATGCCATCCCAGGTGTAGTATTCCATGGCAAGGTAGAAGCCCTTTCTGCCGCAGCCGGCAATGCCTATTCCATGATTCCTGTGGATAATGCCACCGGCAACTTCGTAAAAGTAGAGCAGCGTGTGCCTGTTCGCATCGCCCTTACCAAGGACAATGCCCCGAAACAGATAGCCCTGCTCCGTGCCGGACTAAACGTAGAAACCAAGGTTCACATTAAATAGAATGTTCTATAACATTATAAACTATCAAGAATGTTCTATAAACTATAAATTATTAATTATTAATTAAAAAAAAATGCCAGGACCTCCAATGCTTCAGGGACCCTTCCGGGTGCCATCGTTCAATGGATATATTCCTCGCCGGTTACAGCCATGGATTTATCTCCTCTTCGCCTTCATCTTCCTGATGTCGGGCGGAATCTATGGAGGAGCCATGAGCCAGGTGATGGGCGAATACAGTTTGATGAGAGAAGACGTACTCATGATCATCATGTTCAACGTGGTGGGCGTGGCGATGCCATTCCCCTTCCTCTTCAAGATGAAGTTCCACTTTACCAACCGCCAGCTCCTACTGAATGCGGCACTGGTAGTGGCAACCTGTAATTTTCTCATCATGTGGACCGACTCAGTGCCCTTGATGTGCATCCTCGCTTACATCGCAGGTTTCTTCAAGCTCTGCGGAACCTTCGAATGTATGAGCACCATCCAGTTGTGGATGACCTCCAAGCGCGATTTCACCATCTTCTTCCCCCTGCTCTATTGCATCGTTCTGGGAAACATGTTCCTCTCGCCCTGGGTCACCGAACACCTGATTTATATCTATCAGGATTGGCGCATCATCAACTGGGCGATGACGGGAGCCCTGCTCCTGGTGGCATTCATCGTGTATGTCACCACCCACGACTTCCGCTTCATGAAACCCATGCCCTTCATCAGTCTCGACTATCTGGGCTGCATCCTGTGGTCGGCATGGATGCTGGAGTTCATCTTCTTCTTCACCTATGGCGAGCACTACAACTGGCTCGATTCGAAGATTATGCAGATGGATGTTTTGCTCTTTATCCTTACCGGATATTTCTGCATCCAGCGAATGCTCCACATCCGTCACCCTTACATCGCTCCGGCGGCATGGAAGTATAAGCGACTCATCCCGCTGCTCATTCTTTTTGCCTTCGTAGAGTTCATGGGCAGTACGCCTAAAGTGCTGCAAACCGCCTTTACGGGTGGCGTGCTGCATTTCGGCAACATCACCACCAATGTACTCAACTTCGTGGAATGGACAGGCGCCATCGCCGGTTGCCTCTTCTGCCTCTTCTGGTGCAAGGTGCTCCATCAGAAATACACCCGTCTGCTCACGATAGGCGTGGCAACGATGGTATGTTATCCGGTGATGATGTATTTTCTCATCCATCCGGGACTCAACCTCGAAGCGCTCTATCTGCCTTGCTTCCTTCGAAGCTTCGGCAACGCCATCTTCTTCTGCATGCTCACCGTGTATCTGGAAGAACTGATGCCGTTCCAGCACTTCTTCATGGGATTGACGATGGCAGGCATCATCCGCAACGGTCCGATGTCAGCGATGTGTTCAGGTCTGTACAGTTTCGGACTCCGTTATCAGATGGCAGACAACATGTCGCGCGGTTTGCCCTACGATGCCACCAATCTTCTGATGCTCAGCATCCGGAATCTCTATGGCATCACCTGTCTCATCGGCATTGCCGTGCTGATTATCTTCCTGCTCTGGGATGTACAGCCCGTGAGAAGTACCCTGAAGAAGATGCCTTCCTGGAACTTTGTGGGAAAGAGAATGAAGAAAAAGAAAGGATTTGCGAAATAAAAGAAAGAGATTCTTGGTATTTTCAAACTTTATTCGTATTTTTGCAAAGATTTAGCAAGCTATAAACAGAAACAAGAATCATTTTCATATAACAATAATAATGAATACAGAACAACTTTCTATGACCAAGAAAACCCTTGTGGGAGTACAATTCCTATTTGTGGCTTTCGGTGCAACGGTTCTGGTGCCTCTCCTGATAGGCATCGATCCGGCAACGGCTCTCTTCACCGCAGGTGTGGGAACCTTTCTCTTTCACTTCATCACCAAGGGCAAGGTGCCTATCTTCCTGGGCAGTTCCTTCGCCTTCATCGCTCCTATCATCGCTGCCACCAAGCAGTGGGGACTTCCGGGAACCATCGCCGGACTTACCAGCGTCTCCCTGGTGTATTTCATCATGAGCGCCCTAGTAAAATGGCAGGGCAAGAAACTGCTGGATAAGATTTTTCCTCCGGTAGTCATCGGACCCGCCATCATCCTTATCGGTCTTTCCCTTTCGGGCAGCGCTGTGAATATGGCTAAGACCAACTGGGTTCTCGCCTTCGCATCGCTTATTACCGCCATTCTGGTACTTACCTTCTGCAAGGGACTGATGAAGCTGGTGCCTATCATTTCGGGCGTTATCGTGGGTTACGTCATCGCCATCTGCATGGGCGAGGTAGATTTCTCGGATGTAGCAGCGGCTTCGTGGTTCTCCTGTCCGGTAAGCTTCGATACCATCACCCATTTCTCCTGGGCGCCATTTCTCTATATGTTACCCGTGGCGATAGCACCGGTGCTGGAACATATCGGCGACGTGTATGTGGTGAGTGCCGTGGCGAAGAAGGATTTCGTGGCAGATCCGGGATTGCATCGCACGATGTTGGGCGATGGAGTGGCGTGTCTCTGTTCCGCCTTCCTGGGTGGTCCTCCTGAGACTACCTATTCTGAAGTAACGGGAGCGATGTCTATCACCAAGGTCACAAGTCCTGCCGTGATTCGCATATCCGCAGCCACCGCCATCTGTTTCTCTATCGTGGGCAAATTGAGTGCCTTGCTGCAGAGCATACCTCAAGCGGTATTAGGTGGCATCATGCTGCTTCTTTTCGGCACCATCGCCAGTGTGGGTGTTCAGAATCTGATGCAGAACAAGGTAGATATGAATGAAACCCGCAATGTCATCATCATCTCGGTGATGCTGACGATGGGCTTGGGTGGTGCCGTTCTCTCCTCCGGTTCCTTCGCCATTTCCGGCATCGGTCTCTCTGCCGTCATCGGCGTGATTCTCAACCTCGTACTTCCTAAAACGAAGAAGGAGGAGGCGTAAAAAGTGAGAAAACATCTATTTTCGAAGAAAAAAAATGTTTTTTAATCATGGAGAAATAAACTAATTCGCTAAATATCCGTACCTTTGCAGTATGAAAACATTATTAGACGTTCATACACATACCATAGCATCCGGTCATGCCTTCAGCAGTTTGCAGGAAATGACCATGGCTGCAAAAGAAAAGGGGTTGGAAATACTGGGAATCACAGAGCACGGACCACATATCCCGGGCACCTGTGATCCCATCTATTTCAGAAACCTGCATTGTGTTCCCCGTCAGCTCTACGGAATCAAGCTGATGCTGGGGGCAGAACTCAACATCCTCAATACCCAGGGCGATATTGACCTCGATGAGGATTACTGGCGCATACTTGATATCCGAATCGCTGGCATTCATAGCCTTTGCTGGCAGGGAGGAACCAAGAAAGAGAATACGCAGGGAGTCATCAATGCCATGCGCAATCCATTCGTGCAGATTATCTCCCATCCTGGAGATGGAACGGCAGAACTGGATTTCGAGGCTCTGATGAAGGTTTCCAAGGAGACGCATACCTTGCTCGAAATCAACAATCACTCCATGGCTCCCATCCGCCACAAGACGGTGGCAGCTCCTAATAACCTGGAACTGCTGGAACTTGCCAAGAAGTACGAGACCCCTGTCATCTTCGGAAGTGATGCCCACTTCTCTGCCATGATTGCCGACTACAGCAACATCATGCCGCTGGTAGAGAAAGCTGAGTTCCCAGAAGAACTGATTCTCAACTATCAGCCGGAGAAATTCATGGCTTATCTCAAGCCTACCCCAGAGAAATAGGAAAAATTCGTTTCACATTTCGTAAGCTCAGAGAAGTAAAATAAAAACTATATAATTATGAGAAAATCATAACAATGAGAAAATCATAAATAAGATAGTTTTCAATGCTTGATGAACGCCAACCCCATCTGCATCGCCTTTTTCACCATATTTGCCACATTACTGGCTTGCAGCTTGCTCATCAAGTTGTGACGGTGAAATTCTACGGTATTGTTGCTGATGTTCAACTCCCGGGCGATGATATTGGTCGAATGTCCCTCGGCTATGTGCTCCAAGACTTCGAGTTCTCTATTAGAAAGGTTGACTTGCTCGACATTCTGCTGATTGATCAGTCTGAAAAACTGTTGACTATAATACCCCTTTCCTTCTTCTATCCTGTGCAGAGCAGTAAGAAGTTCCTGCGGGTCATCACCTTTCAAAACTATGGCATCTACATCCTCGTCCATCAGCTGACGTATCGTCCAGATTTCTTCGTGCATCGTATAGACAATGATCTTGGTCTTGGGATGCTTATGGTGAAGCAGCTTGACAAGCAGCAGACCGTTCTCATTACTCAGTTCCAAGTCGATGATAGCGGTATCGACATTCTCCCTGTTGATGATATCCCTGGCAGATAGGAGGCTAGAGGCGGTCTGTACATTTTTATAGACACCATTTTGCAGGATGAGTGCCCTCAAACCAACCAAGACGACAGGATGGTCATCTACAATAAGGATGCTTTTGCTCTTTTCCATGATGATACATTTTTAAGCGTAATTTTTCGCAAGCCTTTGCTCGCAGATTATAGTTGAAACTTGAGTTCTACCAGATACTCTTCTCCATCATTTCTTATATCGAGTTCTGCCTGCAGAGCATCAGCTCTCATCTTCAGGGTATCTTTGCCGATTCCTGGCTTGTCCTGGCTGATAGGGTGAAGTGGTGACAGATCGTTGATGATGGATATGCTCCCCTGCTTTCCACAGGTATCCAGCGTGACGGATATCATCTTGCTGTATCCATATTTGATGGCATTGGATACGCATTCCTGGATGATGCGGTAGATCTCTATCGCCTTGCCGTCGGGGAGATTCTGCGCATTGAAAGAGGTACTGATGAATGGCTTTACGATGGTTCCGTTTTCGGCTGTTACCGATTGACAGAAGCTTTCTATCAGCTCCGCAAGCGAAGTGTTGTCAAACCTAGGTGGTATCAGCTCATGTGAAAGACGGCGTACATCATGTCCCACGTTCTTAAGCAATCTTTCTGCTTCCTCCTTATTGGTCTGCATCATGATATTCACCGCCAGAATATCGTTGCATATTCCATCATGCAATTCCTTGGCCAGACGCTTGCGCTCATTCTCCACACCATTGATATAGGATGTCTTTTCCGACAATTCGGCTCTCTGCCTGTCGAGTTTCCTGCGGTATAGGATGACAAGAATGGCTATCAACAATATGATGAGTGCCAGGATGAGCCATAAGATACGGATATAGAGCAAGCTCTGTTCGTGGTTCATCTTTTCTATCAGCATTTCTTTCTCCAAGGTCTTGTACTTGATGTTGAATTCACTCAACTGCTTGTCGATGTCACTCTGCTTGAGAGAGTCACTTTTCATGTATGCCTTTTGCATTGCCTGGTATGCCTGAGTGTATTTACCCATATTGTTGAGGCATCTGGCTTGTGTGGCGAGAAGCTTGTCTTTAGGCATCGGCAGATTGGTACCCGCCAACCTGCCGATGCTGTCCAGAAGTAGCCATTGCTCAGCGTATTTCTTCTGTTGCCCCAGCAAGTCGGCCTTGATTTCCAATATGCCTAGCACCCCATTGCTCGTAGGTGCCAGATTACGGCAGGCTTCATTGGCGTATGTGAGATAGAAGGCGACGGAATCGGCCTTACCCAGTTGCAAGTACGACTTGAGCAACGGAGAAAGATATTTGAGGGTCAACACATTATAATTGGTCTGCTTTACCATATTCCACATCGAAGTAAGGCTATTGACGCTTTTCCGGTAATTTCCCTGTCGCATCAGGATAGCACCTTTATTGGCATGGGCAGACAGACGCTCTATGGTATCGTTGATAGCGATAGCTTTAGATTCAGCCTTGTCGGAGTACTCTATGGCTTCCCTGAATCTCTTCTGTTCGTTGAAAAGCACGGAGATACAATTATAGAGATAAATTTCATATTCCGCATTTTCACTTTTGATGGCTTTCTGGATACCCTTCTTATAATAGATGAGCGAGGAATCCAGTTCTCCGATTCTGCGATAGCAGATGCCCATTGCTCCACACATGGCAAGCATGCCATCGTAATCTTCAATCTTCTCAGCAAACGGGATGCCTTTCTTTCCGATTTCTATGGCTTCTCTCATCTTTCCAAGATCTGTATATGCGGTCATCTTCTCGCTGGTAAGCCAACTGCGAGTAGTGTCGGCACAATTCATATTGAGTGCGCTGTCTATCAGAAGGATGGCCTGTTTCTTATCACCATCAGCATTATAGTTGACGGCTTCCAGAAACAAGGAATATGCCCACTTCTCGTCTTTGCAGTTGTCACGTTGACAAGCGGCAAGGAAAGCGATGGATGATAACAGAAGGAAAATATATGTGAATATGGCTTGCTGCCTGTGATGTATTGTTTGCTTCATTTGCTATTATATTTACGTTATTTGCAATTACTATCATAAACGATTGTCCGTGCAAAGATATGAAAAATAATCGGAAGAGACATTTTTTCTATTGTTAAAAAAGGTGGCGGCTGTTGTTTTTCCGTTCATACGTCCCTTTACCTACGGAAAACCATAGGCTGCATACGATGGTAATCCGTAGAAATGAATATAAATATCCTTTTTTTACTGTCGTTTGAAGCTTTGTATGGTAATTGTCGCTATCTTTGCATTCAGTCATTCTCTTGTTATACTTAGCATCCCTAAGTGAACGGCGAAATGTAGTAGTAAATAATCAAATAATAAATGTCTAACTTAAATTTTAAGGATTATGCGTAATATTGGTGAAGAAATCTTGTGGGATATTGTGCGTGTTATCAAATGGATAGCCATGCGTGTGCTGCGCCTCTTTGGCAAGTTATTCTCTTTTGCATGGGACAAGGCAAAGGAGAAACAGGAAATGAAGAAAATGGAAGAAAGGGAGCAGGGCTTATGAAATACGTGAAACTATTGTTAGTATTCGCCTTCGCATTGCTTTCTATGGCTGGCTTTGCTGAGAAAGGCGATATGTGGGAGGTGAAAGATGCCGACCTGACGGTGTGGGATTCGCCTAATTATCTTACGAAGTTGGGCATGATGCATCAGGGTGATACTTTTGAGGAAGAAGGTATGGATGGCGACATGATCAGATTCCTCTACAAGGGCAAAACGGCTTATGTGGCATCTTACTGCTGCCAACGATTTGAGCCGGAACCGGATTCTGATGTTGATGTAGAAGAAGAAATGCCTGCAGCTGCCACACAGCAGGATGTCAAGGAAGACGCCAAGAATGAAAAGACGGAACTGACTGCTGTTACCCAGCAGAAAGGGAAACAAGCCTCTAACGCAGATGCCAAGAAAGAGGATATGCAAGCACCAGCAGGAACTCAGCAAAGCGCCGAAAAGGAAGAAACTGGAGTATTAATGAGCATAGCGTTGCTGCTCCTGTCACTTGTTGGAGGCGCCCTCGGTCTTATCGCCATCGTGTTTACTTTCTTTTATGTTTTCAGATACCAGAAATTGGCTAAGTGGATGAATGGCAAATGTGACACGGAAGTGATACCCTACAAGCGATTCAACAAGCTACTCCTTGTTCCTGTACTGGCAGCACTAGCAACTGTAGTGATTACCATATTATTTGGATATCTGGCAACGCTGGCAGAACAGGACAGCACTTCGCAGATCTTCCTATCAATAATAGGTGTAGCACTTACCATAGCAACCCCCGTTCTGTGTCTTTGGTACAGATATAAGAAAGACAAGGAACAATATGGCAAGAAGGCAGCAAGCTGGATGATGCTCTATTCTTTTCTCAGTATAGTGGCAATATATCTGATTTGTGTTGTAATAGCCTATATTATTGTGGGAATTGTTGCTGTACTGATTTTTGCCCTGATTGTAAGCCTGGCATTCCCTACAAGATACTATGTTGTCCGCAGGTGGTAGCAGACCTGATTTCAATGACAGCTATATGTTATACCACCATTTGACAATGTTATAACTATACTTTAAGCAATACGTACAGAAAAAAGGAAAAAGCTTTGAAAACAATCTTATTCAAAGCTTTTTCCTTTTTTCTTGCATCATTCAGATAAAAGTCGTATATTACCATGCCTCCAGCTTATCAGCAATCTCAGGCATCTTATCCTTGCTGAATACAGGATTCTTTCCTTCCTTTTTCTGCTGACGATAATCTTGCAGCAGGAAGACGGCTTGGCGGGAAAGCAGAACAATAGCCACCAGATTACAGAGCGTGAGAAGAGCCATCGTGATATCGGCAAAGCTCCATGCGAAATCCAGCGATACCACAGCTCCTACCATGACCATCGCTGCCACAGCAAGGCGATAGATAAATACGCCCAACTTGGAATCCCTGATATATCTCACATTGGTCTCGCCATAATAATAGTTGCCGATGATGCTACTAAAGGCAAAGAGCCAGATCATCACAGCCACAAATGGATTGCCGATACTTCCGATTTCGTGGGTCAAGGCATCCTGCGTCAGCTGGATACCATTGGATGCGGTAACATCTACCCCACTCACAAGGATGATGAAGGCGGTGCAGGAACATACCACCAAGGTATCTGTAAAAACACCCAAAGCCTGAATCAAACCTTGCTTCACCGGATGGCTTACCGTAGCCACAGCTGCTGCATTAGGTGCACTACCCTCACCAGCCTCGTTACTGAACAAACCTCGCTTGATACCCTGTATCACCGTAACACCCAGCACTCCGCCGGCAGCCTGATTGAATCCGAAGGCATTCTCCACAATGGCAAGCAACACTTTAGGCAGACTGGCAATATTCCAAACCACTACTCCTACAGCTATCAGAAGATAGACGACAGCCATCACAGGAACCACCGTAGAAGAGAACTTAGCCACTCGCTGAATACCACCGAAGATGATGAGAAGGGTAAGCGCAGTAAGCACAATTCCCATAGTAGCTGGTTCGATACCGAACGCTTTCTGCCAAGCCAGACAGATGGTATTGCTCTGAACAGAATTATAGGCAAAGCCAAAGGTGATGATCATCAGGACGGCAAAGAGAATACCCATCCATCCCTTTCCCAATCCATACTTCATATAATAGGCAGGTCCACCAAAGAAGGATGTCTTGCCCTTACGCTTATAAAGTTGGGCAAGAGTTGATTCGATGAAAGCCGATGCTGAACCCAGTAAAGCCAGCACCCACATCCAGAACACGGCTCCCGGTCCACCGATGCTGATTGCAGTAGCTACGCCTGCAAGATTACCCGTACCGATACGGCTGGCCAATGCCACCACGAAAGCCTGGAAGGAAGAGATATGTTTCATCTCGCCATCCACCTTTACCTCCATCGACAGCTCATCATGGCCTATCTCCTCCGGTTGAATCTTGTCGGGATTCAACAGCAGCCTGACCATCTCCTTGATGAGTCGAAACTGTACAAACCTAGTACGCCAAGTGAAAAACAGGGCACAGCATATCAACACGGTGATGATGATATACGACCAGAGAAAATCGCTAACCTGAACTAAAAAGTTTTGTAATGTATCTACCATTTGTCTATTAAAAACTGAATATTATTTCTTTTCGGTTGCAAAATTACGCAATTTCTTTCAAAAATCAGCAATTTATTCAAAGAAAACAGAATTTAAAGGATACCATGTTGTCCGCAGGTGGTTCAAGAACGGGCTGAAGACCCAAAAGCTCTTAGCCCAGGGCAACACCCTGGGTACACTAGCAATCTGCAATGCGCCCTGCAAGGGCAAAAGCTTTATATAACACCTATTGTTTTTATACTTTCCCCCTTATCACCTCCAAAACTTTTCCGAGATGATAAGTAACCAAGCCATCCTCATAGGTGGTATCCAATACCTGAACCACGGCACTATCCCTATCCGAATGATAACCCACATAAAACCTTATTGCATCGAAACGACGGAGATAACGCTTGCCATCAGCCTCATCAACATAAGTATATTTGTTAAGCGTGGTCTGCTTCAGCAAACGGTACTCCTCGGTCTTCACACCAGATACAATCTCCTCGAAATACTGTTTCTCGATAATCAGCGTCAAAACCTTCAAGCCCGACAGATTTAACTGAGACGCCTTCTTCTCTATCCGCTGTTCCAGACATTGCTGCTCCTTGTTGTAGGCAAAGTAGATGATAGTACCATTCATGACTTTCTGGATGATACTGTCGATGATTTCCAGCGGAACCTGATACCATTCCGTAGCCTCATGCATCTCTCCCTTATCATCAGCCACCTTGAAACGGAAGTTCACCGTCTGCAACACCTGATGCACCAGGTCCTCAAACTTCTGGGAGTGCATGTTCACTATCTTATAAGTGCTTACAATCTCTACAGGCGCCATCAGATAAGTAGGTTCGTGCTCGGCATTAGCCACACGCTCCTCCACCCGATTCGTAGAGAAACCTATCTTATAGAGATCCTTGATATTCCGGATCTCCGGATTCTCTGATTTTGAACGAAGCACGTAGATATACCCCGTCACCTGGTCTTCCTGCTTCACATCCTCAGGATTGAAGAAATGGGCATCTGTCTCCTCCAGAGTTTCGGTGATGGCATAACCACTTGCCACCACATTCTTGCGAAGCGTTTGGAGATAGATATCCGACTCCGTTCCATTCTCATAGATACAACGGGTTCTGCCATCGGGCAAACCATTAGTACCCTTTTTCTTCTCAAGAATCTCATATAACAAAACCATCTGACCATCTACAAAATAATAGCGTCCAGCCAATAAGCTCGTCGTCTTCGAGATTCTCTGTAACTGTCGTTTCCCTGTCTTCAAATCCTGATGCACCAGTTCAAAGAGAGGCTTAAACTGAGCGAAATCTTCACACAGTTTTCTTTGCGCCACGTGGTCGGGCGCATCCTTCTTCTGAGCCATCACGCCTTTCATGTCAGCAGGCACATCGAAGAGTTTTGCCTCCTGATAGGAAACATCCATCAAAGGGTCGCTGAATATATCTTCTAATTCTTTATCAATATCCATATCACTATATATATAATAAGGTGAAAAACTATAGCCTATCCCAACAGATGATACTCATCATACTGTCTGAGGCTATCTGTTGCCTTGGTTCGCAGAGCCTTGAGCGATGCAGCAAGCAACTTTTCTTTCAAGCCACCATCTGCTGTGGGTTCGCTTCCATGCTCCGCCACCCACTTGTTGACTTCGAGCAATTTCTGTGCCAACCTGTCATCAGGTGTCGGTGCCTTCGGTTTCGGACGCACGTCCGCCAACAAGGGGTCATCAAATAACTCTAATAATTCTTCTGGCCAATCCATTTATGTTAATGTTAAATGTTGAATGTTACTTTTCCGGTTCATACTCCAATCCCATCATTTTTCGAATCTTCAGGTTCTTGAGTTTATGGAATGCAGCAGCCAGTTCCCTTACCTTCGGGTCAGGGTCGTTGATGTCTGGGCGCAGACCGTCATGCTCTGCCACCCATTGCTTATAGGGGCCCTTAAACAGCATCATCGCCTGCTCTATGGTCATATCGAACTTCTGTTCAGCCATCGTGTCCTGGATAATCTTCAGGGTCTGCTTATCCACATTCTTCGACAACACCTCGTAAGCACGCTGGAAAGGATTGATGGAATCAATCAGATTGATACTCAACTGATTGATATTAATCATTCGGTTTGCCAGTTTGATGAGGCGATTGCCTTCAGACTCCTTCTCTTCGTCGTTTGCCGAAGCATCAAAGTCGATAGGATTTCCCTTATCATCCACCACTTCACCCCCTTTGACTAAGGTATCCAGCAACAGACGCTGACGAACTTCCTCCACTTCGTCCTCGCTCAAATCCGGATATTTTTCACGAATCACTTTCGGAATCAACGTCTTGGTGATGGTTTCAGCCGTAGTACTTCCGCTGATGGCTTTCACAACCAGTTCGTCTTGCAGAATAGAAGCCTTCAAATCATCCAACTGCTCTTCTACAATCATCTTCGTCTTCTCGCTCGACAAAGGTTTCAAGCCCTCTATCACCAGGGTACGGGCATTCAGCGGACTACCCTCATCACTATCCACATCCTTTACCGTCTTGAAATGCCAACTAGGCGCCATTACCTGCTCCATCAGAAGCGAAGCCGTAATGGCTTTCAGAAAGTCATTCACCGCCACCTTCACATCGGGCTGATTGGCATCAGGCATTCCTATCATGTTCACAAACTTGGCGGTTTCCTTGCCTTCGCAATCACGGGTGCATCTTCCGATAATCTGCACCACTTCGGTCAGCGAGCCACGCACACCGATGGTCAGACATTCCTCACACCATTGCCAGTCGAAACCTTCCTTGGCAGTACCCAGAGCGATAATGATGTCTACGTCATCACGCTTCTTTATCCGCTGCAAATATCCCTGTACCAGATTGCGGGTTTCGGCGTGGTCTTCCACCAGATCGGCAACCTTCAGCAATCTGCCGTCCTTGGTTCTGATGTGATAGATGCCGCCATTGTTGTAATCCCGTTCCTCTACCTTACCGATGATCTTGATGATTTCATCCACCTCCGTGTATTTACCCAAACCGCTGGATGCTCGGGAGTTGACACTCGGAATATGGATGATGGTCTTCTTGGTAGTATCCAGCACCTCGGCAATATGGTCGAGATAACTGCCGTGATAGAAGTGATAGCCCAAAACAAGGTTCTTGAGATAGCGATAACCATTGAGCTGCTGATAATAGTTGTAGGTTACCGGGAAGAAACGGGCCTCATCCTCTGCCCTCAACACCGGAACGCCATCGCCTCGGAAGTAACTGCCCGTCATGGCAACAATATGACCGGTGGAATTATTCATCACCCGGCGCACGATGTCGCCCAGTCCGCTGTTCACATCAGCACTAGTATGATGAAACTCATCTATCGCCAAGAGGCAATCATTAAATTCCTCGTCACTTATTTCCTTCATGCCGTTTCTTAGTGTGGCATGGGCGCAAACCAGGATATTGTTTTTATCTTGATGGAAGAAATTTTTAAAGCGTTTCGCCTTCTCTTTCTCGTCGTCAGTATCGCAAAGATTATACTGTTGCGTTACCCTCCAGTCGGCGAAGAAGCCATACTTCATCAGGTCGGTGTTTTGGAAAGAGCGGCCGATACTCTTCTCTGGCACAGCCACCACTACCTTCTTGATGCCCTGATTCTTCAGCTTATCCAGGGCGATGAACATCAAGGCGCGACTCTTGCCAGAAGCTGGTGGTGCCTTGATAAGCAGAAAGCGATGGTTGCGGGCTTCGTAAGCCTTAGCTTGCATCTCTCGCATACCGAGTTCATTCGTATTGCTCGAAATACCCGTTTGCTGATACTTGATATCAACGATATTATCATTTATCTTGTCCATAAGCCATTCAATTTATTACTTGTTAGCTGTCATTTTCTCATAGAGTTTGAAGAGGCATTCCAATCGAGCCTCATCATTTGGGAACGGAGCGCCAGGATAGCAGCTTTCTACGATGGCATCCAGTTCCTCATGTGCTGCACGCAAATCCTCCGGCATCTTTTCCGGGTCGTAAAGATCTGCAAGCGTCTTCTCGGGATAGTTTTCACGAGCCAGAAGCACATTCGTTGCCGCCTCTTCTATCTCAGACTTCTTGGTGTCGGAGATGGATGGGAAGGGGAAGGAATTATAACAAATTGACGATGAATATCTATATCCATTACCCATTCTTCCACATAGTGGTTTCATCCATACGACTTGCATTTTTGACATTATAATACCTAAGATCCATAACGGTTCATCGTAAATTCCATAAGCAGCATCAGTTGTTATTGTTTCACTATCAGTAACTCCAACAGGCAAATATTTTCTTTCGCTACTAGTAGTTCTAGGAATTAAAAACATATGATTAGTTGCTCTTTTAGGAAATCTGAAAGCATAAGAACGAGATGCTAGACTCTTAGCTACGCTTCCACTTTTTAACCGAAATTCCTTAACCTTCTCAACTTTACTTCTTATTGCATCATGCTTTAATGCTAATTCCACATCTTTATCCGGTATCCAAAAAGAATAGCGGAATTTGTTTTCTATAAAATCACTTCCACTTTGCAACTTTACGATATACTTTTCTATGGTTGGATCTTCATGTAGCATCTTATCCAAATCTTCCTTTTCAAAGATAAAAGCACCACCATCATATGTCATATTTTTCACTTCCATTGGCGGAAAGCCTTGCAATGGCTGAAAAGACCCCATGACTATAGTTTCAGAACCACTAGTCAGATAAGGACTTATAGAACCAACCTCCATCTCGACATTGTTTACAAACAATCGTTTTCTTTTATTAGTCTTTCTTCCCAAACCAACAATAACACATGATACTCCAGCATTATGCTTTGCATTATTAGTCCATTTAAAAGAAGTATATGCAAATATGATTTCTACATTTTGTGAGAAGACCTCTGGCCACAACATTGGAACTTGCTCACCTTGTGTTATTGAATTTGTAGTTACAAATGCAGCCTTAGCATTTCCATCAGAAATAAATTTGGTTGCTAAGAGAACCCAACAACTTACATAATCTAAATCCTTATAACGTCTATCAGTATTGCATACATGCTCTAAGTCTTCTTTCTGCTCCTTGGTTTGCAATTTACTCCCCAAATACGGCGGATTTCCAAATACAAACACTTCTTCATCCTTGGTATGCGGGCATACTACCTCCCAATCCATTCTACAAGCATTACCACATTTTATCTGGTCGATATTATGCAAAGGCAAGGCGGCAACATTCACACCGAAATCGGCGTGAAACTTGTTGTTCATCTGATGCTCGGCAAGCCAAAGCGAAAGCATGGCTACCTCATGAGGGAAGTCGAGAAGTTCTATTCCAAAGAACTGTTTCAAACGGATGCACGAACCATCAATAAAATCGAGCATCTGCTCCTGCGTACACTTCTTGCGGAGATGCAGAATATCCATTTCGAGCAAGCGCAACTGCTTATAAGTGATAATCAGGAAATTACCACTACCACAAGCTGGGTCGAAGAACTTCATCTTACTCATTCTTACCATCAACCTGTTGCAACCATTAATGATTGGTCGACACTCGTCAGTAAACTGATTATGAGTCAATAAGCTCAAATCATACAGATTCTTCTTCTGCTCGTAAAATTCTTCCAGTTTCTTATATTCCCCTCTCAAATCATCCATAAAGAGCGGATTGATTACCTTCATGATATTAGGCACACTGGTGTAGTGCATACCTTCCTTGGCACGCACATCAGGATTCACCACCGCCTGAATCATACTACCGAAAATATCCGGATTAATGTCCTTCCAATCCAAGTCGCCGCATTCAATGATAATCTTTCTAGCCTTATAACCCATTTTTGGGATAGGAATGTCAGAGGCAAAAAGACCGCCATTCACGTAAGGAAACTGATTGATTTCCTTGGTAAGTTCTTCCGAACGCTCCTTGTTTGGCACATTCATCACCAGGAATGCCTGACCTAGCATCTCGCCGAGATCGGAACCATCTTCCTTGGTAAATTGCTTGATAAAGTTGGTAAAGAGATTTTCGGCAAAGATACCTGTGTCTTCGGCAAAGAAGCAGAAGAGCAAACGGGTGATGAAGATATTAAGGTCGTGCAAGTCATCATCACTATTATATTCGTTATAAGCACGAATCTCATCATGCAGTTTGGCAAGTTTCTCAGCAGCCTTCACATCGGCAGGGTTTTCTGCCGTAGTGTGTACTCGCTCTACGTTCATCAAAGGATAGAAGAAGCCAAAGTCGCTGTGCATCTTGACGAGTTTCTGCTCGTAAGTATCATTCTCACGAGTATCATAAGCAAGGAGGGTCTCACCATCGCTCACCGCAATAATCTTTGGTGCAGCCTTCTTTACCTGAGCATCAGTCTTCAATGCCTCCAACCTGGTGGTAAGATGCAAAGTATCTACAGCCTGATAGCAGAACAAGCCTTTGATAAGCAAGCCATCAAAGGTCTTCAAGATACCCTTTCCATCCTTGTATCTCGACACATCCTTTTCGCTTTTACCAAAAGCCTTCAGTATCTCGTAGCCAACCTCAGAGGCTGGCACCACTTTAGTTTTGAACGATTCTAATCGGGATTCGATTTCCTTATAGCTGAGTTGCAGTTTCTTTGCCATAGCTTCCGTTGCCGATGGGAGCATAGCAAAGCCTTGCCATCCTATTACTCCACCGATTCCCGAAAGCAGAAACCATCTGATTTTAAAAGATTATTTTGATTCTAGTCCAGCCTCATCGCAAGATAAGGGATAGGATAACTGATTAGCTATCAACAGAAAAGGCGTAGGGAATCTATCACTCGCATTACCCTTGCCTATTGAGGTTCTGGTAAAACCCTGGTGTCAAGGATAAGAAGCAATAGAGCCTACGCCAAGCGGGTATATATATGATAGCACAGAGCGTACCCCTCCAAACGAAGGGGCACACCTATGCCATGTGTATATACACAGTGGGTAGACGCCCACTGCTGTCTCCCTCTGAACACCTTTTGTAATTTACCAGATTTCAATAGGTCAGAAGAAAACGTAGAGAACGTCTTTCTTAATTATGATAGGCCAAGCCATGGATTTTTACCTAGCCAGCGACTCATCGCCAGCCATCCACAGCAAGACAACTGCAAAAGTACGAAAAAGAATTGGGTTCACAAAATTTTGGGTCTTTTTTCTTGCATATCTCATTTACTTTTCTTATCTTTGCCACCAAATAAATAACAATAACATTAAAAAGGAGGCTATTATGCGAGCAACAAAGAACAATACAAAGGAGGAAACCATCAGAAAGTTCAAACAACTCCTAAAACATAAAGAGGAGATGCTCGAAAGAGCAAAACAATATGATGGCATTGACATTTATGCTAAAACAGAAATCCACTATTAGATGAAATCAAAGCTGATTTCGAAAAGTCGGCAAATGATTTAAAAGAGAAATAGTTTCTTGCAAATCCCAATAAAATTGGTTATAAAGCAGCATATATTCAAGGCTTTTGCCCTTACAGGGCGCAGGAGGACAACGCCTTAATACCCAGGGTGTTGCCCTGGGCTAGGAGCTTTTGGGCCTTCAGCCCGTGCTTGAACCACATGCAAAAGTTCAATGATTTACTTCTTAACCAGGCATTTTATACTCATGTCTAAGCCTCCAGATAGTTCATCATATCCTCCAATGTATCGAAGTTCTTGACATTCTCCTTTTTTACTTCGAGGATGGCCTTGTCTAATTCTGATTGTGACCTTTTCTTTTGTAACGTTGTATTCATAACACGATTAAACAATTAAGTTTGCTGCATTTATTCTTTTCTCTTCACCCAAACCTTGTGGCTGCCGCTGCCCATCGAACCTATCGGCGAAGTTCGGTCGGCGGTAATTTCCTTCAGCTCCAGGGAGGCGGCGGTGCGGCTCAGGTTGTTGATGTAGGCATAATCAGAGAGGGTGATGAGACCATTGGCTTCTATCACCTCCAGGGCACGGGCGATGCGCTCTTCCTTGGAATAGAGCTGCTTGCGAATCACCTTTACGCCACCCATATCTCGTTCCAGGTCGCGATCGGTTTCTCGCTTCACCTCCCTGATAAACTCAGGAGACGCCTTGAAGTTGATGTCCTTCACTCCTACCTTGCGATACGTCATCTTATCCTCTTCACTCTGCATTTCCGTAGGCTTATCGTCCTCGAAACCGAGGGAGAGGGAGAAGGTGCCGATGCCTTCCAGATTCACATTGTAGCCCATGGAGAGCATTTCTACCAGCATATCAGCCACATCCAGCAACACAGCCTCCGTGGTACTTTCCGAAATACCACGATGGTAGCCCTGCATCCTCTTGATGAACTCTTTTCTGGATAGTGTCCGATTGGTCACCATCTTGGGATAAACTCTGCGCTTGCCTTCATTACGCATGTCAGTTAACTCTTGCAACTTGTACTTTGCCATACCGATTCCTTTCTTATTAAGTTTGTTATCACTCCATATTGAGACAGCCATTACAGTCAAGAGTAATGATGATTGCTCCTCATCATAATAGTTCTCATACCTAAAGATAAAAGTATTTATCCCTAGATAAAAGCTCCGTTCGGCGACGTTGAACCGACATTCAGCGACGTTGAATGCAGGTTCAGCGACGCTGAACGCACATTTAACGTCGCTGAACGAAACTTTCTACTAGGCAAAGATACAACTTTATCCTATATTAAACAAGACTTTTCCTAAGATTAACACAAAATTAATACTGGAAGGAGGGAGAAAGAAGATAAGAGAAGGAAGAAAGAAGATAAAAGGAGGAGAGAAAAGAAATAAGGAGAGAAAAGAAATAAAAGG